>Ga0116151_10000128_pt1 | contig 64593 bp, 50 predicted proteins | sample AD_UKC117_MetaG_FD_89893 | JGI IMG/M metagenome (GOLD analysis project Ga0116151, IMG submission 89893) | Active sludge microbial communities of municipal wastewater-treating anaerobic digesters from Hong Kong - AD_UKC117_MetaG | ecosystem: Engineered > Bioreactor > Anaerobic > Digestate...
CCGTCGGAAGAAGGAAGTCCTGTGAACATTGCTGATTTGGCAGCGACAGCCGAAACATCAGGATCATCAAGATATTCAGAAAGAAAAAACAGAGCAGGGTAAGTCTTAAGATTACCCAGTTCTGCAAGAATGGCATTTTTCATTACTGCATTGTCTGCAAAAGGCATTATCTTACGGTAAAGCAGGAGCTTCTGATCGTCGGGAACGGAAGCTGTTTTTACCTGTTGCACATAACCTTTGAAAGCAGCATCCTTATACCTTTCATCGCCTGAGGCACATATTTCGTAAAGAGCCGAAGAAGCGTTGAAATCCTTCCACTCTGAAAGGGCTTTGAATGCTACAGCCTTTACAGACGGATCTCCGGCTTTAAATTCATGAAGGACTGCATCAAGGGCTTCTGTTCCTCCTGTCTTTGGCAGAATCGGGATCAGTTTCTCTTTTAACTGCTGATCTCCCAGCATTTTAATCATCACGGAAGATCTTTTCCCCGGCTCAGCTATCTTACCTGCTGCAGATGCAAGAGCAGCCTGAATATCAGCTATATGTTTACTGTTCACGGTTGACCGTAGAAGAGAGATAAGATCATCCTGATCCTCCGGACCGGCAAGAGATGCGAGTGCAGCAAAAGCCGCATTCTTTACGTTTTCAGCTTCATGGCCTGTATATGGAAACACCCTTGCAAAGTACTCCTGTTGTTTTTTCCATGCCATAAGTTCAATCGCGCTTTGTTTTGCAGCATTATGGCCGTCGTTTAGAAGATCGGCCAGGAGAGCAGCTTCTTTAACTCCTGCAATATTCATAAATGCCTGTACTGCTGCCTGCTGGTCGGAAGGATCTTCCTGTCCGGCCATGTAACTGATGAGGTAAGGAGCTGCATCGGCTCCGCTTATTGAAGCCAGGGCACCAGCGGCAGCCTGTCTCACCTGAGGAATGTCATCTCCAAATGCTTCAATAACGACAGGAAGTGCAGACTTATCGCGCATTCTTCCCAGGAAGCTGATAATGTCGGGTCTGGCAAAAGGCTCTGCTGCAGGCAGATAATCTATCCAGGCCCGCAATACCCCGGGATCCTGAATTGTTTCTGATATTCTTAATGCTGCATTTCTGTACCGCGAATCGCTGTCGGCACCTGCCCTGAGCAGTTCATCAATGGCCGAGCTTCCTTTGATATCAGCAAGAAGCTGAAGGGCTGCAATGCGGTTCTGGACGGAGGATCTGTCATTACATTTACGGATAAGCATACTGCTGATTTTTTCAGCAGTTCTCAGGTTACCTGTTTCCATGCATGCTCTGGCATAGTTCAGCAGTGAAGCTGTTGCTCCTGTTGTCTCCCATCTGAAATCATAGCTTCGTGCGGCCCTTAGCAGCACCTTGTAAGCCTTCGGACTCGCACTCCGGGCCAGGGCATTGTATGCGGCAGCTACTGTGCTGAGATTGGCATCAGCAGTCCATGCGATATACTCAGCGACAGCTTTTTGGGATTTCATTGATGCGAGTGCATTCATGACCGCAGCAGCACATGGCAGTGACATATCCATGAGTGACTCTGCCAGAATATTCTCGGCAGCCTCACCACCCACGGCAGCCAGAACTGAAATTGCCGGACTGCAGTTTGACTTGTCGGTAATCAATATCTTCATAGCCTCAGCCGCGGCGTCGCTGCCAATAAGCTGAAGCTGTTTCATGAAGAAATCTTTTACCCCGGCATCAGCCTTTGCTGACACAAATGAGATGCACATCCGTTCCCAGCTGCTTCTGTCGGATTCCTTGCCTTTTTGTGAAAGGTACCGCGAGTATGATTCTGCTGCAAATCTGTATTTAGTGTCGTCACCTGTCCCGGCAGGAATTATCTGGTCACAGATCTTCCTTCGTCCCTCTTCTCCCAGCTCCTGCATCTCCTCCATCAGCTTAGTCAGCTGCTCCTGATCATCTGCAGGCATCTGTGCCACCATGTCGGCGACCTTCGTCTCAAGAGTCCTTTTATCCTGAGAAAATGATAATGCCGGCATCATAAGAACTACCAGCATCAGTGCTGTTATTTTTCTAATTTTCATTTCTTCAACATTATACTTTTTCAGTCAATTTCATTTTCATCTGCATTTTGTACTTTGCATTTTTAAAGCCATTAAGGTTCAATCTCAATCCGGAGGTCATATCCTCCACGGTCCTCTCATCGGCTGATCAATAAGCCTGTTGGCTCCATCATCATCGATGAACTTCTGCTTGTCGGGGTCATATTTAAGGTTCCTTCCCAGCCTGAGAGCTATTATCCCCAGGTTGACTATTGAGCATGACCTGTGTCCGTTTGACTCATTCAGTGCGAATTTCTTCCTGGTCCTGACGGATTCGGAGAAAGTAGTGATCTGAGGTTCCGGATCAGGGAGGGAATCGATCAGTTTTTCCATGTTACTGATATTGGATCTGAAGCCACGGAATATCTTACCGTCAGGGCCTTCGATATAGGCAGCATCCTTGTCGCGGTTCTCACCGTCGAGAATAATCTGGCAGCCGTCGGCATATGTATAGGTTATTCTGCGCCATGATCCGACGGCATCGTAATGTTGCTGAGGTGCATCTATTTCAACCGACACCGGGCCTGTATCATCTTTCCCAAGAAGGTACTGGACAGGATCGAGATAATGTTGTCCCATATCTCCAAGGCCGCCTCCGTCATAATCCCAGTAACCCCTGAATTTTGAATGAACCCTTTCGGGATTATAAGGTTTGTAAGGTGCCGGCCCGAGCCACATATCGTAATCGAGTTCTTCGGGAACCGGCACAGGCTGAAGGTTATGAAGTCCGCTCCAGTAGAATTTCCAGTCATAACCGGTTATCCCGCTGACAGTAACCTTCAGTGGCCACCCCAAAACACCGCTGTCGACTATCTTCTTGAGGGGCTTGACTGTGGTTCCCAGTCCATAGAACTGATCCTTGAATCTGAACCAGGTGTTAAGCCGGAACATTACGCCATGTTTCCTGACTGCCTCAACTACTTTTATACCTTCCCCGATTGTCCGGGTCATTGGTTTTTCGCACCATATATCCTTCCCTGCCTCTGCAGCTGTTTTTGCCATTATCCCGTGCCAGTGAGGCGGTGTTGCAATATGAATTACGTCGATATCGTCGCGTGCTATCAGTTCACGGAAATCGTGGTAACCGTCAACATTGCCACCGGCCTGTTCTATAGCACGTTTCAGATGGTCTTTATCGACATCACACACTGCAAGAAGGCGGGTGCCTTCATACCCGATATGTCCGCGTCCCATTCCTCCCACCCCAATAATACCTTTTGTAAGCTGGTCGCTGGGAGCAGTATAACCCTGTCCTCCAAGTACATACCTCGGGACGACAGTAAATCCGATTGCAGCAGTGGCTGCTTTCTTAAGAAATGTGCGCCTGTCATGATAGATTCTTTTCATCTGTGTATATTTTAAATGATGATCGGTAGCATTTTTTTTCTATGATCTTTTCATGCAATAAAGGGAAACCACCCATAGATAAACCATACAGGCAAGAAGTATCGTCATGCCAATGGCCATATTCGACATGTCACTGATCCATCCTGCAAGGAAAGGGATCACCGCTCCTCCGCTTATTGCCATCATCATCAGGCCTGAAATCTCATTGCTTCGCTGGGGGTATTTCTGTACTGCGATGGAAAATACCAGCGGCCATATATTGGCAACGGCCAGACCTGTCATGAAAACCAGAAACCATGCCAGAGGAACTGACTTTGCAAGTATTAACAGGGAGAAGCATATTATCCCGAGAAGTGATGTCCACATAAAGAACTTCCCTGAAGATATCTTTGTCAGCAGAATTGCTCCCCCGAAAGTCCCGAGCATACGGCCGAAAAAGTATATGCTTCTGCCCGATTCGGCAGCATTCTGTTCAATGCCGAATTGCCTGATCAGAAACTGGCCTGAGTTTGAATTGAAACCAACATCAACCCCGACAACAAGGAAAATAGCAAAGACCATCATCAAAACAAAGCCGTTACCCAGCAGTTTAAATGCTGAACCCAGTGATGCCCTGTTTTCCGTTCCTCCTGACTCCTGAATTTTTATTGACCCCAGCCACAGCACCGACAAGACAGAGACAATGCCGAAAACCAGGAACAGCAATTTCCAGTCGCCGAACCTGGAAGCAAAAAATATTGCCAGAGGGGCACCAAGCATTGAACCGATCGCTTTAATAAACTGGGAGAAACTAAGGAAACTTGATGTACGGTTTCCCGGGACTACATCCACCAGCAGAGGATTTGCAGATACCTGCACTATGGTATTTCCTATTCCAAGAAGAGCGAAACCAACCAGTACCATTTCGAATGTATAAAAAATATATGGCACAAGAAGTCCGATTGCCGTTATTCCCATTCCGATGTTAAGCATAAAACGTTTTCCGAGACGTGACTGCAGGACACCCACGGGCACTGAAAGCAGGAAAAACCACAGGAATGCAGCTGAGGGGATCAGTTGTGCAAGTGTTGAACTAAGTCCCATATCATTACTTACACGGTCGACGCCGATACCAACAATATCGACGAAGCTCATCACGAAAAAAGCCATGAGGACCGGGGCAATTCTTTTGAGGTTGATTTTACTTTCTGACATAAGGTTCTTATTAAATAACTTATAGCTCCTGCATAGGGGATGCAAGCTTGTGAGGCTAATTTATACTACATCAATGGCAGTGCATGCTGGATCGATCTCCAGAAATCATCATCAAGAAGGTATGCACTCCCCATTACTGCAGCGTCTTCTTTCAACACTGAGAGAGCTGCCCGGCAGTCACAACCTTCTCTCCTGAGGGCATTCTCAAGAGCTTCTCCAAACAGGTCATAGGCATGCGAAATATTGCCTCCGATTACCAGCATTTCGGCCCTGAACCCTTTAAGCCAAGGCGCGAGGAAAGCCCCCAGCCTCTCTCCGAAATCGGTAAAAATGTCCCTGGCAATTCTATCCACGGAAGCTATTTCTGCAAGCTCACGTACACCTTTGAGTTCTTTGCCGGAGAATTTCTTATACTCGAGTATGAACCACCTGGTTGAAAAATAATCGTCAGCTATGCCTTCACGATACGGGAGATGGTAAACGCAGCCCAGCCGCGGGACCTCAGGACCATCGACAACGGGTATTTTATTTTCAATGAATGCTGAGCCGAAACCTGTGCCGAGAGTAATTGCCAGAGAACGGTTAACAGGGGCGGCACTTCCTGCCCAGGCTTCACCAACGGCGAAGGATGATGCATCGTTCATGAATCTGATCAGCAAATCGCCTGATAAATCCAGTTTTGAACCAATGACGCTGCCGATGTTTATTCCGTAAAGCTTCTCATACTTTGTTACACCTTTTATATAGCTTATCCCTTTTACATAATCAAAAGGTCCCGGCATGGCAAAACCAATACCTTTGATTTTTACAGCGCCGGTTCCTTTGATTACCTCATTCAGCGCATCAGCCCATGTGTCTGTTATAATTTCAGCCGTTGCCTGGTTGTCAACTTCCCTCCCGGTCACAGATTCCCTGATTATTGTTCTTGTTGTCAGGTCGACAGCAGCACAAGTTATATGGCTGCCCCCTATATCGGCACCTATTGCCAGATGTTTGTCCATATGTCCTTTTGAAATTTATTCAGTTATAAAGGTCTGATAACAGGTGTTGAAAGTATTATTTTTTAGCGTCAAAGCCAAATCCGTAATTCACATTACTGATAAATGATTTATAAATCAACATACAGGGTATTGGCACTTTGTTTGAACATCATGATAATATTCATGGGAAAATCAAATTATTTATTATATTTTCGGTATAATAATTTCTGACCTCAGTTTCCAATAAGTTCGCGGCAATTAATTTAATAACATATTCATGGCAAAAGTGACAAAGGAGGACGCACTTCTCTATCATAGCAGAGGACGTCACGGAAAAGTAGAGGTGATCCCGACAAAGCCTTACGCTACACAGTTTGATCTTAGTCTTGCCTATACTCCCGGTGTGGCCTATCCGTGTCTGGAGATTGAAAAAAATCCTGATGACGTATACAAATATACGGCAAAGGGCAATCTTGTGGCTGTAATTTCAAACGGCACTGCTGTTCTTGGCCTTGGTGATATCGGTGCCATGGCCGGGAAACCTGTTATGGAGGGCAAAGGCCTTCTATTCAAAGTGTTTGCCGACGTTGATGTATTTGATATTGAAGTTGATGAAAAAGACCCGGAAAAGCTGATAGAGATATGTGCCAGGATAGCTCCCACTTTCGGAGGGATCAATCTCGAAGACATAAAAGCACCTGAATGCTTTGAGGTTGAGACCAGGCTCAAAGAAATGCTCGACATCCCCGTATTTCATGACGATCAGCACGGAACTGCCATAATTTCAGGAGCTGGATTATTAAATGCCATGGAGATAACGGGCAAGAAGATAGATGAGATCAGGATGGTCGTCTGCGGTGCAGGCGCAGCAGCCATATCCTGTTCCAGATTATATATGTCGCTTGGGGTGAAGAAGGAAAATATTATTATGTGTGACAGCAAGGGCGTTCTGAACCGGAAGCGGAGCGATCTGAACAGGTACAAGCAGGAGTTTGTGACTGACCGAAATATCGACACCCTTGCAGAAGCCCTGAAGGGAGCTGATCTTTTCCTTGGCCTGTCGGTAGGCAACATGGTTTGCAGGGACATGCTTGCTTCGATGGCAGAGAATCCTGTTGTATTTGCGATGGCCAATCCAAATCCTGAGATAACCTACGAAGAAGCCATGGCAACCAGAAATGATCTGATTTTTGCCACCGGCAGGTCGGATTATCCTAACCAGATAAACAATGTGCTTGGTTTCCCGTTCATTTTCAGGGGTGCTCTCGACGTAAAGGCTTCCACTATCAACGAGGAGATGAAACTCGCAGCATCCAGAGCTCTGGCCGGTCTTGCCAAGGAGCCTGTTCCTGATTCGGTTCTGAAAGCCTACGGAGTTGAAAGTCTCACCTTCGGAAAAGAATATATAATTCCAAAGCCGCTTGACCCCAGGCTCATATCAAGAGTTGCATCGGCGGTGGCCAAAGCTGCTGTTGAGACGGGTGTGGCAAGAGATCCTGTAACCGACTGGGAAGAATACGGGAAAAGTCTTGACCAGAGGACAGGTGACCATATCAGAAAGATTGGAGAGATGAGCGGATTATAGAAGGAATGTATCTTAAAATAATTGCGATCTCTGTGTCGTAATTCTTTCCGATTTCCCTGTTTTCTTTTCGTACATCGACACAATAATTTCAGCTGTCTGTAAAATACTGAAAGGCTTACGGTTTAAGGTAGCATCAAAGAGGTAATCGATATTTACCGGTTTTTTCTCAAGAAAGGTGGTAATAAGATTGTGTCGTTTTTCGTCAGTGTCCACAACATATTCCTCTGCTTTTTCTATATCCATTTCCTTCTTTTTCATGACATTCTCCACCCTCCAGTAAAAGGGAGCTACCAGCCTGACATGCAACGCATTGATCATATTATGAGCAATTGAGGCTCCTCCCCTTCCCACAAGAACGACATATCCGTCCTTACTGATTGAAAGCACAACGTCCCTGATAGCTTTCTTGACTCTGAGGTCGCTGACGAAGCCGCCGGAGAAAGCCATTATCATTTCCGACATATTTGAGAGCTCAATTCCTTTATAGAAATTCTCAACTCTTTCGGTGTCGGTATTCAATTCTCTGGCGATGTCGTAGATAATGTCTTTGTCAACCCATTTCCACTTTGGTGTGTTAATCCCGGAATTAAGTATCCCTACCACATTTTCGGCTACCTGACGTGCATCGCAACCTGTCTGTCGTGAGATGGTAATAACAGGACCCTCGTCCAACCCTGTTTTCAGAAGGCTTCTTTCCCTGTTTCTGTGATCAAAGTAGTCAAAGAATTTTTCCATAGCATCTTTTTTTACTGTCCTCAACACTGAATATTCAGAATGTAGCTCATGTCTTACACCTTGAATATTAACCCTTTATCCCGTACAGTCGACGGATGGGATGCATAAGAGTCCCTGGCAAATACGTGCAATAATCAACGATAATAAGTTACGAAAAAAAATTAAACTATACAATACCGGAGTTATCCGGTTTTAACTATCTTTACTGTTAAACTTCATGATTAATAATTCTCAAATTTCAATACTATGGGTGATTCGATCTTTTCAAAACCGGAGATGATCTGGTTTATTATTGGCCTGGTGCTTTTTCTTCTGGAACTTGTACTTCCGGGATTCGTTATTTTCTTTTTTGCCGTAGGAGCATGGGTCACTGCTCTAGTATGTCTTATTGCCGATCCGGGGATTAACCTACAGGTCATAATCTTTGCCGTCACCTCGGTGCTTGCGCTTGTTGCTCTGAGGAAGATCATCAAGGACAAGCTCTATTTCAGCAAGGATACCCGTTCGGAGGAAGTCGAAGATGAATTCACTGGAAGAGAAGCCATTGCACTCACTGACTTCAACTCCGATGGTAAAGGAAAGGTGGAGTTCAAGGGTACCTCGTGGAACGCTGAATCGACCTCAGAAATTAAAACCGGGCAGACCCTGATAATCAAAGCAAAAAACAATGTTAAATTAGTTGTTGAACCAAAAAAATAATCTTAAGATGAATACAAGCTTTACTTTTATTCTTATCGGTGTAATCATTCTGGCTTTTATCCTGGTTACATCGATGGTAAAGGTTGTCCCGCAGCGGACAGCCATTATTGTTGAACGGCTGGGTAAATACAGGGCCACGTTTACAGCAGGTTTCCAGATACTTATCCCCTTTATTGATAAGGTCAGGTACAGGCACACCCTCAAAGAACAGGCTATCGACGTTGCACCCCAGGTATGTATTACCCGGGATAACATAGCTGTGGAAGTCGACGGGATCCTTTATCTCCAGGTACTCGATCCGCAGAAAGCATCATACGGTATCGACAACTACAGATTTGCATCCATCCAGATAGCTCAGACAACTATGAGGAGCGTTATCGGTAAGCTTGAACTGGACAAGACCTTTGAGGAACGTGAATCAATTAACGCGACGATTGTTGAAGCCGTCGACAAGGCCAGTGATCCATGGGGGATAAAGGTAACCCGCTACGAGGTTAAGAATATAACTCCCCCGCAGAGCATTAGGGACGCCATGGAAAAACAGATGAGGGCTGAAAGGGAAAAGAGAGCCGTTATAGCAGAATCAGAAGGTCAGAAACAGGCTAAGATCAATGTGGCCGAGGGAGATAAGCAGGAGTATATACTCAAATCGGAAGGAGAAAAGCAGAGACGGATAAACGAAGCTGCCGGACGTGCTTCTGAGATCGAACAGGTAGCAACAGCTACAGCTAACGGTCTGAAATCGATATCTATAGCCATCTCTGAGGAAAACGGCCTTAACGCGGTAAACCTGAGAATCGCCGAACAATATCTTAATGCATTCGGCCTTCTGGCGAAAACGAACAACACAATGATATTGCCGTCAAACCTTGCCGACGTGGCAGGCATTGTAGCAACAGCAACATCGGTGTTCAACGAGACGCGTGATAAAAAGAAGTAATCCAGACACTCACCCCCTCTGTCCCCCTCTTACCAGAAGTAAAGAGGGGGATTCTTTTTACTCACCACCACTCACCACTCACCTCTCACCTCTCACCTCTCATATCTCACCTCTCATATCTCACTACTCATGCTCCGTCCTCTTGATTATCTCATTCTGCAGATCCACGCTCAGGTCGTTAAAATAATCACTGTAGCCTGCAACCCTTACTATAAGGTCCCTGTATTGTTCAGGATGTTTCTGCGCATCTCTCAGGGTATCAGCGCTCACTACATTGAACTGAACATGATGACCTTCGAGGGCGAAATAGCTCCTTATAAGCGCCGTAAGGCACTTAAAACTATCCTCGTCGCTGAAGAATGAGGGCGAGAATTTCTGGTTCAGCAGAGTACCGCCTGTTTTAAGATGGTCGATCTTTGAAGCCGACCTGATTACGGAAGTAGGCCCCTGGCTATCGGCACCCTGACTTGGAGATATACCTTCCGATAAAGGTTTAAAAGCATTTCTTCCGTCAGCTGTAGCACCTGTCACACTTCCAAAATATACATGGGAGGTGGTCGGAAGCATGTTTATACGGTGGACACCTCCCCTAGAATCGGGACGTCCGTTAACGGCATCATAATAGATCTCAAAAACGGCAACCGCATTCTGATCGGCATAATCATCGTCGTTACCATATTTCGGGGTATCATAAATCAGGTCGTGCTGTATCTGTTCAAAGCCCCTGAAATCGCTATCAGTGGCTTCCAGCAGATTCTCCCATGAATATCTTTTTTTATCGTAAACATTGTAACGTATCGATGTAAGAATATCAGTAATGCTCCCAAGTCCGACACCCTGTATATAAGTTGTGTTATACCTTGCACCTCCGTTATTGTAGTCTTTTCCATTCCTGATACAATCTTCAACCAGAAGTGAAAGGAATGGTACAGGAAGAAAATGTGCAAAAGTTTTCATGATCACATTATTGCCCCTTATCTTAATATCGATAAAATAATTGACCTGGGCTCTGAAAGCCTCCATAAGATCTTCAAATGTCTGATGATCAGCTGCAAATCCGGTCCGGAGCCCAACCTGGATACCCGTCCTGGAATCAAAGCCATTGTTGAGAGTAAGTTCCAGGACTTTTGTCAGATTGAAATAACCTGTAAGCCAATATGCCTCAGTGCCGAAAGCCCCTGTCTCGACACATCCCGATGCTCCGCCGTTACGTGCATCAACAATATCTTTTCCCTGACGGAGAAGCTCCTGAATGATAGCTTCCGTGTTAAAGCACGAGGGCTGTCCGAAACCTGTCCTTATAATTTCGAGAGCTTTGTGAACGAACAGATCAGGATTTTTGCGGCTTATCTGTACCATGGAGCTGGGCTGCAGCAGCCTCATCTCCTTTATTACGTCAAGCAAAATATATGTCATCTCATTTACCGCATCAGTTCCGTCGGGTTTAAGTCCACCAAGATTGATCAGGCAGAAATCGGTATAAGTACCGCTCTCGGAAGCTGTAACACCCATTTTGGGAGGAGCCGGATGATTGTTGAACTTTACCCAGAAACAACCCAGAAGATCATACATTCTTTCGTCTGAAAGAGTGCCCAGTTCTTTTTCCCTGCGGTAAACTCTCATAAGATGCTGGTCAAGACGTCCCGGATTAAACGAATCCCATGGATTAAGCTCGGTGATAACTCCAAGATGAATAAACCAGTAATGCTGAAGCATCTCATGAAATGTTTCAGGAGCCTGTGCAGGGACTTTCCTGCAAATTTCCGACATCACCAATAATTCCTTTCTGCGTTCTTCATCCTTTTCCGTACCGGCCAATCGCAACAGTTCATCCGAATAACGGCGGGCATACATGATCATGGCATCGCAGGCGATGTCCATTGCCATAAGCTCCTGCTCTTTTTCGAAAGCCTCCGGATCATTGAACCAGTCCAGATCCTTCAATGTTGCAGCGATTTCCTCCTTTAACCTGAGAAATCCTGTATTGAACATTTTATATCCCAGCACCGTGTGTCCGGGAGCCCTCTGCTCCTGAAACTCTGTAAAGACACCTGCATTGTACGCGTTAATCCACTCCCCTGTCATGAGGTTCATTATCCTGTCGCGGTTGCTCTTCCCCTTCCAGTATGGTATGATCTCTTTTTCGTAGATCTCTTTAACCTGTGGCTCAACTCTGAAGGAGACTTTCTCCCTTGAATCGAGGATATCAAGGTCGTCAGGAGAATGCAGGCTTATTTCAGGGTAGGTGGGCGTTTCCTTCGGCGCCGGACCTCTTTCCCCGACAATAAGTTCTCCTTCGCCTGCATAAAGGTTTTTATTTCTAAGGATATACTCAAAAGCTCTGGCCCTGAGTACCGGAGCCGACAAGCCTGTTGCTGCAGCACTTTTGTAAAACCGGGTTACGAGAAGAGCTCTTTCCGGAGAGAGCTTTTCTACTGCATTAAGACTCTCTTCACGCAGCTTTCTGACTCTTGGAGAAATTAACATGGTATGAGTGTTTATTGTCAATCAATTTTTACATTTCAACAACAGAAGAATTCTCATCCTCCTGTTTTAACAGCTATTCCGGTCTCTGCAAAAAAATCCCCGAGTTCCTTCATTCTTTCAGGTGAAGGTGATTCTATGCCGTTCATCCTGTACTTTATCCCGAATTTACTGTATTTCGAAGAACCTGTTTTGTGATATGGGAGCAGACTGAGTTTTTTGATGCTCCCTGAAGCGGTTTCCGAAAGAAAAGACCTCATTTTTCCGAGGTGCTCATCATCGTCATTAATTCCCGGAATCACGGGAAACCTTATCATGATGTCTTTACCTGATTTGATAATGACATGCAGATTTTTGATTATCTGTTCATTGGACACTCCTGTATATAGTAAATGTTTCTTTGCATCCAGATGTTTCAGGTCGTACAGGAAAAGATCGGTATGGGGAATTACAGCGAGCAGGTCTTCTGTTTCGGCATAACCCGAAGTATCGACAGCAGTATGATATCCTTTCTCCCTGCACATTATAAGTGTTTTAAGCAGGAATGAAGGTTGAAGCAGGGGCTCTCCTCCCGAGAAAGTGACTCCTCCCCGTGATTCTTCAATAAAAATCCTTTCCCGGTCGAGTATCTCTACGATCTGTTCCGAGCTATAATACCTGCCGGCCTTTTCCTTAACCTCAAATTCCCTTTCACCTACCCTGTCAATCCTTAGTGCGTACTCAGGTTCGGGAAGTATACCTTCAGGATTATGACACCACCAGCAGGAAAGGGGACATCCCTTCATGAATACCGTGACCCTTATTCCGGGACCGTCATGAATGGTGTAACGTTTTATGCTGAAGATAAGGCCTTGCATGGAGATGTTTAAGGGTTTAAGGGTTTAATGTGAATAACATGTATAGCATTGGCAATCATGTATATAGATATTAAATACAGAAATGCAGGGATATTTATAGGGATAAATGGATTCCCTGTTAACGGGAATAGAACATAAGGCAGCAGTAGAGTCTGCGGCCAAGACGCCTCATCATAAAGCCGAACCTTAATCTGAATGCATTCATAACTAAGGTGCAAGTTAAATACTTTTTTCTATATTTATGATCCTTTTTCGGGCAAATAAATGCAACCAACATCTTTCAGGAAGAATCCAGAGGCGAAAATTCTGGTCGTTTTTTTTCTTTTTTTTATAACGTCCTCCCTGGTAAATGCGCAACAGTTGAAGCGCCCTACAATAAGCGGCTTCGTAAGGGAAGCTGGCAGCGGCGAGCTTCTGACAGGTGTAAACGTTTATCTTTCTGATCGCAGGACCGGAACAGTAACCAATAATTATGGTTTCTACTCACTCACGCTTCCTGAAACGGATTCTCTCGTGATTACGGCTTCCTATGTAGGCTTCAAACCGGAAACAAAGAAGATTGCCCTGCGCAGAGACACAGAACTGAACTTCGATCTGGAGCCGAACGTGATACTCGATGAAGTTAAAATTACAGCGGAAAGAACGGAGAAGCAGAGTGAATCGGCCAGGATGAGCATCATAAGTGTCCCGGTATCACAGGTTAAGAATGTACCGTCGCTGCTCGGGGAAAAGGATGTTATGAAAGTGCTGCAGCTGATGCCGGGTGTACAGAAAGGTTCGGAGGGTAGCAGCGGGCTATATGTAAGAGGAGGCGGCCCGGATCAGAACCTTATCATCCTCGACGATGCCATTGTCTATAATGCCTCCCATCTTTTTGGTTTTTTCTCTCTCTTCAACGGGGATGCCCTTAAAAGCATTGAACTTACAAAGGGAGGATTCCCTGCACGCTTCGGAGGGCGCCTTTCGTCAGTCCTGGAGATGAACATGAAAGAGGGTAACAAGGAAAAATGGCATGGAGAAGGAGGCATCGGGCTTATCTCCTCAAGACTGACCCTTGAGGGTCCGCTGGTAAAAAGCAAGTCATCTATCCTGTTATCTGGACGCAGGACCTACGCCGATGTGATATTATCACCGATACTAAAAGCAATCGAGGAAACTGACGCCGGGTATCATTTTTATGACTTCAATGCAAAAGTGAACTACGACTTCGGAAGAAAGAACAAACTGTACCTGAGCGGATATTTCGGGAAAGACAAGTTTCACGCAAAATACGATGAAGAGTATGATGAAAAGGCAGGACTTAACTGGGGTAACGCCACAGCTACCTTAAGGTGGAATCACCTGTTCAGCAGCAAGCTCTTCGCAAACACTTCAGCAGTATTCAGCGATTACAGGTTCGGGATAACGTATGAATATAAGGACGTAACAGCAGATGATGACTATTATGCTGAATACTATTCAGGCATAAGGGATCTTTCCCTGAAATTCGACCTCGATTATCTGCCGTCGCCTTCTCACTGGATAAAAGCCGGAGGTATAACAATCCTGCACAGGTTCACACCATATGTATTCATTGAGATAGATAACCCTGTCAACATTAACAAAAAGGAGAAGGAACAATCAGACGGCATTGAATCAGGGATTTTTATCGAGGATACATGGAAGCCTTTTGAGAATCTGAAGATTAACGGAGGTGTGCGCTTCAGTCATTTCCTTGCCAACAGGGAACAATATCACTATTTTGAGCCCAGGATCTCAGCAGGATGGAAGCTCCCTTCCGATTTTGCCATAAAAGCCTCCTATGCATCAATGAGCCAGTACATCCACATGATCTCCAATACCGGGATAAGCCTTCCGACCGACCTGTGGGTGCCTACCACCGACAGGGTTAAGCCCCAGCAATCAAGGCAGGTTGCAATTGGTGCCGTAAAAGACATCACTTCGCCTGCCATGTCATTCTCCATCGAAGGCTATTATAAGAAAATGGACAATGTGATAGGATACAGGGAAGGAGCGACCTTCATACAGATAGAGGAGGCGGCAACAGGTGAAGGCATAAGCTGGGAAGATAATGTTACCTCGGGCCAGGGATGGTCAAATGGTCTTGAATTCCTCATACAAAAGAAAGAGGGACGCTTTAATGGCTGGATAGGATATACACTTTCATGGACACAAATGCAGTTTGATTCCCTGAATTACGGAAAGAAATTCTATGCACGGTATGACAGGCGGCATGATATTTCACTCGCAGGTACATATAAATTAAATAATCATATAACACTCTCGGGGACATGGGTATACGGAACGGGGAATGCTGTCACCCTGCCTGTGTCAGCATATTCTTCACCTGATTATGCACAAATTTTCATAAGTAAAGAGCAGAGAGGGTATAATGTTAAGGAATATGGTGAAAGGAACAATTACCGGATGGCCCCCTACCACAGGCTGGACCTGGGAATTCAGTTCCACAAGGAAAAAAAATGGGGGGATCGTGTATGGGAAATATCAGTGTATAATGCATATAACCGCAAGAATCCGTTTTTCTACAATATTGAGTATCATTCGTCGTATGGCCGGTCATATACCAGGCTAAAACAGGTCAGCCTTTTCCCGATTATTCCATCTATCTCCTATTCTTTCAAATTCTGATTATGAGATACAGATCATATATATATTTCCTTTTGCCGGTATTTCTTCTTGCCGGTTCCGGGTGTGAGAAATATATTAACTATGTAAATTCTCCGGAATTCAGGCAAAAGCTGGTGATAACTTCATTTATTTCACCATCCGATACTTTATCACAGATCCTTGTAAGTTCCAACCAACCACTCTACTCATTCTCTGATAAGCCTGAGGAGCCCGGAGATATCACCGGTACAATATCTGACGGAACAAACGAGGTTCAGCTTGATACAATCTCAACCGGACTGTATTTCAGCCGCAATAAGATGCCTGTAAGTCCCGGAAAAACCTACACCCTTAAGATATCCAGCAGTAAAGGCCTTTATGCGGAAGCATCAGCCACTGTTCCCATGCAACGGGAAATGATGATAAAAGTGGATACAGTTACCTATGCCGGGGATAGATATGATTATTATATTCCGTATAAGCAACTGATGATCACAATAGAATTTAATGATCATCCCATAGAAAAGAATTTCTATACCGTAATCGGCAAGTTTTCAGGATACAAATCCGATCCTGAAAATAATTACTATTTACCAAGGTACTGGTTCGAATATATTAATGACCTGAAAGCAAATCCCGACAACAGGATAAGGCTGGATTCGTGGATAGCACCTTTGGAAAGCAACTTTGATTCAGCGTTCCTTCGGGTCTATGTTCTTAATACCGAAGAATCGTTTTACCTGTATCATACCTCTCTGTCAGAATACGACTACAGCGACAATCCTTTCTCCGAAACCAAACCTGTTTATTCAAATATTGACGGCGGACTTGGTATTTTTGCCTCCTATGTTATTGATTCTCTTGTACTAAGAGTCAAATAATATCAGGTTTGTCTTACTCTGCAATTTTAACATCAGATTAACATTTATTAACGAAACAAGATGCAACAAAAACCTGAAATAGCCGTCTATAAAGTAGAATAATCAATTTCATAGGCCGCTCGGCCAATTCTACGATCAGGTTTATAGTTAATCACGGAAAAAGACACCGCCCGGTGTCTTTCCGTATTTTTACACTTTATCTTACGATTAAGTGATCAGGGAAATTGTTCTATCTTTACGCAGATCTCTTAAATAACATCAGGTGCTGAAAAGAATTTTTCTGTTACTGTTTACAGCGGTTTTAGCTCTCCAACTGGCTGGAAAAACCGGACCCGTTAAAGCTGTCCGTGGTATTCTTGATCTGACCGGTTTCGATCCGGGTAAGGAATTCACAATCCGTCCAACCGGAGAATGGGAGTTTTACTGGAAAAAGCTGTTACGGCCCCTTGATTTTAACAATAAAGAAATACAACCTGACTTTTACGCCGATGTGCCCGCATACTGGACCGAATACCCTGAAGAAATTGTCGGTGATGGCAGGTTTGGCTATGCAACCTACAGATTAAAGATCCTGCTGCCACCAGGTTTCAGAAAAACCATGGGGTTTGACATGCCGGTATTTGATTCATCCTATGATATCTATATCAACGGCAAATACTACGCATGGAACGGTGTGCCCGGCAAATCGGAAGAGGATTCAAAACCAGAATACAGAAGAGTTTTTTTCAGTCTTGAACCTGATTCAGATACTCTCACCGTGATAATAAATGTTTCGAATTACACTCACAGAAGAGGGGGATTCTGGCTTCCGGCTAAAATTGGCACATTCGATAAGACAAGAAAACAACTCGCAGCAAGCTGGGCCCGTGACTGGTCATCAATAAGCCTTCTTCTGGGATTCTCCCTGTTTTTCTTCCTCTTCTTTATTCTGTACAGGAAAGAAAGAGTAATGGCCTACTTCAGCATGGCGGCAACCGGACTTGCCGTCCGGCCATTTTTTACCTCACATTTCCTTATTTCAGGTTTCGCTGACATAGGATGGGACTGGATAATACGCTTTGAATACATGGGTCTGTATATCGTGGTTACAGGATGGCTGTGGTTTATCACCGTACAGTATCCCTCACGGTATTTCAGGATCTTTGCCATAATCATAAGTTATTTGTTCGTGACGGCTTTTGTCCTCACTTTCTTTCTTCCGGTGAAAATTTTCAGCTATACAACAATGCTTATCTATCCATCGCTGGTAATCCTTATGGTTTATTCCGTTGCAAGAAGCATCATGGGGATGATCTCCGGTAACAGGATCGATATAATCTATTTCTTTGCTTTCATTGTGCTGCTGGGTGTGGGATTTCACGACATAATGGTGTCGCTGGGAAAAACAGCATCCTCGTCGGAATATTTCATGACCTATTTTGTGGTGATCTTTGTTCTGGTGCAGGCCATTCTTCTTCTTTACAACTGGGTTAAATCGTACCGTGAAAAGGACAAACTCCGGGCCGAACTGGAATACCTTAACCGGAACCTCGAATCGATGATCAGTGAAAGGACCCGCGAACTCAAGGAACGTAACGAGGAAATTGAAAAGCAGAGCATAAAGATTTCCACACAGAACAGGCAACTGTCGGAAACGATCCAGATGAAGAATAAGATATTCTCCCTGATCGCTCATGATCTGAGGAGCCCTGTCGTCAACATCCTGTACATGCTTAACCTGCTTAAAGAGAAAGAATACAAGGAGAAATACGACACCTTCGCCAACACGAGCATTCATTACGCACAGATGGTTATTTCGCTGCTCGAAAATATGCTTGTATGGGGAAGAGGCCAGGAAGATAAAATAAAATATGCACCCCAGCTTCAGAACCTGGCCGACGTGATCCTCACCAATCTGAGCATCTTCAAGGAGACGGCAGATAAGAAGGAAATTTCAATGAATTTCACCCAGGTGGGCAGCTCGAAAGCATATTTCGATAAAGATCTTCTGGATATAATTATCAGAAACCTTCTTTCAAATGCCGTAAAATACACACCCCGTGGCGGACGTATCAGTATTCTGCTGAAAGACAGGAGTATGAATGAGGGAGGTATTATGTTAAAGGTTTGTGACAACGGTATCGGAATACCCGCCATAAAACAGAAGTATCTTTTTACATCAACAGAGATGACAAGCACCCCGGGAACGGAAAATGAGAAAGGAACAGGACTGGGACTGAAACTCTGCCATGAACTCGTGATACTTAATAAAGGTACAATAAGTGTTGACAGCACCGAAGGCGGAGGAACATGTTTCACCATCATACTTCCTGAAGGGATCTCTGAGGGCTGATATGGGAGATTTCAGATTCCTGTAAGACCTGATAGTCGCTGCCTGTCGATAATGATTATCGATTTCCCTTTGGCCATGATGAGCCCCTCTTCCTCCATTTCCTTTAGCGCCCTCGCAACAGACGGCCTTGCAACTCCGAAAAGATCGGCGATAGATGACTGTGTAAGTCCAAACCTGACTAAAACCTCTGACTCCCCCGCCTGCTGAAGGATGAACCAGGCTAGTTTCCCCTTGATGGTTTTGAAGTTAAGGAACCTGATCTTGTCAGAAAGAAACTGTGAACGGTTGGAAATCATATCAAGGAAATTGACAAGCACCGTGCTGTTATTCTTAAGAAGCTGAAGAAACACCGTCTTTTCGATGAAAAGTATCTCCGTATTTTCAACGGCAATAACATTAACCGGAAGAATATTCCTTTTACCGAACAGGAAAGCAGCTGCAATAGCTCCGGGAGCTGTCACTTCTTCTATTTTAATCACGCGGCCCGAATAACCTGTCATTTCTCCCTTAACAATACCCGCTGTAACAATCATCATCGAGGATACTTTTTCCCCTGTATGCGCGACCAGATCACCCGGATGGTATCGTCTTAAACGAAAGTGTATTTTTTGCATTATAGCCTCTGTCTGCGAGGGCAATAATCCTTTGAACAAAGGAGACTGATCCAGTTTATTGAAATCCATCGGCAATTATAATAGAAGACTGACTGATTTATATCACCCGGTAAATATTTTCCATATATGGCATGCGAAATTATAAAAAATCAGAATTGTAACAAATGTTACAATTCATTATTTATGTTTTACCCATTTTTGCATGGAAATTTTAATGTTTTTACATGCAAAGGGAGATCATAAAGATTGATGAAGAGTTATGTAACGGTTGCGGAATATGTGTACCGAACTGTCACGAAGGAGCTCTGCAGATAATTGACGGGAAAGCCCGTCTGATAAGTGAACTGATGTGCGACGGACTGGGAGCCTGCATAGGGCACTGCCCCGAAGGAGCCATAAGCGTTGAAACCCGTGAGGCTGACAGCTATGATGAGATAAAGGTTATGGAACAGATGATCCATAAGGGGAAGAATACTGTGAAAGCCCACCTGAAACACCTCAGCGATCACGGTGAAAGCGGGTATCTTAAACAGGCAGTGAGTTTTCTTGAAGAGCACCGCCATTTTGCTGATTTCGATATAGACGAAGTAATCGGAGTTATTGAAACCCATTCTGAAAAGGAAGAATGTATGAAGGGGCATCACCACTCTCATAATCATACGGGAGGATGTCCCGGAATGAAAGAGATGGTTATCGGAAGACCCGTTCATAAAAGGGTAGAAAATCTGCAGGCGGATCAGCCTTCGGAGCTCAGGCAATGGCCGGTGCAGATGCATCTTCTGAATCCTTCTGCCTCATATCTTAGAGATTCGGACCTTCTTCTTGCTGCTGATTGTGTTGCATACACACTTGGCGATTTTCATTCCCGCTTTCTTAAAGGCAGGAGCCTGGCAATTGCCTGTCCGAAACTCGACCACGGAATTGAAACATATGTACAGAAACTGACCGCCATGATCGACACGGCCAGGGTGAACACTATTACTATCCTTATGATGGAAGTTCCCTGCTGCGGAGGACTTCTTCATATGGTAAAGGCAGCGCAGGCCAAGGCCACACGCAAGGTGCCTGTCAGGCAGATTATTGCAGGTATCAGCGGTGAGATACTGAAAGATGAATGGGTCTAAAAGACATGTCTTAAAGACCGAATATCGAAGACCGAAGACTGAATACCGAAGTCAAGAGGTATAGCCGTCAGGCTTGTGCAGAGGCATTAACTGCATTTCTGACTTTTTGATATAAGGCCTTCACCTTCATGTACGGATCGCCTTCACCGAGTGTCTCAAGAGGAAGATAGCCCCGGTAGCCCGAGTCCCTTACTATTGCAACGACTTTAGAGAAATCTGTATCTACCTGTTTTTCTTTAATATATATTTTTTCTTTTATCTGCCAGGTAATTGCATATTTTACATTTGAAGCAATATCGGAATATGGATCAGCCGTCCTGTAACTGCCGATATCAAGCATCAATCCAACCCATTGATGATCGATGATTCCCATCAATTTTTCAACATCAGCCGATGTTTTCAGGAAATCATTGTGATTCTGGAGTGCCAGCATTACCCCGTATCCCGCTGCAAAATCTGCACATTCCCTGATATCAGCTGCCACCTGTTCTGCAGTCTTATCCCACGAAATGCTGTCAGGAATCTGATTTCCACTGAATATCCTGAGACCGGGAGCCCCGATCTTATGAGCAACAACAACCCAGTCTTTTACAAGTTGCTTATCAGCAGAGCGTTTTTCGCTATCGCTGTTTGCAAAATCATTTCTGACCCCGAGGCATCCCAGTTCGAGCCCAAGTCTGAAAGCTTTTTTCCTGATATGATATATCAGATCATCGGAAGGGACAACAGGATAACCGGGGAAATAATACCCGGTAATATCGAGGCCGTCGAAACCGGTGGTTGCAGTGAATTCAATGAGATCATCAAGGCTCATTGATCCGTTACGCAGCAGGGTATTGAATGAGTAGGCATTCAGACTGATCTTCAGTGATGTTCTTGTCACCTCTTCAGCGGCAGCGGAAGGTTTTGTTCCATTACATCCTGCAACCGGCATTGCAGCAATACCTGCAGTGGCCAGTGCCACTTTCCTGATAAGTTCTCTTCGTTTAATTGACATTTTTTTTATTTATGTTTATAACCAGGCATATCGTGTCATGATCGTACAACAGAAAACCCCAGTTCATCAAGCATTTTATAAGCCCTTGTGGATGCTCCCGCGAGTTTTACGGTAAAGGCAGGAAATTCTCTTCGGACTCTGTACTCACCTCTCTGCTTTTCAAAATCGGAAGGCGCAAACCTGAGTTTGAAATTATCTTCGTCTATGTTATATGAGTAGTTAACAGCTATATGAACTATCTCTTCATCGCTTTTCCCACTTCCGTCAATAAAAATCTCAGGTTGTTCAGGAGAAGGAAGGCATTCGGGGTACCAGTCTGATAAAGGAAGTCCGAAATGTCTGGAGAGTGAATTCACTGCCATGGATGTACCATTTGCCTTTCCATCAGTCGAATAACCTGCGATGTGAGGTGTCGCAATAAAGGTCTTCGACATAAGTTCGAGGTCTATATCCGGTTCATTCTCCCATACATCAAGCACTGCCCCACCCAGCTTTCCCGACGTTAAAACCTTAAACAGGCCCGCTGTATCAGCCACCTCTCCACGTGAAGAATTTATTATCCATGCGCCTTTCTTCATTTTTTTCAGGCTCTTTTCGCTTACCAGGTGCCAGGTAGAGTCTCTTCCAACAACGTTAAGGGGAACATGAAAAGTAATTATATCCGACTCTTCAAGTATCGTCTTCAGGTCTGAAAACTTTTCACCACCTTCTTTTCTGGCCCGGGGCGGATCGTTAAGCAGGATGTTCATTCCAAGTATAGCAGCCAGCTTTTCAACTTTCGAACCCACGTTGCCGACTCCTGTAATGCCGATAGTTCTTCCCTTCAATGAGAACCTGAATTCGGAGGCGATCTTCAGAAGTGCAGAAGCAATATACTGCTGCACTGAGGAAGAATTGCATCCCGGAGCATTGGTCCAGGTTATCCCGTTTTTCTTGCAGAATCTTGTGTCTATATGGTCAAATCCTATTGTGGCGGTAGCAATGAAACTCACTCTGGTTCCGCTGAGAAGGTCTCCCGTGCATTTCGTTCTTGTCCTTATCAGCAAGGCATCGGCATCAGAAATATCCCTCCGGGTGATCTTCCCTCCGGGTAAATAAACCACTTCAGCATATGGTTCCAGAACACCTTTCAAAAAAGGAATCTTGTCGTCGGCAACTATTTTCATCGATCTCTCATATTTCAAAAATGAAAGATAGTAATTTTTAACCTTATGAAAGACTTGCAAGGGAGATGGCAGACTGGTGATTCATTTTAAACTTTTCCTGCGCCACTGTTAAAAGAGCAAAGACTGATGGACATATCATTTTTTTGATCATTAAACTGAAGAAAGAGGCGGTAATTTGTTATATTTACATATATTATACATAATACCATAAAATTATGAAACCAAAAATGTTCCTGCCGGTACTGATAGTTCTGATTTCGGCCGGAGTAAGGGCTCAGGAGCCTATCCTCTTCTATGATGATTCCCTGAAAATAGGTAATGGCTCTCTTCCCGGTATGGCGGTAATCATCCCCGAAGTGGAATACCAGGAAACACTCGATAACTGGGTAAAGACACTGCAATCGGGGACAAAATCGACGGTGGTTACTGAAAACGGAGAGATGACCATTTTCGGGGCAAACATAAAAGAAATAGCCCCGGATCCCATCAATGTCTACAGCCGTTTCTCGGCCAGCGACACCGGGCTCTGTCTGGCCGCTGCCTTCGAACTCAGGAAAGATCTTTACATTGAAAAGACCACAGGGGATGCGGATCACGAAAGAGCAAAAACCTTCCTGTTCAATTTTGCAAAGAACCAGTACATAAGTCTTGTGGAAGAGCAGCTTAAAGCTGAAGAGACAATCCTGCGAGACCTCGAAAAGGAGATGAGCACCCTGGAAAAAGAAGGCTCCGGCATGGAAAAAACCATAAGAAAAAGCGAAAGGACGATTTCCTCCGAAGCAGAGAAACTGACAGACATGAATAACCATCTGACTTCACTGACGGCTGCCATCTCCGAACACAGCATGGCACTTCCTTCAATGAGTTCGGGGGAAGAAAGGGATACCAAGGAAGATTATCTCAAGGGACTTGAAAAGGATAAAAAGAAAACTCTTAAGTCCATAACCCGATCAGAAAAAAAGAAAAGGAAAGCTGAAAGAGCCCTTGCGAAAGCCCGGTCGGGAATTCCAAAAGTAAACAGGAACCAGGACGACATAAGAAAAACCATCGACGAACAGGCAGCAGTTGTAGAAAAATATTCCGGGAAGTTAAATCAAGTTAAAAATTTCATCGTAAACTGATTAATAATATAATTTTAGATCCTGATAAAAAAACATTATAGACCCTGAAAAGAAGAAATAACTGGAGAAGAGGTATGGTTAAATATTTAAGTGAGACTGACAGACTGCGATCATATCTTTTCATCAAGCTGATTATATTTTTCCTTTTTACAGGGTCAGGCATCGTTCATTCGCAGATCCCCGGGATAAAAGCTGTTTTTACCGGCACCCCTCCTGTCATCGACGGTTTTACAGATGACGAGGTTTGGAAAAACGCTGCCGTGGTGGATGATTTTTACCAGAAAGAACCACGTAACGGTGAAGCGATCACAGAAAAAACCGAATTTCTTTTCCTTTTCGACCGTCATAATATTTACGTCGGCATAAGATGTTATGACGATCCGGCTGGAATCATAGCCAAAGAGCTTGCAAGAGATGTAAGCCTGGGCGAAGATGACAGGATCCAGGTAATCTTTGATACCTTTCTTGACGGAAGGAGCGGTTACTGGTTCCAGATAGGCCCCAGAGGAAGCATTGGAGATGCCCTGATAAATGAAAACGGACAATATTTCAACAAAGCATGGGACGGCATCTGGGACGGCAAGGCAAAAATAACCGGTTCCGGCTGGGAAGCCGAACTTATCATTCCCTTTAAAACAATGGGATTCGACATGAGTAAAGATACATGGGGATTAAAATGTATACGACACATCAAACGAAAATCTGAATTCTCAACCTGGCCAGCCTCTTCACTCGATGCCGATAAGTTTCAGGTATCCGACTGCGGACGGATAAGCGGTTTAAAGGATATGACGCAGGGAATAGGCCTCGACGTTATCCCTTATGCAACAGGAGGTTTCAGCAAGAAAGAAAATGATGAATCCAGGCCTGTTGCCGACATCGGAGTAGACGCTTTTTACCAGATAACCCCATCACTGAAAGCTGCGGTAACAGTAAACACTGACTTCGCACAGACAGAAGTGGATGAAAAGCAGATCAACCTGACACGCTTTTCACTTTTCTTCCCTGAAAAAAGGGATTTCTTCCTTGATGGTTCCAACTACTTTAATTTTGGCATTAACGGCGACGACGACAATACCAAGAAGACTTCAATGATCCCGTTCTTCTCGAGAAGTATCGGACTCGACAGCACCGGTAATCCTGTCGCCATAAAATACGGAGGCAAATTCACGGGAAAGGCTGGAAGATTCAATTTCGGTGTTCTCCATATAAAGGACGATAACGCATGGGATAACCCCGGCTATACCGTCGGAAGGGTATCGGTGGACCTAGGGAAACAATCCTCGGTTGGAATTATAGGATCAAACGGCAATGCTTTTTCCGATGCTGATAATTCACTTGCCGGTTTTGACCTTAGAATAGGAAGCTCCGAACTGAAAGGAAATAAAAACCTGAAATTCTCACTTTATGGTGTGAAATCATTCACGGAAGGACTTTCAGGTCATGATCTGTCTTTTGGCACAGAGATAAACTACCCGAATGATTTTCTGAATTTCAGGGCAGGATATCTTGAAATAGGAGAAAACTTCACTCCCGGTCTGGGATTCGTTCCCCGTAAAGGCATCAGGGATATATATGGAGGCATCTCGCTGGGGCCCAGACCAAAAAATTCGCCAATCCTTCAGATTAAAACCGGTACAGACTATTCTTTCATTTTCAGCACTATAGACAATGACCTCCTGACCGGAGAAATAAACCTTAATTACTCAACCATCACCTTCCTGAGCGGTGACATAATAGCCCTCCAGTCGCAGTATCAGTTCGACAGGCTCAGAAAGCCATTCAACATCTTTGATACAATCAACATACCAGCCGGAGATTATAATTTCTGGCGTCACACGCTTACTCTTACCTCCGCAAAAAGAAGAAACCTCTGGGGGCTGGTGAAAACAGCTTTCGGGTCGTTCTATTCAGGACACAGAACCGACCTTCTGATACAGACCGGATATAAGATATGCGTACCGGTATACCTTGGACTGGATGCAGAAAGAAGGTGGGTAACACTGGCAGAAGGAGATTTTGTGACCCAGATATTCCGCATCAACCTTAATTTCCTTTTCAGCCCTAATATCTACTGGTCGAATTTTGCCCAGTATGACAACAAAACGGAAACAATAGGATGGCAATCGAGGTTTCAATGGATAATCAAACCCGGCAAAGAGGTCTTTCTCACCTTTAATTCACCTCTTATAGATCCCCATCAACGCTTCACCCCTGAAGTTTACGAAGCAAGGCTCAAGGTAAAATATACTATCCGTTTCTGATACTGGTTTTATTCCACCAGTGTCATCTCATCAAGAAGATAACCTGCTCCGGCAAATTTGTCGATAATGAACAGTGCGTACCTTATGTCGAGGCTTATGTTCCGGCTCTGTTCAGGGTTAAAAGCCATGTCGCTGGCAACACCTTCCCATGCCCTGTCGAAATTCACACCTATAAGATGACCCTCAGCATTAATAACCGGGCTTCCGGAATTACCACCGGTTGTATGATTGGTAGCTATGAAGCATACCGGCACCTCTCCGTTCTGTGTATAACGACCATAGTTTTTCGTACGGTACAGTTCTTTTAATTTATCTGGCACATCGTAATCGAAAATTTCCGGATTATCCTTTTCAATGATCCCCTTAAGGGTTGAATAGTGTCTGAAATAAACTGCATCTTTTGAATAGTATCCTTTAACCTCTCCATAAGCTACCCTTAATGTTGAGTTTGCATCGGGATAGAAAAGACGGTTGCTGTCAAATTCCATTTGCAGAGTCATGTAAAGCGGATTGAGTTTCTGGATTTCTGACTGTATGCGGATCAGTTCGCCGCGTACATTTTCTGAAATGAATTCACTTGTGCTACTGGCCAGGTTATAGATGGGATCTTTTTTGAGAGCCTTGAGAGAACGTTTCCCGAACCCGTTCACGAAGGCCGTAAATCTTGCTTCATCGGTAAAAACACTTACCGGGTAAATTTTATCTGCAAGTGCCTGAAAATCACCCTTCCATGCATTTTTAATCTTTAAATACCCTGGGGCCTGCCACTTTTCTTCAAGTTGCCCGCCATATAATTCCATAACGGCAACAAAAAGTTCCTTGTCTGTTTCGTAATTATAATTTTTAAAGAACCTGGCTGCAGCAGCAATCAATTCTCCTTTAACAGCTTCAATTCTTGCTTCATCGGCTTCACTTTCAAAAAGGTTTGCAAATGACATCATATTCCTGGCAAAGCCTACAGCCTCTGCGCCGCTGCTGAAAAAGGCATCGGAGGTAAAACTGTTAACCAGTGAATAATCTTTTAATTGCGAATAAAGCTTTTCATATTCCGGGAGGAGATGTCCGTATCTCGTTTTTCTGGCGGGATCAGAGTTAATCCAGTCGGTAAGGCGCTTCTCATAAGCCTGCTTTTTCTCGATGGTCCTCATCCGGTCGAGACCCTGGTTCTCTCCTATCCATTTCTTCCATGCGTTGGCCACACCTGATTTCTTAGCCGAATACTGAAGCCTGATGAGAGGATCGGTATTCATGGCTGCTTCCATTATCTCAATCTTTTTTGTTCTTATGGCTATCATTTTCGGGTTGATATGGTTTTTAACCATGTCGATATGAAATGAGGGCACATACTGTGATGTCGATCCGGGGTATCCGAATACCATTGTAAAATCGCCTTCCTGCACTCCTTTCAGTGAAATGGGAAAATGATAAAGTGGTTTGTAGGGAACATTTGTACTGGCATATCTTGCCGGTTTGTTTTCAGTGCCGGCATATACTCTCCACAGGGAGAAATCACCTGTATGACGGGGCCATACCCAGTTGTCGGTTTCGCCTCCGAATTTTCCGATGGATGATGGCGGAGCTCCGACAAAACGGACATCACTGAAAGTCTCATATACAAGCATGAAATACTGGTTACCCATGTAGAAGGGGCTTATACGTGCGGTGTAACCTGTTCCTTCCAGTGCTTTCCTTCTTATATCTTCCGAATTGGCATCCAGGATTTTCTGCCTCTCCTGGGCATCCATTCCCCCGGTAATGCCCTTCATCATACGGTCAGTAACGTCCTCCATCCATTTTAGTATGGTAACCGACAGTCCTGGTGCAGGGATCTCCTCTTCCCTTGACATGGCCCAGAATCCGTTAGCCAGATAGTCATTTTCGATACTTGAAAGCCTCTGTATGGTTCCGTAACCGCAATGATGATTTGTAATCAGAAGGCCGTCGGGAGAGATGAGCTCTCCTGTACAGCCACCTCCAAAAATAACGACAGCGTCCTTCATACAGGCTTTGTTCACGCTGTAAATATCTTCGGCGGATAGTTTGAATCCCTTTTCCTGCATGAGTTTGATATTATACTTTTCGATAAGGATTGGTATCCACATTCCCTCATCAGGTGTTGCAGTCGCAAACAGGGATACAAGAAAGACCGGTAGTGACAGTAGCAGTTTTTTCATCAGTATATAATTTAATTTTTAATTGTCTGAAGGAATCCACATGTTTAAAGAACAAATATATACGTGTTCCTGTCAGTGATACATGCGGGTTTCAAATTTTCAGATTTAGTTTATTTAAAAATTTTTCAGTTCCTTATAAAGTCTTTGAGCCGGCAGGCCTACAACATTGAAGTATGACCCTTCCAGCCTGCTGCACCCCGCAATACCTATCCACTCCTGTATCCCGTAGCCACCTGCCTTGTCGTAGGGTCTGAACCTGTCAATATAATAAATTATCTCTTCATCCGAAAGATTTTCAAAAGTAACTTTTGTTGTATCAGTGAATGTTGTTTCTTTTGAAAGAGTGAGGATGTTCACTCCCGTTATCACTTCATGTGTGTTACCAGAGATGAGCCTTAGCATTCTGAGAGCATCCTGCCTGTCAGAAGGTTTTTCGAGGAGTTTTCCGTTACAACATACTATGGTGTCGGCAGTGATGAACATGTCGCCGGGATGAAGATCGTCCCTGAAATGATCTGCTTTCGACCGGGCAAGATAAAGGGCGATCTCTTCTCCCATCAGTCCTTCAGGATATGATTCATCATACTCTTTCTCACATACTTTGAACTCAAGTCCGAGCTCACGAAGAAGCTGCTGCCTCCTGGGCGATCTGGAAGCGAGGATTATCCTGTAATTTTCTGAGATATCGCTTAGCATGGATCAGAGAAGCTTCCAGTATATTATTGCCTTAACCACCAGTGAATATAGTATACCGGTAAGCATGGCTATCTTCATCATGCTGCTGGCTCCCTGTATCTGCCGCCGTGTACTTCCGCAAATTACCCGGCAAATGACCAGAACCAGAGGTACAGCTATGGCTACAGATATGTATATCAATGTTATCCAGTCGCGGACATAAAAGAACCATACCAGGTAGAGAAGCAGGATGGTAAGCCCTGCAAGTATTGTGGAAATGATCTTTGAAGCAGGAATGCCTGTCACAACCGGCAGTGTATTGCGCCCGTAAACCCTGTCGCCTTCAAAATCCTCTATATCTTTAATAATTTCCCTGGTGAGGGTTGTAAGAAAAGCAAAAAGGGCAAAACCTCCGACCCAGTAAAAAAGAAAAGACATATCCGGTACGCTGGCGGCATTTGCCGAATAATATTTAAAAAGGGAGGGCCATTCATAGAGTACAACGAGGAAGGGGACCATGGCTGTCAGAAATGCCACTACCAGGTTACCTATGAGAAACTGCCGCTTATAGCTGGCAGAATAAAAATACAGCATACCCGACACCACAAGGAATATAAGGCCCATCCAGAACAGACCGGCCCTGAACGACACGTAGAAACCAAGTGACACACCTGCTATGTTAAATACCGAGTGCCACAGGATAGCCCTGCGTCTGGATATTTTATTCCCCACAATTATATTTCCCCTGTTGACAAGGTCGGTGCGTATATCAAAATAATCGTTTATGACGTAACCTCCTGCCGTAATACAAAGTGTGGCAACAACAAGAAGAACAAAATGCAGGAGGGGAAACTGGAGCATCATTGGTACCGGCACGTCGGGTGCTCCTGCCAGAGGCAGCTTTACCTCGCTCAGAAGGGGTGCTATTACGAAATACCTCATCAGGACCATTGTAAGAGTCACAATGAGAAGGTTTTTCCAGCGTATAAGTTGCAGAAATTCTTTCATATCACCATGTAAATGATTCGGAATCCATCCATCTGTCATGCAGCCTGAGAACCTGTTCAATCACATCCCTTACACAACCCTCTCCGCCCTTCTTGTCGGAAACATAAACCGACAATTGTCTGATCTCACTGTCGGCATCACTCGGGCATACAGGTACTCCTGCCTCCTTCATAACGTGAAAATCAGGAATATCGTCGCCCATATAAAGTATTTCTGAATCCTTCAGTTTATGTTTATTTCTGAAATAACGGTATTGGTCGATCTTCTCCCTGCTGTTAAGATATACGTCCGTTATACCGAGCTGTTTAAGTCTCTTCTGATAATCCTTTGAATTGCTTCCCGAAATTATTGCAACCTTATAACCTTTTTTAACTGCAAGCTGGAGAGCATATCCATCGCGAAGGTTTACTGTCCTGTTGGGCACTCCGAATACATTGAGGTTTATCGTCTGAAGCGAAAGTACACCGTCAATATCAAAAATGAATGCCTTTACGCCGGCAAGACCTTCCTTGAAGTTTGTCATTCCTGCTTTGTTTTGTAATGTTTCCTGATTGATTCTGTAAGTTCGTTATAAAGTTTCTGTAATTCGGGCGAGAAAGATAATAATTTCAGATGCTTTTCAATAGTGTTAAGATCATTTCTGATTGCAGGACCCGTCTGGGACAGATCAGGTCCCGAATCGAAAGCTTTGGCTACGGTCTCATTTACAAGCGGTTCAAGAATGTTAAAATCGAGCTGCGCCTCAGAAGTTATCTTTTTCCCTGCTGTAAGCAGATGATTGGTGAAATTACATACGAATACTGCCGCAAGATGAAGCATCTTCCTTGTGTCCGTATCCATAAATTCCGCTTTTGCGCCAAGTGCTGACGCAAGATACCGGAGACGTTGAGCGGTATCATCGTCGGAAGCCTCCAGAAGGAAGGGTATTGCAGCGGTGTTAATTTTCCTGCCGGCGGTGAAAGTCTGAAAGGGATAGAATACGCCTCTTTTTTTTATTGCCGGAGGAAATACATCGAGGCCGAAACTGCCGGCTGTATGGGCAACCACACATTCTTGAGGGCATATTATGGAGTTAAGGACATCGTTCAGTGTGTGGTCGGGCACGGCAACTATCAGCACACCGGTGGATCTGCCGAAGTACAGATCATCGGACCATGAAGCGTTGCAGTCTTCAGCAAGAGCCTTTCCTTTTTCTTCAGTGGGGGTAACTATCCTGTCGATCGGTATTCCTGACGTATAAAATGCCCTGCAGAGTGTTGCGGCCACATTACCGGCACCTGCAAAAGATATTTTTAAATTGGTCATGGGAGATCCGGCTATTTACCGTAAAGGTGCGATTTCATGTCGGTAACCCGGATATTGTAATACTTGTAATAGTAATAATAGTAAGACGACTGACTTGCACTGCTCACGTACTGGCAATCCCAGAAAACGTCACCGGCAATTTTTATCTGGTGGTCGGGATTCAGTTTCTTATAGACCTCATACATTTCTACCGGATTACAGAACGTGTAAGTGTCATAGCCAATCCTGAAGCTCATTACAGCGCCTTCTCCTCCCACATAAATCTCAGAATAATCGACGGGAGAAAAAGTATCGAAAGTGAGGCTGAAAAGAACGTCGCCGTCGCAACCACATTTCTCCTGTTTATCACATCCGTGGACAAAAAGAGCAGGTGCAATGATGATCATGGCAAGCAGTATCTTTCCAGAAATATACTTTTTCATTATCGTATGTCAGATTCTTTCAAAATAATAACACACAAATTTCGGATTTATTTCTTTCAATTCAAAAAAAAGCCGTCAGCAAAGTCGCTGACGGCCTCGAATTGGAGTTGTTTGGCATTTATTTCAGGCCTGGGCGGTTGGACCGCCGAAACTCATCGGCATTACCGGTCCTGAACCCTTGACCTCCTTTATCGGTCCGTGAACAGATTCAAACTTGGAAATATTATCCTGGAGAGCTGCAACGAGTCTTTTCGCATGTTCGGGTGTTAGAATAATCCTCGACTTCACCTGTGCCTTGGGTATACCGGGCATGATCCTTACGAAATCGACCACGAACTCGGATGCAGAGTGAGTTATCACAGCCAGGTTGGAATATATGCCCTGGGCCACTTCCTCGTTCAGTTCAATGCTGATCTGGTTCTGTTCTCTTGAATCTGACATGGTTTCAATATTTGTTTATTTCTCTATCTCAGCTTTTCCGGCTTCTACCACCTGAGCGTGATCAGTACCTACCAGCTCTTCATACTCTTCGAGTGAGCCCACAATGATGCTGTTGTACTCGCGCTGTCCGGTACCGGCAGGGATGAGATGACCTACGATGACATTCTCTTTCAGACCTTCAAGTCTGTCTATCTTTCCTAGTATGGCAGCTTCATTAAGCACTTTGGTGGTTTCCTGGAAAGATGCTGCGGAGAAGAAGCTGTTGGTCTGAAGTGCAGCACGGGTTATTCCCTGGAGAACCTGGCTGGATGTTGCAGGAATGGCATCCCTGGCTTCAACGACCTTCAGGTCTTTTCTCTTGAGAACAGAATTTTCATCTCTCAGTTTACGTGCAGTCACTATCATTCCCGGACGGAGAGTCTGTGAATCTCCACTGTCAGTTACAACTTTCTTGTCGTAGATCCAGTCATTCTCATCCATAAACTCCAGCTTATCAACTATCTGTCTTTCAAGGAATTTAGTATCGCCGGGGTCTACGATTTCCACCTTGCGCATCATCTGCCTGACAATGATCTCGAAATGTTTATCGTTGATCTTCACACCCTGCAGACGGTATACTTCCTGAATCTCATTAACGATATATTCCTGGACTTTGGTAGGCCCTTTGATAGCCAGGATGTCGGAAGGTGTTATTGCCCCGTCGGACAGCGGTGTTCCTGCCTTTACATAGTCATTCTCCTGAACGAGAATCTGCTTGGAGAGAGGTACGAGGTATTTTTTGATCTCGTCGGTTTTTGATTTTATCGTGATCTCTCTGTTACCCCTCTTTATTTTACCGAATGTCACTTCTCCGTCGATCTCGGAAACGATCGCGGGATTAGAAGGGTTACGGGCTTCAAAGAGTTCGGTAACTCTCGGAAGACCTCCCGTTATGTCGCCCGATTTACCTACGGCACGCGGGATTTTTACAAGCACATCACCTGCTTCAACCAGCTTATTTGTATCGGCTACCAGGTGTGATCCCACGGGCAGGTTATAAAGCCTCAGTTCCTCACCTCCCTTTGGTGCAAGGATCTTTATGGCCGGGTTCTTTGTTTTATCGCGGCTTTCTATGATCACTTTTTCCTTGAATCCGGTCTGTTCGTCTGATTCTTCACGGAAAGTTATGCCTTCGATAAGGTAATCGTATCCGATCTTACCTCCCACTTCGGCAATAATAACTGCGTTGAAGGGATCCCATTCGCAAATGAGTTTTCCTTTCTCAACCTCCTGACCGGGTTTAATATACAATTTCGCCCCGTAAGGTATTGTATGGGTTGTAAGGGCGATGCCTGTTTTTTTGTCTATGATCCTCAGTTCGGCAAGCCTTCCAATCACAATGTCGATCTGATCTTTGTCAGGATCCTTTTTCGCAACCGCTCTAAGCTCATCAATTTCAGCTATACCAGAGTAGCGTGCCACAAGTCGTGATTCGGTAGTGATATTAGAGGCTGTACCACCCACGTGGAATGTACGGAGGGTAAGCTGGGTTCCCGGCTCACCGATACTCTGGGCTGCAATGACTCCGACAGCTTCACCTTTCTGGACCATTTGTCCTGTTGCGAGGTTACGGCCATAGCATTTTGCACATACGCCTTTCTTAGACTCACAGGTAAGAACCGATCGTATTTCAACCTGTTCAACGGGTGAATCTTCTATTCTTGATGCCAGTTCTTCTGTAAGCTGCTGTCCCGCTTCTACAATAAGCTCTCCTGTCAGGGGATGGTACACATCATGAACGGTGGTGCGCCCCAGTATTCTTTCATATAGTGATTCCACAACCTCTTCATTCTTCTTTATGGCTGTTGCCACAAGTCCTCTAAGAGTGCCACAGTCCTCCTCATTAATGATCACATCCTGAGATACATCCACCAGCCTTCTTGTAAGGTATCCGGCGTCGGCAGTTTTCAGTGCAGTGTCGGCCAGACCTTTACGGGCTCCGTGGGTTGAAATGAAGTATTCAAGAACTGACAATCCTTCCTTGAAGTTTGAAAGAATGGGGTTCTCGATAATCTCAGATCCTGAAGAACCCGATTTCTGAGGTTTGGCCATCAGTCCTCTCATTCCTGAAAGCTGCCGGATCTGTTCCTTGGATCCTCTTGCACCCGAGTCGAGCATCATATAAACTGAGTTGAAACCCTGCTTGTCGTTTGAAAGCTGTTTCATGAGCGACTGGGTAAGCCTTGCATTTACATGGGTCCAGATGTCTATTATCTGGTTATAGCGCTCATTGTTGGTAATGAAGCCCATGTTGTAATTATTAAGGACCTCCTCAACCTGTTCATAGCCTTCACCAACGAATTTGGTTTTTTCCTCCGGTATTATAACATCATCGAGGTTGAAAGACAATCCGCCCCTGAAGGCTGAATCAAAACCAAGGTTCTTTATAGCATCAAGAAAATCGGCTGTCTTGGCCATTCCTGAAAGCTTCAGAACGCGTCCGATAATATCTCTCAGCGATTTTTTAGTAAGGATCTCATTAATGAACCCTACCTCGTCCGGAACATACTGGTTAAATATTACTCTTCCGACAGTAGTTTCGATAAGGTGATTAACCAATTCTCCGTTGACCCTGTCGTTCACTTTAACTTTAATAAAGGCATGGAGATCTACCTTACCCTCATTATATGCAATATTAACCTCTTCAGGTGAATAAAAAATGAGGCCTTCGCCCTTTACCTTTTCCGTTTCGCTGCCTTTTCTTCCCTTTGTTATATAATACAGTCCGAGGACCATATCCTGGGAGGGAACTGTTATGGGCGCTCCGTTTGCCGGGTTGAGGATGTTATGCGATGCCAGCATAAGCATCTGGGCCTCAAGCACTGCTGTATTTCCTAGAGGAAGATGGACAGCCATCTGGTCACCGTCGAAATCGGCGTTGAAGGCGGTACAAACCAGCGGGTGAAGCTGAATGGCCTTGCCTTCAATAAGCTTGGGCTGGAAAGCCTGAATACCCAGCCTGTGCAGGGTGGGAGCACGGTTTAGCAGTACAGGATGACCTTTCAGGACATTTTCGAGTATATCCCAGACAACAGGGTCTTTTCTGTCGACTATTTTCTTGGCCGACTTTACAGTTTTTACAATACCGCGTTCGATGAGCTTACGTATGATGAATGGCTTATAAAGTTCTGCAGCCATATCTTTCGGAAGTCCGCATTCATGAAGATTCAGTTCAGGCCCTACGACAATAACCGATCGTGCAGAATAGTCTACCCTTTTCCCGAGCAGGTTCTGACGGAACCTTCCCTGCTTACCCTTAAGACTGTCGCTCAGAGATTTAAGCGGACGGTTAGCATCAGTTTTTACAGCGTTGGCTTTTCTCGAGTTATCAAAAAGTGAATCGACCGACTCCTGGAGCATACGTTTTTCATTCCGGAGTATGACCTCCGGAGCCTTGATCTCTATAAGTCTTTTCAGACGGTTATTCCTGATGATGACCCTTCTGTAAAGATCGTTGAGGTCGCTTGTTGCAAACCGGCCGCCGTCGAGAGGTACAAGAGGCCTAAGTTCGGGAGGTATTACCGGTACCACCTTTATTACCATCCATTCCGGTCGGTTTACCTGTTTTGATTCCCTGAATGCCTCGACAACCTGAAGACGTTTAAGTGCCTCATTTTTGCGCTGCTGGGAAGTCTCGGTGTTAGCCCTGTGGCGAAGTGAGTAAGATATCTCGTCGAGGTCGAGGCGGTTCAGAAGTTTATGAAGTGCCTCGGCGCCCATATCGGCAATGAATTTGTCGGGATGAGTATCTTCGAGATACTGGTTCTCCTTTGGCAGTGATTCAACTATCTCAAGATATTCCTCCTCTGTCAGGAAGTCAAGCTGATTGATCCCGTCAGCAGCTTTGATACCCGGATTGACAACTACATACCGTTCGTAATAAATAATGGAATCAAGTTTCTTGGTAGGCAGGCCCAGGAGATAACCTATTTTGTTTGGAAGCGACCTGAAATACCAGATATGAGCTACAGGGACTACCAGGGATATATGGCCCATTCTTTCACGGCGTACTTTTTTCTCCGTTACTTCCACGCCGCAACGGTCGCACACTATTCCCTTGTACCGTATACGCTTGTATTTTCCGCAATGACACTCGTAATCTTTTACCGGACCAAAAATCCTTTCGCAGAAAAGACCATCGCGTTCTGGCTTATAGGTGCGGTAATTGATAGTCTCCGGTTTCAGTACTTCACCGCTCGAACGATCGAGTATCTCCTCAGGTGAAGCAAGACCAATTGAGATCTTTGAGTAACTTGTTTTTGTTTTGTTGTCTCTTCTGAATGACATATACTGTATTTTTTCTAATCAGTTAAAATAAAGAGTCTGCTGTAATGTTAATCAAGTATTACACTCAGTCCCAGACCTCTAAGCTCATGCAGCAAAACATTGAGCGATTCGGGAATACCCGGCTGGGGCATTGGTTCACCCTTGACTATGGCTTCATATGCCTTGGCCCTTCCTACCACATCGTCGGATTTGATTGTAAGTATTTCCTGAAGAATATGAGCAGCTCCGAATGCTTCGAGAGCCCAAACTTCCATCTCTCCGAAACGCTGACCTCCGAACTGTGCCTTCCCTCCCAGCGGCTGCTGTGTAATAAGGGAATACGGACCGATGGAACGGGCATGCATTTTGTCGTCGACCATGTGACCCAGCTTTAGCATATAGATCACTCCCACCGTTGCAGGCTGGTCGAAACGTTCACCGGTGCCACCGTCATAAAGGTATGTCTTGCCATACCTGGGTAATCCTGCTTTTTCGGTGTATTCAGTGATCTGGTCAATAGTTGCCCCATCGAATATAGGTGTCGAGAAACAGAGACCCAGTTTCTGTCCGGCCCACCCGAGGACAGTCTCATAAATCTGTCCGAGGTTCATCCTTGAAGGAACACCCAGCGGGTTGAGCACAATGTCAACAGGGGTTCCGTCTTCCAGGAACGGCATATCTTCCTGTCGCACAATTCTGGCCACGATGCCTTTGTTTCCATGACGTCCGGCCATCTTGTCGCCTACTTTTATTTTCCTCTTCTTGGCTATATAAACTTTTGCCAGTCTGACAATGCCTGCCGGCAGTTCATCGCCTATTGTGAGATTATATTTCTTGCGCTTGTATACCCCATCAATTTCCTTGTATTTGATGATATAATTATGCAGCAGCTGTTTTATACTATCATTCTTTTTCTTGTCGGTAGTCCATTTATTAGGGTTGACACCCAGAAAATCGATCTCCTGGAGCTGCTTGAGAGTAAATTTGCTGCCTTTGGGTATGACATCCACATTCAGATAATCCTTAACACCCTGGGAAGTCTTGCCGTTTACCAGGATGAAGAGCTTGTCAACAAGTCTTGACTTAAGTTCTTCAACATTTTTATTGAACTCATTCTCAATCTTTTCGAGCTGAGGCTTTTCACTTGCCTTGGCCTTTCTGTCCTTTATTGCCCTGGTAAACAGTTTCTTGTCGATTACCACTCCTTCGAGTGAAGGACCTGCCTTCAGGGAAGCATCCTTTACGTCGCCTGCCTTGTCACCAAAGATAGCCCTGAGAAGCTTCTCCTCAGGTGAAGGATCTGATTCCCCTTTCGGAGTGATTTTACCGATCAATATGTCGCCGGGCCTGATGTGGGCACCTATCCTTATCAATCCGTTTTCATCGAGATGCTTCGTTGCCTCCTCGCTTACGTTGGGAATGTCGGATGTAAGTTCTTCAAGACCTCTTTTGGTATCGCGTACTTCCAGAAGATACTCATCGATATGCACCGATGTAAACATATCCTCCTGCACAACTCTTTCGGAAATTACGATTGCATCCTCAAAGTTGTAGCCTTTCCAGGGCATAAATGCGACTTTGAGGTTCCTGCCGAGTGCCAGTTCTCCTTTTTTGGTACCGTAACCTTCTGTAAGAACCTGTCCTTTCCTGACTTTCTCTCCTTTTTTAACTACAGGGACCAGGTTAATGCAGGTATTCTGGTTTGTCTTCTTGTATTTGGGGAGAACATAGGTTTTTGTATCGTCGTCGAAGCTGACGAATTTTTCCTCATCGGTACGGGTATAACGTATGACTACCTGGTTGGAGTCGACAGATTCAACAACTCCATCACCTTCAGCCACATACAGAATACGGCTGTCTTTGATCACCTGAGCCTCAAGTCCGGTTCCCACTATTGCGGTTTCGGGGTTAATAAGAGGTACAGCCTGACGCATCATGTTCGACCCCATCAGAGCTCTGTTTGCATCGTCGTGTTCGAGGAAAGGAATAAGCGATGCAGCTATTGATGCGATCTGGTTAGGAGCCACATCCATAAGGTCGATCTTTGAGACTTCTTCAATTGGATAATCGGCTTCGTACCTGCATTTTGCCCTTGGGTTTTCGAAATGACCGTCACCCGTCAGAGGGGCATTTGCCTGGGCAATCATCTTATATTCTTCCTCTTCGGCGCTCAGCCACACAATGCCATCGCTGCTGAGGTCGACCTGTGCATCCTTCACCTGGAGGTATGGAGTCTCAATAAAACCAAGTTCATTGATCTTTGCAAAAACGCAGAGCGAAGAGATCAGACCGATGTTCGGGCCTTCGGGTGTCTCTATGGGACACAGTCTGCCGTAGTGGGTATAATGTACGTCTCTCACCTCAAAACCTGCTCTTTCGCGTGACAGACCTCCGGGGCCAAGTGCTGACATACGGCGCTTATGAGTCATCTCAGCCAGCGGGTTGGTCTGGTCCATGAACTGAGATAGCTGGTTTGTTCCGAAGAACGAGTTGATAACCGATGACAGTGTCTTGGAATTAATAAGATCAACAGGTGTAAACACTTCGTTGTCGCGTACATTCATCCGCTCGCGGATGGTACGTGCCATACGTGCCAGGCCTACGCCAAACTGTGCATACAGTTGTTCACCCACTGTACGGACCCTGCGGTTGCTAAGATGGTCAATATCGTCGATATCAATTTTTGAGTTGATAAGTTCGATAAGATAACCTATTATCTTGATGATATCTTCGCGGGTAAGTATCTTGACCGACATATCGGTTTCGAGCCCGAGTTTTTTATTGATCCTGTAGCGGCCGACCTCACCAAGGTCGTATCTTTTATCGGAGAAGAAGAGTTTTTCTATCACATCGCGTGCCGTAGCCTCGTCGGGAGGTTCGGCATTCCTGAGCTGACGGTAGATATAAATTACAGCTTCTTTTTCCGAGTTACAGGGATCTTTCTGCAGTGTGTTATATATGATTGCGAAATCCGACAGGCTTGCATCTTCCTTATGAATCAGGACAGCCTTGGCTCCCGAGTCGACTATCAGGTCGACATGTTCGGGTTCAATAACCAGTTCCCTGTCGAGGATCACTTCATTTCTTTCTATGGAGACAACTTCTCCGGTATCTTCGTCGACAAAGTCTTCGACCCATGTTTTCAGTACCCTTGCAGCCAGTTTACGGCCGACAAGTTTTTTTATACTTGTTTTGGATACCTTGTGTTCTTCGGCCAGGTTGAAGATTTCGAGTATTTCCCTGTCGCTTTCGAATCCTATTGCACGGAGGAGTGTTGTTACAGGAAGCTTTTTCTTCCTGTCGATGTATGCATACATCACGTTGTTGATGTCGGTAGCGAATTCGATCCACGATCCCTTGAAGGGGATAATTCTGGCCGAATAAAGCTTTGTTCCGTTAGCGTGTATGCTTTGTCCGAAGAAAACCCCCGGTGATCTGTGGAGCTGTGATACCACTACTCTTTCGGCGCCGTTGATCACGAATGTTCCTCTTTCGGTCATATAGGGGACTGTTCCGAGGTAGACATCCTGGATTACGGTATCGAAATCTTCGTGTTCGGGATCGGTGCAGTAGAGTTTCAGCTTTGCTTTCAACGGAACGCTGAATGTCAGGCCGCGTTCGATACACTCTTCTATGGTATAACGTGGGGGGTCGATGTAATAATCAAGAAACTCAAGGACAAAATTATTTCTTGTATCGGTGATCGGGAAGTTCTCGTTGAAGACCTGAAAGAGTCCTTCTCTTTTCCTGTTCTCCGGCGTTGTTCCGAGCTGAAAGAACTCACTGAATGATTTTAACTGAACTTCCAGAAAATCAGGATAATCAAGCTGACTTTTCCTGGTGCCGAAACTTATTCTTTCGGTAGATTTTGATGGCATTTATAAAAAGATTAAGTGAACTTGTAATTAAAAGAACGAAAAGGCCTGGTCCCGAGCATTCGGGACCAAACCTATGATAACCCAGCTATGAGGTATGACTTATTTAAGTTCAACTTCTGCTCCTGCCTCAACTAACTGATTTTTAATAGCTTCTGCTTCTTCTTTTGATACATTTTCCTTAACGGGGCCTGGGGCGGCGTCGACTACAGCCTTAGCCTCTTTGAGTCCGAGACCAGTAATATCCTTAACCAGTTTAACGACCTGAAGCTTCTGGCCTCCGGCGTTATTAAGGAACACCGTAAATGAAGTTTTTTCTTCCACAACGGGTGCTGCGCCACCAGCAGCAGGACCGGCTACTGCAACAGCTGCAGCGGCGGGTTCGATTCCATACTCATCTTTAAGTATTTTTGCCAGTTCGTTGACTTCTTTTACAGACAGGTTAACCAGTTCTTCTGCAAATTTCTTGAGATCTGCCATTTTTTATTTGTTTTAAAATTGATTATACAATGATTATTACTCTTTTTTTGAAAGTGTTTCAAGAACACCATGCAACTTATTACCGCCTGACTGCAAAGCTGAAATGACGTTCCGGGCTGGTGACTGCAGCATAAGGATAATATCCCCGATGAGTTCCTCTTTGGTTTTTATGGAGACGAGGGTCTCGAGGAGATCGCCGCCCACATAAATAGATTCCTGAACGTATGCAGCCTTAATAACAGGCTTATCATGTTTGCCGCGGAATTCCTTAATTAATCTGGCAGGTCCGTTACCTGTGTTTGCAAACATGATGGACGTAGTACCTTTCAGAACCGGATACAGTTCTTCAAAGTCAATATCTGACTGCTCGAGGGCTCTTTTGAGAAGTGTATTCTTTACGACGACCAGTTTGATGTCGTTTTCGAAGCATTTTCTTCTCAGGTCGCTGGTGTCAGCAGCGTTGAGATCGGCAGTATCGGTCAGATAAAAGTGGTTGTACTCCCTGAATTTTTCATTCAGGCTTTCTATGATAGCTGTTTTTTCTTCACGTCTCATAATTAATCTCCTGTTTTTAAGATTAGTCATCGAAGCCTTTTGGATCGATTTTGATACCCGGGCTCATGGTGCTTGAAAGGAAGAGGCTACGGATGTAGGTTCCTTTTGCGGCAGCCGGTTTGAGTTTGTTCACCATTGAGATGAACTCCCTGGCATTTTCAACGATCTTTGCAGGTTCAAATGAGACTTTTCCGATAGAGGCATGAATGATCCCGTTCTTGTCAACTTTGAAATCAATCTTACCCTGCTTAACTTCCCTGACAGCTTTTCCTATTTCCATTGTCACGGTTCCACTTTTCGGGTTGGGCATCAGTCCGCGCGGACCGAGTATCCTTCCCAGCTGACCTACTTTTCCCATTACGGATGGCATTGTTATTATCACATCCACGTCGGTCCAGCCTCCTTTTATTTTTTCTACAAATTCATCGAGGCCAACATGATCGGCACCGGCTTCTCTGGCTTCTTCTTCCTTGTCGGGAGAGCAGAGAACCAGAACGCGTGTCTGTTTCCCTGTTCCATGAGGAAGGGAAACCACGCCGCGGACCATCTGATTGGATTTTCGCGGATCGATACCTAACCTTACATCCAGGTCGACTGAAGCATCAAATTTGGTTGATGTTATTTCCTTAACCAGCACTGATGCCTCTTTCAACGTATAGAGCCTTTCCTTTTCTATTTTCTCAAAGGCGGCTTTACGGTTTTTGGTAAGTTTAGTCATTTTTCTCTAGTTAAATTTTCCCGGGGAAATCACCTTTTACGGTTATCCCCATACTTCTTGCGGTACCAGCTACCATTTTCATGGCCGACTCGACTGTAAAACAATTCAGGTCTTCCATTTTATCCTTCGCAATTGCCTGCACCTGGTCCCATGTAACCTGGGCTACCTTGTCCCGGTTAGGTTCTTTAGAACCTTTCTTCGACCTGGCAACCTCAAGAAGCTGAACAGCTACCGGTGGTGTTTTGGTAACAAAATCAAATGATTTGTCTGTATATACTGTTATCACTACCGGTATTACCTTTCCAGCTTTATCCTGGGTCCTCGCATTGAATTGCTTACAGAAATCCATGATGTTGACACCCTTGGAACCCAGTGCGGGTCCGACGGGTGGAGATGGATTAGCTGCTCCGCCACGAATCTGTAACTTTATTAGTCCAGCAACTTCTTTTGCCATAATTTAAAATTTGCGTGTTTATTGCGAGAGTTTGACAGTCGTTCAGGAAGCATTATAAATTATTACAACCGTCAAATATCTTCAGTTAACTTTCTTTTTCCACCTGCATAAAACTAAGCTCAAGCGGTGTTTTCCTTCCGAAAATTTTCACCATTACCTTAAGCTTTTTCTTTTCTTCATTTACTTCTTCAATGATACCTGTAAAGCTGTTGAAGGGACCGTCGATAACTTTAACCGATTCTCCCACGAAGAACGGAACATTAAGTTCCTCGTCGCTGGCATTCAGTTCGTCGACTTTTCCAAGTATCCTGTTTATTTCAGCCTTCCTCAGAGGAACAGGCTCTCCGTCCTGTGAACCGAGGAATCCGATGACGTTGGGTATATTCCGCAGGAGGTGGGGTACTTCTCCCACCAGCACAGCTTCCACCAGCACATAACCGGGGAAGAAAGTACGTTCCTTGCTGATTTTTTTGCCCGATCTGATCTGGTAGACTTTTTCAGTCGGGATAAGCACCTGGGATACAAATTCTTCCAGCTTAAGCCTTGTCACCTCGCTTTCAATGTACTCCTTGACCTTTTTTTCTTTTCCCCCGATAGCCCGGAGCACATACCATTTTTTTAGGTTTTCATTCATTCGGGACTTTTTATCAGGATTTAAAAAGCAGATCGTAAAATGTTTCCATTATCTGGCCGAAGGCAAAATCGAGACCGGCAATGACAAGAGCAATTATTGCTGTAGCTACCATAACCAGAACTGCGCTGTTCTGAAGGTCTGCCCATGTGGGCCAGGTCACTTTGTGAACAAGCTCAGTATATGATTCTTTTAAATAAGTCTTAAAACCCATATTACTGATTTAATTTAGCACGGGAGGAGAGACTCGAACTCCCGACACCTGGTTTTGGAGACCAGTGCTCTACCAACTGAGCTACACCCGTGTAATTTTTAATACTGTACCTGCGATGAAGTAAAAGGCAGTATTTCAATCTGATTAACTTAATGCATATCATTCTGAGCCCTGGCAAAGGACACGAATTCAAAGCTGTTTTCGTGTCCTTTATTTGTCCTGCCGGCTGCTGCGGTTAATGAGATTTTTTTTCTGAGATATCTCAGTGCTGCATTTACCACAAGGCAAAAGTCGCTTCCTATTCGATAATCTCAGTAACAGCACCTGCTCCGACTGTGCGTCCGCCTTCACGGATTGCAAAACGGAGACCGACATTTATTGCCACCGGATATATCAGTTCAACGGTAATAGTAACGTTATCACCGGGCATAACCATTTCCCTGCCCTCGGGAAGAGTGATCTCTCCTGTAATATCGAGAGTTCTGATGTAGAACTGCGGACGATATTTGTTATGGAAAGGAGTATGACGGCCACCTTCTTCCTTCTTGAGAACATAGATCTCAGTTTTGAATTTTGTATGAGGGGTAATAGAGCCCGGTTTTGCAAGCACCATACCTCTTTTTATCTCCTTCTTGTCGACTCCGCGGAGGAGAAGTCCCACGTTATCACCAGCTTCACCCCTGTCGAGGATCTTGCGGAACATTTCAACACCGGTACATACGGTTTTACGTTTTTCAGCGCCGAGGCCTATCATTTCCAGTTCATCACCGGTAAGGACAACGCCTGTTTCGATACGACCTGTTGCAACGGTACCTCTTCCTGTAATCGAGAATACGTCTTCAACCGGCATAAGGAAAGGCTTCTCGTTTTCACGCATGGGGATTGGTATGTAAGCATCAACTGCTTCCATCAGTTCCATAACTTTATCTTCCCACTGTGCTTCACCGTGCATTGCACCGAGAGCTGAGCCGCGGATAACGGGAGCATTATCTCCGTCAAATTTATAGAAGTTGAGGAGGTCACGAACCTCCATTTCAACGAGATCAAGAAGTTCAGGATCGTCAACCATGTCGACCTTGTTCATAAACACGAGGACCCTTGGCACGTTAACCTGGCGTGCGAGGAGAATGTGTTCACGTGTCTGAGGCATAGGTCCGTCGGTAGCGGCTACCACCAGGATAGCTCCGTCCATCTGTGCGGCACCTGTAACCATGTTCTTGATATAGTCGGCATGTCCAGGACAGTCGACGTGTGCATAGTGTCTCGCAGCGGTCTGATACTCGACATGAGCGGTATTGATAGTAATACCTCTTTCTTTTTCTTCAGGAGCATTGTCGATTGAATCAAAGTCCCTGACTTCAGAAAGCCCTTTTTTAGCGAGCACCATGGTGATGGCTGCCGTTAAAGTGGTCTTACCATGGTCGATGTGACCGATTGTCCCGATATTTACGTGTGGTTTCGACCTGTCAAATTTTTCTTTTGCCATAACTCCAAGCTTATTAAAATTAATTATTTGATTCTGTTAAAATATTATCCGGTATTATATGTTAATTATCCTGTTGAGCCGGAGAGGGGAATTGAACCCCTGACCCCTTCCTTACCAAGGAAGTGCTCTACCCCTGAGCTACTCTGGCATCAAAAAGTGAGCGGGAGACGGAGCTCGAATCCGCGACCCTTAGCTTGGAAGGCTAATGCTCTACCAACTGAGCTACTCCCGCCTGATATCGTCCGGTGAAGTAAGTACTGCCTCTGTGTATGCTGTTTTCAGAGCCAATCTGTTAAAGTGGGGAGAGCAGGATTCGAACCTACGAAGGCATTTGCCAGCAGATTTACAGTCTGCCCCAGTTGACCGCTTTGGTATCTCCCCCTACTGTAACAGTGTATTACTTCCATGACACACATTTACAACTCTTTCAAGAGCCGATGAAGGGATTCGAACCCCCGACCTGCAGATTACAAATCAGCTGCTCTGACCAACTGAGCTACATCGGCAATTTAAAAGAACGCACCGAAAGGGCATAAAACACCCTTAAAAACGGTGTGCAAATGTAGGAATTATTATTTTATATTTCAAAAAAAAGACCGATATTTTTGGAAAGGTGTTTTTCAGACACCTCTTTTCTTTTGTTTGTGTTTGGTAATCTGTTTCTTAAGAGCATCTATGGCGCCATCGGTAGCCTCCTCAAATGTCCGGCTCTGGCGTTTGGCAAATAAAGGTTTCCCAGAAAGATCCAGTCTGATTTCGCTGATTTTGTTCTCCTTCTCCTGATCGTTATCGAGTCTGAGATAGACTTCTGCGTTAACAATATCCTCTCCGTACTGTGTAAGCTTGCCGAGCTTGTGATGAACAAAATCGAGCAGCTTTTTGTCGGCGTCAAACCGCACTGAATGAATCTGAACGTTCATAGTAGTACCTCCTGATTATTAAATTATAGTTATGCTCTGGGATGAGCCTGTTTATATATTTTTTTCAGCTTGTCAAAAGTATTGTGAGTATAGACCTGTGTTGCAGACAGGTTTGCATGACCCAGGAATTCTTTTATTGCATTCAGCGAAGCCCCCCTGTTCAGCATGTGGGTCGCAAAACTATGTCTGAGGATATGCGGGCTTTTCTTTTCTATTGCAGAAACCATTGAAAGATATTTTCTCACCAGATTATAAACAAATTTATCGTATAGTTTGTTTCCTCTGTCGCTCACAAACAGCCACTCATTGTTTTCCCTGCCTTCAAAAAAACCACCCCTGGCTTTGAGATATTCCCGCAATCTTACCAGAAATGGTCCTGCCAGCGGTATCAGCCTTTGCTTGTTCCTTTTACCGGTGACCCTGATCATCTGTTCAGAAAGGTCTATGTCGATGGTACGCAGTCCTGTAAGCTCTGCCCTTCTTATACCCGTAAGGTAAAGCATCTCAATGATGGTCCGGTTCCTTATCCCACCGAAATCATCACCAAAATTGAATTCGTCGAGCAGTGTCTCAAGATCATTTTCAGGGACAAAAACCGGCAGTCTCCTGCTTCGTTTCGGCAGCACTATTTTCTCGAGCGGATCGCCGGTTACAAGCCTTTCCTTTCTTAGCCATTTAAAGAAGACCCTCAGGCATGATATCTTCCTTTGAACTGATGCCGGAGTAATACCATTATCGATCATGCTCACAATCCAGCTTCTTATATGATGAGAACTGACTTGGGAGGCATCCGACGGCATTTCATTTTGAATAAGAAAAGAATAAAACTGATCCAGATCGTTCCCATACGATCTTATCGTGTGCGGTGAATACCGCTTTTCTGTCTGCAAATATTTCAGGAATGATTCCTTATGACCCATAAAGGAACCCCCAGGATATTATTTATAAAATATATCGGAAACAGGAGAGCGGGTTATTCTTCGCTTTCCTGCATCTTCTGAACGTACTTAGCCTTCTTGATTTCGTCTCTCCGGCGTACTGAAGGCTTAACATAAGCCTGACGTGACCGTAATTCACGAATTACTCCCGTCTTTTCAAATTTCCTCTTGAACTTCTTTAAAGCTCTTTCTATGTTTTCGCCTTCTTTTATTGGTACAATGATCATATAATATTCTGTTTAAACGAGGCGCAAAGATAAAAACTAAATGATACTTTCCAAAGCTTTAGGGCGATAATTTATTCATTTCACTTCTTTTCACTGTTATACAATTGATTAATACTGATTTTTCAATAACTAAGCATAATATAAATATAGGTATTTTTTCAGGAAAACCAAAGCAAATTTTCATATTTAACATAATTATAACAGACCGGCGGCAGAGGATAGTAAAGCATATGTATCAGAAACAGCAGGTTCACCCGGTGATGCTATCCGTTGGCTGGAATGAACAGTTTGTAAACTGACATCATCTCACAGGAATTATTTTGATGAAATTGCATCTGTTAAATCCGGAATAGTAAACATGCCTGTGAATAGCGTGGACAGTACGTAACAGGACTTTCTATTCCGGAAACGAATTCAGGCCGTGAAAAGTTATAATCTCAAACCCATGCCCGACGAACGATCAGGTTCATTTGCAGCAATAGTTTCTTCATACGGATTCAGCGATTGCAGGTTTTAAGTTAACAAACGGGCATGGGTTTTCTCTATTTACAGAACTCATCGGAATGTGAGGTTGTAGACCCCCTTCCCGGCCTTCCCCCAGGGATTCTTCACGATAAAAGGGAACCGTTATCAATGATCATCTTATTACTTGACTGGATTTGATTTTGTTAAATAAAGACCCCCTTCCCGGCCTTCCCCCAGGGGGGAAGGGGTTATATAGAGTAATATTTTCATTTTCAGAGATTTTTTTCAATCTCTTCAATAACCCAATCTATTCTATTTATAACATCATCATTTTTGAATCTTATGACCTTAAGTCCGGTTGCTTCCAGAAATTCAGTTCTTTCAGCATCATAGTTCTCTTTAAACCGGTGGATCCCTTCATCCACTTCAATTACCAGATCTGCCTGGAAGCAGTAAAAATCCAGAATATACATCCCATATGGATGTTGTCTTCTGAAAAATCTACCTTTCAGTTTCCTTCCTCTCAATCTCTTCCAAAGCTTCATTTCAGAATATGTCATAGCTTTACGCAAGTCCCTGGCTTTGCTCTTAATAGCTAAAATAGATCCATGATGATGCTTTGATTCATTTATCAACCGTCGCATAATTTTCTTATTGAAAATCTAACAAGTAAATTCTCCTTCCCCCCTGGGGGAAGGCCGGGATGGGGGTATTTTTATACTATCCCATAACCAATAATTCAATTCTCAATCATACATTCAGTACACCATATACAACCTCACCTTCTCCGCTTTCTCCTTCGTAATTATTTTATTCTCCACAAGCTCATCAGGGCCACTTATTTTACCCATTAATTCCCTGTATTTAAGAATGGCTGAGACCTCTTCCCTTGTAAAATACGGGAGACGGATAATATCCCTGTAGCCTGCCGTGTTGACTTCGATTTTTCTAACGAGTGAAGTATCCGCCGTCACCCGCTTACTGATAAGGTTAAAGGTCTCATCACTCAGTCCGTATACTTCTCGGAGCTGTTCCGCTGATACGTAACCACCGAGAAGATTCCTGTATCTGATAATCCGTGATGAAAGCACCGGCCCCAGACCCGGAAGAGCTTCCAGCATTGAGGAATCGCAGGTGTTGAGCTCGATAACAGGGCGAGGTTTTAGTGCCGGAGGGGAAGACGGTACCTTACTGTATCTGATCACCTTTTCCTTTCTCAGGGCAGTATCTTGTATATTCACAAATCCTTCCAGAGCAACTGCCTCAACTGTACCTTCCGGAGGTGGAACAATGAATCGGAGTCCTGCGACCACACAAATTATGAAAAGCAGGATAAATGTTGATCTTCTTTCCCTCCGTGTAAAACCAAACCAACCCTTGATCTGTTCAAAAAAAGGAGATTTCATAAAAAATGCAGTAAGACACTGCAATTTAGTAAATCTCTCAGACATCCGGAAACAGTTTTGCTGTTTTTTCAGAAGGGATATCCTATTGCGATAACAAATGTAAGATCGTCGCGGAAGCTGTAATTCCTGTTTGCCATTATCCATTTTGATCCATCCGTTATCGAAGGATCTCTGAGTTTTATTCCCATATCGGCTCTCATAAGGACAAAACCAAAGTCGAAACGGAATCCTGCCCCTGAGCCTACTGCAATATCATCATAAAATTTATTTAGTCTGAACTGAGCTCCCTGACGGTTTTCATCCTTGTTATATGACCAGATGTTACCGGCATCAAGGAACAAAGCCCCTTCGAGGATCCAGAAGAGTTTAAAACGATATTCGGTGTTGGCTTCGATCTTTATGTCGGCCGTCTGGTTAAGAAAGCTCTTATCTTCAGGTTCATAAGAACCCGGACCCAGCGACCTTACCTGCCATGCCCTTATACCGTTGGCACCTCCTCCGAAGTATTGTTTTTCAAAAGGTATGGCATAGGAGTTTCCATAGGGTATTCCGGCTCCCACAAATCCCCTGTAGACAATGGAGGAGACATCATTTATTATCACATTGTACCTTATGTCGATATCGGCCCTGAAATATTGGGCAAAAGGTTGTCCGAGCAAATTATAGCTCCCGTCGGTTTTCTCCAGCCCGAACAGGTTACTGGCAAGGGATGCCAGATTACCTGCGGCCTCGGCATTCACCCTGATAAACCAGTAATCGTTCGATTTACGGATCTTCTGGTTGCTGAATATCCACGAATAGTTACCACCTATTATCATAACATCACGGTAGCTGTATGCAAGGTAGGAGGATGAATCGATCCGCTTTTTGAACTGATCATCGATTGTTATCAGATCGACCCAGTTTAACTGGATAGGGTTCACAATATGTGAAGTAAAAAGTCCCTCGCTCCATGTATACCCGAATGTGGCATTCGCCATAGCACGGGTGTAAAATGGCATGTTTTGCCAGTTGTAGGCAGCAAGAAGAGTGGTAGTGGGATTGTGTTCCTTTATAAATTTCTCCTTATCAAGAAAAGGCAGAACAAATTTGGGGAAGCGCAGACTCGTTTCAATACCGTATTCCTGTATACTGCGTAGTGTATCGTTTTGTGAGATAGCCTCATAGGCTCCTTTAAGCTTCAGATCAAATAGTTCGGCACCATGAAAAAGATTTTTATGCTGATAGATGAGGTTAAGGGCTCCTCCGAGAAAACCGGCTGAGTTTGTGCCTTCCACCTCAACCTTGAACGACTGCTGGCTAAGCATGGTGAGCTGTATGGTGCAGTCGAGAGTCATTCTTTGACCGGGTTTCACGGGGCGATCGCCCGCTTCAGTGTAAAAAATGTTTACCAGACGATAAGTCTTAAGTGAGAGAAGACGTGTCTGTGTATCTTCAGTCCGGGTTACATTATAAATGCTTCCGGGCTTAATATAAAGTGACTGAATTATTAGTTTGTATTTGATGTCGGGTTTCCTGCCCGGGGAAATAAAATAATAACCTTCGTAGAAGACCGTATCAAGGCTTTCACGATATTTTTCGCCACCTTCAAGGGCATCTTTAGGGACAAAGTCAGGGTATATATATACATCTCTTACCATGTATACTGAGTGGGGCACATCGATGATCCTGTTACCGGCATCGCGCGTCTGAAATTTTCTGATTCCATACACTATATTGACCTGCCTGTTGCCCAGGGAACTGTCGACATTGAAATAGATGTGATCGTCTGAAAAGCTGTAATAACCCTGTTCCTTTATGAACCGGGAAAAGCGGTTTCGTTCATTCTGCAGAACATTCACATCATAAGGCTTGCCTCTTTCAATCAGACAGTTCACAGAATCGCGGTAACACAGCTTCCTTATTGTTGTGTCAGCGATATCGTAGGACAGATTCCTGATAGTATAGGGTTCTTTCAGATCTACGTTGTAGTAAACCTTCGACTTGCGGTTGGCAGTCTCTATCGTCTCCATTACCTCACTGTCAAAATAACCTCTCGATGCAATATATGATTCAAGCTGCTCACGCGACTTTGCAGTGGCATACGGATCGAATATAACCGGTTCCTCTCCTATCTCCCTAAGCCATGAGTGAGGCCACTTCTCTTTTTCCAGATTTGACATATTGTACAGGCCAAGATGAAATTTCGCTCCGAATATCTTTTTATTGGGCTTTTGCCTGACATATGGCATCAGATCAGATTTTTTAATCTCGTCTTTGCTTACAATAACTTTTGTATCATCGAGCAGAGTATCCCCTTCAGGTACATATTTTAGTGGATTACATGATGTTACAACAAGCAGCAATAACACTGTGAGCAGAAATGATCCAGGAAAAAATATATTTTTATTTGACCTGATTTTTTTCAAAATTTGCGTTGAATGACTTACGCAAATATATCAAATATTTGGTTGCAGGCTTTGCACTCTGAAGCTTTAGCGAAAGAGTGTTGCGGGTTGCTAGTTGCTGGTTGCTAGTTGCTGGTTGCTGGTTTTAAGGTTCCCCTCCTGGGAGGAGTTAGGGGTGGGTTTTTTAAGGTTGCTGGTAAACATTAAATTTTAAACCATAAACTTTAAACAGAAACAAACAAAATGCTGAGCAAAACCAAAATAAACTTCATAATCTCCCTCCAGAAAAAGAAGGTTCGCGAGGAGGAAAGACTGTTTGTTATTGAAGGTGACAAGATGGTAAGAGAATTTCTTGCTGCAAATGTCACTGTAAGGATGCTGGTGGGAAAACCGGAATTTCTGAATTCGATCCCCCTTCCCATGAAGCAGGATATATCGGAAATAATACAGGCAAGTTATGATGATCTTAAGAAAATAAGCTCACTGAAGACTCCTCATAATGCTCTTGCAGTTGTCGAAATGCCGGAGGCCAAACCTGATCCTTCAATCCCTGATAAAGAACTTACAGTTGTCCTTGACACCGTTCAGGACCCGGGAAATTTTGGCACCATTATCAGGGCTGCTGGCTGGTTCGGGATAAAAAACATATACTGTTCCCCCGACTGTGTGGATATTTTTAACCCTAAGGTCATACAGGCAAGCATGGGTGCAATACTTCATGTGAATGTATTTTATACAGACCTGAAGGTTTTCCTGGCTTCCGCCCGGAAAAATAATCTCAGGATCTACGGTGCAGTCATGGAAGGTGAATCGATATACTCATGCAAACTTGAACCTAACGGAATATTGGTCCTGGGAAATGAATCGAAAGGTATTTCTGATGAGCTGATACCATATATCACCGTCAGGATAATGATACCGGGATCAGGAGGAGCATTGCCCGGTATAGACTCCTTAAATGTCGGTATGGCTGCTTCGGTGATATTTTCCGAGTTTGCGAGAAGAAAAAGTGGTGAGTAGTGAGTAGTGAGAGGTGAGATATGAGTGCAGAAATCGACCAAAATGGGAAAATTCAGGAAGGGGGTATTTTGCGCAGAGCACCCGCCTACGTTAAAACTTCTGACTTCGCCCCCGAGCTCTCGGGGCTTCGTCCGACGAGGTCGGTGGGCGGAGCAGGGAACAGGCTTTGCAAACCGAAGCTTCAGCGAAGGTTTGGCTCAGAGCTCAGTAACTGGTTTGTTCTGATGTCGTGCAGGTCGAGAATTTTACTTTGACTTCCTGTAAATATACCAATAAGCAAGAGGAATAAAGAACAGACTGACCACAGTTCCCAGCGACATCCCTCCAATCAGAGCCAGAGCCATAGGCCGCTGCAGTTCCGATCCCATCCCATGACTGAATAATATCGGTGCTGTCGACAGAAGAGAAGCCATTGCCACCATTATGATCGGTTTTAACCTTCGTGCACCACCGGTATAAATCGCCTCTTTCAGACCAAGCCCTTCTGCCCTCAGGTTGTTTATTGTATCAACCTTCAGGATCGAGTCGTTTATTATTACCCCGGACATGACGATAAGCCCGATCATGGTAATAATGTTGATCGTTCCTCCCCACAGTTTCACCAGCAGCAGGGCACCCGCAATGTCGATAGGTATTTCCAGGAGAACGATCAACGGCTGTGTCAGAGATTCAAACTGAGCAGCAAGAATGAAGTATAGAAGCAGGAGAGCCACAACAAGTATTATCGCCAGCTCACGGAAAAGCCTCTGGCCTGTAATCAGTGAACCGCTGAATCCAACCATGAGAGACTGGTCCGCTGTAACTATATTCCTGATTTCAGAAGTCACCGCAGAAGGCTTATTGGTCTCAATATTCATGTTAACAGGAACATACTCACCATTCATACCTCCTTTAATAGTTTTATAGTCATAGACGTGCTTTATACTGACAACCTCCTTTACAGGGATATATTGCCCTGTCCTGCTCAACACATCCCCTGATGAGATTATTTCACTCACCTGCTTCTCCCGGTCTGACAGTACAATAGGAAGAAGTTCATATGAAGCTCTCAGGTCGCCGATGCTGTTCTGGTTAAGAGATGTTTTAAGTGTAGTATAGAGTGTTGAAGGATCAATATTGTAGAGCATCAGTCTGTCGGGTTCAATTTTCAGATGGATCTTATCTTCCAGTGGTGGATATGAAATACCTGCATCAGGCCATCGCTCACGCATCTTATCCGTTATTCCTGTCATGGTTTCAACAGGAGGTACCTCTTTCTCTTTCATCAGGCTTACTTCAGCCACAAGGGGCGTTTCCGAAGCTTCAAATATCTTCTCGAAGATATTCTGTTGTGCAGCAATGTTTACAAGGGCATTGGGATAGTTTTCCCTTATGAACCTGTAACAGTTCTTTTGAATAGTTTCCCGCTGGCTGTAGCTCCCGGCCTTTATGTAGATCTTCGACTGGGTGTATGACTGGTCATAATCCCTGTTAAATAGGAATTGCTGTTCGCCGATGAATGAATTTGACTGGGTTACCATATTCCCATTGGCTTCCAGCATCCTCATGTTCCTTGTAAGGTTTTCATGAACATCAATATTTTCATTCCAGTCGACCGAGACAACTAGTTCATCCTGTCGCACGGCAGGGAATTTTTCCTTTTCCATTGTCACAAGGAACCATATCATTACCAGGATTATCACCCCGAATGAAACCATGGTCGCTGTCCTGTACCTGAAGAAGAAGTTCATACCGCCCTCATACCTGTCCTCGAGATGTTTCAGACTTATCTTCTTCACAAATCTTGTAAGCAAACCTTCCTTGCCATTCCTGTAAAGAAGATAATAAATCGTCGGGAGCAGCGTGATGCCCACAAAAAGTGAAACACCCTGACCTATCACTATGGCAATTGCCTGGTCATAGAAGAGAGCTCCTGAAATACCGCTCAGGAAGATTAGCGGGATAAAAACGGCACATGTTACCAGAACAGATGAAATAAGAGGTGTAATAATCTCATTGGTTCCTTTTACACAGGCATCAGGGAGTGAAAGACCTCGGTCTATCCATTGGGTAATATTCTCAATGACCACTATTGAGTTATCTATCATCATCCCTATTCCGAGGATCAGCCCGGCAAGTGAAATAATGTTTATTGACAAACCCACCAGGTAGAAAAAGAGAAGGCTGATAACGAGTGTGGCGGGGATGCTGAAACCGATTATCATTGGAGATTTCCCATCTTTCAGGAAGAAGAACATAAGCAGGAATGCCAGGATGCCTCCTGCCAGCAGACTCTGCTTGAGATTCGATAACGAATAATCAAGGAGGCGGGTCTGGTTCTGTGAGATCTCAAACTCCAATTGTGGGTAATCTGTTCTGAAGATTTCGATCATCTCCGTCATCTTTTCTTCCAGGGAAGCCATCTTTGATGTCGATTCCTTGATAATAGCCAGGGCGATTGCCCTCTTGCCATTTGAATAATATAATCCCCTCGGCCTTTCCTGCCTGATGCCCACATCAGCTATATCTCTTATTTGCAGTATCCTGTTTCCGGCTTTTATATAGATGTTCCTTACATCATCAAGCTCTTTTAGATAAGAGCTGAATTCAAGGTTATAGAGATATTTTCCATCCTTGACAAGAATACTGCCTATTGTGATATTGTTTATCTGAACAGCATTGGTTATATCATTATCCGATATCCCGAGACTGAGCATTTTCTTTTCATCAGGATCAATATATATCTCCCTTTTGATCTGACCAGTTATATCTGCCATAGCTATTTCAGGAAGCTGCTCGATCCTCTTTTTTATCACCGTTTCGGCAAAACTGCTGAGTTCCATAAATTTTTCATCACCGGCAAGGCTGTCGGCAAGAGTCAGATTTAGCATAAAGACTGGTATGTCGGTGGCACTGGCCTTAATGATCCTTGGCCGCTCAAGATCACGGGGCAGGTTGTTCAATGCTCCGTCGACCTTCTCGTTCACTTCCATGAATGCCAGGTTGATATCATTACCGAATTTGAATGTAAGGCGGATAAGTGCACTGCCATTTCGTGATTCCGATTCAATCTTATCAAGTCCCGGAACCTGGAGGAGGTTTCTTCTCAGGATGCTTACAACGGTATTTTCAAGCTCACGGGCGCTTACATCAGGCCTCGAGACAGCGACTGTTATCTCGGGTATTTCAATATCCGGCATCAGGGATACAGGCAGCTTGTTCGAAGCCACAATTCCCAGAAGCAATAATGCCAGGAAGGTCATTATTACGGCGACGGGGCGTTTTATCAGAAAACCTACCATAATATTAATTGTCGTGCAGGTCTTGCAAGTCGTGCAGGTCGTGCAGGTCTTGCAGGTCTATTTGCTTTTTGGTTTTAAATATTTTATAAAGCTACTTAAACTATTAATCAGTTGTTGAGATTTGTTTCTTCTTAATACGGCATCTTCATTACATATATATCGTTGGTCCTCTGCGATATAATACATATTTTTTATTTCCCCTGCAGAGCCTTTGGAAACATTCAGGAATTGTCTGAACTCTGCATCACTGCCACGGCAGAAACCTTCGCTGATATTGTTCATGATCGATATTCCTGCCCTGAGAATCTGATCCCTGAAACCAAAATCCCTGCATGCCCTGAAATCTTTATAAACCTGGTTTACCAATTCCCTGGCCATCTTCCAGACTGCCAGATCTTCAAAATTTTTAATTGTTCCCATTAGCACGAGTTTTAATTAACAAAAATCATTCATTATCACCCTGACTTGCACGACCTGCACGACTTGCATGACCTGCATGACTTATTTTCTTGAGCATAATCGGCTGATACACCAGCAATCCTATCATACTGAACAATAGTCCGCCTATTGTGCCGGCAGCCAGAGCAAACCAGAACCTTTCATCCCTTCCTGTAAGGAGAAATGGTATTAATCCTATAATTGTAGCAAGGATAGTAAGAAGTATAGGTATGATCTTGGTATTGAAAGCCTTTATGTATGCGATACGTTCAGGCAGTAAGGGTCTGCGACGCCTGAGGCTGTTATAATCATTCAATATATACAGAGTTGCATTAACAACGATACCGCATAATAGTATCATCGCTGCAAAGACACCTTCATCAACGCCGATATTAAAGACCTGGAATGTAACAAATACACCGATAAATGAAAATGGTATCAGGCTGATCACCACAAAAGGTTGTTTGAAGGATTCGAGCAATATGGCACAGATAAAATAAATGATCAGGATGACCAGGAAGATAAGATAATAATTTGTCCTGTTCTGATCCCATGAATATGAATAGGAACCACTGCGGGCAGTGTAGCCGAGTGGCAGCAGAGCGCTGGTTTCATCAATATTCCTGTCGAGAATGAGTCTTCCCAGCTCATAATTACCGATAAAATCATAACCTACGGTGATTATATATTGCTGATCCTCACGGCTTATTGTTGCATCAGATACCTCCCTGTTGACACTTGAGAAGTCCTTCAACTTAACAAACTGGCCGGATGCAGTAGTCAGGGGTGAATTATTCAGGCTCCAGTAATCGTAGGTTTCAGATTGCATGGATTTTATACTGACAGGAGCGCTTATACCATCTATATAGGCTGATTGAAGAGAGGTGGTTCCCCGTGAGAATCTCCTTGCTTCACCGTATGCCGATGCTATATCCGATCCGTTCTCTGCAAGCATATATTTATCCATTCCCAACATGTTACGATACGTTTTCCTGGTATTGCCAATTATATATCCTCTCTCCTGTGCTCCGAGCAGATAGACTTCCTTTATCCTGCCTTTTCCGCTTATGATAAGCCTTTCCCGCAGATCTTCGGCATAAGCATACAGCTCATCATAGTTATACCCTTTCATTATAACTGAATAGGATGTCCGGATATAGTCGCTGTAAACCTGGTTGCTGAAGGCCTTCCCGACACCATAGACCGAAGCATGATAACTTCCTATACCGTTCATATAGTCTTCGATCCTGATCTTCAATATATACGGAAAGATCGTAAAATCGTGCTCCGGTTTGAATGTGATTGAGACGGTGGCATCCTCAGCGCCATAGATGCTTGTTATAAACATATCTGTTTCATCATAGCCGGCCAGCATATTTTCAAGTCCGGCACATGTTGTATTAAGATCCTCAATTGTAAGCCCTTCCTCACTGAGACCGATGTTGACTGTCAGTTTCGTCCTTTGCACTTCTTCAGATCCGCTGTAATAATAGAACCTGCTGTTCCTGGCCTTTTCATTGAAAAGCCTGAAAGTCCCTCCAAGCACCTTGTTCACCACCGGCTTAATATCCTGAACATATTTACTGTTGCCAAGGGTTTTGTTATAGAATCGCTGCCAGCCGGTACGATCCTCATCCTTAACCTGGTTGCGTGTATCTTTCGGAAGGGAATCGGGAAGGTAAAAAACAGGCAGGCCAAACACCAGGATGGCAGCTATTATGAACGCCACCCTGTATTTGATTATAAAACCTATGACTTTAAGGTATCCCCCTGAAAACCTTGCAACTCTCCTTTTTCTCCTTATGATCCTCGGGTTGAACTTTGGAGCGAGACCTATCTTATCAATCAGCGAGGGGATAAAAACCAGTGCAACTCCAAGTGAGACAGAAAGATTTATTATAACAACAGCAGCGAAATCGGCCAGGGTGACCCTGGAGGCTTCATCAAGGAAGAAGATCACGATCAGCGCCCCGATGGTCGTGAGTGTGGCTGCGAGAAGAGAAATCCCCACCTTCCGGTTCTTCTGAAACCTGATATGGTCGACCATAACAATGGTGTTGTTGATGATGATGCCAAATGACACTGTTATGCCCGCCAGGGAATATAGATGGATCTCAAGCTTAAAGAAGTAATAAAAGATGAAGGCTATAAGGATATTGGCAACGAGACTGATGGTGATGATCAGCAAGTATTTAAACTCCCTGCTGATGGCAAGAACAAAAAGCAGGAGAAGAATAACTGAAAGCACAGCACGGAAAATATTCTTCGTTATCTCCTCTTTAAGATATACGGTAGTATCGGAAGATGTCCTTATCGTGTAAGCAGGAGGCAGTTCGCCCCTTATCTTCCCGATTACTTTCTTTACATCTTCCGCAACTTTTATATTATTTACGTTTCTCCCAGCGCTTACATTGATATTAACCGTATTAAGCCCGTTTATCCTGTAATAGCTCTGAGGCCTCTGGTCTTTAAGCCGTACTCCGGCGACATCACCCAGATGAATTATCCTTCCCGATACCTTTGCCACAGGAATGTCCTCCCAGTGAAAGGAACTTGAATTATTTCCGTCAAGAGTAAGATAGGTTCTCTTTTCAGAGCCTCCCGCTCCGGTTTCCGCAGCACCTCCAAGTTCCGTCTCCAGCAGGTAATTACTTATTGAGCCGTTGATGACCGAAGGATTTATTCCCAGGGATGATAATTTCTGCTGGTCATAGATCAACTCCCACTGTTGCGGTGTGGCACCATAGATATTGACATCATAGACACCTTCGACAACAGCAACAGCCGGTTTTATAAGTTTTTCAGCAAGGTCGTATATATACGCAGGACTTGCATTCCCGTTCAGCTGAAAGCTAAGGATTACAGAGCCCGATTGGTTCGAGGGCATATTCATGCTGATGACGGGGTAGGATACTCTTTCAGGGAGTCTTTTTCTCGATTCTCTTAGCAGAGAAGCCACCTCGAACCTTTTTGCCCTCAGATTGACATCTTTATCAAACTCAACAGTTATCCTTCCTCCATCGTTGTAGGTTGATGAAGAGATCTTTTTAACTCCTGTCACAGTTGACAGAACACCTTCCAGGGCAGTTGTGACCTCCTGTTCAACAACGCGCACAGGAGCTTCGGGCCAGCTCCACGAGATTGTAAGAGAAGGCAGGTAACGGGTAGGATTAAGCTGAAGGGAGAGTAAAGGGATCATTGCCGCACCGACAATGATCAGCATAACGAAGAGTATGTTGACAGTAAATGTGGACAGGAAAGAACTATAATGAGGTTCTTTATTCATTCCTCCCTTACTATAGTTTCGTGTGCAAGATTTACATTTCCGGTAATGATCACCAGATCGCCGGCATGGATCCCGTCAGGAGTATCCTTCACCGAAACGCTCGTGCTGTTCTCGAATTCAACAGTAACATATCTCCAAATTGCAAGAGAGTCCTGGCGGACGAAGATCACATCTTTCCCCTGACGTATTACGAGAGCTTCTTTGGGTACCACCAGCCGGTTTGGAACAGGTTTCCGGATAACCACCTTCACGTTCATGCCGTCGATGAGCCTGCCGTTATTACTGAATTCGGCTTTAACCTTAACCATTCCGGTCTCGTCGACCTGGGGGTTGATCTGGGAAATTGTTCCGTTAATAACAGTGCTGTCGTTAATGAAAGGGATGATACCGACAGGCATGCCTTTGCTGATAAAGCTGAATTCCGATTCGATTACCGGGAATTCGACGTTCATCACCTCGTCGAAGATTATGGTACAGAGGCTTTTATAATTCTGGGATGGATTCCACTGAAGCGCTTCGAGGTTTGCGACCACACCGCTAATGGGTGCATAGATACGAGTGTTATTGAAGTTATATCGTGCCACTTCGAGAGAAGTGATTGCATCATTGATTCCGCTCCTGATACGTGAGATCTTTATCTTAGCCTGTGAAAGTCCTGTTGTATCGGAAGTGTAATAGTTAGAGAGAAGATCGTCTTTAAAGTTGATTTCGGCTTTTTCGAGACCCTGTTGTGCCTGTAGAAGCTTTGTTTTATAATCGAAGTCTTCAATAACAGCGAGGAGATCTCCTGCATTAACTTTCTGGCCATTCCTGATGTGGAGTTCTTTGATAATGCCGTTCACTTTAAAAGGGACCACAGCTTTCTGAGAAGAAGAGGCTTTACCGTTGCTGATGAGCTCATGGTAGAAAGTAGAAGGTTCGAGCTTAACGGTTTTCACCAGCACGGCTTCGGGACGTGAAGAGCGGCGGGCCATCTCTTCGAGGTTTTCTGTTGATTTGGGTTTGCAGGAAAAGAATACTGCTGTTATAAATAAAAAAACAGGAAAGATTCTGACGTTCATTTTAGCTTGACTAACAGATAAATATAATTACTGAGTATAAATTTAAACAAGATTTTACTAAAAGAGTAGTTTTTATGACTAAATTTTTCGTTGGCATAGACGATGGACACATAAATTCCCGGTCTCCGTATCTATCTCTAAAGGGTTACTAACATTAAAACAGGGTTATCAGTATCCTTCAGACTCGCAGCGAGCTTTTCTAGTTCTTTTTTCTTTTCAGGGTATTTAGGGGTGGAATTTTTAAAAGCTTCTGAGGCAACATGAGCTTTAAGTTTCTGGGCATCTACCCATCCGATAATTGTATTATCATCTTTTGTTGTCTTTGGCAAAAAGTCGGGTCCCATATCCAGATCGTTGATTAGCCCTTGACTCGAATTAATTAAAGCTTGAAATTTCTTCTTTTTTGAACCAATAAAACATAATCTTTCAACTTTACCATTTTGGGGTAAACTAAATTCATAATATATGTAATCACCAAATTCGAATAAGTTCCATGGATTTATAAAATTTTGAATTATAATTATTCCATCAGATTCTGATCTTACTTCTGGTGTAATACGTAGTTCTTTCTTAATGTCGATGATAGCATAAGGTTCAAAATCTCTATTTATGTATGTATATAAAGTGTCACAGTATATTTCCTTGTTTATAAGATGTGTCCCATAATTGTAGAAAATGTTTTCGCAATCAAAGGCTAAGGTGGGGAAGTTTCCAATCCAATGATATTTGTTTGGATAACTTTTAATAATCTGGCCAACTGTGTCTATCAAAATGAAACTGGCATCAATATTGAAAAAAGTGTTTTTATTATAACAGAGGATTCCACCCTCTGTAAACTTGAAATCTACAGCAGCACGAACAGGATATTTAAAGGTTCTGATAAATTTGCCATTATTAGAATAGACCAAAAATCTTTGTTGCCAGCCATCAATTAAATATATTGTTTCATTCTGCGGATTAATTCCAACACAGCTGGCAACTGTGAATTCATTTGGACCCCTCCCAATCGTTCCAATTTTGGTGACAAAAGTGCCGTTGAACCGGAACAAATTAACGTCTTTGGAATATTGTGTAATAAAGAAATTCTCACTACTGATTATTTTCTCAATCCTTTGTATAACACTTTTTTCACTAGTTTCCAAAGGTATGTATTGAATGTTCATTGCCCCTAAATCAGATAATTTTATAGTCGTCTTCTCTGATAATACTTTCAAATCATAAACCACCATCGTCGTTATGGGTATGGTAGGAACAGGATTTGAGTTTTTACAGCTCATTAGTAAAGAGGAAAGAAGAAGCATTAATAAATAAAACTGATGTATTGTTTTCATCCGTCAAACAGAATTATTGTTGATAATTAATTAGTTTTAAAGATTGAGAGAAACCTAATCAAATTTTTGTTTGTTTATTCGTTTAAACTCTTTATCAATTCACTTGGCATATTAAATATTAAACTAAGTATAGTAGTTAAACTAGTTGCCCATGAAAAAATTTAGCGCCATAATTCTACAAACCAGGGAGTTTATGAAATGGGACTCCCTGGCTTTTTACAATATTAGTCCTATCTTCTGTAGAAATGAATAACGATAATTGAAATTTATCGACCATTTGAATACTCAATATTGCTTTTCAACCCATATGATAAATTCACAAGAATTGATGAATTATCCACAGGATAAGTCGCGACAAATTGCAAAATCTGTCTCTGTATATCCTTCTGCTATACATTTATCCTTTGCAACCTGGTCACTACAATTAGACACACAAACAAATCCAAGGGTAATAATACTGTCATAATACCACTTTCTGCATTCAGCATAATTTGCTCCCTCATAACCTCCTCTTAAAGTAACTAGCTCATCATTCTTTATTAGCTTCGCAGGATTGATTAGTAATTTTCCAAGTTTTTTCATAATACAATTTTTATGTTATACTTTTTCTGAATTTTCCTTATTTATCTTTTCAAAGGTCATAACCGTGGTCATGAATAAGTACTATCTTCGCATGAGTACACCCCCTTTCTGTTTTGGAAAGGTCCGGGCAGGGGCTGCGGGCTCAGAGCGCAGAGCGTAGAGCTCAGTGTAAAACCCCTGCCCTTTTCTTTCAGTTTTCAAATTGTCATACACTTGAATTTTTTTCGGTTGATATTTCCTGATTAGTATCATCCTGTTTATATTTAGTAGGAGGGTGATTATCACAGCTAATTTAGTAAATCACTATGAGTCAGTCATAAGCAAAAACAGGCAAAAACGGACAAAAATGTGCAGAAATCGACAAAAATGGGAAAATTCAGGAAGGCAGATTAGAATTATCCGCTACTTTGGAGTCTAAAGAATGATGTAGGCATACTAATTACTTTTTAACCTTACCAGAACCAGCACGGGATTATCTGTCTCTTTTAGACTATCTGCCAGTTTCTCAAACTCTTTTTTCTTCTCAGGATAAACAGGTTGGATATTTTTGAATGTTTCGCTTTTAGAATGATTCATTAGAGAACTTAAATAATTTTCTGAATCATTTTGAAGAACTATGTTCAGTATTTTATATTCTTCTAATTTGTTGGATGTCGTTTTTATCTTAATATAGCTAATAATTGTTAAAATAAATAATATAAATATTGCAAATGGAGTTAAATACTTCATTTTTAAAAATTATTATATTCAATTGAAATAATTATAGGGTTTGATTCATCTGAAAGGGCATCTAATGCTTGGCGATATTCACGTATCAATTCAATATCCTCTTGTTCCATTATTTTTCTTTCAGCTCTTTCAAAAAAATATGCGTTAATAACACCAAAAAACTGATTATCATTAACCGCAATATTACTTATTAATCTGAATATCTCAAGTCCACCTTCATAACGATTGCCATAGTAATAGTTAGCTGAACTTTTTGAGTAAATCACCATTAAATGGCTTCGCTCTAGCTTTAAATTAAAGGTTATAAATTGATCTGTTTCAAAAACATTTTCAATTCCATATGCCCAACCTTTTTCATCTTTTTCCAGAAGTTCAATTATTTCTAGAGTATTACCATGTGTATTCTTAATTTTTTCTCTAGGGATTTTGTTCTGCCCAAAATCAAATGTAATTCCTGGTTCAACTCCATTTTTCGTAATCCGAAAAACAATGTCCTTTAGGTACGGGGCATAGTAAGTATTAGTCGAATGGGAAATTGCATAGGAACCACTTAGAGGTGTGTCGTATTCGTCTTGTTCAAGAAACCACTTATAAGATTTATCTTTCAAATTCATTATTGCTATTGAATAACTTTTTCTTGAATTTACTTGAGGGAACTTTGAATAAAATGATAATGTATTGTCATCAAGTTTTTCGAAATCAGTCGATAAGAAATGAATCTTAAAATCATTTAAAAATTTACCATTTTGCAAATTAAAAATCAGTACCTTTCTTTGTTCAGCATCTAGTGCCCAAAGCTGACCTTTTTTATCGTCGATTATAAAGTCAACTAGGCCAATAAACTCTCCTGGGCCTCTACCATAGTTGCCAACACTACCTAAATAATGCCCCTCACAATCGAAAATAAAGATTTTTCTATTAATCCCTCTATCCAAGATATATAGACGATCATTAACCAAAGTAATTTTTTTTATGTCTCCCAACATGCAATTTATATTAGTTTCTAATGGGATAAATTTTACTTTTTTAATTACTTTGGCCGGTATTCTTTGATTGTTTGTCCATTCAAAAATATTAAAATGGATTACATTGTCTTTTTCAATAAGATTGTCCTTACTGCTACAGCTAATTAAGACCTTAAATAAAAATACTGCAATACAATAGATACCGATTCTTTTGATTACTAAATACATACTATTTTAAAAATTTGATAAAAAAAAGGCAACAAATATTTTTTAGGAAATGTTGCCTTTTAAAATTTATTTATGATTCACACAAGCTGCCGCTAGGTTCACAATCCCATGGTTGCCAACCGCCTCCATAATAAGATGGTTCACAGTCCTGGGGTCCATTAGAATAACATACAGTCCAATAGACTGTAATATCACACCAAACTTCGTAACATCCAAATGGATCGCACCAACAATCAGCGGCCGTTCCAGGTGTTGTTTCAGAATCGATCCACCATTTATTAGCTTCACTTTGAGCATATTCAACTTTAGAAATAATTTCTCTATCCAACGATGAATCCTGGCTGGAGCCTATTGAAATCTTGAGATTCAGGAAGATCGAAATTAAGAATATACTTGTTATAATACCTTTAGTAACTTTTGGTTTCATTTTTTAAATTTAAATGCTTAGTACATGACAAAAAATACCAACCAATTGATTGTTAATATATTATGTCGTTTTTGTTAATAACTATGAATTGAAATATTAGCATAAAACCTTGATATTCAATAAATTAGAATAGTGTTAC
>Ga0116151_10000130_pt1 | contig 64546 bp, 42 predicted proteins | sample AD_UKC117_MetaG_FD_89893 | JGI IMG/M metagenome (GOLD analysis project Ga0116151, IMG submission 89893) | Active sludge microbial communities of municipal wastewater-treating anaerobic digesters from Hong Kong - AD_UKC117_MetaG | ecosystem: Engineered > Bioreactor > Anaerobic > Digestate...
GGCGTCCCGCTCGATGATGTGATCCTGGCCTTCGATCACGATCGGGCTGATCACGCTGGGCAGTCCGTTGGGTCCCTGATTGGCGTCGTTGTTGTCGGCCGCCGTGAGGGTGATGTCCGCGTCGAGGTAGATCGTATTAGCGTCAGGCTGGCCGTTTGCGCAATGGATCGCATCGATCAGTTCCTGCGCCGTGCTCACGTGAACCGGGAAGCCCGAGCAATCCGTGTCGCAGGCGTCCGGCACGCCATCGTTGTCAATGTCCATGTAGTCGTCAAAACCGGGGCAGGCGTCGAAATCGTTGCAGATGCTGTCACCGTCAGCGTCGTTACAACGAGTAATACTCACCGTACCGGCGTTGTAGTCGTACTCAGCCAGCCAGCCCGTGCCAGCAGGCCCCCTCACTGCGTCGAACTCGCCGGCCAGTGTTCCTGCGGTAAGCACGATGTAGCTGTTGCCGAACCCGGGGATCCCGTTGAGGTCGACAATCTTGAGCGTTCCGCCCAGCGTGGCGGCGCCACTGACGATGAGTTCGTCGTGCTGCTCCATGTCGAATTCGATCTCAAGCGTAGAACCGGCCTGAAACGTGGCGTCCTGCAGCGTCATGGCGCCGATGGACGTGCCGGGGCCCACCGTACCGCCGGAGGCGATGGTTGATGTCCCCGCAGCCGAGCCGTTCCCTGCGAGCGTGCCGCCGCTTTCCACCGCAACGCCGCCTGTACCGGTGGCTGAACCCGAGCTGTTGCCCAGGACGAGCGTGCCGCCGTTGACGATCGTGCCGCCGGTATAGGTGTTGGCGTGGGAAAGCGTAAAGCTGCCCGTCCCGGTCTTGGTGATGCTGCCGGGCCCATCGAACCAATTCTTTACCAGACCGCCAAAGGTCGACGACCCGTTTTGGGCGCCGACGGTCAGAGCCGATCCCGTTGCCGGGTCGCTGATGCCGACGGTCCCGACGGGGCTGCCGGGGCTGCCGGAAGTAATCAGCCGATCTGTGCTCAGGGAAGCCCCGTTGATGGACAGAACGCTTTGATTTGTATTCAGCCGCACCCAGTCGCTGAAGCTCCCGCTGGCGGAATCATCGAAACCGACTATGCCGATGCCGTTGCCGCCTAAGGGACCCAGATCCAGCCGGGTCGCGCTGATGCTGGTACCCTGGTCGATTGCGCTGAGGTAGGCCACGTTGCCGTCGAGACGTCCTACGCTGATTATTGATGCTGTTACAGTCGATCCGCCCAAGGCTTCAAAGGTGGCGTTGGTGGACTCTTCGAGGAGAATACTGCTGGCGTCGACGGTAGCGCCCTCAACGTAGACCAGGCCGCCGACACGGAGAATTTGATCGGGGTTGAGCGTGCTCCCCTCGACAACGTCCAGACGGCTGTTTGCTGCGACCTTGTGGTCTCCTAACGCGCTGAAGTGTCCGCCACCAGTAATGCGTAATTTGCCGCCTTCAACCAGGAAGCTGCCAGTGATGCTACTGGCGCCTGTCAACTCCTGCACGTTGGACCCGGTCTTGATCAGTGACGGCACTGCGGAGTTGCTCGAATTGGCTGACAGGACCCCTGCATAGCGCCCATCCGTACCGTCGGACCCGATCGTGTAAGGTATGTTACCCATGTTCAGCGCAGCCGACCCGCTGAGGCCGCCGATGTGCGGTTCGAATCCGTTGATGTTGAGGCCGCCAGCGACGTTCAGACGCACCACTGTATTTTGCAGCGTCGTGGCCGAACCCAGGACGACGGAGCCCTGGTCGATGATGACTTCACCCGTGAGTGTATTTGCCCCCGTCAGAGTCAGCGCCCCCGTGCCGATCTTCTTGAAGCTGCCGGCGCCGGTGAACTTGCCGGCAAACGTGGAAGTGACATTCAGCGATCCGTTCTTACCGATGATCAAACCGGGGGCGGCGAGGTTTGTGTTCGAAAGAGCGACTTCGCCACTGCTGACACTGGTGATGCGAGCTGCGTAGAGTTCCGCGTCTCCGACAGAGAGCTTACCGCCCGAGATGTTGACCGTTCCGCCATTGGCATTCGAAGATGTGAGCGTAACTGCCGCGCTGTCTTCAATCGACAACTCACCGCCATTGATATCGATGGCCCCGGACGGAAAGATGCTGACGAAATTGAACGAACCGGTGGAAAGGTGAGTGTTCCCACTGTCAACGCGAAAGACCCCCAGATTACTGATGCTTCCGCTGAAGTACTGATCAGATGCCCCCGCATTCGCGCAGATGATCTGACCGCTGCCGTCAGAGGTCAGGGCGCCCGAATAGGTACTGGTGCTGCTGTAACCATCGAGCGTTAGCGCAGTGCCGCCCAATGTGAGAGCCCCTCCGCCGGACAGCCCGCCAAAAGTCGGATTGAACCCGTTGAAATCAAGCGGATCATCGCAGGCCAGTTCAACCCTGGCGTTTTGCAGCGCCAGCGCATCGCCAAGCGTCGTGGCGCCAATCAACATCTCGTAAATGCCGGTGTAGGGATTGGCGGCGTTCAGCTGGACATCCACGTCGGGAACAGCCGGATCGGCCGTGACGGTAATTTTGCCGCTGCCGTCGATCGTCGCATCCATGCGCATTCCGCCCTCATTCTGGACGAACCACTGGCCGTCACCGAGCTGTTTGTAAGTGACGTCGGAGCCGAATTTGATGACCTGAGTATGGGCGTAAATATCGCCCCAGTTGCCGATCGTGCCGTTCTTGAAGTGGTATTGATCGCTACCAAATACTTGGATCTTGTTTACCTGCCGGGTCGCGCCTTGCACGTCGACGTCTTTGCCGAAACCGGCGTTGCCGTCGAAGTACACGACATGATTGGGATCATTGGGGATGTCGCCGGCGCCGGGATCCTGATCCCAGTTTGCCGAGTTGTTCCAATTGTTGTTGTTTTGCGGATCCCAGGTAAAGGTGATGATCCCGCCGGCGCCGGCGGGTGCGGCCGTCAGTAAGCAAAGCAAGGCGGTCAGTCCAAGCGAGATTTTCAAATGCTCAGGTCGTTCCATCTGCGTACGCCTCCAAATCGCACCGCCGGACGAAATCCGGCGAATCTCCACACCTTTGGTCGCTGTAGGCCGACTCAATTCAGTCGTCGTTCCCGGCCGAGAATAAGCTCCCATCCCGGACCCGTCCGGGACAGGAACGCGCCCTCTGCTTCCATACCAGCCAATGAATAATTGCGAGTCACAATTCCGTGATTTCTGCCGGGTTACGAGGGCGCATCTCTTCAGGCTTGCGACCTGACCGCGCGTTACGGTGACATCAAGAGTTCCACAAATCCCTGCACGTCGTCGCCATCGGCCGCTCCGTCGGCGTTGACATCGGCGGCACAGATCTGATCCGCGGTCGCACCGCCTGGATCAAGCAATACTTCCGCAAACGCCACGACGTCGCCGCTATCCACGAGACCGTCCGTATTCACGTCCCCAATCGCGCCACCCGAACAGGCGGATTCGCAGGCATCGGGGATGCCGTCGTTGTCTGAATCGACCGTGTCGTCACCGCCCGGGCATATATCGCAGGCGTCGGGCACTGTGTCGTTGTCACTGTCGGTCGTCGTGTCCTGGAATTCGTAAGCGCCCATGTCGAGGTACGTCAGCAGGCCCGCGCCCGAATCGGCTCTGCAGGTGTCGACAGTGCGTGTGGCGTCGGCCAGATCGACCGGGGCGCCGAGTACGACTTGGTAGGCGTCGTAATCCGCCGCATCGATACACGGCGAATAGCCAGCCAGTTGCAGGTTGTCATCCGGCGTACCGGGCGTGTCGTCGCCGCCGTCAAAGTCCACGAAAACCGGATCGGCGTCGATGTTCCCGCCGCCGTCGGTGCCCAGTGCGGAATCCCATCCGGTTCCACTGCCGCCGCTGAAGCGCACATCGCTGTGGCCGATCGTGACGGGTATGCCCGCTTCGGCCTGAACTTCGCCCGCGCCGCTGGTCGACGAATTGCCCCAGAGGATGCTGTTCTCGATTCGGTGGTTCGTGCCGAGGCGGAAGTACACCGCGCCGCCCCGGCCGCCCGATTGGTTGGATGTCATCGTGCAATTGACGATGGTGGCGTCGCCACCACTGACGGTATGCCCCACCGCTGCGGCGATCGCTCCGCCATCAGAGGTGGCGATATTGCCGACCATCAGGCAATTGATGAGAACGGGTTTGCTGTCGCCCAAAGACAACGCCCCTCCCATGGTACCGCTGGAGTTCGCGTGGAACTCACACTCCACGAATCGGGCGTCCCCATTGCCAGTGTCGGCGGCTCCTCCGCCGGCGCTAACGCCGACGCCACCGGCGCAATGGTTTCCCTTGAACACACAGCGTGTTACCGTTGGCCCGCCGTTTCCGCTGGAGAATGCGCCTCCATCTTCGCCGGCGACATTGTCTTCGAACAGGCAATCCATGAATGTTGGGGAGCCGTTTCGCGTGTCGACGGCGCCACCATCCTCAATTGCTTCATTGCTCGCAAAGTAGCAGGAAGTGAACTCCGTGTTTCCGTTGACGGCGCGGACGGCGCCTCCATCGCCTCCGGCCACGTTGCCTTCGAAATAGCACAGCGTGAACGTGCTGGCGCCGCTTCCGGTGGCTACGGCGCCGCCATCGTTCGTGGACAGGTTTTCACCGACGTAGCAACGGGTCAGATTCATATCGCCAACTGAAATCGCGCCTCCGTAGCCGGCGGCGAAATTGTCCACGAGCACACAATCTTCGAGGTTGGCGGTCGAAGCTTCCCCATCCATGAAGATCGCACCACCGAGGTCATCCTGACCTGGAAGGTTGGCGTGTCCACCGATAAACGTGAGTCCCGAGAACATGACGGTCGGTTGCGTCGCGGGCAGAGTGACAATATGGAGGCTGTTGTCCTGTCGGCTCGGCTCAGTGGCCAGGTTCTGCACGTTGGTCACGTCCGCGTCGTCGTGGTTGAGGTCGCCGCTCAGAATCGTCTCATGGCCGCGATCATCGGGGTTCGGGGCGCCGAAACCGGCGTAACCGCCTTTCAGCACGAGCCCGTCGAGCATCACGAACGAAGCGGCGCGATCCAGCGAGCCGGCGACGTAGCCGCTCGCGCCGACGTAGCCGCCGTCGGGCATGTAGGTTCCCTGAGCGATGCGAATCTCCGAGATGACGCCGTTGCTCTGAGCTGCGGCCGTCAGCGCGTCGCGGAGGCTGTTGAAGGCGTTGGTCCAGGAGGAGCCGTCGTTGGCGCCGCCGGCGTCGGCGTCCACGTAGAGCGGCAGGTCACAGCCATCAGGGACGCCGTCCATGTCGGTGTCGACGGAATCGTCAAAGCCGGGACAAACGTCGCAGTCATCGAGCACGCCATCGTTGTCGGCATCGGCGTTGCCGGGTTGATGTTCGTATGCGCCGACGTCGAGATAGGTCACCGCGCCGACGCCGGAATTTGCGACGCACGCATCGTCAACCACTCGGGCGACTCCACCCAGGTCGTCCAACGCGTTGCCCGCCATGGCGTATGCGTCATAGTCGGCCGCGTCGATGCCAGGCGAGCCGGCCGCGAGGCGATAATCACCGTTGGCGGCGTCCACGAACGTCGGCGCGCCATCGATGTTGTCGCCGAAGCCGACGGCGTTGTTAAACAGGCAGTGGGACAGCTCGGCGAATTCGTCTCCCTGACCGCTGAGGATGCCCGCACTGTCGTCAAAGCAGCAATTCAGCAGATTCAGGCGGGCGCTGGTGACCGCCATGTGTATGAAGTATTGGCCCGCGCAGTTTGCAAACGTGCAGTTGACGACATCCACGGTCGGGGCGTCGCCACTCTGGTTGGCGTGAAGGTGAGCGAGTCGGCTGCTCGCCTCGTCGCCTTCGAAGAGGCAGTTTACAAATGTCACCAGCGTGTCGCCGGAAACGTCAAAACACGAAGCGCCCAGAGACTGCGCTGCGGCGTTTCCGCGAAACTCGCAATGCTCCACCGTTACCGACGCGCCGTCGACGTAAAGCCCTCCGGCGAAGTCGCCATGATTGCCCGCGAACCGGACGTTGCGAATTGTGGCGGACGCAGTGGAATCCACCACGTTGATTCCGGCGCACGGGGCGCCGTCGCCGGTCATGCCGTTCAGAATCGACAAGTTTTCAAGGATGACGGACGACGTCCCCGATACAGATGCAATTTTCCCGATGACGTTCTGACCGTCAATCGAAGTCTGATTCGGCCCCTGGCCGCGCAAGGTGAGAGTCTTGTCCGCGAATTGAATGTTGCGCTCGTTGAATGTGCACGCGCCGATTTCTATCAGGTCGCCGCTGATTGACGCATCGACCGCGGCCTGAATCGTCGGGTGGTATGTGTCTTGCGTGACGTTGTGGACATTCGGCGCCTCCGGGCAGCTGTCGCACTCGTCCAGAATGCCGTCGCCGTCGGTATCCGTCGGGTTTGTCTGAATCTCGTAGGCGCCGATGTCGAGGTAGGTTGAGGCGCCGACGCCGGTGTCGGCGACGCACAGATCGTCGGCCGCACGGGCGTCGCCGCCGAGGTCGTTCGCGCCGCCGCCGGCTGTCACGTAGGCGTCGTAGTCGCCCGCGTCGATGCCGAGCGAACCCGGCGCCAGGGAATAGTCGCCGTTGGCCGCATCCACAAAAGTGGGCAGTCCGTTGATGTTGTCGCCGCTCGCGCCGTCATACAGGCAGCGTGTGGCGTTGAGCACCGCTCCATTAAATGTGGAGAAGGCGGTCGCACTGTCGTCAAAGGCGCAGTTAAGGAGATTGACCGTAGACGTCGAATCAACGGCCTGAATGAAACTTGGACCGGAAAACTCTGCGAACGTGCAATTGGTGATGGTCACAATCGTTGCAGGACCGTTGGACTGAAGAGATCCAAGCCGTGATTGCGCTGTCTCATTCGCGAACAAGCAATTCAGGAACGTGACTTCGCCGCCATTCACCACCAGGAACGAAGCCGGGCCGATATTCAGCGAAGTTGAATTGTCCCGAAAAATACACCGCTCGAGCTGAACGCTTGCCCCCTCGACGTACAAGCCGCCGCCGATGAACCCGAGGTTGCCCTCTATCACTGCGTTGCGTATGGTCAGAGAGGCATTGGAGTCCTTTACGCTGATACCGCCTACGGCGGCATCGCCACCATGCATGCCATTTCGGATACTCAGGCCCTCGATCGTCACATGCGCCGGCCTGTCAATCCACACGATACTACCAACTTCATGCTGGCCATCGATGGCCGTCAGTTCAGGACCCTGTCCTCGCAGCGTGATACGCTTGCTCCCGAACGACAGGAGGCGTTCGACGAATACGCAGGCGCCCAGCTCAATCACATCGTCGTCCTGCGCCGCATCGATCGCCGACTGAATCGTCACGAAGTAAGCGTCCTGGGTGACGTTCCAGACGTTCGGCATGTCCGGGCAGGTGTCGCAATCATCGGGAACGCGATCGTTATCGGCGTCAAGGTTGTCATCGAAGCCGGGGCAGGCGTCATCGCCATCACAGACGTTGTCTCCATCACTGTCGGAACAGGCGTGAACGGTGACAGTGCCGGCAGCGGTGTCATAGTTGATCAACCATTCCTGCCCATCAGGATAATTGACTGTATCGAATTCGCCGATCAGCGTGCCCGCTGTGAGAATCACAAAAGAACTGCCGTTCGACGCGGTGAAATTGTTGATGTACGAAAGATCGAGCGTGCCGCCGAGCGTAACTTCACCGGTGGCATTGAGCACGTCGTATTGAGTTCCCGAAGTGAGGCCTCCGAGTTCGATCCCAAGCGTTGAGCCGGAGTCGAAGACGGCGTGTTCCACAGTGAACACGCCCGCCGAGCTGCCCGGCTTGATCGCCGCGCCGCTATGCACATGCGTTGTGCCGCTGGCACTTCCTGTTCCGCCGATCGCGCCGCCTTCGACTTCAAAGCCGCCCGTGTTGGTGCTGACGCCGCTGAGCGTTAGGGCGCCTGTTCCGATCTTGCGCACCGTCCCGGCGCCATTGGCATCCGCGAACGTTCCGGCGAAGGTGGAGGAGACGTTTTCGCTACCCACCTTGCCGATCGTCAGCGCTGGCGTCGCGCCGTTGTCCCTGAGCCGCACGACGCCGCCCGCGTCGCTGATGATTCGGCCGCAGGTCAGAAGGGATTGATTGACGATTAGTTCACGACTGTTGATCACCGCCGTGCCGCCCGACGATGTGGGTGCGCTGAGCGACACGTTGGCGCCGCTTGAGATCTCCATGTCGCCCCCGCTCAAGACGATCGCGCCATTGGTGGTAGATTCGTTCAGAGTTACGGCGGCGCCCTGGATAATCACATCTCCGCCCGTCACCTCGATCGCATTGATACTCGACACGACGCCGGACAACCGGAGTGTGCCGCCGTCGGCCTTGACGATCCGGGGGCCCGTGCCGCTCGCGCCGGTCAGCAAGCCGCTGTAGCTGCCCGCGTTGGTATTGGCGCCGCCCACGGTGAGCGTGTTCGAGCCGATGTTCAGATTGCCCGTTCCGGCCAGTCCGCCTACTTTGGCGTTGCCGCCATTCATGTTGAGTCCATTTGCAACATCGATCTTGACGGTGGCGTTTGCGAGCGCGTCGCCGGCGCCGAGCGTGGCCTGTCCGAGGTTATTGATGGTCAGCGTGCCGCTGTAGGGGCATGGCGTATTGAATCGCACGCTGCCGGAAGCCAGCGTGATCGCGCCCGAGCCGGAGAGCGGACCGTTGAAAATCATGTCGCCGCTGTCTTTGTTCCAGGTTCCCGCCGCCGCCTGCTGAAGCGTCAGGTCGGAGTCGAACGTCGTCGCCAGACCGGACGTGGAAAGACTGATGTTGCCGAACACCTGAATCTCGCCCTCAAAAAAGCGGTAGGCGTGATTCTGGTTCGTCGTGCTCACCGTAATGCTGCCGACCTTGCGCACGTCGCCGTTCAGATCGACGTTGAATCGATCGGCCGAGTCGTTGAACAGCACGTAGTGATTGGCGGCGTTCGGCACGTTGCCCGAACCGGGGGTTTGCGACCAATTGCTCTCATTGGCCCAGTTGTTGTTGTGGTCGCCCTGCCATGTGAAATTGATCTGCGCTTGAACGGGCAGCGCCCAGGCGAGCGCGACCAATCCAACAACCGCCGACATGCGGCGCAACGTGCTGAGCGAAAATTGCGAGTCAGAATGAAACAACATCGAGCGGCGTCTCCATTTGGCGCAGGTCCACTAAACATTACGAGGCGGGACCAGCGGTTAGGTTTGTAGACAAACGCGCTTTGCGAGGTGGGCGCGGCGGTCTTGAGGAGCGGATTCACTACACAGACGCCGTCTGGCGCCGCACTGCGCAACGAAATCCCGCCGCACCTCCGCGATCGGTCGTAACCGGCGGCTGCGGCTGGCGTTGTGGCCAAGGTGGCTCTGTAAGAAAAGCGGACCCGTCGGTGCGATGACTGATCCGCCAATCGAGTTCCGGCGCCGAATACGATCCGACGACCAGCGTCACAAACGCTTGCACGTCGTCGCCATCGACCAGCGAATCCTGATTGACGCCGGCGTCACACGCTGGCGGCCCAACAGGCGGCCGACGCAACCGTCGCCAGCCCCCCTCGAAGGCGATCAATTGACGGGCCAGACGTCGTCGAGCGGCGCATGGAGGCGCCTCGTCCGGCCCCCCGCGGTCCAGCCGTTGCAATAACCCTGTTTCGTACTCGCCGTCCCGATCGCGCCGCCCCTAGGGCTCGAGCACCCGCTCCACGAATGGCTGGACGTCGTCGCCGTTCACGAGCGTATCCAGGTTGTTGTCCGCGGCGCAGCGCTCATCCGGCGTGCCGAAGTTCGGATCGAGCAGGACCTGCACGAACAGCATGACGTCGTCCGCGTCCACGCCATGATCGCCATCCATGTCGCCGGGCCGTCGATTCGGACACACGTCCAGCGCGTCTCCAACGCCGTCGTTGTCGGTGTCGGTGAGTCCATCGAACTCAACCGCGCCGATGTCGAGATAATCCACGTCGCCAAGTCCCGTGTTCGCCGTGCCAAGGTCGTCGAGCAGTCGCGTCTCGCCCAGGGCGTCGACCGCGCCGCCGCCATAGAAATCGAATGCGACATAGCTCGCCGCATCGATGGCCGGCGAGCCTTCGACCAGATGGATCGAGTCGCTCAGCACCGGATCGACGTTGATGCTGTTGCCCGTCGCCCCGGCGTACATGCAATATTCAGCGAAGATCGAACCGACCACCGGTCCCTTGACGATCGTATTGGCCATCGCGAGGTCGCCGGCCGGCTCGGCGAGCACGCCATTGGTTGCGTTGACCGTGCAGTTGATCATGATGCCAAGGGCGAAAGGCAACACGCGCACCTGCGGGCCGGTCGATTGGGCCATGACGCACTGCCGAAGCAACGTGTCTCTTGCAACGATCACGCCGGCGGCGGCGTCGTTGCCAATGAACCCGCAACGATCCAACAACGTTCCGTCGCCGCCGGCGACGACGGCGGTTCCGCTGCACTGGCTGAACCAAACCTCATGAAGCGTCGGCGCATCGCTCTGCCCGATGGCGACTCCCACGCCGGACGTGACGCCCAGAATGTTCATCTTCTCGATCACTGACTCGTTCACAACGCCTTGTCCATCGATGATAAAGACCGGCCCCGGTCCGCCGCAGTCAATCGTCGTCTCCTGATAGCCCTGGCCGGAAATCGTCAGGTTCACGCCCGGCGTCAGCATGATGAGGCTCTCATGGAAAGTGCAGGCGCCGAGCTCAATCACATCGCCGTCCACCGCCGAGCTGACCGCCGCCTGAATCGTGGCATACACAGTGTTCTGCGTTACGTTGCGGACGTTCGGCGTGTTGGGGCAGTTGTCGCAGGCGTCTGGCACGCCATCGCCATCAGAATCTATCGTGTCGTTGCCGCCAGGGCAGACGTCGCAGCCGTCTGGAACGCTGTCGCTGTCGTTGTCGAGCGCGTCGTCGCTGCCGGGACAAGCATCGCACCCGTTCGGAATGCCGTCACCGTCGGCATCGGCGCTGTCGTCGAAGCCCGGACAGGCGTCGCACACATCGGGCACGCCATCGCTGTCGGTGTCGGTGTTGTCGGCTTGATATTCGTATGCGCCAACGTCGAGATAGGTCGTAGTCCCGACGCCGGAGTCGGTTTCGCAGGCGTCATCAACAAGTCGATCATCGCCGCCGAGGTCCATGGCATCGCCGCCGGCTGTGAGGTATGCGTCATGATCGCCTGCGTCGATGCCGAGCGAGCCGGGTGCGAGTCGGTAGTCACCATTCGCCGCGTCGACGAACGTTGGCACGCCGTCGATGTCGTCGCCGGTGGCGCCGGGATATACGCAATGGGCGCTGGTGAGGATCGCTCCGCCCCCCACGAACAGGGCGTCCGCCGTGTCGTCGAACGCACAGTTAAAGACACTCAGCTTCGCGTCGGCCAGTCGCGCTCCGAGAAACCGCTGGCAATCTCCGTTGATGAACGTGCAGTTGGAGACGACGACATCCGGAGCGCCTGAGGTGGACGTCTGCACGTAGCCGACGTAGTGCACAGCGTGCTCGTTTTCAAACAGGCAGTTTGTGAATGTCACGTCCGCCGGATCAAGAACGCCAAACGCAGAGGCGCCGCCGCCCAAGGTCGAGACGTTGTTGCGGAATATGCACCGATCAAACGTGGCCTGGACGCTCGCCAAATAGATCGCGCCGAAAAAGGAGCCACCCGAGTCATTGCCGTCGAAGACCACGTTGCGGAATGTCGCCGTCACATTGGCGTTGATCGCGCGCACGGCGCCGCCGCCGTTCTCCGCATGGGCGACGCCGTTGCGAATCGTCAAATCCTGGAACGTACTCGCGTCGCTTCCGCTTAGTTGAATGATCGATCCGACGAGGTGATCGCCGTCGATGAAGGTCGCGTCGGCGCCCAGGCCGCGAAGCGTCAATGATTTGTCAGAAATGCTCAGATTTCGCTCATGAAACACGCACGCATTCAGTTCCAGCGTGTCGCCGAAATCGGCCGCATCAATTGCGCCCTGGATGGTCGCATAGAACTTCCTTTTGGTGATGTTTTGGACAATCGGCTCGCCGTCGGCGCAATCAGCGCAGCCGCCGGACTGCGGATCTGAGCAGAGGTTGACCGAGACTACGCCCGTCGCATTATTGTAGACAACGTTCCACGTCTGGCCGTCGGGGAAGTTGATTGCGTCAAACTGTCCGCTGATCGAGTTCGCCTTGACGACGACAAATGAGTCGCCTGGCGCGGCGACGAAGCTGTTGATGTACGAAAGGTCGAGCGTGCCGCCGAGCGTGACGTCGCCAGTGGCGTAGAGCATGTCGTGCTCCGACCCCACCGCGGCGCCGCCGAGTTCAATCTCAAGGGTCGAACCCGCGTCGAAGATCGCATGCTGAACTGTGAACACGCCCGCCGACGAACCCGGCTTGATCGCGGCGCCGCTGTAGACATGCGTCGTTCCCCGCACGCGGCCACTGCCGCCGATCGCGCCTTCTTCAACTTCGAATCCGCCGGTGTTGAGGTTATCGTTATTGAGCGTCAGCGTGCCGTCGCCAATTTTGCGGACGCTACCCGGCCCGTTGGCGTCCACGAATCGACCGGCGAATGTGGACGATGAGGCGCTGTCGCCCGTGACTTCGCCGATGACCAGTGCCGGCGTTGAGCCATTGTCCCTGAGCGCCACGATGCCATCCGTGTCGCTGAAGATGCGCCCGCAGATCAGTTGACCGCCAAGCACGGCAAGTTCGTTGTCGCTGATCACCGCATTGCCGCCCGCGGGTGTTGCGCCGCCGAGCTGCACCGTGCCGCCGATGATCCCGAAATCTCCACCTGAAAGCCTGAGGGCGCCGTCGGACGTCGGATCGTGCAGCGTCATGTTGTTATGGAACTCGACAGCGCCGCCCGCCACTTCGAACGACTCCACGTTCGACACGATGCCGCTCATGATCATTCCGCTACCGCCGGTCTTGATCAAACGCGGTCCGGGACCGCCCGCCCCCGTGATCTTGCCGCTGTAGGTGTTGTTGCCGGGGGCGCCGCCGAAAGTGAGCGTCAGTGTTCCGATGTACTGATCGCCCGAACCACTCAGTCCACCGATCACCGCGTTATGGCCGTTCAGGTCCAGACCGTTCGTCACTGTGGTGTTGATCGTCGCATACTGAAGCGCGGTATCGGCGCCGATCCTCACCAGACCGGTATCGGAGATGGTGAACGTACCCGAATAGCTGCATAGGCCGTTGAACTGGGCGACGCCCGAATTGAGCGTGATCGCCCCTGTCCCGATGAGCGGGCCCTGGAAGATCATGTCGCCCGAGTCGTTACTCCATGTGCCGGCGGTCATCTGCCGGACCGTCAAATCCTCGTCAAACGTGAGCGAAAGGCCGGTTGTGGTGACCGAGACGGTGTTGTTGAAGCGCAGCGTCCCGTTGAAGAGGCGGTAGGCGTGGTTTGGACCCGTCGTCGCGACGGTGAACGTGCCGACGTCGCGCGTGCGGTCGCTCAGATCGATGTTGAAGCGACTGGCATTGTCGTTGAAGAGTACATTGTCATTGCTCGAGTCAGGAATGTTGCCGGCGCCCGGGTCCTGAGACCAGTTTTCCGACCTGTCCCAGTGGTTGTTGGTGGTGTCGCCTCGCCAGTGAAAGTCGGTCTGGGCCGAAGCCGGCGACGCGGCGCCGAAAGTGAGAAGGGCGCCAAGCGCCATGGCGGTCCATCGCCCGATTTGTCGTGTGAGTTCGGCGCCGCGCGTCGTAGTCATCATTCGTCTCCGTGTCGTTCGTGAATCCACTGGCGTCGTCCTTGTGGTCGGCATCGACGCCCTCCGCGCGCCGTCGCCTTCACCCATGGACCCGACAGTCCATCCGGAAAAGCGACCTCGTTGCGCTCGATTTGACATCGATCAGTTCCTGATATCTCGTGTCCGTTCGCCGCCCGTCCGCTGATATCGCGACACAACAGACCGATAAATCCGTTCGGCGCGCCAGTCGGCGCGCACTGAAACCGGGCTCGCATGAGCCTTCCCAGACCAGACGCTGTCTGAACGCCCGGTGCGCAATGGAAAATCCGCCCACATTCTCAAATGGGGCGTAATCGACGTTTCCTGATGGATTTGAGAACAGAATTGACTTATGGGCGGCCGGTGACCGGCCCCCCCTGCCCCGCGGCGCAACAACGCCGTCACGCGCAGGAACCGCCGCCTCCATTCGCGGCGAGGCGCCGGACGATGTCCGGCGCCGAGATCGGATTACGGCGCCTCAGAATTCCGCGCCACGCTTCCGGGAACGGATCCACACATCATGGCCGCAACAACGCCTTGATCGCGCGCCGCTCGTCCATCGCCCGATAGCCGTCAGCAACCTGTTCCAGCGGCAGCGCGAGGTCGAACACTCGGCCCGGTTCGATGTCGCGATTCAGCACCAGCTCAATCAACTTCGGAAGGTAGCGCCGAACGGGGGCCGGACCGCCATGAAGGTGGACATGGGCAAAGAACAGACTCTGTCCATCGAGCTCGACGCCGTGCGGCACGCCGACATAGGAGACGTAGCCGCCCCTGCGCGTCGCGCCGATGGCCTGTGTCATCGACTGTTGTGTCCCGACACATTCAAGTACCGAATCGGCCCCGACGCCCTTTGTCATTTCCATGATGCGCGCCACACCGTCGTCGCCGCGCTCAGACACAATGTCCGTCGCGCCGAACGCGCGGGCGAGCTTCTGACGCGCTTCATGACGGCTCATCGCAATGATCCGCTCGGCGCCCATCTGCCGGGCCGAAAGCACACCGAGCAGGCCGACGGCGCCATCCCCCACCACGACAACAGTCGCTCCCGGTTTGACGTTGGCGGCGTCCGCCGCAAACCAGCCCGTCCCCAATACGTCCGACGTTGTCAGCAGACTCGGGATCAGATCGTCCGATGGCACGCCATCCGTCGGAACCAGCGTGCCGTCCGCCAGCGGAACTCGGAGAACAGGCGCCTGGGCGCGCGAAATGAACTCGCGATGCATGCAGGACGACTGGTAGCCATGCAGACAGTGTGGACACGTGTTGTCCGACGTGGCGAACGAACCGATGACAAACTGCCCCGGCCGAACCGACCTCACCGCGCCACCGACCTCCTCCACAACACCACAGTATTCGTGTCCCATCGGCGTCGGGGCGTCGACCGGCTGCAGGCCACGATAGGGCCACAGGTCCGATCCGCAGACGCACGTCGCCACGATTCGAATGACCGCATCCGTCGGTTGCTCAATCCTCGGCGTTTCGCGGTCCTCGAAGCGAATGTCGCCGGGCCCGTAAAGCACTGTTCCTCTCATGGGTTCCTCCGCAGTTACATGGTGTATCCGGGTTTTCTGTACAGTTCATCGGGCTTGTTCAGGATGTCCGGCACGAAAACGCGTTCCCGCCAGTCATCCGCGCTGATCTCCTCGAACGCCACGGAGACGGACTCCTCTCCGTATCCAAGATGCGCCATGACATCCCGCGTGATGGCGTCCGACAGCGCCCGCTTCTGTTTTTCCGACTTGCCGGGCCAGAGTTTGACGATGACGTGTGGCATGATGGATTCCTCGTTGGCGGCTTACTTTCGATATTGCGCTTCGCTGACCTTCTCCAGCCAGTCCACAGCCTTCCCGTTGAGCTTCTCCTGGATGGCGATGTGCGTCATGGCCGTCGTCGCCGTCGCGCCGTGCCAGTGCTTCTCACCGGGAGGGAACCAGATAACGTCGCCGGGGCGAATCTCCTCCACCGGACCACCCTCTCGCTGCACCCAGCCACAACCGCTCGTCACGATGAGCGACTGCCCCAGCGGATGCGTGTGCCACGCCGTCCGCGCGCCAGGCTCGAAAGTGACGCTCGCGCCACTCACGCGCGCCGGCTCCGTGTGATCGAACAATGGGTCAAGCCGAACGGTCCCCGTGAACCAGTCCGCAGGTCCCCTGACCGACGCCTCCGATCCAACTCGCTGAATGTTCATTATCATCCTCCCGAAGGTCGATTGAACCAACGTCCAAATAAGTGATAACAGCATTTCACGCCGATTGATCATGACGATCGAATCATAGACGCGAAACCCGCGTGGTCTGTAGGACGCTCCTCCAGGATACTTGTACATTCCTCCAAGTTACCTGGAGTTCCTCTGGATTGAGCGATTGAGCCGCGTACGATGGGAAAGATGAAACGCAGCGCAGCCCCACGACAATCGCGTCAGATGGACGAGGATCGACAGGAACTCGCCGACCTCATGCTCTCATCGCTGAAGAATGACGGCGTGATGCAGGCTCGGCCCGGTCTGAGCTTCAGCCGTTTCTCAGGTCCGACGGATCTGCACCACGGGTTTTACGAACCCTGCTTCTGTGTGATCGCGCAGGGGGCGAAGGCGCTGACACTGGGTGGCGAGACATTTCGATATGACCCGGCGCACTACATGGTCTGCACCGTCGGACTCCCAATGACGGCCCAGATCGTCGAAGCCTCGACGAAGCAACCTTACCTCGGCCTGCGGCTGACGCTCGATCCCGGAGTCGTCGCAACAATCATCATCGAGTCGAACCTCGATCCGCGCGGAGAAAGCAACGCGCGCGCCGTCGATGTGAGCGATCTCGATTCCGATCTCCTCAATGCAACGCTCCGGCTCATCCGCCTCATCGACAAGCCCGACGATTACAACGCCCTCGCGCCACTGGTCATCCGTGAAATCAACTACCGACTGCTGACCGGGGCGCAAGGCGGCAGAATGCGCCACCTCGCGCGATTCGGCGGCCAGGCGAACCGAATGGTCCGGGCGGTGGAGATGATCCGCGGAAGCTTCGACCAACCTCTCAGCGTCGCGGACATGGCGCACAATCTCGGCATGAGTTCGTCCGGCCTCCACGCGCACTTCAAGGCCGTCACGTCGATGAGTCCGCTGCAGTTCCAGAAACAGCTTCGCATGCAGGAGGCGCGCCGGCTGATGCTGAGCGAGGATTTCGACGCCGCCGAGGCGGGATTCAAAGTCGGCTACGAAGACGCCTCTCACTTCAACCGCGACTACAAGCGACATTTCGGCGAACCCCCCATGCGGGATATCGAACGCATGCGCCAAACGGCGGACAGGCCATAAACGCGCCCCACCTTTGCAGATCCTGGGTCCCGGGCCGGGGCTCCGCCGCATGAGCCTTCGATCAGCAACCCCGCCGTCGATTGAGTTGAGTCGCCCATCCCGGTTAAGATACACGCCTGAAATATGGCAAGTGGGCCGGGGCGATCAATTGCCCCATCGCGGAAAGGAAGACCACCATGATCACAGCCAGACGCCTGCTGACGGTTGCGGCAATCTGCACGTGGCCGATCTCTGCAAGTGCGCAATCGTGGGTCAATGTCACGCCGGGGCCAAGCCAGCGAACTTCGCACGCAATGGCCTTTGACAGCGCGCGGGGCGTGACAGTCCTCTTCGGCGGCTATCGCGGCGGATACGACAGTGAAACCTGGGAGTGGGACGGCGCTGTCTGGACGCATCGATCGTCGTCGGGCCCAACGCCTCGCAACAATCACACGATGGCGTATGACAGCGCTCGCGGGGTCGTCGTGTTGTTCGGCGGATGGGACGGGACGGACCGCCATGGGGACACGTGGGAATGGGATGGCGCCACCTGGACCCTGCGCGCGACGACGGGACCGGAAGCGCGCAGCGGACACGCGATGGCCTATGACAGTGTCCGGGGAGTCACAGTTCTGTACGGCGGATACGGTACGGCTCGCCTGGGTGACACCTGGGAATGGGATGGGGCCACATGGACCTTTGTGACGAACACTGGTCCCGGACCACTTTCCTCACACGCAATGACCTTCGACAGCAACGCGGGGCGCACCGTGCTTGTGGGAGGCTACAACGGTACGACAACGGTCGCGCGCACCTGGGAATGGGACGGCGTTTCCTGGTCTCAGGCCAACTCGTGCTGCACCAGAAGTTCAAGTGCGATCGCCTACGATTCGGCGCGTGGCAGAGTCGTGATGTTTGCCGGCCAGACCAGCACAACGATTCTCGACGATACGCTGGAGTGGAGCGGAAGCGCCTGGTTCGGCACGACCGCCGTCGGTCCTCCGAAGCGGACCAGTCACGCCATGGTGTACGACAGCAACCGAGGTGTTGTCGTTCTCTTCGGGGGTGGCGATACAACAAGGTACGGCGATACCTGGGAGTGGGACGGAAACACTTGGGAATTCCGAACCACTTCGGGCCCGGGCGTTCGCTACGGACAAGGGATGGCCTTCGACGAAACCCGCGGCGAGTCAGTCGTGTTTGGCGGGCACTACCGATTGACGGAACGATTCCGGGACACCTGGCGATGGGACGGAACGGCCTGGACGCTCGCTTCGGCCGGGTCCGCCGCGGCCGGCAGATTGTACATGGCCATGGCGTTCGACGGTTCGAGCAACGAGATCATCATGCACGGCGGATACGGCATGGGGTATTACAACACGACGTTCGCGTGGGACGGATCCGCCTGGCGTTCCGTCGCGTCTTCGCCACCCGGCAGTCGCGGTTACCATTCCATGGCCTTTGATCGCGCTCGAAATGTCGTCGTCCTCTTCGGTGGAACAACGGGCAGCGCAAGCCTGAGCGACACATGGGAATGGAACGGATCGGCCTGGACGCTCGTGGCGACAGTCGGTCCACCCGCACGTTACAGCCACGCAATGGCGTACGATGTCGCCCGGGAAGTTGTCGTCCTCTTCGGTGGCAGGGACTCGAGCAACCTGGGGGATACCTGGGAGTGGGACGGACAGGCGTGGACCGAGCGTTTGGCGCCTGGGCCATCTCCACGACGCGGCCACACGATGGCGTATGACATGGCGTCTTCCAGGACGCTGCTCTTCGGAGGTCACGACGGCGCGAGCTACGTGAACGATACCTGGACGTGGGATGGGAACACGTGGCGCCAACTCATGATCCCGGGGCCGGAGCCGCGCAGCAATCATTCGATGACCTACGATACCACTCGATCCAGAATCGTGGTCTTCGGCGGATACGGCGTGGACGGTACCCTGGGGGATACATGGGAATACGCCACGGCCTCCTGCCTGAAGGGAGACGTCGACAATGACGCATCCATCAGCATCGTCGATGTGGCGCCATTCATCGATGTCATTCTCCACCCTGCGGATGCGACGCCGGACGCCTTGTGCGCCGCCGATATGGACGCGTCGGGCGCCGTTGACGGAAACGACATTCAGGATTTCGTCCTCGCGCTGATTGAGTAGCCCCGCAGCCCTCTCTTCGAAAATCGCATATGCGAATTCGACGCCCCGGCCGATGGACCAGGGCGTCGAGAGACGTTCGGCGTTGCCATTTGGCGGTCGGCCCGAGCTCGCTATTGCGTGAGCAACAGATTCACAAAGGCCTGAATGTCGAGACCGTCGACCGCGCCGTCCTCGTTGACGTCGGCGGCGCAGCGCTGACCGCTCGTTGCGCCGGCGTCATCCAGCACAATGGCCGCGAGGCTGCTGACATCCGCCAGATCGATCGCGCCGCTTTCATTGACATCCCCCAGTGGCAGCCCGCCGCATGGACCGTCGCAGATGTCGGGGACGCCGTTGCCGTCGTTGTCGGGCCCGTCGTCCTGCGATTCATAGGGCCCCATGTCCAGGTAGCCCACACTGCCGAAGATTCCATTGTCATCAACACAGGAATCGACCGTTCGTGGCGCGCCGTCCAGGTCCGCCATTCCGCCACCAGCCGCAACGAAACCGTCGTAATCGGCCGCATCAACGCCCGGCGCGCCGCTGACGAGCCGATAGTCGCCCGCCGTCGTCGGACTCAGATTCGGATCGATCGGATCAACGAACAATTCGTCGGCGCCCGCGAATGTGATGAGACCTCCCAGATCGTTGACAACGCCCGCGCCGGAGATCGCCGGGATACCGTCCTGCAGCCCGGAGTACCTCAGATTCAGCACGCCGTTGTTCGTGATCTGCGGTCCATTCTGCCTCCCGAAATTCCCGCCAATCAGGCAGTTGGTGACATTCGCAACGCCGTTCGTGTAGTTTCGCAGGCCTCCGGCATAACGACTGTAATTACCCGCAATCGTGCAGTTCACCATATGGAGGGCGCCGGCGTTGTACACGCCACCACCGCCGCCGTCGCCATTGCCCGGCCCATCCGTGCGATTGCCGGCAATCAGACAGTTCACGATCGTCAGTTGGTCATCGTCGCTCACATTCCCGATCGCGCCGCCCGCAAGAAGCGCATGGTTGCCGACAAACGCGGAATCATGGATCGTCGCCCTGGCGCCGTTGACGATGAGAAGGGCGCCCCCTTCAGAGCCATTGAGGGCCTTGTTCAGCGTGAAGATCGAACGCTCAATGACGACGGACGAATTCAGGCCGATGAGCCCGATCGCGCCGCCGCCGGACTTTCCTTCATTCACGGTAAAAGTGCAGTCGACAACGCGAAGCGCGCCGCCACCCGCCAGGAAGACCGCTCCACCGGCGAGTGTCTGGACGCCGTTGCGCACAGTAACGCTGTTCATCGTCAAGTCGCCGCCGCCCACCAGCAACACAAAACGGAACATGTCCGCCGAATTGACGTCGCGTTCAAGGACGTGACCCTGCCCCTCAATGATGATCGGGGAGTTCACGACGGGAAGACCGTTGTTACCCGTCGTCACATTGTCGATCGACGTCAGCGTGATATCGGCGTTCAGGTAGATCGTGTCCGGATCCGGCGCGGCGTTTGCACAGTTGATGGCGGCGATCAGTTCCTCCGCCGACGTAACGTGATACGGCCCAACGCACGGATCGCCCCCGCGCGGCGTTTGCGCCCCGACAGTCGCCGTCGTGAACGCACTGACAATCAGGGCCATTGAGAGATATCGAGATTCCGCTTTCATGGTTGTTCATCCTCATCTCAGTGCGGTCGAGCCCACGGAAGTCCGCCCATCGGCGAACCCCTCCCGCGGACGTCTGACGACCGCCCGGAATCAGGCCGAAAAGCGGGCCCAAAACCGGCAGTCGAGAGAGGAAAAAAGTGGGATGGCTGCGACAGGCGTCCCCAATTAGCGGGGCGCCCCGCGACATACGCGCACAGATCAGTCGAGGCTGTCCGGAAACTCGACGGATTGGCGCGTGTGAGCCATTGGTGAGAAGACACCTTTGTCTGCAAACATGAATTCGCTCTGAAGGAGCGATACAGGTGAGCCCGGGGTCAGCGCAGACCGCGAAGCGGTCGAAGCGCAGCCCCGGGATTGAGTTGCTTTCTCGAAATCAGCCCTGAAAGGGCGTTACGATCGCCGGACAGTCTCTGATTCGTCGTGAATGATCACTTGCTCAGGTCATCGACCCGACAACGCCGGTGAGGAATCACGCCGACCGATCAAAAGACAGCATGAGGATCGCGGTCTCGCCGACTTCCAGCCTGCGCCAATTCACGAACGCGGCGGCGGCGACCAGTTCATCGTAGATCTCGTTCGGCATGGCATTGACATGATCCAACTGCAGAACGATCGGATCCGCCGCCGACCTATGCACACTTGTCATGCCGGCGTCGGGATCATCAAGCGACGTCATGCAGTCGATCCACGCGTTCATGTTCCGCCCGTAGAAATCGGGAAAGCCGAACGCCGACGCAAAGACACTGTGGAAGCTGCGCCAGTTGCGGATCTGGCGACCATCGATGGTAACGAGTGGCATGGCGGGTATCACTCCGAATGATCTGTCCGACAACATGCGCGACCAGGCAAACGTCCCTAATGCCCGGGCGGCGTCCGCTGTGCGGCGTCTTCCTGCGACGGGGCGTCATTCCGGCGCTGTGTTGATTCGTCCCGCCGCGAATCGACCCTCCTGTGTCGGATATCGAGCGCGAGCGCGCGTCGCTCGCCATCGACGGACCAGACGCGCTGGCGCAACGCCCCATCTGACTCTGAGTCAAACCGCAACAGGTACTCCGTCTTTCCGTCCGCCTCGCAGCCAGTCAGATTAAGTTGAAGCGCGCCGTCCTCTGGTACGGAAACGCCACCTTCGTACACAGCGCCGGACGCGGACAATGCGAGGCAGCGCAGCGAATTCGATCCGACATGATGGTACACGTAAGCGTCGAGCGCATGCGTTGATCCACCGCCCTGGTACGCTTCCATGACGCGCAACGTGATGACATCGAGATACGTGGCCCATTCGAAGGACGACTCGATGTCGAACTCACCCCTGAGCGCCGTCTTGCCGCGAGCCCTCCAATGTCCCAGCAGCGGCTCAAACGCCGCCAGATTCTTCGAGGGTTTCAGCGTCCTGTCCTCGGCAGTCGCGGCGCCCGCACTCCGCTCCATGGAGCGCACATAGTCCCACTCGGCAAGCGGCTGAAGACCGGCGCCGTTGTCCTCCAGAAGCGCTTCGTGATATTTGTCCGGTCCGTCGAACACCCATCGCCCACCCATCCTGCGGGGCCTGCCCTCCGGCGCGCGGGGCTGAAAGAGATCGAATCGCGTGGTGATTGTCTCACCGCGAAACTCGATCTCGCCACTGGCGACACCCCGGCCAACGCCCGGAATATCCGGATGAAACCCGAGTAGACAGACTCGCCTGCGATCCGGTCGCCAGTAATAAACCACCAGCTCGCGCCAGGGATTGCCCTGCCCGTCAGTGCCAACGGTCAATGCCCGCATCGATCGCCGAGCGGGCCCCCATTGCCACGTGTCGAACTGGATGGACCCAAGCCGCCACTCCCCAGCCTCCATCCGCGCAAAGCTGGCCATCGGATCGACGTCGTTGACCAGCGTCGATCCGGATTCAGATTGCGCCCCCGAGTTCGCAGCCGGCGCGGAAAGACAGGCCATCGGAGCGCCGAGGAACGATACCGCGATGATTCTCCAACTGAAGCGCATGAACCAGTCTCCGATCGAAAGTCAGACTGTGTAAGGATTGCGGATTGCCCGTCATCGCATGATAGCGGCTACCGAGACGCCTCGTTCCGCCGAACGGAGCCGGGGGCCAGCGGCGATACGCGCGAAGCGGAAAGCGCCTTCGGAAACTGGCGCCGAGTATCTTGGCGGGAGCAAGGAGGAAACTCCGGCTGAATCGCCAGAGTCGGTACCTGGAATCGGGGCGGCCAGATTCGAACTGACGACATCTTGCTCCCAAAGCAAGCGCTCTACCAGGCTGAGCTACGCCCCGTGATTCCGGCCGCGCGAGGAAACCTTCGCGGAAGGACTGCGACGCATTACAGCGCCTGCCGGCGGATTCGTCAATCTTCCGAACCTCGGCGCCCCCCATCGGGACCATTCCGAGCCACCGCAGTCATGCCGTGGTCAGTCGTCGCGAACGCGCCGTTGCCCCCCGCGACCTACTTCGAAGTCGCCAGCGCCGTCTCGCGCACCAGCCAGTGCAGGTCGCGCGTCAGGGACTCCATCCGATCAGACGGGACCAGGTCCGGATGCGCGTGGCCCATCTTCGCCACGTAAAGCCGCACCCACCAGCGGTCATGGCGCGAAAAGGCGTCCATCGCATCCGTCGCCGCCTTCAGCTCCTCTGTCGTCACATCCATCCCGTATTGCCGCTTCCACAGGACACGCTCGATGTCGCGCTCGCCCAGCAGAATCGCCCGAATCTCCGCCAGGTCCCGCACCTGATAGGCCCGCATGAGCGACGTCATCGCAAGCCCCGCGTCCGACGCGTACATGCGGCGGATCAATGACGCCCGCGTCGCGCGATCGGCGCGATAGTCCGCCTCGACAACGCCGCGATACCCCGTGAAGTCCGACTCCCGCGAAACGCTCCGGTCCTCAAACGAACGCAAGAGCTCCGACGCGAAGGCCGCGATCACAGGAACCTCGTTGTCCAGCTGCGGCGCCAGCGCCTCCACAGCGGCGCTGCGCTCGGGCTTCAGCCCGGCAAGTACGCGCCCCACGAACAGCTTCGTCGCCGCCTCGCCCGCCTCCTCGCGCTGATCCGAATATCGCAGAAGCAGTTGCGCGAAGAATCCCGGCCAGTCCTTCTCCGCCGCGCGGCGAAGCGGAATCAGCTTCGTCTCAAACGCGTCGTCCGACTTCGTCGCGGCGACTTCGCCCAACAGCCGCTGAAACGCCACGTCGCGAACGATCCGCACGGATTCGCCTTCAACGACCTCTTCAGCGCGCGACACATCCGCCGCCCGCGCGCCAGTAGCGAGCGCCCCGACGACACATGCACACAGACACAGGCCCCACGCCCACGATTTCGTTTGACTCTCAAGACGAAACATCATGCCATCCTTCATCAGAAGCGCCGCGCTCACGTTTCTCCCGCCCCATCGAATCGATCGCGGCCGCGTCATCGCTACGGCGCCATCGCGCCGACCAGGTTCGTCTCAATGAAGCTCCGGACCTGGACAAAATCGTCGATTTCAAAATGCGTGCAGCCGGCGCCCCACGCCGTCGTCTCCACATCCAGCCCCGTCGGCGCCGGGATCGAATTCGTGACGGGACCGCCGTCGAGAAAGAAGTCCTCAAACAGCGTGCCGTGCTGGTAGTGATTGGCGTGCAGCCCGGTACTCGGCGGTCGCCGCGTCTCCTGCGACGTGTCGATATCCGAATTGTTCCCGACGGCGTCCACATACGACGTGAACTCGATCTCAAAGTTACCGATCCCCGCGCGCTGCGCATCCAGCCGATCCGCCAGATCATAGGTCGAGCCGCCGCCATGGCTGTAGCCGAAGATCGCCACGCGATCGACGCCGCGATGACTGATCGCATCCACGACTTCGTTGAACACGCTTCCGGATCCGTCGGCCGTCACGTTGTCCTCGTCGTACAGAAACGCGTCGTACCCCTGCGCATACAGCGCGAACCCGACGACGAATGTGCCATTGTTCGTATCGATCGGAACGCTCGTCTCCTGCCCTTCGCCGCCCAGCGCCATGACAATCGCGCGGAACGTATGAAACGTGACCGCGTCGAGCGTCGCGCCGCCGACTGTTTCCAGTTCCAGATCCGCAACGCCATGCGCCGCCGAATCCCACTCGACATAAATCGTCAGCGACGCCCCGCCATTCATCGGCAGCGCGTCCGTCACGTCGTTCGCAAACGCAATCTCCGAATCTATCTGTTTGTCCGGCGTCAGCCAGACGCGCATCGCCGCGTCCGTCCGTCGCAGGGCCACGCCGCCGCCCGGCGAACTGATATCGACGCGTACCTCGATCAGGTCATCCTCGCCGGCCGGATCGACATTGCCCGGCGCGTTCAGCCGGATGCCCGGTCCGCGCTGCGGATGCGTCTTGTCATTGGCGGAAACGGCCGTCTTCGGAAAGGGGAAATACGCGGCGCCATGGCGTGGTCGATAAGCCGTCAGCGAACCCGTCACACACATCGTCGCGGCGCAGCCTGAACCCGCCCCGCGCCAGTCGCCGGCGCAGTCCTGCTCCGCCGTCTCAACGCAGACGCCCAGGCCATCACAACAGGCGCCGAGCATCGGCGCCGGGCTCAGCAGATTATCGATGAACGGTTGAATGTCGGCGCCGTCCGTGAAACCGTCTTCGTTGACATCACCCGCGCAGAGTGAGCACGCTTCGCCGCCCAGAAGCAGGTCGGACATCGCGCCGATATCCAGCGGGTCGACGCTCGCGTCGCAGTTCACATCCATCGCGTCGCACAGACCTCGCGTCTGCGCAGACGCCATCGGCGCAACGCCGAACAGCAGCGCCACGACACAAAGGCCTCGCAACCCGTCGGCGCGACGCCGCCATTTCGCCGGTCCACTCCAGCCGCTCATCACATCCTCCAGCCGTGCGCGATCGAGACGCGCCGACGAACGAATCGTCGGATGTCTCGCGAGAATGGCGCGGAACGCGGGCCCATTCGCCAATGGACCTGAACGAAGACGCGCCAGGAAGTCGATCTGACCCGCCGGCGCGTGGCGTCCCGTATTCTCCATGACACGGCAAACCCGGAGCCGTTGGCGACGACACCACGATTTCGCCGAAAATTGCGAAATTCCGGCTCGCCACCTGAAAAAATGCCGCACGACGGGAAGCCCCTTCCCCGTGCGGCGTCGAAAGTTCATTCAGTGCGTCCGCGCTGCGCCGTCGTCCGCCGAACTGCGGCGCCAGCGCGTCAGCCGCCCATCTGGGCCATCACTTCTTCCGGCATGTCGAAGTTGGCGTAAACGTTCTGCACGTCGTCGTGATCCTCGAACGATTCAATCAGTCGGAGAATCCTGGCGCCCGTCTCCGCATCGACAGTCACTGTCGTGCCGGGAATCTTGGTGATCTCGCCCGTCTGCGTCCTGATGTTCTTCTCGTTGAGCGCCTCCCGCACAGCGGCGAAGGACTCCACTTCGCAGATGATCTCGAACATGTCGTCGACCGGCTTGACATCCTCGGCGCCGGCGTCGATCGCGATCTCCATCAGCGTCTCTTCGTCGGCGTCAGCGGGGTCCACCGTGAAGACGCCCTTGGTCGCGAAGTTCCAGCTCACGCAGTTCGGCGCCCCGAGGTTGCCGCCCGCCCGCTCGAAGATCCTCTTGATTTCGGGGGCCGTGCGATTGGGATTGTCCGTCAGGGCCTCGACGATCAGCGCGACACCGCCGGGGGCGTAGCCCTCGTAGCTGGCCGACTGGTACTCCTCGCCGCCGAGCTCACCCGTACCCTTCTTGATCGCCTTGTCGATCGTGTCGTTGGGCATGTTCGCTTCCTTCGCCTTGTCGATGGCGTAGCGAAGCGTCAGGTTGGTCGATGGATCACCGCCGCCGGTCTTGGCCGCGACAATGATGTTCCTGGCGAGCTTGCTCCAGAGTTTGCCGCGCTTGTTGTCGACCGCGGCCTTCTTGTGCTTGATATTCGCCCATTTACTATGGCCGGCCATATTGCGAAAACCTCGGTTCGTCAGTCGTTTTGGATCAATGGATTCGCGGGAAATCGACCGCCCAGCCTCGCCATTTTATCCCATCCCGCGGAATACGGCGAGCGAAGTTGTCCACACGAACGACCGGCGCCGTGAGGGCGCAGGAACATTCGTATTTTCGGAATTCGCCGGGAAGGACGTGGACGATCCAGGCCACGAGAGACCGTCCCGTAGGTCAGGCGGACCGGCGGGCCCCCGAGCGTCAGGCCGCGTCGGCGTCGGACGCCGCTGAGGGCGCCGACGTCGGGACCTCACTGGCCAGCGCCGCCGTGTCGACGGGCTCGTCCGCCTTCAACGCCGTGACCTTCGCCTGAACGACATCGAACAGCTCCGCGCGATCTCGCGATGGCGGCGGATCACCATTCGGATCGCAGAACGTCAGGGCCTTCGCCCAGGCCCGCCCCGCCTGCGCCTTGTCGCCCAGGCGATAGAGCGTGTCCGCCAGGTGGTCGAAGATGACGGGATCGGAGAATTGCGCCGCGCGAAGGGCCCGTCGCAGGTAATAGGCGGCCTCGTCGAACCTGCCGCGCTTGTAAAGCACCCAGCCAAGCGTATCGAGGCTGGCCGACGAATTCGGATCCTGCGCCAGCGAAAATCGTACGAGCGTCTCGGCGCGCTCAACGTCGCGCCCCGTATCGGCGAGCGTGTAGCTGAGGTTGTTGTTCGCGCCGGCGTCATTCGGCGACATCGCGTAGATCGCCTCGAGTTCCTCGATCGCATGGTCGATCTGTCCCGACTGGCGGTAGACCTCGCTGAGGATGTTGCGCAGATCCATGATGTAGGCGGCGTCATCGCCGGGATTCTCAAGCAGAGGTGAAAGCAACGTCTCGATCTGGCGCTTCGCATTCGCGTATCGCCCCGCCGCCATCATGGCGCCGATCAGGTCGTAATTCGCCTGTCGCAGCCGCAGCGCGATCGACAGGCTGTGAGGTGAACCCTGGGCGTGTTCCAGCAGCTTCTGGTATCGACGCACCTGTTCACGACGCATCTCGATCGCCTCGTCATACCGACGCGCGTGCTGATAGGTCAGCGAGAGCAACTGCTCGTAACGCATCGGCTGATCCGTGTCCTCGATCGCCGCCCTCGCAATCTCGATCGCGTCGTCCCACGCCCTGGACGACCAGCAGAGTCGGATCAGCGACGTCGTCAGGTCCTCGTCCGACGGGTTCTTCTCCAGCCAGGCCAGCGCAAGCTGCTGCGCCTCCGTGATCCGTCTGGCCGACTGCAGATTCGCCAGCAACTGCATCTGCGGCAGTCGATCGTTCGGCGAGGTCTCGTACCAGGATCGCGCCAGGGCCACCGCTTCGTCATGCCGACCTGCGAGCGCCAGCACTTCCAGGTACATGTTGCGGCGAATCACGTCGTCGGGACTCTGGTTCAGCCACGACTTTGCGGCCTCGGCCGCTTCGTCGAAGCGATCGGCCGCCCGCAGCTCGTTGATCAGGTCGAACGTGAATCGATCGCGATGTCTGGTAAGATCCTCGCGCGCGATGAACGACTTCAGCATCTCGATCGTCGAGTCCGATGCGCCGCGATTGTTCGCAAAGTCGAGCTTGCTCTGAATGTAAGTCAGGTCCCTGGGACGCAGCCGCAGCAGTCGATCGATAACGGTCTCGGCGGATGCGAAGTCGAGCTTCCGGGCGTGAACCTCCGCCTTCATCTCGAGCGCCTTGATGTTGCTCGGATCCACTCGAACGGCCGAATCCAGTTCCACGAGCGCTTCGTCGAATCGGCTCAGGCGTACGAATGTCGTCGCAAGTTCGATGTAAGTCGCCGCGTCGTTCGGATGATCGTCCAGAATCGAACGGAGCTTGCCGAGGTAGTCACTCAGCATCTTGTCCGGCGCCTGGCCGACAGCCGAGAGCAGGTCAATCATCGCGCTGCATCGGATCAGCGCCGGCGATGCGACGGGCGGTTGCTGAATCCGCTCGAAGATCCGCTGCGCCTCCATGTAACGCCCCTGGTTCATGTAAGCGACGACGAGCCGCTCGCACGCGACGTCACACGCCGGATCGACGTTGGCCAGGATCGTTCGATAGACGCGCTCGGCCGCCATGCGATCACCAGTGCGCTCGGCGATCGCCGCCAGCGCCAGGTAGGGTTCGACATAGGCCCCGGACGAATCCAGACGGCCGGCCGTCTCATAGGCCTCGATCGCCTCGGCGTCCTCGCTGAGGGCGTCCAGGGCCCGGCCCTTCAGGTAAAACACGCGACTCGTCTTCACGCCGGCGGCGATGGCCCTGTCGGCCGCCTCGAGGGCCGCCGTCCATGACATGCGTTCGATGTAGGCGTTCGCCAGGCCGACGCACGCGACACCGTAGCCCGCCGTGTCGGGCGTCACTTTCAGGTAGTGCTCGATGGCGGCGTCCGTCTGGCGCGACGCCGCCAGAAGCGTGGCACAGATCAGGTGCGACATCGCGTCCTGGCTGTGCGCATTCGTGTGCGCGATCGCCGCCTGCAGCAGCGCGTCAAGACGGAAGGACTCCCCTTCGTCGCGAAGCAATGACAGCAGCGTCAGCGTCGGTTCCGAATCGAGCTTCGCGCCGGCGACCAGTTCCTCGTAGGCCGCGTCCATCCGACCTTCACCGGCCCGCGCCACGGCAATCAGGTACCGAATGTCGGCCCGCGCCGGATGGGATTTCCCCGCAAACGCGAGCAGCGCCGCGGCGCTCTCAAATCGCTTCGCATTGATATGCCGCTTCGCCCACTGGATCGCGAGATCGGCGTCGCCCAGGCTGCGGACGACATCTTCCGCCCGCGATTCGCAGTCCGTGTTCTGCGGCGCCATCTCGCACAGCGTCGCCAGTTCCACAACGGCGCCCGCGCCGAGACGCTTGAGCGCCAGGCAGTGTCTCAGGCTCTCGAAGGCGTCGACGACTTCACCGCGACGAATCTGCGCGTGCGCCAGTTCGCGCCAGGCGTTCGCGTCGTCGGGCTTTACCCGAACCACCTCGCGCCAGGTATCGACGGCTTCTGTCGCGTCACCCAGCTGGGCGCGGATGACCGCGACACGACGTCGCAGCTCAGGGCCTGTCGTCTCGATCATCTCGCGAAGCCGATCGTTTCCCCGCATCTCCGGCGTCATTTCCGACGTCCGATCGAGAAACTCCGCATACAGATCCGCCGCCGCCGAGAGATAGCCTTCCGATTCGATCGTCTGTGCGAGAAAAATGAGCGCCAGCGTTCGATCCGCCGACGCCGGATCCGATTCGCCCGCCTTCAGCGCAAGTCGAAGCTCGTAGATGGCCGTTGCCCGATCGCCCACCAGAAGCGCCGTTTCGCCCGCGAGTTCATGCGCCGCGACGTGCCGGGGTTCAATGGCGATCGCCGCCGCCAGATCACTGGACGCCTTGCCGGCGGCGCCAAGTCGCGCGTGGCAGCGCGCCCGAAGCACGCGCGCATCCGCACACCCCGGTTGCCGGACGATGAGCGCATCGAGCTTGACCACGCTGTCGTCCCATCGACCTTCCAGGAAACGCGACTCCGCGTCACGCCACAGGCGCCGATCGCCGCCGCTCAGCTGGCTCGCCGTCACGAGGGGTGAATCCGATGTCTTTTCAGGGAAATCCGGCGCCGGCTGGATATCGACCAGGCGCATCCGGGCGTTGGCCGGCAGCGCCGCAGGCTCGAGCGCGGCCATCGCGCGCGGGCCGCCGAGCATGACGCAAAGCGACGCGGCGACCAGGAAACATCGCACGCCCGTGGTATCGGACCTTCGAACCATCTGCACGCTCCCCGCGTTGGATCGACGCCGGCCTCGGCGGCGCCCGGTCCCCTGACAGGCGTGTCAACAGACACCCATCATTGGCGCGGGCTCATTCGAACGGGGACCGCTGATCGCGGTCGGACGCGCCTGACAACAGCCGCGTCCGGGACGATGGCGAAATCCTCCGGCCTAGCGTCGATGCTTCTTCTTTGACACTGTCTTTTTCGGCGCAGCCTTGCTCTTGGTTGCGGTCCGCGCCGCGCTCGCCTTGGTTTTTGTGGTTTTGGGGGCGGTTTTCTTAACCGTCTTGGCGGTTTTTGCCGTTTTGGAGGTCTTCGTGGCGCGAGGCTTCTTCGCCTCCGACGTACCCCGCATTTCCTTCTTCCCGACGGAACTCCGCGCGTGAAGCTTTAGGGCGACGGAAAAGGCGCCGGCGTCCGCTTCCTTGAAACACGTCTTCAGGAACTTGTGCGCCTCTTCGATCGAGGTCCCTTCCGGCAGGTGATCCGTCTTGAGCAGGTACTCGTGCGCGTTCTCGTCCAGCGGGACGGCGGCCGAGTTCAGATGATAGAGCGTGAAGTAGGCGTTGGCGTGTTCGCTGAGACCGTCCAGGGTTTCGAGAAACGAGGCCGCCGCCTTCTTGCCGAGGGACTTGAGCACGCCCAGATCCACTTCGTGCAGCTGATTGTAAATGCTCGCGAGCGTGCTGGAGATTTCTTCGGAAATCGGCCGCGCCCTGGGATAGCTCACACCGATGATCTGCACGAGTTCCGCCACGGGCGTGACGCGCAGGTCGTTCATATCCACAGTGGATTCCGTCAGCCGCGTGAGCGCCTCGGACGCCTTCTTCTGCGTCGTCGACTGACTGAGGATACCGAGCAGCAGCGTCTCGACGGCGCCCGGCGTTTCGACGGGCGGATCCTTCAGCGCCTCTTTCTTAACCTTGCCGAACAGCTTCCTGATCTTCGGTGCGTATTTCGTCGCGTTCTTCATCCAGTGGGTTCCTTAATGCTCCTCGGCGACATCGTCGTCACGATCGATCGCCGGCGATTCGTCCTGCGGGTCTTCCGGTGGCGCATCCGTCGGCGAGTCAGATCGCACGCCGTCCAGCGTGCGTATCGTGTCGATCGCCTTCTTGAAGCTGACATCGAGGTGAAACCGCAGGAGCGGGCACTGCCGCATGTTGATCTGTTTGGCGACGCGCGTCTGGATCATGCCACGGGCGCTTTCCAGCCCGCGGATCGACGTTCGGCCGTCGCTCTCGCTGCCCATGACGCTGACGTAAACGTTCGCCAGCCGCAGGTCGGGCGAGAGTTCGACGCGCGTGACGCTCGTGAACCGATGGACGCGCGGATCGTTGATGCGATTGGCGATCGCGTCGCTCACGATCTCTCGTATGAAATTGGAAATGCGTTCTTTGCGATGTGACATCTGATCACGGATGACGCCGGCCGTCGAGGCGGCCGATCACATCAACTCCAACTCGTAGTCCGCCAACGACGCGTGCGGATTGCCTCGCACCTCGTCGACTATCTTGGACAGGCAGCTCTCCGTGAATCGCCGATCGTTGGACACCATCGCGATGCCGATGACGCAGCGACGATGCTCGTCCAGGTCGTCCACTTCGGCGATCGAGATATTGTGTTTGCCGCCCAGCCGATCCTTCAGGCTCCTGACAACTCGGCGCTTGTCCTTGAGGGAATGGGCGCCGGGAATGACAAGCGACAATCGAAGCGTGCCGACGACCATGGACGCCCAACCTCGGATAACGAACGGCGGCGAGCGATCTCGCCGGCCGTCGCGCTGGCGATTCCGACATCAACGTCATCTGGACGACATCTCGAGCGTTCGTGCGATTTCGATCACCTCGAAGGCCTCGATCACGTCGCCGGGCTTGACGTCGTCGAACTTGGCGATGCGGATACCGCACTCGAAGCCCGACTTCACTTCCTTGACGTCATCCTTGAAGCGCCGCAGCGAATCGAGCTCCGCCGATTCGATGACGGGCACACCGTCCCGCACAACGCGAACCTTGAAGTTGCGGTTGAACAGGCCTTCGCGGATGTAGCAACCGGCAATCTTGCCGACCTTCGAAATGTGGAAGATCTCGCGCACCTCGGCGAGCCCGCGGCTCTCGACCTTCTTGTCCGGCGTGAGAAGACCCTCCAGGGCCGCCTTGATTTCGTCGCTGACCTCGTAAAGGACGCGATAGCTTCGAATGTCCACACCGGCGTGATCCGCCATGCGCGTGATCGTCGGATCCGGCGCGATGTAGAACGCGATGATGATCGCGTTACTCGCCTTCGCCAGCGTGATATCCGACTCCGTCACTGTGCCGACACCCGCGTGCAGGATCGACAACCGGACTTCGTCGCTCTGGAAGTTCGAGAGCTCCTGTCGCAGCGCGTCGATCGATCCCTGCGCGTCGGCGCGGATGATGACGTTCAGCTCGGGGATCCTGCCCTCGGCGGCCGTCGCAAAGATGGACTCCAGCGTCGTCGGCTTGGACACGGCGACGAGTTCCTTCTCGCGGCGCTTCTTCGCGACTTCCTCGGCGACTTCCTTCGCACGGCGGGCGTTCTTCATCACGTAGAACTTGTCGCCGGCCTCGGGCACATCGCTGAGACCCATGATGACGACCGGCGTCGCCGGCCCCGCCTTCTTGAGCTCCTTGCCCTTGTCGTCCTTCATCGAGCGGATGCGGCCGTGGCCGGGACCACAGACAATCGTCGAACCCGGCTTCAGGACGCCTTCCTGCACCATGATCGTCGCCACGACGCCGACCTTCTCGTCGCGCCGCGCCTCGATCACGGTCCCCGTCGCCGGAATCGTTGGATCCGCCTGGAGGTCCAGGACGTCCGACAGCGTCGCCAGGTGCGCCAGCAGGTCGTCAACGCCCTCACCCGATGTCGCCGACGTCTTGACGACGTCGATTTCACCGCCCCAGTCGCCGCTGGGCGTCAGGCCGTGTTCCGTCAGCTGACCGTAGATCTTGTTGATGTCGTGCGGCAGGTCGATCTTGTTCAGGGCGACGACGATCGTCGTGTTCGCCGCCTTGGCGTGGTTGATCGCCTCGACCGTCGTCGGCATGACGCCGTCGTCGGCGGCAACGACGAGGACGACCACGTCCGTCATGTGGGCGCCGCGAGCTCGCATCGCCGTGAAGGCGGCGTGACCCGGCGTGTCGAGGAACGTGACGAGCTTGTCGTCGACCTTGACCTGATAGGCGCCGACGTGCTGCGTGATGCCGCCCGCCTCGCCGGCGGCCACCTTCGTCTTGCGAATGCGATCCAGCAGGCTGGTCTTACCGTGGTCGACGTGGCCGAGAACCGTGACGACAGGCGGTCGCGGCGTGAGCTTCTTCCGCTCGATGGCGGCGAACTCGTCGGCGACTTCGTCCAGCATTGTCTTCGCCTCGATCACGGACAGCTCGATGCCGTACTCCAGGCAGACCATCTGAGCCTGCTCGGCCGTGATCGAACCGTTCGGATTCGCGTTGACGCCGAATTCCTCGCGCACCTTGCGAATGATCGCGAGCACCTGGATACCGCTCTCGCGCGACAGGTCGCGAATCGTGATCGGCTCCGTGATCTCGATCTTCTCCTTCTTGACGATCGGCGAAGGGCCCTTCTGCCGACGGCTGCTCGGCCGATCGACGGCGCGAATCGTTCCGATGCCGCGCCCCTGGGCCCGGGCGATGCGCTCTCGCATCTCCTCGACGCCGCGCTCACGCCACTCCTTGAACAGCTCCTCGCTCTTGTCGCGATCGTCGCGACCGCCACGCTTGTGTCGCGGGCTGCGGTTCGACGCGTCCTTTTCGCCGGCCCTGGCCGGCGCGCCGGGACCGGGGCGTCCGCCACCACCAGGACGACCGCCGGCGCCACCACCACCGCCGCCGCTGCGGCGTCCTTCTTCATCGAAGTCCCCACCCTGCTGGGGGCCGCCGGGGCGACCACCGGCCCGGAACGAGGACCGCGCCGCGGGTCGCGGCGCTTCGACACGCTCGGGACGATCGATACGAACCAGGTTCGGTCCCTTCAGCGCGGCCGGCTTCGGCACGTTCTGCGGCCCGGCGATAATCGTCGGCGCCTCTTCCTTCTTCTTCTCGTCCTCAGGCGGCGCCTTGGGCGCTTCGGGCCCGGCCTGCGGTTCGGCGGTGGGCGCCTCCGCGGCGACAGCCGGCGGCTCTTCCGCCGGGGCGTCGGGAACGATGGCGGGCTCCGGCGCCTCTGTCGGGGCTTCGACCACCGGCGCCGATGGCGCCTCGGCGGCGACGGCCGGCGGCGTCTGCTCAACCACAGACGGCGACGCGACTTCCGGGACCGACGTTTCGGCCGGCGCCAACTCGGGCGCCTCCGGCTTCTCCGCAACGGCGACGCTCGCCGCTTCCGCCACAACGGGCGTCTCTTCCGTCGTCTTCGCCTTCTTCTTGCGTTTGACCTTCTTCAGGTCGACGCGCGCGGCCTCTTCAAGGGTCGTGTTGTGCGCGCCCACGCTGAACCACTCGCGAATCGTCGCCTCAAGCCCCGCCGAGACGACGTGCATGTGATTCTTGATCTCGATGCCCTCGGCGGCGCACTTCGTGATAATCGCCTTGCTCGTGACGTCGAGTTCTTTTGCGAGGGTATGAATTCTCTGTTTCTTCTCAGCCAAAGGGTTTCTCCACGACCTCTTGTCGATCGCCGTCGCCATCCGTGCGACAAGGGACGATCCTCAAATCTATGACCGGCCAGTCATCCTATTCGTTGACCTTCGTTTCGGCCGGCGCTTCTTCGACCGACGCCGTCTCGGCGCCGACGCTGTCATCGGCTGTCATCATTTCGTCGCTCGTCGACGCTTCATCCGCCGCAGCGCCGTCATCACTCGAAGGAGCGGATTCCTCCGACACCATCGCCTCGGCGCCCTCCCCCGTCGGCGACTCGAGCGTCTCGAGCGACTCACTCTCCGCGGGAATTCCGGCCGCCTTGCGCTGCGCCGCCTCGGCCTTCGCCAGCTCGTCGGCGGCCTTCTGGGCGGCCTGCTCGGCCTGGACCACCTTCGCCTCCGCCGTACAGGCCTCGACGATTCGCTTGGCCAACGCCTCTTCGAGCCCCAGCTCGCGGACGAGCGGATCGGCGCCGACTTCGTCGACATCCAGCACGTTGATCAGACCCATCAGCGAAATACGCTCAGTGATGACGTCTTCCATGCCTTCGACCTTCTGCAGCGTCGCCGCCAGCCGATCGAGACCCTTGTTGAACTCCGTCGGCGTCAGGATGTCGATATCCCATCCCGTCAGTCGCGCCGCGAGACGCACGTTCTGACCGCGCTTGCCGATCGCCAGCGACAACTGATCCTCCGGAACCACAACCGTGGCGCGGCCCAGTTCGAAACAGAGGGCCGTGTCCTGGATCTCCGCCGGCTTCAGGGCGTTGGCGATGAGAATCTGAGAGGACTCGTTCCAGCGAACGATGTCGATCTTCTCGCCGCCGAGTTCCTCGACGATGTTCTTGATGCGACTGCCGCGCACGCCGACGCAGGCGCCGACGGCGTCCACCTTCGTGTCGATCGACGAGACGGCCAGCTTCGTGCGATATCCCGCCTCCCGCGCCAGCGCCTTGATTTCGATGATGCGCTCGGCGACTTCCGGCACTTCCAGCTCGAAGAGCCGGCGAATGAAATCCGGATGACTGCGGCTCAGGATGATCTTGACCTGGTGCGGCGCTTCGCGGACATCCAGGATCAGCGTGCGAATGCGCTCGCCCGCCTGGTGCGTCTCGCCCGGGATCTGCTCGCTTCGCGGGAGAAAGCCATCCGTCCGGCCCAGGCTGACGAGCATCGCGCCGCCCTCGAACCGCGCGACCGTCCCCGTCACAATCGTGCCCTTGCGCTCGATGAATTCTTCAAAGATGCTGCCGCGCTCGGCCTCGCGGATGCGCTGAATCATCACCTGCTTGGCCGTCTGCGCCGCAATGCGACCCAGCTCCGCCATGCTGATGACACGATCGTCCGCCGTCGCGCCGATCTCGCCCGTCAGTCGATCGATCTCAACAGTGACTTCCTCGACATCGGGATATTTCTTGCGAATGGCCGTCTCCATCGCCGTCTCAAGGTCGCCAAGGACCATGTCCTTGTCGATATTCTTGTCGCGGGCGAGGCCGTCAACGATTCGCAGCAGATCTGAACTCATGGTTACGTACTCTCGTATTCAAATGTCATGCGGAAACCGGCGTCCGCACTCGCCTCGGATGTTGGTCGGACGCGTTCCGCACGCCCGGAAAATTCCAACAAAAAAGTGGGCGTAATGTGAAGCCCACTTTTGATCGGCGCTGTCAAACCCGGCGGGCGCCATCATCCGCCTGCGTTGCCGCAATTGGCAGATGTGCGCTTAACGCATGACCACACCTCGGGTCGATCGACCGATGTCCCGGCGCGAAACCGGGAAAGCGCGATGGCCCCGGCTAACTCGCACGGGCCAACGCCTCATCCTGAGTTGGCGAACACAGATTCATACCCATTTCGCCTGGCTCAAAAACATGAACTCGGTTCATGTCGATCATCACTTCCGTCTCGCAGCCTTCTGTCGCCGGGGCGCGGGCGTCCACCCGCGCAACCAGGCGGCGACCACCGGCTGCGGTCAAATACACGTCTTTCCGATCCCCCAGCGGTTCTACCAGAGTAACCGTTACGGCGAGGGTTGCAACATCCGGCTGATCGGATTTCTCGCCGAAACTCAGCGAATCGGGCCGAAATCCGAGCGTCGCGCCGTCGCCGCGATAGGTCGCCAGCGGCTCCATCAGACTCGCCGGCAATCGCAGCCGAATCCCCTCGCTGTCGAAGTAAACGCCCCCCGGCTCCCGACGTATGGCGCCCTCCAGGAAGTTCATCGGCGGCATTCCGACAAAGGACGCCACGAATCGATTGGCGGGACGCGCATAAATCTCCAGCGGCGGCGCCACCTGCTGCACAATCCCGTCCTTCATGACGACGACGCGATCCCCCAGCGTCATCGCCTCCTCCTGGTCGTGCGTGACGTAGATCGTCGTTGTCCGGAATCGGCGCTGAATCCGCTTGATCTCGGAACGCATCTCCACCCGGAGCTTGGCGTCCAGGTTGCTCAGCGGCTCGTCAAACAGGAAAACACTCGGATTGCGGACAATCGCCCGGCCCACAGCGACCCGCTGCCGCTGACCACCGGACAGCGCCTTGGGTCGCCGATCCAGCAGGTCGCTGATCCCGAGCAGCTTCGCCGCTTCGCGCACCTTGTTATCGATATCAGTGCGCGATAAACCGAGTTCCTTGCGACGGAGCTTCAGACTGAACGCCATGTTCCTGTACACCGTCATGTGCGGGTACAGGGCGTAGTTCTGGAAGACCATCGCAATGTCACGGTCCTTCGGTGGCAGGTCGTTCACGACGCGATCACCGATGGAAATGACGCCATCGCTGATCTCCTCGAGCCCCGCCACCATTCGCAGCGTCGTGCTCTTGCCGCAGCCCGACGGCCCGACGAGCACGATGAATTCCTCGGGCTCAATGGCAAGGCTGACCTGGTCGACGGCCTTGACGCCACCCGGATAGATCTTGACGACATCGGTTAAGGTGACGCTGGCCATGTTCGCGAGAGAACCCTCGACCCAGAAGTACCGAAAAAACCGATTATAGATTCTTGTTAATCTGTGTCAAACCTAAGCTTAACGCTAATCCGCCCCACACCTTCGACGCGGCGTCCGCCGCTCCCGAACGAGGACACGCCCATTGGATTGTCGCTCCCCCAACTCACGATACGGCCTCGAACCTGAAGATCGGATCGAAAAGGTCGACCCGAATGACGCTGGCGACCATCGGGTCCTTGACGAGGGCGACTTTCAGCGTGTCAACGTTGAAAACCGCGTCGAAATTGCTCTCGATCGCCCGGCCCATGCCTTCCAGCACCAGCAGATCGGTCTCCGCCGCCTCCTCGCAGCATTCGGCGGTCAGATCTCGGAGATCAATGAGCGGCGAAATACACCCCGAGGCGACGACCCGAATCCGTCCCGCGCCAAGCATGTCGGCGAGCGTTGGATCAATCTCGGCGACCCGCTCCAGAATCGGCGGGAGCTCAGCGGCCGTGACGTCATTCAGGGCGGGCTCACTGTTGGCGGCCAGCACCACGTCGACGCCCCGGCGGGCAAGATCGCGGGCGAACGGAATCACGCCCAGCACGATGTCCGGCCCCGCATTGTCGACGAAGACGAGCGCCTTTCGATAAGGCGGCGACCCGCGCCCCAGCCGATCGATCCAGCCGGCGAGGCCCTCATACGGCCAGGGTCGGGACTTCACCCGTCGCCGGGCCTCCAGGAAGCCATGGTCCTTCTCGGCGAAGGCGTCCACGGCGGCCTTCGAGCCCATGTCGAAGAGGTTCCCGGCAAAAAGGCCACGGGCAAGCAGCTCGGGCGGCTCGTCCACCGACGCGCCATCGAGATCGGCGATCACCTCGGCAAACTCGCGGAGGGCGATCGCGTTTTCGCGCCGCTTGAGGTCGCTGAACGGATCGCGATGGCCGACGCGCCCCAGTTGTTCATCCCGGTACTTCGTCAGCTCGAGGACGTTGAGTTCACCCCGAAGGTCCGGCCGCTCCCGCAGGTCGGCGAGCCCCTGAAGGTAGGCGTGGCGAAACACCGGCCAGGCGCTCTGGTCGCAAAAACGGGCGCCGGCGACGGGCAGGTCGGCCAGCGTGTCAATGTGACGCTCGAACAGCGCGATCCAGTAATCGCGCGCGACGGGATCCGCAAGGAGGTCCTGGATGCAGGGTCGATACTCGTCGGGATTCGCAAGCAGCGGAAGCGTGGGCATGATGGGAAAATAGTACGGTTTTCGGCTGTGGTCCACGCGAGCGCCACTGTGGCGTCCGAGTCTCACAGAACGGCTGAGGCATGATATCGAATGCGGCCGCGCGTCGTTGCAAACGACCGAGGCGCTCGCGCCCCATCCGCAGGGGTTCGCGCTTGACCCTCGCATCGCATCGGCGTGTCATATTCTCATCTCATGTCGGGGCCTACACAGGAGGAGAACGGTATGTCCGGAGAGGATCCCATCATCTCTCGCTGCGGCGTCTGCGGTACGGCGGCGGCAATTGACGAAGTCGCTTGTGATTCATGCCGCGTGCGCTGGCGCGAAGCGCTGAGTCACGCATTGGCGAGTGAGTGGGTTGTTGAGTCTACGCCCGGCGTCGATGGCGACGAGGCGACGGCCGGATCATTCAAAGGGTATTTCTATGGACCGATCGTGGCGCCGTTCGGACTCGGGACCATGCTGATTGCCTGGGGAGCGCCGCTGCCTGCGACACTTGCCACATGCGCCGCAACGCTGCTCATCACTATCCTCGGTATGTACTGGGGCGTCCTCGCCCGGCGACGCATCGGCGCCAACTATCGCTATACAAACCTCAGGAACGCGATGGCGATGCTCAGCGCCCTGCCACATACTCTGAAACTGCGAATCGAACTGACAATTGCGCCAATCGCATTGATGTGCGTCTGCGCCGCGAGCGTTGTCTATGTGATCCTCACACCTAACGCTTCCTCGTACATCGAGGACTTTCCAACATTCCGGACTCTCTTTATTCCCGCCGCGTATGGGTTGGTCTCATTTCTCTTCGGCTTCATTGGAATGGCGCAGACATCCGTGTACGAAATGTTCGCGACGAAGGCCTGAGACGCGCGAACCGGCGCGGTCCGCGACACTCCACTGCCAAACCTGTGCGGAGTCGAACGGAGGGACGACGATGACGCAGACGACGACACTCGATGGCGTTCCCTATCCGTGCGTGATCGCGCCGGGTTCGACGGCGCTCGAAACCTGCATGCAGCTTCGTCGTGAACACGCCGGTTCATGCACGCCTGTTATTCTCGGCGACGCGTCGGACCTCGAACATCTGCGTCGCGATATCGCCGACGCCAGGCCGAACGCCGCGCTGACAATACGCAGATCAGCGTCAATTGACGTGACACAATTCGTCGAGCGGCGGCTTGACGCAGTGGCGGCGGAAGGCGAAGGCGATCCGGAGACGTTCGGCGTCTGGCCCGAGGAGGTCGCGCCTCTCAATTCGATTCGCGGCCATCTGGCGCCACTAACGCGACAGCCCTTCGACCAGGTCGCCATCTGCCTTGTCCCCACGGCGGACTCGTGGACGACACCGGCGTTTGTTGCGATGGGAAACTGGAACGCGTGCCCGCCCACGGAAGTCCATGTGGCAATGCTCGCGCACTGGCGCGAGCGATATGGCGCCAGCATCGTGACACTGACAGGAACGACGATTGAGTGCGTCGTTGACAGGCCCCCCTCCGATCGCGACGCCGCCGTCCGGCTGGCGCGCGAGCAGTTTGCCTACTGCCCGGACAACGTCTTTCAGGGCGCAGGCACGCTCATGGCGCTCGCCGCCTCACTCCTGAATGCGCACGTCTGGTATTTCTGGTGGGACTGAGCCACCTGACTGGCGGCGCTGCATGAAAGTGTCAGAATAGCGCGGGAAAGGTTGGACGTCTCATGGAAACTCGGCCGGAGAATACGATTCCCATTGTTACCTGTGTCATGCCGGACCCGTCCGCGGTACGGCACATTGCCGTACTTCGCCGCCCATTCTGGGCGCTGCTTCTGTTCGCGATCATTTGCTGCGCCGGTTGTTTCCGCGCATTCATCTCGGCGCCAAGCGCCGTCAGTATCATTGGAATCCCCATTCGATACCTGATTATCACCGCGGCGATCACGACCCTCAGCCTTCCGTTCCTGCTCCGGTTCGCCAGCCAAAAGCAAGTCAGCCAATGGCGGGAAGAGGTTCGAGACAATCCGCCGACACCCCCCGACGACGCCGTCGGTCGCCAGATCCTTGCGCACTGGAACGAGAAGCGCATGCTCCCAAAGGAAAAGCACGTCCGGCGCATCATCGAGTCGTCGCCCCCGACGGAACGTCCCCGCGTCTATGCTCTCGGGACTGTTGACCCACCTGAGGTGGGAGATCGTTTCTTCGAGCCGATCGTGTTCACGCCGGGCGATATGAACCGAAGCTCGACGGCATCGCTCTGGACGGGCCTCGTGTTTGCCGCACTGAGCGCGTTGGCGATGCTGGGATGGCTCCCTCTGCCAGTCCCGGCGAATACGTTCCTCTATCAGGGCATCGGATTTGGCGTGTTCGGAGTCCTTTCGTTCAGCTACTACGTCATGTTCCGCCCCACCTACATTCGCTTCGCCCCGGGACGCATTCAGTTTGTCCGCTATCGAATGCTGCGAAAACGCGAACCGATCATCGACGACTTCTCGTTGGCGCCGGGCGTCGTGGTCGTGGCCCTGGCCGACATCTTTCCGATCCAGCGCTTTCGCGAGCGACTGGCGAAACAGAATCTCTATGGAATCAGCGCCGAGCAGATCCTGGCGGCGCGAACGACACTCCTGCTTTTCAAGGAGGGTCGCTGGCGACGAATTCGACCCCTGCGAACGGGGAAGTCCAGCGGCGCCTTTCTGGAGGGATTCTGGAACGCGGTCCTGAGTACGGCGCGACAGCCGGAACTGGGCGCCGCGCTCGACGTGTAAGGCTGGACGGACCGTGGAGCTGCGCTGGCCTTCACGCTGTGAAACACGGCGGCGCGCCATGTCCGGCAGGGTGGCATGCTTGCCCTCAATGGCAAGCATGCGGAAGTCGAGCAAACGCGGTCCAGGCCCCACGCTGTGAAACACGTCGGCGCATCCTGTTGGCTGCGCTGGCCTGGCTCCCTTGCGGTCGCAGTTCGGTCGCGCCATCGGAGTGGCATGCTTACCCTCAAAGGCAAGCATGCGGAAGTCGAGCAAACGCGGTCCAGACCCCACGCCGTGAAACACGTCGGCGCATCCTGTCTGACTACGCTGGCCTGGCTCCCTTGCGGTCGCAGTTCGGTCGCGCCATCGGGGTGGCATGCTTGCCCTCAAAGGCAAGCATGCGGAAGTCGAGCAAACGCGGTCCAGACCCCACGCCGTGAAACACGTCGGCGCATCCTGTCTGGATACGCTGGCCTGGCTCCCTTGCGGTCGCAGTTCGGTCGCGCCATCGGGGTGGCATGCCTGCCCTCAAAGGCAAGCATGCGGAAGTCGAGCAAACGCGGTCCAGGCCCCACGCTGTGAAACACGTCGGCGCATCCTGTCTGGCTGCGCTGGCCTGGCTCCCTCGCGGTCGCAGTTCGGTCGCGCCATCGGGGTGGCATGCCTGCCCTCAAAGGCAAGCATGCGGAAGTCGAGCAATCGCGGTCCAGGCCCCACACCGTGAAACACGTCGGCGCATCCTGTCTGGATACGCTGGCCTGGCTCCCTTGCGGTCGCAGTTCGGTTCGGCCCCGGCGGCGATCGGGCCATCGACAAATCCGTAAAATTGTCGCGTGCAAATAATGGACAATGTCCAGATTTTGACTTATAACACTCCCCATGATTGAGGATCCCGCCGCCAAACTCAGGGAAAGTGGCCTTCAGGTGACCGCCCAGCGGCTCGCCATCCTCCGCGCCGTCACGGCCCAGCCGCACAGCACGGCGGACGCGATCGCCGAGCTGGTTCGCGCTGACATCGGAGCGATTTCGCGCCAGGCGGTCTACGACACGCTCGGCATGCTTGTCGAGAAGGGCCTCATCCGTCGTATCCAACCCGCGGGAGCGGCCGCTTTGTATGAGGATCGCGTGGACGACAACCATCATCACCTGATCTGCCGCGCCTGCGGAAAGACGGTCGACGTCGATTGCGCCGTCGGTCAGACCCCCTGTCTGACGGCGGAGTGCGACGCCGGCTTCAAGATCGACGAAGCGGAAGTGATCTACTGGGGCACGTGCCCCGAATGCCTTTCGAAACCATCGAAGGCGGGAAGCTAGGAATTCCGGAAACGGGTGCGTCGCCGATCATCGACGTATCACGATTGAACAATGAGGAGTGAAGGCATGTTGAAAAGAGCAGTTGAACCTGCGCGTCGCGCGACGCGTGTCATGACAGGACGACTCCCGATCACGATGGGGACCATCGCCTTGTGCCTTGTCGTCGCCCTGAGCGGCGAACGCGCCTGGGCGCAAAACGCATCCGGCTGCCCCGTGATGGGCGCGTCCGCCGGCCCCGATCGAAACACCGTGGCTGGCGCCAAGTCGAATCGCGACTGGTGGCCGAATCAGCTGAACCTGAAGATCCTCCATCAGAACTCGCTCAAGGGAAACCCGATGCATGGGGGTTTCAATTACGCGGAGGAATTCAGGAAGCTCGACCTGAACGCGGTCAAGAAGGACATCCGCGAACTCCTGACGGACTCGCAGGACTGGTGGCCGGCGGACCATGGGAATTATGGACCGCTCTTCATTCGAATGGCGTGGCACAGCGCGGGCACCTATCGCACCTCCGACGGTCGCGGCGGCGCCGGCTACGGCACGCAGCGATTCGCGCCGCTCAACAGCTGGCCCGACAACGCGAACCTCGACAAGGCGCGTCGGCTGCTGTGGCCGATCAAGCAGAAGTACGGCAGGAGCCTCTCATGGGCGGACCTGATGATTCTGACGGGCAACGTCGCCCTGGAATCGATGGGCTTCAAGACGTTCGGCTTCGCCGGTGGTCGCGAAGATGTCTGGGAACCGCAGGAAGATATCTACTGGGGCTCCGAGAGTGAGTGGCTCGGCGACATGCGCTACACGGGCGATCGCGAACTGGAGAATCCGCTCGCGGCCGTGCAGATGGGCCTGATCTATGTGAATCCGGAAGGACCGAATGGCAACCCGGATCCGCTCGCGGCGGCGCGGGACATTCGCGATGTCTTCGGACGCATGGCCATGAATGACGAAGAGACCGTCGCGCTCATCGCGGGCGGCCACACGTTCGGTAAGTGCCACGGCGCCGGCGACGCCAAGCTCGTGGGCCCCGAGCCCGAAGCCGCGCCGCTCGAAGAGCAGGGACTCGGCTGGAAGAGCGCCTACGGCAGCGGCAAGGGTGGCGACACGATCACCAGCGGTCTGGAAGTCACGTGGACGCAGACACCGACGGAGTGGAGCCACAAGTTCTTCAGCAACCTCTTCGAATTCGAATGGGAACTGACGACAAGCCCGGCCGGCGCGAAGCAGTGGACGCCGAAGAATGGCGCCGGCGCCAACTCGGTGCCCGACGCGCACGACCCGTCGAAGCGAATCGCGCCGTCGATGCTCACGACGGACCTCGCCCTGCGATTCGATCCGGAATACGAGAAGATCTCGCGCCGCTTCTACCTGAACCCGACGGAGTTCGAAGACGCGTTCGCCCGGGCCTGGTTCAAGCTGACCCATCGCGACATGGGACCGCGATCGCGCTATCTCGGCGCCGAGGTCCCGAAGGAAGTGCTGATCTGGCAGGATCCGATTCCCGACGTCGATTACAAGCTCGTGGACGATCGCGATATTGCGGCCCTCAAGGACAAGCTACTGCACTCCGGGCTGACGGTCCCGCAGCTCGTGTCGACGGCGTGGGCGTCGGCCTCGACGTTCCGCGGCGGCGACAAGCGCGGCGGCGCCAACGGCGCTCGCATCCGACTCGCGCCGCAGAAGGACTGGGAAGTCAATCAGCCGGCCGAACTGGCGAAGGTCCTCTCAACGCTTGAGAAGATTCAGAAGGACTTCAACAGCGCGCAGGCGGGCGGCAGGAAGATCTCGCTCGCGGACCTGATCGTGCTGGGCGGCTGTGCCGGCATCGAGGAGGCGGCCAGACTGGGCGGACATCCGGTCAAGGTTCCCTTCACGCCAGGACGCAATGACGCGACACAGGAGATGACGGATGTCGAATCGTTCGCCGTGCTTGAGCCGAAGACGGACGGTTTCCGCAACTTCCTGGGTCACACACTCGATCGCCCGGCCGAAGAGTCGCTCGTCGACCGAGCGCAGCTCCTGACGCTGTCGGCGCCGGAGATGACGGTCCTCGTCGGCGGCATGCGCGTGTTGGGAACGAACGTCGGCGATCCGCATCTCGGCGTCTTCACGAAGCGCCCCGGCGCGCTGACCAACGACTTCTTCGTCAACCTGCTCGACATGGGCGTTGAGTGGAAGAAGTCCCCGAAGTGCGAGTACTTCTTTGAAGGACGCGATCGCAATTCGAAGGACGTGAAGTGGACGGCGACGTCGGTGGACCTGGTGTTCGGATCGAACTCGCAGCTTCGGGCGATCTCCGAAGTCTACGCCTCGACGGACGCGCAGGCGAAGTTCGTCAATGACTTCGTGGCGGCCTGGGACAAGGTCATGAGTCTCGATCGCTTCGACCTGGCGAACTGATCCCATCCGGATCGCGAATCAACAGATCGATTGATGACAGGACCCGTTCGGAGGCGACTTCGAGCGGGTCTTTTCTTTGCGCGCATCGCCGAGACGCATCGCATCGCTGGTACGGGACTCCTATCCCGTACCCACATTGCATCGCTGGAACGGGATTCCTATCCCGTACCCACATCGGGCGGGATTCCCTCCCCGCAAGCGTGCGCGCAATCGGAGCCTCGCTGTCCTCAGCGTGGCGAATTCGAAAACGACGGCGTGCGCGATTCGTCGCCGTGTGGACACGGCGGCTCTGAATGAAAGCGATTCGTCAAAGTCGGGCCGCGATCGCTGGAACGAGATCGCTCGCTGGGACGAGATTCCTTTCTCGTCCCCATCCTCGCGGGATTCCCTTCCCGCAGGCACGTTCGCGCCGCTACGAATTGTAACGCCCCGTCAGGGCTAAGCCGCGACGTGGGTCAACGCAACCCAGGGTTGCGCTTCGCCCGCGTTGCGGACTTCGCTTCACCCTGGGCTGGCCTGTTTCGCCCCGTTGGGGCGTGGAGGATGCTGGAACGAGATTCCTTTCTCGTACCCACATCTCCCCTCCCCGCAGGCGTGCGCGCAATCAGAGCCTCGCTGTCCTCAGCGTGGCGAATTCGAAAACGAAGTCGTGCGCGAATCGTCGCCGTGTGGACACGGCGGCTCTGAATGAAAGCGATTCGTCAAAGTCGAGCCGCGATCGTTAGAACGAGATCGCTGGAACGAGATTCCTTTCTCGTTCCTCCTCGCTGGAGGCTGGTACGGGATTCCTATCCCGTACGTACAATGGGCGGGATTCCCTTCCCGCCCCGCTCGCGATGCTTGCGCCGCGCGACCGACTCGCTGACGCTCGCGGCTCGGTTCATCGGCGACTCGACTTATGTTCGCGCTTTGCGAATCCGCTTCCGAGCCGGGCCAGTCATGGCTCGGTCGTTCCGCCAGCCACGTTCACGATTGCATGTCGACCGCCGCATCACTGCGGCGGCTCGGAACGGAAGCGGCTCGCATCGAAACGCCCAAGGCTCTGACATCGCAGACATGCGTCGGCTCATCGATACGACATCAGTCGATACGCGCCACAATGGCTTCAATCGACGTGAACCGCCCCACGGAACGATTGCCGGCCAGACGATCCGACAACTCTTCCAGTTGCGTTCGGATCGTTTCGGCGCGGACGTAATCGACGAGCTGTTTCCCCTCATAGAGGACGCACAGGCTGCGAAAGGTGATCGCGCCGTCGGCGCGCACGGCGTAGGCGTCGACCGGGAAACCGTAGGCTCGGCAAAGCAAAGGGCGCGCGGCGTACACACTGCACAGGTCATCGGCGAGCAGCGGGCAGGCGGGCCCCAGTTCGCGATTGAGGGCGCCGATGCGCCGGGAGAACATGGGCTCTTCCCGTCGGCCCGGCTGATCGGCGGGACCTTCAGCGCCGGCGAAGACGCGATGTTGCTCCGGCACCAGCTCTCTCGCGGCCGCGCTCGCATTGTCTCGCACGGATGTCGGAAGGGCGTGGATCGCGAGCGACAGCTCCAACGCCTCGACGAGCGTGACAGCGAAGACGGCGCCTTTCTTACAGCAAGCACTGCAACCCGCCGCGCAGAGATGGGGGTTGCGGGCGTCGGCCCTGAAGGCGTTCGTGCGCTCCGCGAAGTCGGCGTAAAGCGCGCGCAGATCGTCGAGGACACGCGTCGCGTCGAACAGCGCGATGGACAGACCGGCGATGTGGAGTTGTGTGGGCGCCTCTAGCATGCGGCGGTCATTGTACGTCGCGCTGTGAAACACGTCGGCGCGTCATGTTCGGCTGCGCTGGCCTGGCTCCCTTGCGGTCGCAGTTCGGTCCGCCCCGTCGCGGTGGACGGGGTGGCATGCTTGCCCTCAAAGGCAAGCATGCGGAAGTCGAGCAGGCGCGGTCCAGGCGGCGGCGGCTGTGCGGCGCTCGAAATGTGAGCGGCGCCTGGCAATCGCATACCGTTGGCGCGACCTGCAACCAGGCCCCACGCTGTGAAACACGTCGGCGCGTCATGTCCGGCTGCGCTGGCCTGGCTCCCTTGCGGTCGCAGTTCGGTTGGCTGCGCGTCACGTTGACTGGAAGTGAATCCACAGTGACCAGCCGACGTAGCCCGCGTAACACATCAGCAGGGCCGCCCCTTCCTTTCGGCTGACGCGATAGCCCGTCGTCACGAAGACCAGAAGCAGCACGGCCGCTCCGACCATGACGGGGATATGGAGGCGGAACATGTCAGGGGCGATGGGCAATGGCGCCACGAGTCCGCTGACGCCGACGATGGCGAAGATGTTGTAGATGCAGCTGCCAACGAGATTGCCCAGGCAGATATCGGGATGTTTGCGCAGCGCCGCAATGAGGCACGCGGCCAGTTCGGGGAAGCTCGTGCCGAAGGCGACGAGTGTGAGACCGATGACCGCCTCGCTGACCTTGAAGTACTTGGCGATGGCGACGGCGCCGCCAAGAAACAGGTCCGCGCCCCACGCGAGCAGCAACAGTCCCGCCAGGATAAGAACCATGTTCAGAAGCGTCCCGGCCTTGCGCGACGTCGCCTGCAGTTCGGCGTAGCCCTCGGCGACGGGCGTCGCTTCCCGGCGCGCGATCCAGACCGTCATCGCCATGTAGGCGACGAGAAGGACAACGAGGAGTCCGGCGTCATTGCGCGAGATGACGCCGTCGCAGCTGAGCCCCCACAGGAGGAGACTCGCGCCGAGGGCGATCGGAACTTCGCGCCGAACAAAGGCGGCGCTGGCCTGAAGCGGACAAATGATGGCCGTGATCCCCAGGACGAGCAGGACGTTGAGGATGTTGCTTCCGACAACATTGCCGGCGCAGATGTCGGGTTGCTTGTTGAGACTGGCCATCACACAGACGATGAGTTCCGGCGCGGAAGTGCCGAGCGCCACGACCGTCAGCCCGACGATCATGGGCGAGACGCCCAGCGCTCGCGCCAGCGCGGCCGAGCCCCGGACGAGGAGTTCGCCACCCAGAACCAGAACGCCGGCGCCGAGGACGAGCCAGAGAATGTTCATCGCGACCATGGCCGAGATCTTAGCGGAACGAGCTGTCGCGGCGCGTGTTGAAAGTTCGTTCGTAAATGGAACGAGGCGAGAAATGTCGAAATTTCAATACGTCAAAATGAAAAGGTCTTCTGACATTGCGACATGCGCAGGATTTCAGCGGCCGCAGTAGTCGATGATGCGGGCGATCTCGTTGCGGAGTTCCGAGCGTTCGACGATGCGATCCACGTAGCCGTGCTCAAGCATGAACTCGGCGGTCTGGAAGCCCTCGGGCAGTTCCGTCTTCACAGTATTCCAGATCACGCGGGGACCGGCGAATCCGATCATGGCCTTGGGTTCGGCCAGCGCGATGTCACCAAGCGAAGCGAAGCTCGCGGCGACACCGGCCGTCGTCGGGTCCGTCAGCACCGTGATGTAGAGACCTTTGGCGTCATCGTGTCGCGCGATGGCGGCGGACGTCTTCGCCATCTGCATAAGGCTGACGAGACCTTCCTGCATGCGGGCGCCGCCGGAGCAGGTGACGATGACAACGGGGAGATTGTCATCCGTCGCGCGCTCAATCGCGGCCGTGACTTTCTCACCCACGACGGCGCCCATGGAACCCATGATGAAGAAGGGATCCATGACGGCGAGGATCGTGGGTCGGCCCTTGATGTAGGCCTTCCCCGTGATGACGGCCTCTGTCAGGCCGGTGCGTTTCCTCGCCTCTTCCTGACGCTCGGAATATTCCTTGCTGTCCGTCCACTCGAGGGGGTTGGTCGACACGAGTTCCGCGTTGAATTCCTCGAACGTATCGGTATCGGCGAGTTGCGCCACGCGCGCACGGGCATCGACGCGATAGTGATGGCCGCAAAGCGGGCAGACGCGCAGGTTCTCTTCGAGGACTTTCTTGAAGATCATCTGGCTGCAGCCATCGCATCGCAGCCAAACGCCTTCCGGGACTTCAACTCTGGCCATCGTGCACTCAACCCCCGTACAAGGCGGACGGGCGTTCCGACAATCAGAACGCCACGCCGTCGAGGACGTCTTCAAGCAGACCGGAGAAGGACGCGTCGTCCGCCGGCGCGATCAGTGAAATCAGCAATCGGTTGGCGCCGCCCGGCAGCTCGACGAAGCCGGCGTAGGAGACGCCCTGGTCACCTGAGAACATGCAGCGCTGGAAGGTGACACCGTTGGAATTCGTATAGTCGCCGATGTCGTTGCAGTCTTCAGAACTCGCGCCGGTACCGGAGACGTCGATATTGTCGGAGTTTGTGGCGTCGGCCACGAGGACCACCAGCTGCACGTCGGTCCCCGCCTGTCGATAGACAACGAAACCCTTGATGATGGCGTTCGGACTGGGAAGCGAGGCGTCACAGTTGAGGCTGGTCGGGACGCTCAGCGTGAACCCGAAGTCGGAGCCATCGAGCGGATTGGCGCACTGGAGCGGCGGCTCGCAGGACATGCCGGTGAAGGGAACGAGAGCGAGAACAGCGATAATGACGCGGCGCATGAAATCCATTCCTTTTTGCGAGGCAGAAGTCGTTATCAGGGCGGGGATTATGCGGCGACGCGCGAGATGGGTCAATCGCCGACGGGCGGCGCCGCAGTGAATATGGAGCGGGGTGTAAAAAAGCAAAAACAGGACCTAAGCGAGCTTACGCTCAGGTCCTGCTTGCTGCTAGCAGTAAGCAGAACTCGACCTGTTCGGTCGGTCTTGCAGATCGGGCTTGACGGAAGCGCCGACGAAGGGCGCCGGTCAAGTGTGCGTCAACGATGCGAAATTGGCAATCGCGACGCCGAACCATCGCACACTCCCGTGAGGTGGTGTGCCTCGGACCCGTCTTGCAGACCCGTGGTTCCAGTTCAGCAGACGACTTAGTTGTCGTTGCCGCCGAACCAAACCAGGACCCACGCCAGCGGCGTGAAGACGAGGTCGAGAAGCGGGTTGAGATCGATGAAACCGATCAACGCCGAAATCGCAAAGTCCAGAAGTCGCATTGTGCTATCCTTTTCTAAAAAACAACTTTTGTCAGACGTACGTCCGCTGATTACTCAACGGCAATTAGTCGTTGCCGCCGAACCAAACCAGCGCCCACGCCAGCGGCGTGAAGACGAGGTCGAGCAGCGGGTTCAGATCGATGAAACCGATCAACGCCGAAATCACGAAATCCAACAGTCTCATCCTAACTACCTCTCATCAATCGTTCCCTGACTCTTTGCTTTCACTTCCACTTTGGAGCACTTCAACAACTCCGGGCGGCGGGAACGAAACCGCATCGGTCAATTGAAGACTCAAAGTTGCCGCGCCAACACGGGCTTAACCGCTCTGGCTTTATCGCCAAGCAATGAGCGCGGAGTTTAGTCCTACCTTGTTTTTGATGTCAACGGCAGTCAGCCCTGAGAAGCGAGATTTTTTGGGGCCAGTTTCCTAAGCCAGGACAAGGACTTACGGCTTTTCGCATGCCGGAAACCCAAAGGCAAAAACTGCGCCACCCACCCATGGAAAGCGACTGCGCAACCACATGCGGCAAATAAGGTTACAGTTGCGTCCGGAATCTTCTCGATTTCGCTCGATATTTTGCCGTGCGGCGACGCTCATCGCCCGGGCCGCCAGGGGCTGGCGAGACAAGGTCCCTGTTTCGTCGACTTTTTTCGAGATTTGCGGCGGCGCAGACAAGAATTTACCGGAATCTTCCCGGCGAAAGTCGCGCCCGCCACAGGCGTTCGGGGCCGCGTCGGCAGTATTTAGACAAACGACTAATTACCGACGCCGGCCGCGACAGGCGTCGCCGCGGACGCATTCACCCGTCCCGTCGCAGGTTTGCCCACATCGAATTTCGCGATGACAGGGTTGTGATCCGAGCCGGATGACTCAATCGTGCCGTTGATCACATGGATCGACCTGGCGACGTAGCGCTTCGCCATTTCCGGCGAGCAGAAGATGAAGTCGATCATGCTCTGATAGGGCGCCTTGTTGTAGGTGTTCGTGTCCTTCGGCAGATCCCGAATGAACGCCCGCAGTTCCGTGGCGCCGTCGCCGCGGAGCCGCCTGATCGGATTGCTGTCCCACGTGTCGTTGAAGTCGCCGCAGAGAACAAACATCGATCTGGGGTCATGCTCGAGCCTGGCGTCGAGGAGTGCCCGAATCACGCCGGTCTCAGCCATCCGCACGGGCTCGGAGGCGTCGCCGCCCCGCTTGCTCTTGAGGTGCACGACATAGACATCGAATGACGCGGCGCCCGGCGGCTCGATCCGCACGCACAGCAGGTCGCGACGAAAGGCGGTCCTGCCGCCCAGGCCGTCGTCAAACCGAAGGTGCCTATAGGAAGTCACAGGCCCCACGGGAAACCGCGAAAGCACGGCGCAATCGATGCCGCGACCGTCGTTGCTCTCGAAGCAGACGACGTTCTGATAGCCCATATCGCTCAGCAGGGCGCGATTGAAGTCTTCCAGAATGCCGCGGTTCTCAACTTCTTCCAGGGCGATGACATCGGCGTCGACCGTGTGAATCGTCCTGGCAAGGTGTTCCAGCTGCTCCCGAGGCTTCTGAGGGGTCCCCTCGTCGTCGTGATACGGGTCATCGTGGTTATCAAAGAGGTTGAGCACGTTGTAGGTCGCGATCGTGACGACGCCCTCGAACTTCTTCGGCGCCGCCGACTTGCCGGCCGCTGCGGCGGGCTCGCCGAGCTTGTCGACGATTTTCACCTGGTCGGGATGCGTGATTTCGATCTGGGGCTTGTCCTTGAAGGTCGTGATCCGGCCGCGAATCTGGACCAGCCGGCCGGCGTACATGGCGTCGGGCGGCGTCGGGAAATTCGACTCGCTGGCCTTCCGGACGATCGCCGTGAATGAGCGGGCCCGATCGAAATTGAGAAAGACGATCGTGCGAGATCGGCCCGTGGCCTCGATCTTCCCCTGGACGACGACCTCTTTGCCAACATAGGCGGCCGCGTCTGACCAGTCGATCAGCGGCAGGCCCTCGTCGGCCTTGATGGCCGGCTCATCGGCTCTCGCAGTACTGATATGAGGGATAGAGATGGACAGAAAGAGCAAGACGATCGCGAGGGACCTGGCCATGTCGATTCTCCGGTCCGCCGATTACCGGCGGTCTGATTTCGGTTACCTCGGAGGCGGCGCAGCCCCCCCCCGGTTCCGCCTATTTCAATCCGGGATCGGGCTGGCGGCAACCATCCGCCCGGATCTTCTCAGACTCTTAGCGCGCCTCGTCGGCACGTCCGAATCCATCCCGCCTTTATGCCTGAATTGGTAGCCGCCCGATTCGAATAAATCTTCAGGCCCGGCGTTTTTCCCATCAAAGCGCCCCAACAGCGTCGACCCGGCCCACCTGCCCGGCGCTCCGCGTCACAGCGCCGCCGGAGACCGGAATCGAACCCCTGGAGATCCGCCATGCGTGTTCTTGTGATCGAAGACGAGCCTGATCTGCTGCAAGCCGTGATGGGATCGCTGCGCGAGGCGGGCATGGCCGTCGACGGCGCCGCGGACGGAAAATCCGGGCTTTCGAAGGCCAGGATCACGGAATACGACGCCGTCGTCCTGGACCTGATGCTCCCGGAACTCAACGGCATGGACGTGCTTCGGCAGCTGCGGCGCCATCGGGATACGCCGGTCCTGATCCTGACAGCCCGGGATGGCCTCGACGATCGCATCGCCGGACTCGACGGCGGCGCGGATGATTACCTGACAAAACCCTTTGAACTCCCCGAACTGATCGCGCGACTGCGCGCGCTGGCCCGGCGGGCGGCGGGTCGGCCTTCGCCCGTCATTCACATCGGCGACATCCACCTCAATACCGTCCGGCGGACCGTCGACCTGCGTGGCCAGGACATCCCGCTCACGCCGACGGAGTATTCGCTGCTGGAACTGCTCGCCACGAACGCCGACGGTCTCGTCTCTCGAACGCAGATCTACGAGCACCTCTTCGACGAAACGGACGATCGACTGTCCAACGTCGTCGATGTTCATATCGCGAACCTGCGTCGCAAGCTCGGCAGGGACGTCATCAAGACGCGGCGCGGCGAAGGGTACATGATTCATGCGTAGATCGATCCAATGGTCGCTGCAGCTCTGGCATGCGGCCCTGTTGGTTGCGATCGTCGTCGCATTCGTCGTGGTCGGACACACGAGCGTTCGGCGCATGCGAATGCAGCAGATCGACGCGGAGCTGGCCCAATCCGCGCAGACGCTGGCGGCGGGTATTCAGCCGCCACCGCCGGGCGCCCGTCGTTCGCAGGAAGGCGAACGGCGTCGCGAACCGCCCGGGTTTGATGACCGGGATTTTTCCATGTCGGATTTCGACCTGCCGGATCTCGACGCCCTGGACTCGCCGGATTCGACGGATCGAGGTGAACGACGTCCGTTCGATCGCGACGGCGGTGGGACGGGGCGTCGAACGCGCCGGGCGCCCTTCACGCCGGACGTGCACCTGCCCGCCGAATGGGCGGCAAGCGGCGGCGACGCCGGTGGCCATCATTACTATCGCGTGTGGCATTTTGAAAACGTCATCGCCGAGAGTCGGTACGCGCCGGAGACACCGCATCCCGGCGTTCGGCGCTGGTCGATGCAGGCCCAGCCCGAGCCACCGAAGATTCGGCAGCGCGGCGATTTGCGGGAAGCGATCGCCTATGGCGATTTCGACACATGCGTCGTTGTGGGTCGATCCCTGGCGCCCGAGCGGGCACAGTGGTGGCGCCTCGGACTGATACAGATCGGGACCGGCGCGGCCGTGCTTCTTGTCGGACTGGCCGGCGGCTGGGTGATTTCGCGTCGAAGCGTCCGGCCGATCCGGGCCATGACGCGCGTGGCGGAGAATATCTCGGCGTCGAACCTGTCGCAGCGGATCGACGTGGCAATGACGCAGGCGGAGCTGCGCTCGCTGGCGGTCGTTCTCAACGGGGCGTTTGATCGTCTGTCGGAGGCGCTGCGGCGACAGGTGCGATTCACAGCGGACGCCTCGCATGAACTTCGAACGCCGCTGTCCGTGATTCACACGCAGACCCAACTGGCGCTGTCGCGCGAGCGATCGGCCGAGGAATACCGCAGGACCATCGAGGCGTGCCAGCGATCGTCGACGCGAATGAAGGGGCTTGTCGAATCGCTGCTGCTGCTCGCGCGATCGGACGCGGGACGGCTGACGCTCGAATTGACGCGGTTCGACCTGCGCGTCGCCGTCGACGAGGCCATCGGCATGGTCTCGCACCTGGCGACCGAACGGAATGTCACGATTGTCAACGACGTGGCGCCGATGGAAACGCTCGCGGATGCGGGGCGGATTCATCAGCTCCTGACCAACCTCCTGACGAACGCCGTTCGTTACAACCACAGCGGCGGGCGTGTTCGTGTGTTCGCCGACGTGGCGGCGGACGACATGACCCTGTGCGTCGAGGACACGGGCGCCGGAATACCGGCGGAGCACATCGGGCATCTCTTCGAGCCCTTCTATCGCGTCGACGACGATCGCAATCGCGACGCCGGCGGCACGGGGCTGGGGCTGGCCATCTGCAAACGGATCGTCGACGCGCACGGGGGTACGATCACCTGCGAGAGTCGCGTGGGCGCCGGATCGACATTCATCGTGCGCCTGCCGCGCGACGTCGGCGCCGGCATGATCAGCAGAGCCTGACGGCGCCCTTGCGTCCTTCCCCCGCCGACCACGACTTCACGCCATTCAGCGCCTCCGGGAGGCGTTGCGCGCCGAAGCGGGGCCTCGCCGCCGGCCTGCCATGTCGATGACGGTATGAAGTTATCGCCAATTGCGGAAAATCCTCTCGCGACGGCCTCTGTCTTCACGTTCTCTTCAGGTTCACGTGACTAGGATCGCACACTCAACACGCGCATGCGGGCGCGCCGAGCCTTACCTCGAACTCAAGGACGCGACATGAACTCGCGAATGAATCGCTCTCTCGTATGGGCCATGGCGACTGTCATGATGTCGTTCGGCCCATCTACCTTCGGCGACGTGATCGTGCTTACGGATAACCTGTCGGAACCGACGGGGGGAGTGGAATCGGCTTCCGACACGGTCACGTTCGCCGTCAGCTTTCTCACGGACGACTCGATGCGACAGCTGTCGAGCGTCACGCTTCATATGGGGAATCCGTCGCAGAGCGGAACGGCGACACTGCACGTCTATGAAGACGGCGGACTGGAGCCGGGCGCCTACGTCGGAACGTTGACTCCGCCGCAAACCTATGCGAGCGATCCGGCGGAGACGACGTTCGGCGGCGGCGCCATTCCGCTTGCGGCGGACCGACTCTACTGGCTGGTCCTGGAGACAAGCGGAGGAACGTTCACGTGGTCCTTCTCGGAATCGAACGCGGGATCGGGCGACGGATTCACGAACGAATGGGGAACATCGCCGGACGCCGGCGCCGCCTGGTGGACGAACGACAGCTTCTGTCTGCAGTTCCGCGCCGTGGCGAGCACGGAATGCGCGTGCCCGGCCGACATCAACGGTGACACCCGCGTGGATGGCGCCGACATTCACGCCTTCACGCAGTGCGTGATCGGCGACGAAGGAAGCTGTCTATGCGCAGATCTGGACGGCGTCGACGGGATCGACGCGAATGACCTGGCCTTGTTCGTCGCCGACCTGCTCGGCGGCGCGACGTGCGAATAGAGGGCGTCGCGCCACGCGCGAATCGCCACGGGAGCGACACGATGAAGAAAGAGCATTCAGAATTCCACAGCCGCCGGGACGTGCTCCGACTGGGCGCCGCGGGGGCGGCCGCGATCACGGGAAGTGTCCTCGCAAAAACGAGCCAGGCGTATGACTGCGCGACGACCATCAGCCAGACGCAGGGCCCCTTCTGGGTGGACGAGCTGCTGAATCGATCGGACATCCGCTCGGATCCGTCGACCGGCGCCATCGAGGCGGGCCTGCCCCTGCGACTGATGATCAACGTCGCCGAGCTTCAGGACGGCCAGTGCGTACCGGCCGCCGACACGTGGGTCGACGTCTGGCACTGCAACGCGCTCGGCGCGTATTCCGATGTCAGCGGCCAGGGCAATCCGAACAACATCGGTCAGAAGTGGCTGCGCGGCTACCAGGTCACGGACGCCCACGGTAACGTGCGGTTCACGACGATCTACCCCGGCTGGTACCAGGGCCGCACAGTCCATATCCACTATCGCATCCGAAAGTTCAGCGGCCCGACGACGACGTTCAACTTCACGAGCCAGATGTACTTCGACGACGCCGTCTCCGATGAGATCTTCGCCACGGAGTCGCCGTACAATCAGCACACCGGCCGCAATCCGGCCAGCAACCAGGCCGACAACCTCTACAATTCCTCGCTTCACACGCGTCTTTCGTACAACGGCGATCACGTCATCGCGTCGTTCAACGCCGTCATCGATTCCGTTTCGCGCGTCATTGGCGCCGGTGTCACGCCTTCGGATCTCGATTCGATGGAGCATATGCATGACTTCGGTGGCGGAGCGCCGCGACTGCGACAGGCGTAGGATTTTCCTTCCGACCCAGGAGAAACAGTGATGAGCAAGAACGATGAAGCGCCGAAGGACGGTGTTTCCAGGCGACGGATGTTACAGGCGGGCGGCTTGTTCGCCCTCGGCGCAGGCGTCGAGGGCTGCAACGTCAACCTGCAGCGTCTGGCCAACGGCCTGACGACCGGTTCGAACAGCAACACGAACACGGGAACCAGCGCGACGAGCGGGAGTGTCGGCAACGTCGATTGCGTGCTGACGCCGGAACTCACGGAGGGCCCGTACTACATCGACGTCGACCTGCTTCGGACGGACATCACGGAGGGCAAGGCGGGGGTTCCCCTGGCGCTGACGGCAACGATCGTCGAGGCGAACACCTGCGAGCCGATTCCCGATGTTGTGTTCGAGATCTGGCACGCCGACGCGGAGGGATCCTATTCCGGGTTTCAGTCGGAAGGCACGCGTGGCGAGACATTTCTGCGCGGCGCCCAGATCACGGACACCAACGGCAAGGCGACGATTCAGACGATCTATCCCGGCTGGTACCAGGGCCGCGCCGTCCACATTCACGCCAAGGTTCACTTAAGTTCGCAGAGTGTCGTGACGACGCAGTTCTTCTTCTCCGACGATCTGACGGACGAGGTCTATGCGAACAACGCGCCCTACAACCAGCGCGGCCAGCGGTCGACGCTGAACGCCTCGGACGGGATCTTCCCGAATGACAACGACGTTGTGCTGAACGTCGAATCGGATGGGAATGGCGGATACACGGCGTCGATCACGATCGGCGTGGCGTAGGGGATTGTCTGCGCGTGCGTGTGGGGACGAGAAGGGAATCTCGTCCCAGCGAATGAGAAGTGAGTCTCGTCCGAGCGAGAAATCAGAGCCTCGCTGTCCTCAGCGTGGCGAACTTGAAGAACACGCCGTACGCGATACGTCGCCGCGGGGACGCGGCGGCTCTGACTTGTGAGCGGCGATGGACGGGGATGCGGGAGAGAACTCCCGCTAAGCGTGGGGACGAGAAGGGAATCTCGTCCCAGCGAACGAGAAGGGAATCTCGTCCGAGCGAATGAGAAGGGATTCTCGTCCCAGCGACCCCGGCGACAAGACGAGAAGGGTTTCTCGTCCCAGCGACAGAATGAACGAACATGGCCCCGCGGGAGGGGCCAGGCGCCGTCGGATTCGTGCTGGTGGCGATTGGCGCCCTCCCGCCTCCTCTTTTGGCCCCTCCAGAGGGCGGATCCCGCCGCCAAAAACCGCGATAGAATGATGCCGCCTGATGATCGGACCGATCAGGAGAAGGTCGAGGCGCGCGCATGGCGGATCTGAATAGCGGAAAATCCTGGATCGGGCGGCTGTTGAGCACACCGATCGACCAGCTGTCCCGGGGACAGTACCGGCTGCGGTTCTCGCTGGAATTGTGTGTACAGGGATTCCGCCGGCTGCGCGAGAATCGCGCGAGCCAGATGGCGGCGGCCCTGGCCTTTCGGACGATCTTCGGACTCGTGCCGGTCATCGTCATTGCGATCCTGATCTTCCGGGCCTTCGGCGGCGCGGAGATCTTCGGCAATCTCGTTGAGCAGATTCTCGAAGCGGCGAATCTCGAGAACGTGCGCAGCCCGGACGAAACACTGACACTCGCCGAATGGTGTCGACAATTCGTTTCGAGCATCGACAGCCAGATCAGCGGCAAGGCCGTCGGCGTCATCGGCGCCCTGGTCCTGAGCTGGGCCGCGATCAGCCTGATCACGACGATCGAACGCAGCTTCAACACGATCTGCCAGACGTCGGAGCATCGGCCGCTGGGGCGACGGATTCCGCTTTACTGGACGATGGTCACGATCGGTCCCATCCTCCTCTATCTGAGTTTTCACTTTCGGACGCAGTTCATGCGGATTGTCTCAGAGACGAGCCTTGTGACACCGTTCGCGCGGACGATCGCCATCATCACATCGTTCCTCTCCGTGTGGCTGCTGCTCGTCACGCTGTATGTCCTCGTGCCGCACGCGCGAATGCGACTGCGGGCGACGGCCCTGGGCGCCCTGATCGCGGCGATTCTCTGGACGGGCGCGACGAACCTGTTCGGCTGGTACATCGCCTGGTCGTTCAGCAAAGAGAACTCGGCGTTCACGATTCTCTACAGCTCGCTCGGTCTGGTCCCGCTGTTCCTGATGTGGATCTACTTCCTGTGGCTGGTCGTCCTGTATGGCCTGGAGATCGCGCACACGACGCAGATGGTCGGCAAGCGCCTGGGCGCGGGGCTGAGTTTCCGAACGGAGCCGCCGGTCGTCATCGACCCGGCGACGATCGTCGTGCTGATGAAGGCGGCGAGCGTCGCGTTCGTGAAGGGCGAGCCCGTCCACTCGGACGATCTGGTCGAAGTGGTCAACGCCCCGCCGGCGACAATCGACGCAATGCTCGAGGCCCTGGCGAAGCACGGATTCCTGCACAGGATCGATCGGGAAGATGAACCGCACTACAGCGTGGCGCGTCCCCCGTCGGCCATTTCGACGAACGAGCTGCTCGACGTGGCGCTGTCGCTCTCGGCGAAGACACCCGATCCGGATTCGGCGTCGGCGCAGTGGGTCGAGGAGTATCGGGCGGCGCTTCGCAATCTGGACGTGCATCGATCGATTGCGGAGCTGTAAACAAATTGGCGGGTGGAACCCGCCCTACAGCCGGGTGGCCCACCACGTCCCGCGGTGGGGTCACGATGATCGACGCGCGAACAAATCATGCGTTCGTTCCGAGTCTGTATCGTCGCGCCCCCACCCGATACCCGTTTGATCCGCTCGCGACCCGATCGTCGAATCAGTTCATGCGTTCCCTGCGCGTATTCATCGTCGCGCCCCCACCCCTGAAGGGGTGGGCCACCCGTCCATCCGCTTCAACATCGCGGGTAATTCGGATCCGCCTTATGATCCCGGATGGCGGCGTCGCGCGTGGGATGACGCGTGGCGCGATTTTGACGAATGCAAAGTGATGGCAACCGGGAGAAGCAACATGTCTATTGAGACCGCTCTGGTGATCGGCTCGGGAACGATGGGCCGAGGAATTGCGCAGGTCGCGGCGACGGCCGGGCTGACAACATACGTGTACGACGCGAACGCCGACCAGGTCGCCTCGGCGCTGGACGGTATCGGTAAGAGCCTGTCGAAACTCGTCGAGAAGGGCAAGGTCCCGGCGGACGTGGCCGACGGCGCGAAGAGCCGGCTGAAGAAGGCGGCGAGCCTGGACGACGTCGATTGGTCGAAGGTCGGCATCGTGATCGAGGCGATCTACGAGAACTTCGACGCGAAGACGACGCTCTACGGCGAACTTCAGAAGCGGATGACGCCGCAGACGATCCTGGCGAGCAACACGAGCAGCATCAGCATCACGAAGCTGGCCGCCGCGACGGATCGGCCGACGAAGTTCATCGGCATGCACTTCTTCAATCCCGTGCCGCTGATGTCGCTCGTCGAAGTGATCCGCGGCATCGAGACGGACGACGCGACGATCGAGATCGTCGAGTCGCTCGCGAAGAAGATGGGCAAGAATCCGCTGCGCTGCAACGACATGCCGGGTTTCGTCAGCAATCGCGTGTTGATGCCCCTGATCAACGAGGCGGCCTTCGCGCTGATGGAGAACGTGGCCGACGCGACGACGATCGACGAGATCATGAAGCAGGGCTGCAATTTCCCGATGGGACCGCTGACGCTGGCAGACTTCATCGGCGTGGATGTGTGTTTGAACATTCTGGAAGTGCTGCATCGGGACCTGGGCGATCCGAAGTTCCGCCCCTGCCCGCTGCTGCGGAAGATGGTGGACGCGGGCCACAACGGTCGCAAAAGCGGTCGCGGGTTCCACGTTTATTCGAAGTAGCGACGACGCCAGTCAGAGCCGCCGTGTCCTCACGGCGGAGTGAGGTTTGCGTGTTCTGGACGATTCGCCACGCTGAGGACAGCGAGGCTCTGAAGGGACGGCGCGAGCGAGCGTCACGTTCCAATCGTCAATACGGAACCAGGAAAACGCATGCGCCAGCGGCGCATTGGGTAACCAAACGACAGAGAGATTCATGCGAAAACGCGTACTCAGCGGTGTTCAGCCTTCGGGCCAGCTTCATGTGGGCAATTACTTCGGCGCCATGTCGCAGCATGTCGCGGGGCAGGATGAATGTGACACTTTCATCTTCATTGCGAACTACCACGCCCTGAACACGATTCAGGACGCGGCACAGTTGCGACAGCTCACGATCGACGTCGCGCTCGACTACCTCGCCGTGGGACTCGATCCAAACAAGGCGTGTCTCTATCGCCAGAGCGATGTGCCGGAAGTGACCGAACTGACGTGGATTCTCTCGACCGTGACGGGCAAGGGGCTCCTCGAACGCGCCGTGAGCTACAAGGACAAAGTCGCCAAGGGCCAGGCGGCGAGCATGGGGCTCTTCTGTTATCCCGTGCTGCAGGCGGCGGACATTCTGATTGTCGACAGCGATCTGGTGCCCGTCGGCAAGGACCAGGTCCAGCACATCGAGATGACGGCGGACATGGCGGGCTATTTCAACGGCGTATATGGCGAGAATCTGCTGAAGCAGCCCGCGGCGAAGCTGAACGACGCGGCGATCGTCCCCGGCATCGACGGCGAGAAGATGAGCAAGAGCTACGGCAACGCGATCGGCATCTTTGAGGCGGCCAAGAGCGCGAAGAAGAAGATCATGAGCATCAAGACGGACTCGACGCCCGTCGAGGATCCGAAGAACCCGGACACGTGCAACGTGTTCGCCCTGCTCAAATTGTTCACGACGCCGGAAGAGACTGCCGAATGGGTGAATCGCTATCGCGCCGGCGGCATGGGCTACGGCGATGTGAAGAAGCGGCTTGCGGAGCTGTTCGAGGAGCGGTTCGGTCCGGCCCGCGAGAAGCGCGAGGCGCTGGTGAAAGACGCGGCGTATGTCGAGGATGTGCTTGCGGAAGGCGGCCGCAAGGCGCGGGCCGAGGCGAAGAAGGTTATGGAGCGTGTGCGATCGGCGTGCGGGATCATGGTGAGTGGGAAGTAGTTGCGAGTTTCGAGTCGCGAGTTGCGAGTGACGAGTTGCGAGTTGCGAGTGCCGGGTGGCCCACCCCTTCAGGGGTGGGGGCGCGACGATCGACGAACCGCGAAATCGTTGAAGGATCTTCAGCGCCGCTGACTGAGTTCGCTCTTGCTGAGCGGCTGACGATCGCCAGGCCACTTGTTGACGCGCGTGGTTCGAAGTCCGGCGTCGTCGCGACTTCTCATGCTTGCCATTCGGGGCAAGCATGCCATCCAATCCTTGCTGACGCGCGTGGTTCGAAGTCCGGCGTCATCGCGACCTGGTCGGGTGGCCCACCCCTTCAGGGGTGGGGGCGCGACGATAGGAATGTGAGTGGCGCCCGTTAACGAAAATCCGCTCTCGTGCGCATCGTCGCGCCCCCATCTTTGAAAAGATGGGCCACCCGTCCGCAATCGCGGCCTTCGCTTCACCCGGGGCTACGGCTATGTCAGCCCTTCAGGCTGATTGAATCCACATTCGATCCGATGTCGTCATTCATGAACCACAATTCGCCGCATGGCGGATTTCGGGTCGATGGCCCGCCGGGCGTGGGGACGAGAAGGGATTCTCGTCCCAGCGGATGTCGGGTCGATGACCCGACCTACTCGACACTCGAAACTCGAAACTCATGCCCCCTCGTCGTCGCGACGGCGTAGGGTTACGATACACACCCATGCAGGAATACCGCGTACAGACGGACATTTACGCCGGCCCCATGGGTCTGCTCCTCTACCTGATCCGCCGCAACGAGGTGGAGCTCAACGACATTCCCGTCGCCCTGATCACGAAGCAGTACATCGAATATGTCGACATGCTTCAGTCGATCGACCCGAACGTGGCCGGCGACTTCCTCATCATGATCACGGTCCTCATGGAGCTGAAGGCCAAGATGCTCCTGCCGCGGCCTGAGACCGTCGAGGGGACGGAGGGCGAGGAAGAGGATTTCGGCGATCCGCGGCTGGAACTCGTCCGGCAGCTCCTGGAATACAAGAAGTACAAGGACGCGTCGGTCCAGCTGCTCGATCGGGCGGAGACGCAGGCGACGAAGTGGCCGCGCATCCCGGCGAAGCTGCGGATGGAGAAGTCGGGCGAGGTCGATCTGGACGACGTGCAGATCTGGGATCTCGTTGCGGCGTTCAACAAGGTCATGGCCTCCATCGGGGCCGGCGCGGCGACGCACGACGTGGTCTTCGACGACACGCCGATCTCCCTGCACGCGGCGGATGTCGTCGATCGGCTCGATCGGGAAGGCGGCCGGCTGCGATTCGCCCAGATCTTCGCGGGCCGACGCCGGGCCGAGGCCGTTGGGTTGTTCCTCGCCCTGCTCGAGCTCATGCGGCAGGCGCGCGTGCGCGTCGTGCAGGAACGATCGTTCGACGAGATCGAGATCGAGCTGCTCTCCAAGGCGCCGATCCAGGTCGGCGAAGAGGCCGGCGAAGGCTTTGCGGACGCCGTGCTCGGCGACGACGAGCAGCAGACGCTGGATCATGAGACTGTCGAGACACTGGCGGAGGCGGCTGGCGTCGATCCGGACGAGATCGACGAGGAGGCGCCGCGGCCGACGCATGTGTTCGAGGATGATGACGACGACGAGGATGAAAACGCGTCGTTCGGCGAACTGGACAACATCAACACGGAAATCGACGTCGAGGCGGTCCTGAAGAAGGGCCGCGGGCTCGACGACAGTCCGAAGAACGACAGCGAGGACGAAGAAGAATGAAAACGTCGGAAAAACTGAAAGAACTCGGAATCGTGTTGCCCCCGCCGCCCAGGCCGGTCGGCTCCTATGTGTCGGGGCTGAAGACGGGAAACCTCGTGTTTGTCAGCGGTCAGATCCCGCTGGAGAACGGCGCGATCACGCTGGCCGGCAAAGTCGGAATGGACGCGACACTGGAAGAGGCCCAGGCGGCGGCGCGACGATGCGCGTTGTCGGGCCTGGCGATTGCGGCGGACATCGCCGGCGGCGTCGACAATATCAAACGCATCGTGCGCCTGGCGGTCTTCGTCAACAGCGCCCCGGGGTTCACGGATCAGCCGAAAGTGGCGAACGGCGCGAGCGATGCGATGGTCGAGATCTTCGGCGAGGCGGGCCGACATGTTCGCGCGGCCGTCGGCGCCAGTGAGCTTCCGCTGAACGCGGCTGTCGAAGTGGAACTCGTGGCCGAAGTCTGACGGCGAAGGTGTTTGTCGTGGAGCATAGGGACGAGAAGGGATTCTCGTCCCAGCGATCGACTTTCAGCAGCGAGAAAGTCAGAGCCTCGCTGTCCTCAGCGTGGCGATTCGAAGAATACGTCACGCGCCATACGTCGCCGCGAGGAC
>Ga0116151_10000131_pt1 | contig 64127 bp, 51 predicted proteins | sample AD_UKC117_MetaG_FD_89893 | JGI IMG/M metagenome (GOLD analysis project Ga0116151, IMG submission 89893) | Active sludge microbial communities of municipal wastewater-treating anaerobic digesters from Hong Kong - AD_UKC117_MetaG | ecosystem: Engineered > Bioreactor > Anaerobic > Digestate...
AAAAGATCTAAGACCCAGAGATTTAGGCAGGCCGGATGAACAATTGATCCAGCTGGATCATATTATGCCTTTGCATTCTCCCTATGACCAGCCGGGCATGGAACCTGATCTGCAGTCAGTTAAGCCCGAATGGCGGGAGAAATACTGCATGTCTTTGGATGGATGTGCAGCCATCGACACATTTCCGCGTCCGGCCAATGAACAGGAAGAAAAAGAATGGATAGAAAAGTTCTTAAAAGGGCTGGAAAAAGCAGTTTCTGAATCCAACGGCGGGGTCTTGCAGCCGCTGCAGTTATCTTTTGAGTACTGCGCGAAATGCAATACCTGTTCTGACGCCTGCCATATCTATAAAGCATCCGGTGACAATGAATTATACCGGCCCATTTTCCGCTCGGATGTTTTCAGGAAGATTTATAACAAGTATTTTCATAGAGGCAGCAAATTATATCAAAAGTTTACCGGTGCTGATATTGATGTGAACTGGGAGACCATTGCCAGACTGGGCGAGTTGTCATACCGCTGCAATCTTTGCCGGCGCTGTGCACAGACCTGCCCCCTGGGCCTGGATAATTCCCTGTTTGCCAAAGAGATCCGCAAAATATTCAGTCAGGAAATGGGGATCGCGCCCACTGCTCTGCACGAAAAAGGAACCATGCTGCAGCTTAAGACCGGTTCTTCCACCGGCATCGGGAAAGCAGCTTTCCTGGATATGGTGGAATTCCTGGAAGAAGATATTGAAGACCGGATCGGCCGGTCGGTCAAGATTCCCATCGATAAAGAAGGGGCAGATATTTTACTGATCCATAATGCCGGGGAATTTGTGGCCTGGCCGGAGAACCCCGCAGCTTTTGCTATATTGCTGGATGAAGCCGGGGTAGATTGGACTTTAAGCAGTGAAGTGATGGGCTATGACAGTGTCAACTACGGGATCTGGTATGACGATACCCAGGCTAAAAAAATCGCTCAGCAGCAAATGGATGCCGCCAGAAAACTGGGCGTTAAAAGGATCGTGATCGGTGAGTGCGGACATGCTCATAAAGCCGCGGGGATCACCGCAGACCGTTATAGCTGGGGAGACGATAAGATCCCGGTGGAAAGCTTTATCCCTATTATGTGGGATCTGGTGAGAAGCAAAAGATTACAATTTGACCCGCAGAAAAATAATTTCCCGGTGACCCTGCATGACCCCTGTAATATGGTGAGACAGATGGGGATCGTACAGCCCCAGCGGGAAATATTAAAGGTCATTGCTCCCCAGTTTCGGGAAATGACTCCCCATGGTACCGATAACTATTGCTGCGGGGGCGGCAGCGGGTTTGCGATCATAAATGGTCCTAATTTTGCGCAGTTCCGCAATAAGGTGAGCGCCCGGATGAAATTTGACCAGATCCTGAATGCGTTTTCTGATACCATCACGGAGAGCTTGGTACCCAAGTATGTTTGCGCTCCCTGTTCCAATTGCAAAGGGACCATACGGGGGATTTTAGAACATTATCAGGCCACGGAGCGCTTTAACGTGCAGTACGGAGGACTGGTGGAACTGATGGTCAACGCACTGACCAGTATTGATAAACCTTATCTGGAGTTTCTGAACGAGTAGTTTTTGACCTGAGGAGAGGAATACAAGTTGTTAACAAGGAGGTGCAGGAAAAGTGTTTATGGTTTCTATTGATGAAGAACTATGTGGAGGATGCAATTTGTGTGCAGACAGCTGTCCGTCCCGGATCTTAAGTTTTGATGAAGAACAGCAAAAGACCTTTGTGACCGGGGATGCCACCGAATGCATGGGCTGCGAAGCTTGCGTAACTGTTTGCGAACATGGTGCTATAACGATCATGGAGATATAAATAATTCGAGCAACAGGAGGTGTAAATATGTCGGACGAAAGAAAAACGCCGCAGTTAGACGAATTGGAAAAAGGACCCTGGCCCAGTTTTGTTACGGAAATGAAGAGGGCAGCTGAGAAAAACCCTGCGGCCGGCGATTTGTTAGGGCTGATGGAACGGTCTTACGAAGATAAGACCGGGCATTGGAAACATGGCGGCATAGTTGGAGTGAGAGGTTACGGCGGAGGTGTTATTGGCCGCTATACCGATTTACCGGAGGAGTATCCAAATCTTAAGGAGTTTCATACCATGCGGGTCAATCAGCCCAGCGGTTGGTTTTATAACACCGATTCTCTGCGGGAAATATGTGACATCTGGGAGAAACATGGCAGCGGCTTGACCAACTTCCACGGTTCTACCGGGGATATTATCCTGCTGGGGATGAAAACGGAAGAACTGCAGCCGACTTTTGATGAACTGAGTGATGCCGGCTACGATCTGGGAGGATCGGGCTCTGACCTGCGTTCACCCAGCTGCTGCGTGGGACCGGCACGCTGTGAATATGCCTGTTACGATACCCTGGATATGTGTTATGACCTCACCAATGAATTTCAGGATGAATTGCACCGCCCCATGTGGCCTTATAAATTCAAGATAAAAATGTCCGGCTGCGCCAATGATTGTGTAGCAGCCATCGCCCGCGCCGATTGCTCAGTGATCGGGACCTGGCGGGATACGATCAGCATCGACCAGGAAGAAGTAAAGAAATATGCCGAGAGTGGTATGAACATCCAGCGGGTGGTATGCGACAAGTGTCCCCCCCGGGCCCTGGAATATGATGCAGAGAAGCAGGAACTGACTGTTATTCCCGAAGATTGTACCCGCTGCATGCATTGTATCAATATGATGCCCAAAGCGATTCAGCCTGGTAAAGAGAAAGGGGCCACAATCCTGCTGGGAGGCAAATCGACCATCGTCAAATCTGCTTTCATGTCATGGGTCATCGTTCCTTTTATGAAAATGGAACCGCCTTATGATGAATTCAAGGATCTAATCCGCCGCATCTGGGATTGGTGGGATGAAAACGGCAAGACCCGTGAAAGACTTGGGGAATTGGTCTACCGGGTAGGAATGACCAGGTTTTTGAAAGAAGTTGGATTGCCGGCAGTGCCGCAGATGGTTTTCCGGCCCCGGGCCAATCCTTATGTATTCTGGCAGCCGGAAGATTTCGAAGCACATAAATAAGCGTTCACAAAGCTCCTGGTTAAATTAAATTTGAATGAGGTGATTTTAGATGGCTAAATTAGACATTGGGCCTCCCGATTATAGAAAAAATCTGCCGCCGGTGATCACAAAAAACTATGGGCAATGGAAATATCATGATTATGTAAAACCGGGGGTACTGAGACATGTAGCCAAATCAGGCGATGTGCTCTACAGTATCCGGGCGGGTTCTCCACGCCTGGTCAGTATTGATTTTATCAGGGATGTATGCGATCTGGCCGATACGTATTGCAATGGTTACCTGCGCTTTACCAGCCGGCATAACATTGAATTCCTGACTGATGATGCCTCCATGGTGGAGCCTTTGATCGAGGCCTGTGAGGCCAAAGGACTGCCGATAGGCGGGACCGGCGCTTCCCTCAGCAACATCGTCCATACCCAGGGATGGGTCCACTGCCATACCCCGGCTACAGATGCTTCGGGAATCGTAAAGGCAGTGATGGATGATTTGTTCGAGTATTTCAAAACTGATGACCTGCCGGCCCGGCTCAGAGTTGCCATGGCTTGCTGCCTCAATATGTGCGGGGCAGTCCATTGCAGTGATATCGCCATTTTAGGTGTGCATCGGACGGTGCCGGTGATCGATCATGACATCATCCGCAAAGGTACGGAGATACCAACGCTGGTAGCCAGCTGTCCGACCGGGGCGATCCGTCCCGATCCCAAAAATAAAAGTGTAGTGATCAAAGATGAAAACTGTATGTACTGCGGCAACTGTTATACCATGTCACCGGGGATGCAGATCATGGATCCGGAGAATGACGGGATCGCTATTATGGTAGGCGGCAAGGTATCCAATGCCCGCAGTGTACCAATGTTTTCCCGGCTGGTCATCCCCTTTTTACCTAACAATCCGCCCCGCTGGCCGGAAACAGTGGAAGCGGTGAGAAATATTGTGGAAACCTGGATCAGACACGCCCGCAAAGGCGAGCGGGTAGGAGAATGGATCGAACGGATCGGTTGGGAAAGATTCTTTACGCTTGCTAATATTCCTTTTTCCGAAAAGTGTATCGATGATTATATTTTCTCCCGGGAAACGTTCCGGACCACGGCGGCATTTAAGTACTAGTAAGACGGAATCTGTTCAGAGACCTTTTCCAGGCCTCGCAAAATTCTAATTGAGAGGATGAGAAACATGGAAAAAGGACCGGCGAATCCGGAAATCAAAGAAAAAGTTCTGGCTTATCTGGAGACGGTTGAAAAAGCCAAGAGCAAGGATATTGCCAGCGCCATAGGTGCCGTCAAATCCGAAGTTGACCTTGCAGTAAAAGAACTGGCTATAGAGGATAAAGTGGAATACCTCTACATTACGACTACATTCGTTGCCCTGAAAGGGAAGGTCGGCGCTCCCTGATCCATAGCAGAGATGCGCAGATAATGCAGGAGTATATATAATGAAAACATCGATTGAGCAGTCATTGATCAAAAAAAAGCAGCAAGTTCTTAAGAAATGGCAGGGGACAGCCTTCTCCAGCCAGCGTATAACAACGGGCGGGAAGCCGGAAGGACGATTTTCTGACCCGGTCTCCTATGTAGTGAAGGCCAATACCGAAGCAATGCTGGAATGGCTGCTGGAAGACCAGGGGGATCTGCGTGTACCCCTGGAAGAAATTTGCCGGCTGAAAGCCGTAGAGGAAACCAGACCGGCCGAGGCTTTAGGGTTTATCTTTGCTTTAAAGCAGATTATCCGGGAAGAACTGGCCGGTGATCAGGAAATAGAAATCGGCATCGAGGAACTCTGGAAGCTCGATCAACGGATAGACGAAATGGCTTTGCTGGCTTTCGGGATCTACTGTGACTGCCGGGCGAAAATTTATGAATTGAGGATCAACGAAATCAAACGCTTAAATGGGAGAGGTGCAGGATGAAGATAGGAACTCCGCTGCTGGCGGTTATGGTCCTGGCTTTAGTGGCATGGACAGGGACCCAAGTCTTACATCTGAATACGTTGTTCGGCATCATCCTGCCTTATACGGCATTGGCCGTATTTTTAGCCGGCTTCATATATCGTGTGGTGAGGTGGGCAATGTCACCGGTGCCCTTTTCTATCCCCACTACCTGCGGGCAGCAACGGTCTTTGCCCTGGATTAAGCAGGATAAGATCGAAAATCCTGACGACCTCTGGGGAGTCATCGGCCGCATGATATTGGAAGTAACGCTCTTCCGCTCTTTGTTCCGCAACACCGTCACGGAAAAAAGGGGAGAAAAGCTGGCATTTGGCTCGGCCAAATGGTTATGGTTCGGGAGTCTGTTATTTCACTGGTCAATGCTGTTCGTTATTTTACGGCATCTGCGGTTCTTTACCGATCCGATCCCGTTTGTGGTGCAGGGGATAGAAAGCCTGGACAGTTTTTTACAGGTGGGTGTTCCGTTGTTATATCTGACGGATGTTTTTTTGGTAGCAGCATTGACTTACCTGTTTTTACGACGGGTCGTCGTTCCCCAGGTTAAGTATATTTCCCTGGCTGCTGACTATTTCCCCTTGTTTTTGCTGTTGGGGATTGCTGTATCAGGGATCCTGATGCGTTATTTCTTTAGAGTTGATATCGTCGAGGTCAAGGCACTGGCGATGGGGCTGGTCCATCTGCAGCCGGTGGTATCTGCAGATATCGGGGCGATCTTTTACATTCATCTATTCCTGATCTGCAGTCTGTTTGCTTATTTTCCCTGGAGCAAACTGATGCACGCCGGGGGGATCTTTATGAGCCCCACCAGAAATTTGGCCAATAACAGCCGGATAATCCGGTATATAAATCCCTGGAACTATAAGGTAAAAACCCATACTTACGACGAGTATGAAGATGAGTTCCGGGAAAAAATGCGCAAAGCTGGCTTGCCGCTGGAGAAGGAGGGATAAAGAATGGCAAAGTTACCGGATAAAAAAGATTTACTGTCATATGATTATGCCGTTCCTTCAACAGAATGGATGGATACACCGGCAGAATTCAAGCCGGGTACCTATTGTTACGGGGCCAGGGGAAGAAATCTGGAAATCGTGGATTTTCCCAATGCGCGGGATTGGTCTCCCAATGATGAGGATTGGAAACTGCCGGAAAATTGGAAAGAGATCATTATAGAGGGAATGGCGGAACGCATGTCCAAGTACCGTTCTTTCAAACTGTTTATGGATGTATGTGTTCGCTGCGGAGCCTGTGCCGATAAATGCCATTTTTATATGGGCACCGGTGATCCCAAAAACATGCCGGTCTTAAGGGCAGAACTGCTGCGTTCAGTGTACCGGCGCTATTTTACACCGGCTGGCAAAATGTTCGGACGTTTAGCCGGAGCCCGTGACCTTACCGAAGATGTGATCAAAGAATGGTGGTATTATTTCTATCAATGTACAGAATGCCGCAGATGTTCGGCTTTCTGCCCCTATGGTATCGACCAGGCGGAAATCACCATGATGGGACGGGAATTACTGAATCTGCTGGGGCTGAATACCGACTGGATCTCCGGCCCGGTGGCCAATTGTTATATGAAAGGCAACCATGTGGGGCTGGAACCACAGGCCATCATGGATAATATCGAATTTATGCTGGATGATATTGAAACCGTGACCGGCAGGCGGATCGAGCCTTCCTTTAACCGCAAAGGTGCGGAAATACTATTTGTGGCCCCTTCCGGCGACCTCTTTGCGGAACCGGGCATCTATACCTGCATGGGTTATCTGATGCTGTTTGAACAATTAGGGCTGGATTATACCATGAGTACCTTTGCCTCCGAAGGAGGAAACTTTGGATTTTTCACCTCCAATGAAATGGCCAAGCGGCTCAACGCCAAAATTTATGCCGAAGCCAAAAGACTCGGGGTCAAATGGATATTAGGCGGGGAGTGCGGCCATATGTGGCGGGTGGTAAATCAATATATGGATACCTGGAATGGTCCGGCTGATTTTCTTGAAGTACCGGTCTCACCTATCACCGGGACCAGGTTTGAAAACGCCCGCTCCACTAAAATGGTTCATATTACAGAGTTTACAGCCGACCTGATTTATCATAACAAATTAAAATTGGATCCCAGCCGCAATGATCATCTGCGGGTCACCTTCCATGATTCCTGTAATACTTCAAGGGCCATGGGGCTTCTGGAAGAACCACGTTATATTATCAGTAAAGTCTGCAACAATTTCTTTGAAATGCCGGAAGAAACCATCCGGGAAAAGACTTTGTGCTGCGGCAGCGGTTCAGGACTGAACGCCGGAGAAAATATGGAACTGCGTCTCAGGGGAGGTTTCCCCCGGGCAAATGCGGTCAAATATGTACAAGGAACACACGGGGTCAATGTATTAGCCAATATTTGCGCCCTTGACCGGGCTTCCTTCCCGGCCCTTATGGATTATTGGGTCCCGGGTGTAAAAGTAATGGGAGTGCATGAACTGCTGGGCAATGCACTGGTTATGGACAATGAAATCGAAAGGACAGTGGATCTCCGTTTGGAAGAACTGCCTGAAAAAGGGGTGAGCAGCGATGTATAACCCTGGGAAGATCATTACCATCCTGGTACTTTTTGTGCTATTGATCACGGCGCCTATTTTACTTAATATCGGCAAAGCCAGTGAACCCCCTGCTCCGAGTCTGGATACGGCCGCCATTGAACAGCTGGATGAAAAACAATGTATTGAATCCAAGGAGTTTATGCGTACGCATCACCCGCAGCTGCTAAGCGACTGGCGGCAACAGGCTGTCAGAGAAGGGGAGACAGAGTATATCAGCAGTTCCGGAGCAGCCTGGGAAATGAGCCTGGAAAACAATTGTCTGCAGTGCCATTCCAACCGCAGTGAATTTTGTGATTCCTGCCATACCTATACAGCTGTCGAACTATATTGTTGGGACTGCCATGATGGAACGAAAGGAGCCGGTGCAGCAAAATGAACAGACGGAATTTCATCAAAATCATGGCCGGTGCAGCTGTGGGCGGAGCCGCCATTTATAAAGGTTTAGACAGTTTCGGTGCAGAGGCTGCAGCCGGGGAAGCGCAAACGCTGCCGGCCAAACACTGGGGAATGGTCATTGATGTCAGCAAATTTCAGGGGACCGAGGATATAAAGCAGATCGCTGCTGCTTGTCATCAATATAATAATGTGCCGGATATCGGTAAAGCCGATCATGAGATCAAATGGATCTGGCAGGAAGATTTTGAGCATACCTTTGCTGAACTGGAAAGTGAATACTTCAGTGAAAAAATACAAAAGATGCAATACCCGGTTTTGTGCAACCACTGTGAGAATCCGCCCTGTGTCCGGGTATGCCCTACCCAGGCCACCTTTAAACGGGCTGACGGGATCGTGAATATGGATTATCACCGCTGTATCGGCTGCCGGTTCTGTATGGCCGCCTGTCCCTTTGGAGCCAGGAGCTTTAATTTTGTGGATCCCCGACCGCATATCGAAAAGGTCAATCCGGAACTGCCGACCCGCACCAAGGGTGTGGTGGAAAAATGCACCTTCTGTGTTGATCGCCTGGAAAAAGGAGAAATGCCTGTTTGTGCCGAGGTTTCCAAAGGCGCCATTCTCTTTGGCGATCTGAATGATCCTGATTCCGAGATCCGGAAAGTTCTTGGTGCCAGCTTTTTCATCCGGCGCAAAGTGGAATTGGGGACCGGCCCCAGTGTTTATTATGTGATCAGGGGAGGCGAAGCAAGTGCTTGAGCAGGCTTTGAACGGAAGCAAACGATATTATGCCTTGATCGGAGTTCTCCTGATCATGATCATTGCCGGAGGCGCTGCTTACCTCCAGCAATTATATTACGGCCTGGGTGTCACCGGTATGAGCCGGGACGTTACCTGGGGCCTTTATATCTCCCAATTCACCTTCATGGTGGGTGTAGCTGCTTCAGCGGTAATGGTGGCTATTCCTTATTATCTGCATGACCACAAAGCCTTTGGACCCATCGTGATTCTGGGTGAATTCCTGGCCGTGGCAGCGGTAGTGGTCTGCATGCTGTTTGTTTTTGTCGATCTGGGGCAGCCAGCCCGGGTCTTGAATGTAATATTGCATCCTACTCCGAGCTCGGTTATGTTCTGGGACTTGTGCGTACTGGCCGGTTATCTGCTCTTGAATTTTATCATCGGCTGGACGGTTTTAGGCATGGAGAAAAAAGGATTTCCGCCGCCTAAATGGGTGAAAGTATTAACTTATGTTGCGATTCCATGGGCCATCAGTATCCATACGGTAACGGCTTTTCTCTATGCCGGTCTTCCGGGCAGGTATTACTGGATGACAGCTATCATGGCAGCGCGCTTTTTATCTTCCGCTTTTGCGGCCGGGCCTGCACTGCTGATCATACTCTGTCTGGTTCTGCGGCGCTGGACTTCATTTAAAACCTCTGTGGAAGCGATCCAGTCACTGGCTAAAATCGTTGCCTATGCCATGATCGCCAATGTGTTCTTCTTCCTGTTGGAAGTATTTACAGCCTTTTACTCTCAGATACCTGGACACATGGCTGCCCTGACTTATTTGTTTGCAGGGATCGACGGAAAGGATAACCTGGTTCCTTTGATGTGGTGTGCAGCCTTGCTGGCATTAACCGGCATAACGCTTTTAGTGATCCCGAAGCTGCGCCGCAATGAAAAAGTGCTGGTGGCAGCACTGGGAGCGGTATTTATAGCTTCCTGGCTGGATAAGTCCATCGGGCTGGTTCTGGGAGGCTTTGTCCCCAATGCCTTTGGCAAAGTGACAGAATATATACCTTCAGGCATTGAAATAATGATCATACTTGGTGTTTATGCAGTGGGTCTGCTGCTGCTGACCATTTTATATAAGGTGGTGATTGCCGTCCGGGAGCAAAATGCCGGATTTGAATTGGATGAATGAACAAGTCATGTAATTTTGTTTTGATCTGCCTGGGATCATCCAAAAAACCAGGCATAAAGCAATAAATAACAAGGAGGTATAAAGAATGGCGGAATTAAAAGTAGGAGACCGCGTATTGCAGTTGGATGAAGACGGCTTTCTTGATAATGCCGACGAATGGACTGAAGAAGTAGCTGAAGTCCTGGCAACTACAGAAGAAGTTGAGCTTACCCCTGAACATTGGGAGGTCATCAACTACCTGCGTAATTACTATAAGGAATACGGGGTAGCGCCGATGGTAAGAAAATTATTGAAAGATACCAAAAAAACTTCGGCAGAAATTTACACATTATTCCCCAGCGGCCCGGGTAAAGGCGCATGTAAAATTGCCGGACTGCCTAAACCGACCGGCTGCGTATAAGATTTATGGCAAGTGGTTATTGTTTCACAGGAGGCAGGCCCTGCGCCTTATAAGCGGGGCAAAGAGCCTTCCAGTCTCGTGAAGCATACAGAAGTGAGAACATGGCGAAGTCAGCTTGTCTATGATCAAGTTTTAAGGAAGGAGAATGTAAGATGCGTCTGGTCATTGCTGCCCCCCACGGGCGTTCCGGTAAATCAACCATCACCCTGGGCATTATCGGAGCTTTAAAGGCCAAACATGGTCTTGCCGTACAACCATATAAAAAAGGACCTGATTTTATTGATCCTTCCTGGTTAAGCTGGATGGCTGAACGCCCGTGCTGTAATTTGGATCTGTACTTTTCGCCCCCTCAGCAGATCAGGACTCTATTCGATCGGGCCTGTGCTGATGCTGATATAGCAGTCGTGGAAGGTGCCATGGGATTATATGACGGATTGGATGTGGAAGGCAGCGACAGCACCGCTGCCATTGCCCGCACTATCAATGCCCCGGTGATCCTGGTGGTGGATTGTACTCGTATGACCCGCAGTGCAGCGGCTTTGGTGAAAGGTTTTCAGAACTTTGAAACCGGAGTAGATATTGCCGGTGTAATACTCAATAAAGTGGCGCGCCCGCGGCATGAAAACATCCTGCGGCAAAGCATTGAACAATATACTGGAATACCTGTGATCGGAGCCGTTCCCAAAATCAAAAACATTCATATAGCCGACCGCCATTTAGGATTGGTACTGGCACAGGAAGTACAGGGCCTTGATAATTTGCGAAACTGTCTGACGGAGACGGCCAGCCAATATATCGATCTGGAGGCTTTACTGGCTATTGCCGGAAGGAGCCAGGAGCTGCCGCGTCAGCTTCAGGACAGGGGGCCTTCGGCTTCCAATCGGGCGCGGATCGGTATTATCAAGGATAAGGTGTTCAGCTTTTATTATCCTGAAAACCTGCAGGCCCTGGAAAACAGCGGCGCTGAATTAGTCATCATCGACAGCTTGCAGGACAAAAAATTGCCGGAAGTGGATGCGCTTTATATTGGGGGAGGATTCCCGGAAGTTCATGCGCAGCAGTTGCAGGACAATGATTCCCTGCGTGCAGATATCAGGCGTATGATCCTTTCAGGTCTGCCGGTATATGCGGAGTGCGGCGGGTTGATGTATTTAGCCCGGCGTTTGCACCATGAAGATCAGGTGTTTGAAATGACAGGGGCTTTGCCCTGCGATGTGAAAATGTCAGCCCGCCCCAAAGGGCATGGTTATTCATTGATGAAAGTGGTCAAACCGAATTATCTTTTTTCAGAAAACACAGAGATACGCGGGCACGAATTTCATCACTCCCAGATCTGCAATGCTGACCAGTCCCTGGGCAGCATTATGGAAGTCCAGCGAGGTTATGGTTTAGACGGAAAAAATGACGGTATTCTTTTTCACAATGTGATCGCTGCTTACCAGCATATTTATGCGCCGGCCAATCCGGAATGGGCAGCCAATTTTGTGGCGCAGGCTGAAAACTATAAAGAAACCGCACGGAAACTGCCCGGATAATAAACTTACATTAGATATTACTAATGTTTTGATAATGGCATAAAAGTTTATGCCATTTTTTTGCGAAAAAAATCACGAATTTATAGGGAAAAAATAAAAAAAATAACTTTACATTATGAATTGGCAGGTGTAAATTATAGTTAACGATAAGAGTGATGTTGCGTTAGATATTATTTAATAACTTTTTTTATTGTCATACAGCATGAACAACAAAATATCGGCAGTTGATTGTGCCTGACCTGTATTATTTAAAGCGTGTACTCGAAAGTTCACCGGGAGGTACGACATGATTTTACCACGATATCTGGAAATTGATCTCACTACCGAAGCAATACGAACGTACTCCATAAGCGAAGCTGATTATGATATGTTTATCAGCGGCAAAGCGCTGGCCGCTAAGATCCTCTATGATGAATTACCCCCCTTTACCCCTCCCCTTTCTCCTGAAAATATCATTGTGATAAACACCGGGATACTGACTGGCAGCGGTGCACCTTCAAGCAGCCGTTTCAATATCAGTACCAAAAGTCCCCTGACCGGAGCGATCGCTTCTTCCAACTGCGGAGGCATATTTGGCACCAGGCTGCGTCGAGCCGGATATGATGGTCTGGTGATCAGGGGAAAAGCTTCCCGTCCGGTCTATATTGAAATCATTGATGGAAAAGTGCAGATAAAAGACGCTGCTGATATTTGGGGCCTGAACAGTGAAGAAAGTCAGGCTCGTTTTGACAAGAAATACGGCAAACTGGTCATTGGACCTGCAGGTGAAAATGGAGTGCTATATGCCTGTGCAGTATCCGGTGAACGGGTGGCAGGCCGCTGCGGAACCGGTGCAGTAATGGGCAGCAAAAACTTAAAGGCTTTGGTTGCCCAGGGGAATATTCCCATTCCCATTGCTGATGAGACCGCCTGGAAAGACTATATTGGCCGCTGGATGAAATTCTTAAAAGAGCATCCCAGCACCGGTCAGGATATGCCTGGACTTGGGACGGCAGGATTTGTCAACAAAGCAAACCGCAGTCGGGTTTTGCCGGTTCATAATTTCAGTGAGGTCGGTTCGCCGCTGGCTAACCAGATCTCTGGGGAAACCCTGGCAGCAGATTACCTGGAAAAGAACTCCGGGTGTCTTAGCTGTCCGATCCGCTGCGAACGGCGGGTAAAATTGAACGGCAAAGATATAAAAGGACCGGAATACGAAACCATTGGCCTTTTTGGCTCCAATATAGGAAATTTTGATTTGCAGTCTATCATTAACTGGAATTACCAGGCTGATCTCCTGGGGATGGATACCATATCGCTGGCGGGAACCCTGGCTTTTGCCATGGAACTGCAGCAAAAGGGTATCAAGGACTTTGGCATCAGGTTTGACAGCCCGGAAGGCATCCGTGAAGCCATCGATGACATTGCCTGCCGCCGGGGAGTTTGTGCAGAACTGGCTGATGGCTCGGCAAGACTGGCACAAAAATATGGTGAGAAATCCTGCGCGATCCAGGTAAAAGGTTTGGAACTGGCTTCTTATGACCCCCGCCATACAGTGGGCCTGGGATTGGGTTATGCTACTGCCAACCGGGGAGCCTGCCATTTAGGCGGAGGATTTTTAACTTTTCTTGAGGTACTGAGTCCGGTCACATTTGATGGATTGACCACCAGGGGCAAAGCGGCCCTGACCGTTTTCTTTCAGAACGCCATGGAAGCTATATCATTGGGAGGATCGTGTCTGTTTACCTCTTTTACCGTCATGCCCGCATTTCTTTTTGGGCGCCGGGAAGATGATCTTTTGGGCAAAGTGGCAGGACGGTTGATCTTCCTGAGCAATCCGGTCATAAAATTTCTGGCTAAACATCCTTCCCTGCTGCATTTCAAATCTTTCGCCCTGTTTCCTCATGTTGGGGCGTGGGAAATCGTAACCGGCAGGAAAATAAGCACCGGTGATTTTATCAGAGCGGGGGAAAGGGCTTTCGTTATTGAACGAATGTTTAATATGCGTGAAGGATTCAGCAGCAATGATGACGTCTTGCCCGACAGGCTTATGGAAGAATTGACCCCTGACCAGGATGTGAAATTGAAAGATAAATTGGCAGTCATGCTGGCTGAGTATTACCGGATCAGGAGATATGACCGCCAGGGAAAACCTGGCGGGCAGTTGCTCAAAGAGCTGGGATTGTCAGAACTGCCGGTTCATTAAAGATTTGGGAAGAATGCAAAAAGGAGGTGCAGTATAAACTTCGGTTAGCAGGAAATGCTCGTTTCTCCTCGTGCTGATCGATGGTTGTAATGGTAACTATTAAAGGAGGCGAACACATTGGTTGAAGAGAAGCAATCATCGGGAAAATTTGTTTTAAGCCACAGGCAGAAGCTCTTAATGCCGCTGGTTATGATCGGTGCCTTTTTTGAAGGGTTTGACTTTATGGTGGTAAATCTGGCTCTTCCTTATATAAAGGATGCCTTTAACATTACCGAACAAGTAGCCAGTTATACTTTGTCTGTGATTGCCATTGGTGCGCTGGTGGCGTTTTTTGTGGTACGAATGGCTGACCGGATCGGCCGCAGACCAATTTTTATCTGGTCCGTTATTATTTATTCAGTTTTTAGTTTGTTGACTGCATCATCGGTGAATTTGGAGATGTTCATTGCCTTTCAATTTATTGCCCGCGTATTTCTGGTGGTTTGCTGGGCAGTAGGATTTATTATCGTGGCGGAGGAGTTTGATGCTGAATATCGCGGACGAGCCCTGGGATTATTTCAGGGAGCGGCAGCCATCGGTGCGATTTTCCCCTCGCTGCTCCTGCCCGTCGTTGCAATGATACCAGTTCTGCACTGGAGAGGATTATATATCATCGGAGCACTGCCATTGATTTTACTTATATTCTTTGCCAAGAATCTGCCGGAGACCCAGCGTTTTACAGAGTGTAAAGCGGGAAAAGGCGAAAATACTCCTTCCTTGTTTGCGGTTTTTACTGCCCCCTATCGTAAAAACCTATTCGCTATTATGGCCTTGTGGTTCTTTATGTATATATCTTATTCAGCAGCAATGAACTTTTTTGCCCTGCGGGTGGAAAGCGAACTGGGCTGGAATGAAAATCAAGTCGGTTTGGTAACCGCTTTGGCCTTTACCCTGGGGTTGGCCGGTTATGTAGCAGTAGGAAAACTGCTGGATAAGATCGGGCGCAAGAAGACTGCCTATATTTTCTTTGGGATCGGCTCACTGGCAGTCATGACCGTATTCCAGGCCCAAGGTTTCCTGCAGGTGGCCCTGGCACAGATCGTAGGAGTATTCTTTACCGGAACATTTACCGTTTTGTGTGCTACCTTTACCAATGAGCTGTTCCCTACCGAATTGCGCGGCAATGCTACTGCCTGGGGAAACAACATTATCGGACGTTTGGGACAGATCGCAGCGCCGGCTTTGGTTGGATTCTTATCAGCACCAATGCTGCTCAATGGCATAGGCAATGCTGTTACCCTGATGGCCGTCGGAGTCCTGATATGTATTTTAATCATAGCCATGTTTTTACCCGAGCCATTGACCTATAAGATTCCGCCCTATAATGCGGACCAGTCCGCAAGCAAGTCATCTTAAGTTTTTACCGGGCGGTCGAGGCTCAGCGATACATTTTACAGGATCTTAGGTTGATTGTGATCGATAGGTGAGAGGAGGAATGCACGGAATCTTGAAAATGATTGTACTTGCTGATAATTGTCGCATTCAGTTTATGACTGAAGCCAATATAGGAGGGATCGGATCAAATGAATGACAAAGTTCAAGTATTGGTCATCGGAGCAGGAATAATGGGGCACTCCATTGCCCAGGATTTTGCTGCCCATGGCTATCCCACCACACTCTATGATCAGAGCGGCGAACAGCTGGAAACAGCCAGGAAGCTGGTTGACGGCAATCTTCAACTGCTGAAAGATGAAGGAATGATCACAGATGAGGGTATCAAAAATGTAAATGAGCTGCTGGTTTACACGGATAAAATGGAGGACGCAGCCAGACAGGCCAAATTCGTAGTTGAAGCTGTTCCTGAAGTACCGGATATAAAACAGGCTTTGTTTGCGGAACTGGACAGGCTCTGTTCCCCGGATACTATTCTGACCAGTACCACTTCGGCTTTAAATATTTATGATGTGGTGCAGGTATCCAATCCTGGCCGTTTGATCATCGGACACTTCTGTAACCCGGCCCATATCATTCCGTTAGTGGAAATCGTACTGGGACCGGAGACATCACCGGAGACTTTGGAATTTGCCAAAAAGGTTTATGAAAGTCTGGATCATGTCCCGGTAGTGTTAAAACAGTACACGATTGGATTTATCGTTAACCGTCTAAACACTGCATTGGCACGGGAGGCCAATTACATCGTGGAACAAGGGTGGGCTTCTCCGGAAGATGTTGATAAAGCCATAACCAATAATGCCGGGCTTAAGTTGGCTTTTGAAGGCCCCCTGGAACTCTACGACCATATCGGCTGGGATTTGGCGAAATTAGGCGGAACTTTCCTGGCGCCGATGCTGTGCAATACTACGGCGACTGCTTTGCCGGATAAAATGGTGGCTGAAGGCAATCTGGGAGTGAAAACCGGCAAGGGACTTAAGGATTATACCGGCCTTGACCGCGTAAAAGTCCAAAATGACCGTAACCGCAAAATATTAAAGGTTCTCAGAATGGTAAAACATTTTTAATGATTATTATTGAAACAATTTTGATGGGAGGTATTTTAAAATGGCAGAAATCAGAGGCGGAACCATGGTTCAAGAAATCCTCAAAAAAGAAGGAGTAAAGTATATTTTCGGTATTCCGGGAGGTCACATCTATCCGATGATGGAATCCTGTGATGAAAACGGTATCAAATTCATTGGTGTCAGACATGAGATGACCGCAGCCATGATGGCTGAAGGATGGGCTCTGACCACCGGCGACTTTGGTGTATGTACAGCCACAGCAGGTCCTGGTGTGACCAATCTGGTAACCGGGATCGCCAATGCTGACCGCAACTGTTCACCGGTATTGATCATGGCCGGAAAAGCAAAAGTTATCGAAGCTGACCGCAATGAACTGCAGGACTTTAATCAGATCGATATTTACAAGTCCATGACCAAGCATGCCAGATCAGTGCAGGAAACCCATCGTATTCCTGAGTATGTTGGCAGAGGCATAGCGGAAGCCACTACCGGAAGACCGGGACCGGTCTACATGGAAATCCCCCGGGATATTATGGAAGGTTATGTGGATGAATCTCTTGTCGAATACCAGAAAACCTATCGTTTAACCAACAAACCGGCTGGTAATCCGGCTGATATCGAGAAGGCCGCCAAAATATTGGATGAAGCCCAAAGACCTGTTGTCATAGCTGGAAGCGGTGCTTTCTACTCCAAAGCGCAAGATGAACTGAAAGAGTTTGTCGAGAAAACCGGCATTCCCTTCTTCACCCGCAATGCTGCCCGCGGACTGGTTCCTGACAGTCATCCCTTATTTGTATCGATTGGAGCCACTGGGCATCCCGTTTTTGCCGGAGCAATTCAGAACGCCGATGTAGTATTGCTCCTGGGAACACGCCCCGGCTACATTATGAAGCGGGAATCCTTCCCGGCCAATGCCAAGATCATCCGGGTCGACATTGACGCTGCATCTATTACTGACCAGCTGGATGTGGAAGTCGGTATTGCCGGCGATGTTAAAGAAGTGCTAAAACAGCTGATCTCCGCAGTAAAACAAAACACTCACAAAGAGTGGACCGATGCTCTCAGCAACGGCAAATCCCAGATGGTGCAGGCAGTATTGCCCATGTTGACATCTGATCAGACCCCCATTCACCCCGTTAGACTTATGTTCGAAATCATGCAGCGCATTGATGAGGACACGATTGTCGTTATTGATGGCGGTGATACGGCTACTTTCGGAAACTCCTTCCTGCCGGCTACCGGCCCTGGCCAATACATGGGGATCGCCAACGGCAGTTTCGGACCTCTGGGTGTAGGTGTTCCCTATGCGATGGCAGCCAAACTGGCCCATCCGGAAAAGAAAGTGCTCCTTATCACCGGTGACGGTGCTTTCGGTTATGGAGCTATGGAATATGATACAGCTCTGCGTTACGGTATCAAATTCACCACCGTTATTCTCAATGACAGCTGCTGGGGAATGATCAAGCGGTCAGAAGCCAAGAGAGCTGTTGAGGATAAACCCTTTGTGGGATTATTCTTGAGAGATGTTCGTTACGACAAGGTGGTTGAGGCTCTGGGCGGATATGGAGAATATGTGACCGAGGCCAAAGACATCGGCGCTGCCATTGACAGAGCAATGGCCTCTGACAAACCGGCTGTTGTAAACGTTATGACCGATGTGAACTGTGGACCTAACAGATAGTACTCTACTTGTTTTAAATATGGTTATTTTGAGGAGGAAAAATAATGGCTAAACAAAAAATGATAGCCAGTGAGGCAATTGTTGAAACATTAGTGGCAGAAGGCGTTAAGCACGTATCAGGTATTGTGGGATCTGCCTTTATGGACGTGCTGGATCTTATGCCGGCAGCGGGAATCAGATTTATCCCGGTGCGGCACGAGCAAAGCGCGGCTCATATGGAAGATGCTTATGCCCGTGTAACGGGTACAGCGGGCGTATGCATAGGCCAGAACGGTCCTGGAATAACCAATATGGTTACCGGAGTAGCGGCGGCCAATATGGGGCATACCCCTATGGTGGTAATATCTCCTTCCGCTGGAACCGGGTCTATCGGATGGGATGGATTCCAGGAGTGTGATCAGGTATCAGTATTCAAAGCGATCACGAAAGCTACGGTCAGACTGCCTCATCCTTCAAGAGCCGCTGATTGCACCAGAACCGCTTTCCGGATGGCTTATGCACTGAGAGGGCCAGTGCTCTTGGACATTCCCCGGGACTATTTTTACGGGGAAGTAGAAGATCACATTTTACAGCCCCACCAGTATCGTGTGGATGACCGGGGCTGCGGATCGCCTGAATCATTGGCCAGAGCTGCCGAACTGCTGGCAAATGCAAAGAAACCGGTCATAGTTGCCGGACGTGGAGTGGTAGATACCGATTCCCATGATATCGTTGCCCGGATCGCTGATCTGCTGACCGCGCCGGTAGCATGCACCTATCTGCATAATGATGCATTCCCGGCCAATCACCGGCTGCATGTTGGTCCTATAGGATATATGGGATCCAAGGCTGCCATGAATACTATGGCCGAGGCTGATGTTATTCTGGCGATCGGTTCCAGATTGTCATATTTCGGGACTCTGCCCCAGTATGACATCAACTACTTCCCGGATTCTGCCAAGATCATCCAGATCGACATCAATCCTTTGCATATCGCCAAAACGCATCCAATAGAAGTGGGTATTATCGGTGATGCCAAAGCAGCTGCCATCGAAATACTGAAACTGCTTCAGGCAAAAATCGGTGATCGCCCGGTAAATGAAGCTCGTTTGGCTGAGATCGCAGCTCGTAAGGCGGATTGGGAAAAAGAAATCACAGATATGGCTATGGTGCCGGGCAATCCTATGAACCCGCGCAGAGTTCTGCTTGAACTGGCCAAAGTCATGCCGGAAGACGCTATTCTGGCTACCGATATCGGTAATGTGGCCTCAACGGCGAACAGCTATTTTAACTTTAATGGAGGCCGGCAGCATATTGCTGCTTTGACCTTCGGCAACACCGGGTTCTCCTATCCGGCTGCTCTGGGAGCTAAACTGGGCCGTCCGGATGCACCGGTCTTTAATATCGTTGGTGACGGCGCCTGGGGCATGAGTCTGCATGAAGTAAGTACGGCCGTACAGGAAAACATTCCGGTAGTTGCATGTGTATTCCATAACACCGCCTGGTGTGCGGAGAAGAAGAATCAGGTTGATTTCTACAATAACAGATTCTATGGTGTTGATATCGAAGCGCCCAACTTCGGAGAAGTAGCCAAGGCTATGGGAGCTTACGGAGCCACCATCGACCGTGCTGAAGATGTTGGCGATGCCTTCCTGGCAGCCATCAAATCCGGCCGTCCGGCTGTTCTCCAGTTTGAAGTCGACGGGACTCAACTGGCACCTCCGTTCAGGAAAGATGCTTTAAAACTTCCGGTAAGATATCTGGAGAAATACAAACACCTGGATTATCGTAACTGGTAATAAAATTGATTAGGAGTGGGTGCCGATCCCCAGAGTGGGGATCGGCTTCACCATCCTGTAACTTAACATGATAACTACCTTTAATAGAAGAATGGAAAGAAGGTATGTTAATATGGCCAGAGATTTTAAAGACAAGGTTGTCGTTATAACTGGTGCTGCCTCTGGGCTTGGCTATTCCCTTTGCAAGCGTTTTGCGCAAGCGGGCGCTATAGTAATCGGTCTCGACAAGGATGCCGCGGGGTTGAAAACATTAGCCGAGGAACTAAGCGGCATAGGTGCTTCTGTCAATACTTTTTTGTGTGACGTAACCGATGAAGCGGTCGTAAATGATACGATAAGTCAGATTATCGATAATATAGGTGATATATATGTGCTGATCAATAATGCCGGGGTATCACATGTAAGCTTGTTCAAGGAAACCAGGGCTTTTGTGCTTAAAAGGGTTATTGATATCAGTCTCTTCGGTACTATATACTGTACCAAAGCAGCTATTGACAGCATAATCAAAACGCAGGGAACGATTATAGGAATCTCCAGTGTGGCTGGATATGCACCTCTGGCAGGCAGAACGGGATATGCGGCTGCCAAACACGGAATGGCTGGTTTCCTGAATACTCTGCGGACAGAAGTGGATAAGGACGGAGTCAAGGTGTTGCTCGTATTTGCTACCTATATTAAGACCAACCTCGCTAAGAACAACTTGAGTGCCGATGGGACACCAATGCGAGAGGAAAGGCCTACTTCAGGTAATGTACTGATGCCTGATGAGGCAGCGGAAAGCATTTTCAATGCGGCAGCTCAGGAAGAAAGGCAGTTATTGCTGGGCGAGACGGCTCAGGCCTCCTGGGATTTATATCATAGCGATCCCCAGACTTATGAACAGATTATGCTGTCATTAAATGAGTACGTTTTTAACTCTACGGCTGATAATGTGGATTCTTAGAAGGAGAGGTGAAGCGCATGCAGGAATATTCTTTTGAAAAGTCTTATGCCATGCTGGAAAAAGCCAAACAGTGGATCCCCAATGGGATTTACGGGCCTCGTACTCCAGCTTTTCTGACCTATGGTTCCTATCCTTGCTTTTTGACCAGGGGTAAGGGAAGCCATATCTGGGATGTGGATGGGAATGAGTATATCGATTATATGTGCTCTTTTGGCACCAATATAATCGGCTTGTGCAATGAAGAAGTGGATGCAGCAGCCATCGAACAGATGAAGAAGGGGGATTGTTTTACTCTGCCCAGCAATCGCTGGAATGAACTGGCGGAGGCCATGGTCAATCAGATAAAGGGACAGGACTGGGTGGTATTTGCCAAAAACGGTTCGGACGTGACAACCTATGCAACCACCATCGCCCGTGCCTATACCGGCAAAAACAAGATCATCCTGGCCGAAGGGGCTTATCACGGTTCCCACTACTGGTGCACCCATTCCAGTTTTGGAATACCCGCAGAGTATAATGCCCATATCCTTTATTTTCACTATAATGACATGGAGGAGTTAAAGAGAATCATCGCTGACAACAGCGGCCAAATAGCCGGTATCATGCTGACTCCTCATCACCACCCGGCAACAGCTGACCAGCTAATGCCGGCTCCGGGCTTTTACCAGGAACTGCGGGAAATTTGTGACCGTGAAGGCATGTTGATGATGATCGACGATATTCGCTGCGGATTCCGTTTACATGAGAATGGGTCACACGTTTATTACAATGCCGACCCGGACCTGATCTGTTTTGGTAAAGCCATGGCCAATGGGTATCCTATTTCCGCCATGACCGGAAAAGAAATTTATAAAGCAACCGCTCAGGGCGCATTCTTCACCGGTACCCACTATTTCAGCGGAGTGCCGATGGCAGCGGCCTTAACCACTCTTAAAGTGATCGTCCGTGACGGGGTAGTGGATTATGTCAATCAAATTGGTTTAGAATTAAAACAAGGGATGGAGCAACAGGCTCTGGCAGCGGGGCTTAAAATCAGCTATACAGGTCCGCCTGCAATTCCTTATATGCGATTTGTTGAGGATCAGGACTTTTCGGTCAACCGTTTCTTCTGCGGTGAAGCAGCCAAACGGGGAATTTTCTTCCACCCGCACCATAACTGGTTTATTTCCGGGGCCCATACCCGGGAAGATATAGAAAAAACCTTGCAGGTAACCGAAGAATGCTTTGCCCTGACAAAAAAGGCGTTCTTTGAATAGTGCGAATAGGAGAAAACGATGCGAATTCATCATTGCGGAGTGAAAGTGCGGGATGTCGAAAAAGCGATGGATTTCTACACCCGGGTTTTAGGTTTGAAGTTGATGGAAACAGTGACCATTGCCGGACAAAATTTTTATTTTGTGGGTGATGGAAGTATGATGCTGGAAATAGAACCTGCCTATGATGAAGAAAGACTCATCTGTGATCACGGGTTTGGCCATCTGGCTTTGGCGGTAGACGACCTGGAAGCGTATTGCCAGGGTTTAAGGAAACATGAAGTGGTCTTTTTAATGGAACCATCGCAGTTTATACCAACACGCAAGATCGCGTTTATTCAGGACCCGGAAGGGAACGCCATACAACTTATTGAATTTATTAATACACATACGGATTACTAATTACATGAAATCAGCACCATTTGCAGGAGGTAAATATGCAGCTGGGGAAACAAATACAGAAGTGGCGTCAGGAAAACGGAATTTCCCTTGAGGAATTGGCCCGGAAGCTTAACACCGCTTTAGCTCAGGTGATCGACATGGAATCCGGTAAAGAGATGTCGGCTGACGAATTGCTGAAGATCGCCCGGGTTCTGGACGAGGAACCGCAGAATAAAACCATCAATAAATATTACAAACGCGATGGAAAAACATCGACATCTGCAGTAGGTGAGCGACTGCGTTTCTATCGTGAGGAAAGAGGCATGAGCATAAGCGAACTGGGCCGCCAGGCAGGATTATCCGCGGCGCACTTGAGTGAGATTGAAAGGTCTCTGGCTACGCCTTCCCTGAAAACCCTGGAGAAACTGAGTCAGGTTTTAGACATACCTACAGGAAGTTTGCTTCCTGCTGACCTGGATGAAACGATGGGACAGAAAGTCCGTCGTCTTCGTGAAGCCATGGGGATTACCCAGAAAGAGCTGGGAGAGATGCTGGGCGTTTCCTACAGTATGATCACCCAGATCGAAACGGACCGTGCCCAGCCTTCTCTGAAAACGCTTAACAATTTGGCTGATATTTTTGGTATCAGCAGCTTTTATTTTGTATTGGATATAGAGGATGAATATTATCGCGAACAAAATCAATCCACAGCTTTGAAAACTGCATTAAAAAGACCGGAAATCAGAAAGGTGATCGATCTGATCGCAGCCTGGACCAATGAAGAATTGGATGGACTGGCGGGAATCATAGAAAGACTGAATACCTTTAGGGCTCCATTGGATGTTCAATATCATGAGGTGAAAGATTTTCTCGACAAATCCACCAATGAAGAAAGACAGCTGGTGTTGGATATGATCGAATTGTTGAAACAACCCGGTCAGGAAACCAAACAAACCTGATACTAGTATTGATGGGCAAAGGGGGAAATGCTTTTGAATTTGAGACAACTGGAGCTATTCAGCCTGGTAGCAGAATTGGGCAATGTGACGGAAGCTGCCCGGCAGTTGTATATGACGCAGCCAGCGGTAAGTCAGACCATTTCTGACCTGGAAGAAAGTCTGGGGCTTAAGCTGTTTGACCGTTTAAACCGCAAAATGCATCTCACCTTTGCCGGCGAACTCTTATATAATTACAGCAAAAAGATTCTCTCTTTGGTGGAAGAAGCCGAAGGGCACATGCTGGAGATCACCAACAACAGGATCGGCCGGCTGCGCCTGGGGGCCAGTACCACCATCGGAATTTATCTGCTGCCGATGCTGGTTGGGCAGTTTAAACGGCAATATCATGATATCCAGAGTACGTTTGTCATTGACAATACTGCAGTTATCGAAGAGATGCTGCTGGATAACCGTCTGGATATAGCCTATGTGGAAGGCCTGGTCCACTCACCGGAAATAGAAGTGCAGAAAGTAAAAGACGATGAGTTATGGCTGATATGTTCTCCCCGGCATCAATGGATCAAGGAAGGAAAAACCGTCATCGAGCCGGTAGAGATCGAAGGCCAGGCTCTGATACTGCGTGAACAGGGCAGCGGGACCCGGGAGGTAGTGGAAAAAGTTTTGCAGAAGCATAAAGTAAACTACCACCCCTGGCATGTTCTGAATAACACAGAAGCCATCAAAAGGGCAGTGATGGAAGATATCGGTATTGCTTTCGTATCTCAATTGGCGGTGAAAGAAGAAATTGACAGCGGACGCCTGGGCAGGGTGGAAATAAAGGGAATTCCGATTTCCCGCGAATTCAGATTGATATGGCACAAGGATAAATATCATACTGCTCTATTGACTTCCTTTATTGAACTGACCATGAGACTTGCTTAGATCGTTAACCGGTTTTTGCTTTAAACTGCTTTGATCAATAACAAATATAAATTTTTATGCCTTCCTGATTATGAAAAGTCAGGAAGGCTTTTTCATGGGAAGATATTATAACAGTCATACATACGTATTCTCCGCTATTCATGTTTCTCTTATGGCAAGCTGGAGTACTGTAGCAGGATTTTGAAGGATTAATCAGTAATAAAGAGAATATAAGAGAATATATTTGTAACTTGATAATCTGCCACCAGCATATGCCTGTGAAGGGAATGAGGCAATTTATGAAAGTTGTTAAGTGGTTATTGGTCTTAGCTGTGATCGGCTTTGGTATGATGCTGATGACCAAGATTCCTGCTTTGGGACTGGCAGAAGCAGGTTTTTGCGGGCGGTGCCACGCCATGGACTATCAGGTAGAGACCTATCTGCATTCACCCCATGCGTTAGAGGCAAATTGTGGTGACTGCCATGACCCCCACGGTTTGGTAACCGGCAGTGCTTTTGCTGTTTACACGGGAACCAGGGATGTTTATCGGGTGCTTACCAATACGGTACCCCTGGAGATCAAAACCACGGATCTGAGCAAAAATGTTTTACAGGCCAATTGTTTACGCTGCCATGGTGAAGTGATGACTGAGGTAGGAGATACCCGGGAAAACGGCGGCAGCTATTGTTTTCACTGCCACCGCAATATAGTACACCCCAAATAAACAAAAGGAGGGATACTTTTGACGCCGGACAAGATAAAAAAACTGCTGATGTTTTTGGTTCCCATAGCTATTATTTGTATCGCAGCAGGTATCTTCTTATTTGACCGCAACAATGAATTAACTACAGTAGGCCCTCAAGGAGAAATTGCCCAGGGAGAAACGGATTCCGCCAAGTGGGCAGCGTTTTACCCGGTACATTGGGACAGTTATCAGACCAATCTGGAAAATGATGCGAAACCTTCCCACTTTGAGGGCAGGGAATATTTGCAGACCATCTATGCCGGATTCGGCTTTGCGAAAGAATATAATGAACCGCGTTCTCATTTATACACCATCGAAGATGTGAAAGCCATCGATCCTGCCAGGAAAAAGGCCGGTGCTTCATGTATCACCTGTAAATCTACCCAGGTCCCAGCGTTGATGGAAAAATACGGGGCAGACTATTACTTGATGAGTTTCGATGAAATCATTGGTGAAGTGACAGAACCCATCGGCTGCCTGGACTGTCATGATCCTCAGACCATGGAACTCCGTCTTAGCCGGCCGGCTTTGATCGAGGCTCTTGAGCGTCAGGGGAGGGATATCGACAAGATTACTACCCAGGAAATGCGCAGTCTGGTATGTGCCCAATGTCATGTTACGTATTATTTTGAACCGGGCAGCAAAGAGATTGTTTTTCCCTGGGATAAAGGAACGACGGCGGAGCAGATCCTGGCATATTACGATGAAGAAGATTTCAGCGAATGGACCCATGCGGACGCAGGTACCGGCCTGGTCAAACCGCGCCATGCTGAATATGAGACTTTTATGGGCAGTACCCATCAGACAGCAGGCTTGTCCTGTGCAGACTGCCATATGCCTTATACCAAAATCGGCAATAAAAAAATCAGTTCGCATGAATGGCAAAGCCCTCTGAACAATATTGAAGAAAGCTGTACGACCTGCCATCGTAATGGTACCCAGTGGCTGAAAGGCAGGGTCGAAACCATTCAAAACCAGGTAAAGACCACACAGGATATGGCCGGTTGGGCGGTAGTCGAAGCGATCAATGAGTTGAAGTTGAGCCGTGAGGCAGGTGTGGATGAAGCGAAATTGCAGGAGGCTATGAAACTGCATCGCAAGGCCCAGTGGTACCTGGACTTTGTGGCAGTAACCAATGGCTATGGCTTTCATAATCCTACCGAAACCTTAACCAATCTGGCTGTGGCAATAGAGTCAGCCCATCAGTCAGCTGAGTTGTCACGGGAAGCCCGCTTGAAGTAGGGTCAAAACCGGAATATAAGGTAAGGTCAATGATAACCCTGGGAGCTATGAAGATACTTCAGGATAAAAAATAGATAGCGGCTAATGATAATCAGGGGAGGTGAAACTGCCTGAAGGTGAAATCAGATCATTATACAGGAACAGGTGAAACTTGTTCTTGCTGCCGGCGCACCAGGCAGGTGCATTGAACAAGATCGGCAAGGCAAAAAAGGGTGTAAATTAAGGAGGTTCATATGGCTATTGTAGAATGGAGAAAAGACGGAACCGTTGCTATTTTAACCATGAATAACGCCGAAAACAGGCACAATCCTGAATGGTCAGAGGCGATGCTGAATGCCTATGAAGAGATTCTTGCTGACAGTGAAATCAAAGCGTTAGTACTTACTTCCAGCGATCCAAAATATTTTTGTTTAGGCGTGGACACGGATTGGTTGTTTAAAACAATGAACGAGGATGACTGGCCAACCCTTAACAAATGGTTATACCAAAACACAAAGGTATTTACTGCTATGTTGATGGCTCCGTTTCCGACGATTGCAGCCATTAACGGACATGCTTTCGGTAACGGGTTTATGCTGGCCGGGGCATGTGACTTCAGGTTTATGCGCGCCGATCGCGGTTTTATTTGTTTCCCGGAAATTGATCTGGGGATTCAATTGGCTCCTTCCATGCTGGAATGGATGAAAAGAATTATGCCGTATCATATTTTTCAGCGTATGCTTCTTTCCGGAGAAAAAATGGGAGCGGCTGAGGCGGAAAAATACAATATTATTGTAAAAGCGTGTGAAAATGCTGAAAAGACTCTCGAAGAAGCCGTGGCTTATGCCAGAACCTTTAATAAATCAAGAGCTACCATGGCTGAGATGAAGAGGAGAGCATACAAACACGTCATGGACAAGATGGCCAATGAAGACCCGGTTTACTTTGATTATAAACCTGAGCAGGTAAAAGAAGGGAAAGCACCTATTTTCATGTTTACTTTTTCATAAAATAAACTTCAGGTCTTAGGGGATTGCTGTATTGCAATCCCTTCAGACCGTCAAAAAAGGCTAATATCTGCGTTGACCTAGCAAGCCCGTTCAATCGACGTACCTCATGTACGCCTCAATCACGGGCTTTCTGATCGCCTTGCTCTTAACCTTTTTTGCTCGCTCTGGCATGGCCGACTTTATACACACTCTGGAGTGACTGCTGTATTGAAATCCCTCTTAAGTGTTATACAATGATCCATATTTGATCAGTGCGGCAAAGTGTTTTTCTTGATGAGGCTACCCTAAATAATACTGTATACATTGAACACGAAATATATAAAATGAAGGGCGGCTAATGTATACTTTATCTGAATATTTTATTAACCTAAAACAAGGAGGCTCACTAACGTGACAGACAGCTCGTATAATCCCTATCAAAATGCCCAGGCCCAGTTTGACCGGGTAGCAGAAATGATCGGCCTGGATAATGCGTCCCGGCAGTTTCTTCGTCAGCCTATGAGAGAATACCATTTCACCATTCCGGTCAAGATGGATGATGGCAGTACCAAAATTTTTAACGGTTACCGCGTTCAGCACAATGATGCCCGGGGACCTGCCAAGGGCGGTATACGCTTTCATCCACAGGAAACCGCAGACACTGTCCGTGCCCTGGCCATGTGGATGACATGGAAATGCGCCGTAGTAGATATTCCCCTGGGCGGGGGCAAGGGCGGAGTGATCTGTGATCCGCGCCAGCTGTCTGAGGGTGAGCAGGAAAGACTGTGCCGGGGATGGGTGAGAAGACTGGCCAAAGATGTGGGACCGCTGATCGACGTGCCTGCACCGGATGTTATGACCAACGGAAAACATATGTTGTGGATGTTGGATGAATTTGAACAGATCCACGGCGGAAGATTTCCTGGCTTTATTACCGGCAAACCGGTGGGAATGGGCGGATCTTTGGGCAGGACTGAAGCCACCGGCTACGGGGTAATATATACTGTACGTGAAGCCCTGAAAGGAATGGGTAAGGATATTAAGGGCACCACTGCCAGTATCCAGGGCAGCGGCAACGTAGCCCAATATGCAGCCCGCTTATATGAAGAATTGGGCGGTAAAGTGGTATCGATTTCCTGCTGGGATACAGCTGACCAGCGGGCCTATTCCTATTGTAAAGCGGATGGCATCGATGCCGATCAGATATGCGAAATAACGGATGCATATGGTACCATCGATAAAGGGAAAGCATGCGATATGGGATGTTCAGCCAATGACAATGATGCATGGCTGGAGCAGGATGTAGATATTTTGATCCCGGCTGCCATGGAAAATCAGATCAATATGACCAATGTGGGCAAAATCAGCAAACAAGTCAAGATCATTGCGGAAGGTGCCAACGGGCCTATCAATACCGAAGCGGACGAGATCATCAGAAACAGCGATATCTTTTTGATCCCTGATTTCCTTTGCAATGCCGGAGGCGTTACCTGCAGCTATTTTGAACAGGTCCAGTCCAATATGAATTACTATTGGGAAAAAGACGAGGTCCTGGAAAAATTGGGTGTACAAATGACTTCTGCGTTTAATGCCGTCAGAGATCTTGCCCAAAGGCAGAAATTATATATGCGTGACGCAGCGTATTTCATATCCATTAACCGAGTAGCAGAAGCTGTAAAGCTGCGGGGATGGGTATAATTATAAAATATCAATAATTTAACAGCTTAAATGATTGCAGATGGGGAAATTGCCAATGAATGAGCGGGAAATGACCAATGACAATTTATTGGATAATCTGCGGGAACGGGAGAAAGAACTCAACTGCCTGTATATGGTTGATGAGATTTTAAACAATCAGTGCCTGTCTTTGCCGGAGATTTTCAAAGAGATCACGCGGGTCATTCCTTCCGGCTGGCAATTTCCTGAAGTCTGCAAAGCCATGATTATTTATGAGAATTGCAGTTATCAGACCGTGGGCTACAACGCTTCCCCCTGGTCGATCAGCAGCGACATAAAAATTGGCGGTAAAATAACCGGCAAGCTTGAAGTGGTCTACATTACCAAAGTACCCAAAAGTGAAGAAGGGTACTTTTTGGAAAAAGAACGTAAACTGATCAAAACCATTGCTGACCGTATCGGACAGACGGTTTTACAACGTTCGATGGAACAGGTCATCCAGGAATGGAATACCTCAAAAAGCAGTCTGGGTGAAAACCAGGCTCCCATGAAAGAATGGGTCATTATTGTTGATCTTTTAAGCAGGACGGATCCGGTGCAGCTGCATCATATTTGCCGCAAAATGATCAATCATCTCTATTTAATGGGTGTAAAGGAAGCGGAAGAAGTTTTATCGGAATTTGTTCCCGGAGCCTGGGGTTATGCGGATGCGGCTGAACTGAATTATCCCCGGGCCAAATTCCCCTTAGGTGACCTGAAAGCCATCCGTGATAAAACTTTCCGGATCGCACCCCAGCATTTAAGTGATGCGGAGATTACAGCCAGGATCCATCGCTGGATGCAGGAAGAAAAAGCCTATCCTCTCATCAGGGCTGTTGATCGGATCGATGCTTCGGTCAAAGAGATCGTCCAATTGATCACCCGCTATCGCAATACCACTGCGGATAATTTTATGCGTTATTCTCCCCTGGAACATTGGCTGGTTGCCGCTTTGACCGGACGTTTCCTGTCTGATAATATTGAATTTATCAATCGGGCCCGGCAGCACTTTGTAATCAACGATTTCTATGACATCGCCACCCACCTTATTTTCCCGGAAGGCAGCCGGGGCAAAATAGGCGGAAAAAGTACCGGCTTGTTCCTGGCACAGAAAATACTGGAGAAGAACCAGGATGAACTGCCTATTCTGCAATCGGTAAAAGTCCCTAAATCCTGGTATATCACCACTGATACTTTCAGAGATTTCATTCATAACAACCAGCTTGAAGAATTAAACCTGCAGAAATATAAGGATCTCTACGAAATACGTCTGGATTATCCCAACATCATTCAAATTATGAAAAATGCCGAATTCCCTCAGACCATCGTTCAAAGTCTGGCCATGGCCCTGGATGATTTCGGTGATGTGCCCCTGATCGTCCGCAGTTCCAGTCTGCTAGAGGACCAAAAGGGTGCGGCGTTTTCCGGCAAATATAAAAGCCTTTTCCTGGCCAACCAGGGCAGCAAACAACAGCGAATGGAAGCCCTTATGGATGCCATCGTGGAAGTATATGCATCGCTTTATAATCCGGATTCCATCCAGTACCGCTCGGAGCGGGATCTGCTGGAGTTCCAGGAGGAGATGGGCATATTGATCCAGGAAGTAGTGGGAACCAGGATCGGCCGCTACTTTTTTCCGCTATATGCCGGCGTGGCTTTCAGTAATAATGATTTCCTCTGGTCCAGCAGAATCAAACGGGAGGATGGGCTGGTACGCCTGGTCATGGGGCTGGGCACCCGGGCCGTGGATCGTTTGTCCGATGATTTCCCGGTGCTGATCTCACCGGGGCAGCCGAAACTGAGAGTTAATACGGTACCGGAGGAAGTAAGGCGTTATTCACCGAAAAAAATTGATGTTATTGATCTGGAAAATAACTGTTTTCAAACAGTTGAAATTTCCGCTCTGCTTAAAGAATGCGGAGACATGATCCCTTCGATCCAGCAGATCATCTCTATTTATACCCGGGATTATATAAAGCATCCATTGGCTTTTGACATTGATTTTGCCCGGGATGAACTGGTGGTTACTTTTGAAGGATTGGTCAGCAATACTCCATTTATAAAACAGATCGTTTCGATCCAGAAGTTGCTGCAGGAAAAGATGGGGACCCCGGTGGACATTGAGTTTGCCTCCGACGGTAAGGATTTTTATCTCCTGCAGTGCCGGCCGCAAAGCTATGGCAGGAATCAGGTGCCAGCAGCGATCCCCAAAGATATAGCTTTTAATGATACCATTTTCTCGGCCCATCGTTCCATATCAAACGGGATTATTCAGGATATCACCCATGTTGTTTATGTAGACCCGGAAGGGTACAGCGCCCTTAAGAAGCGGGAAGAGTTGTTCGCCGTAGGGAAAGCAGTAGGTATGCTGAACCAAATGCTGCCTAAACAGCGATTTGTACTCATCGGCCCGGGACGCTGGGGCAGCCGCGGCGATATCACTCTGGGCGTTCCGGTTTCGTATGCGGATATCAATAAAACCGCGGCTCTGATCGAAATTGCCCGTCAGAAGAGCAATTATGTTCCCGAGCTCTCTTTTGGAACGCATTTCTTTCAGGATCTGGTGGAAGCAAATATTCGTTACCTTCCCCTTTATCCTGATGAAAAAGGGGTTATCTTTAATTCTGCGTTTTTTAACAGCAGTGAAAATATCCTGCCCGACCTGATGCCTGAGTATGCCTATTTGCAGGATGTTGTAAAGGTGATCGACATTCCGGCCGGCAATGATGGCAAAATGATGAAGATCGTCATGAACGCCGAACTGGAAGAAGCGTTAGCCTTTTTGACTTTCCCCACCGGCAAGGACAGTGATTTTTATTATGAAAATATTCCCGCCGAAACAACTCGTCCGGTAGAGACCCATGCTGATGAAAAATACTGGCGCTGGCGGCATTACATGGCGGAAAGGATCGCCGCCAGGCTTGATATGGAACATTTTGGCGTACAGGCGATCTATCTGTTCGGCAGTACCAACAGCGGCAATGCAGGTCCCGGGAGCGACATTGACCTGATCATTCATTTTCAGGGAACCCCGCAGCAGCTGGAGGAATTGAAGCTGTGGCTGGAAGGATGGAGCATGAGCCTGGCAGAAATGAATTATTTAAAGACCGGATATACTTCGAAAGGATTGCTGGATGTTCATATCATTACTGACGAAGATATCGCCGGCAAGAACTCTTTTGCCAGTCTTATAAGCGCTGTCACTGAACCTGCTTACCTGTTGAAATCACGTACTTAGCGGATCATTTCAGAGTACGCAGGCTTTATGCACCTCAAGGACGGTTCATTTCTTTTTTCTACTTTCTGATTCTTATTTATCTTCACTGGAAAGATTTATATGGATGGCAATTACCTGCCAGGGTAATGTGTCTACCCTGAAATGAATACAATATATCTGACCTGAAAGGGTTTACAGCGGGTGAGAATTTGCTGATAATTTGATTGCATCCGAAAGGCGAGGAGGAGTTGGATTGGATAAGGCGGAAAAATTATTGGCAAAATTGGAACAAAAAAATCCTAATGAAACAGAATTCCTGCAGGCCGCCCGTGAAGTCATGGAGTCACTGGAACCTTTAATGGAAAGGCATCCGGAGTATGTAAAAGCAGGAATATTCGAAAGGATCCTGGAACCGGAACGTCAGATCATGTTTCGTGTTCCCTGGGTGGATGATCGTGGGGAAGTGAGGGTGAACCGCGGCTACCGGGTAGAATTCAGCAGTGCCATCGGCCCTTATAAAGGGGGACTGCGTTTCCATCCGTCGGTAAACTTAAGTATTATCAAATTCTTAGGTTTCGAACAGATTTTTAAAAACTCCCTCACCGGTTTACCGATCGGCGGCGGCAAAGGCGGCAGCGATTTTGATCCCAAGGGCAAATCAGATGCAGAAGTAATGAGATTTTGTCAAAGCTTTATCACCGAACTGTATCGGCATATCGGTGCAGATACGGATGTACCGGCAGGAGACATCGGTGTAGGCGGAAGAGAGATCGGATACCTGTTTGGTCAATATAAAAGGATCGTAAATCGCTATGAAGGTGTCTTGACCGGAAAAGGCCTGACCTGGGGCGGAAGCCTGGTCAGAACAGAGGCTACCGGATACGGGCTGGTGTATTTTGTGGAAGAAATGTTAAAGACTCGGGGTGAGTCTTTTAAAGGCAAGCGTGTTGCGATCTCCGGTTCTGGAAATGTGGCCATCTATGCAGCTGAAAAAGTGAAAGAGCTGGGCGGCACGGTCATTACCATGAGCGATTCCAGCGGATATTTTGTGGATGAAGCAGGTGTCGATCTGGATTGTATCAAGCTGCTCAAAGAGGTGGAAAGAAAGCGCTGCAGTGATTATTTAGCGAGTCATACCGATGCCAGGTATTATGATGGCTGCCAGGATATCTGGTCTGTTCCCTGTGATATCGCCTTGCCTTGCGCCACCCAGAATGAGATCAGCGCCCAGGCTGCTAAAACTTTGGTGGCAAACGGCTGCATTGCGGTAGGGGAAGGGGCTAACATGCCATCCACACCGGAAGCAGTGCAGATCTTCCATGAAAACAATGTGTTATTTGCCCCCGGGAAAGCTGCCAATGCAGGCGGTGTTGCTGTTTCGGCCCTGGAGATGTCCCAGAACAGCATGCGTTACTCCTGGAGTTTTGAAGAGGTGGATGCAAAACTGAAAGATATTATGATCAATATTCATACCAAGGCGTATCAGGCATCCAAAGAATACGGCCAGGAAGGAAACCTGGTGGTGGGAGCCAATATCGCAGGATTTATAAAAGTAGCAGAAGCCATGCTGGCCCAGGGGATCGTTTAAATAAAAAACAGATATAGATTTTAAAATGAGGCTGTCTTGCCGGTCCAAGTTTTAGGATTGGCAGGCCTGCCTCTTTTTGTTTATAAAAAAATATTAAATCCATTGTTGCAGGGGATATGGTTTTCTTGCGGAATAATATTTATAAAAGCTGAAATCCTAAGGAGAGCAGCATGCAGGATAATCAACAAGGCTACGTTATCACTTCTTCTCTGGCCATGGCCGATCAATTAACCTGTGATGAAATCTGGCAGATCACTTTCTCCGGCCAGGTCATAAAAGGTGCCCGCTGGGTACCCAATTTAGCTCCCAGTGCCACGCTTTTCAATAAATACCGGCTTCTTTGGCAGGGACGTCCGGAAGAAGAATGGTGGCCGCAATATGAAGCAGCTTTTAAAGAGGAAATGACATCTCATGCAGGGATAAATCAGCTGCGGCAGTTGTGGAAACTGGTCAATGAAGGAAAGGTCATCGCACTTGTCTGCTTTTGTGAGGATCATCGATACTGCCACCGCCGCTTGATCGCCGAGATCCTCGAAAAGAGCGGTATAAAAACAAAAGAGTACCGCCCTCCTGTGATCGAAAAAATAGAGATCCTCGATCAGCCAACTTTGTTTTAAGAGTTGATAATGGGGAAGTCCTTTATAAGGACTTCCCCATTTTAAAAGCGGTTATCTGTTTTCCTTCATAATTATTTGTTCTTTGCCATTTCCTGCTGGCGCAGTGCATTGCGCATCGGTTTTCCAACACTGGTCCTGGGCAGTTCATCGATGAATTCCACATGAGTAGGCACTTTGTATGGAGCCAGACTCTTGCGGCAGTGCTCTTTCACTTCCTCTTCGGTCATGGATTCACCCGGCTTTAAGATAACAAATACTTTGGGCGTTTCGCCGCGTTTCGGATCCGGTATGCCGATGGCACAGGCGTCCAGTACCTTGGGGTGGGCATAAAGGACTTCATCGATCTCCCGGCAGAAAACATTAAATCCGCTGCACAGGATCATATCTTTTTTCCGGTCTACGATGGTGATATATCCGTCCTCATCCATGGTGGCGATGTCGCCGGTATAGAGCCAGCCATCCCGCAGTACGTTATCTGTTTCCGCCTGATTTTTCCAGTATGCACTCATGATCTGCGGTCCCTGGGCGATCAGTTCTCCTGGTTCTCCTGTGGGCACATCGATAGTACCGGTTTCCAGATCCACAATGCGGATGTCCACATCCGGCCAGGGGATGCCTACGCTGCCGATTTTCCGCTTTGTGTACATGGGAGTACAGGTCAAGACATTGGAAGTTTCGGACATGCCGTAGCCTTCCGTGATCGCAGCCCCGGAAAGCTGTTCAAAGCGGTTGAGCCCTTCCACAGCCAGTGGGGAAGAACCGCAGATCATCGCTTTTATATGCCGGATTTTGGAGGAACCTATTTGAGGATGATTATTTAAGCCGTAGATCATGGCTGGTACGGCAGCAAAAAAGTTTGGTTCATGTTCATTGATATTTTTCAGCAGGTTATCCGGGGTCGGTCCATTTACGATTATTATGTTCCCACCTGCTATCATATTTATATTCACACTGGTGTTGAAACCATAAATGTGATAAAGGGGCATGGCGCACATGATACGCATGTCCTCCGGTTTTTCATATGGAGGGGAAAACCATACTGTATCCTGCCAGGCCATGGCTTCCAGGTTAAAATTGCTGAGCATGCATCCTTTGGATAGTCCGGTGGTTCCCCCGGTATACTGCAGCATAGCCAGGTCTTCCGATTTGACTTCAATATCTGGTTCGCCCGCTTCACCCATCAATAAAAGCTCCGCATAGTTACGGACATTTTCACCCTGTATTTCCGGTGCACCTGTGTGGGAATCAAGGATAAACAAATGTTTTATCACGGTTTTTCCGGATTTCATTATCTCCACCACTTTGCCGGCAAAACGGTCTTCGGCAAATACGATGGTGGATTCGCTGTCAGAAAATTGGTGTGTCAGTTCGGGTACAGTGTACATTGGGTTGGTAGGAACAATGGCTGCTCCGATTTTGTAACAGGCCTGCAGCAGGATCACATATTCGAAGAGGTTGGTGCTCATCAAGGCGATCCGGTCGCCCTTTTGATAGCCGAGTTTTAAAATGGCATTGGCAGTTTTTTGTGCCATGGTATTGGCTTCAGCATAAGTCAGTTCCTTATCACTCCAGATCAGATAAGGCTTGTCCGGGTTTTTGTCTGCCCACTCATTGAAATATTCTTTCATTGGTTTTCCGGGATAATCGATGGAATGAGGCACACCCTTGTCATAAAACTTATACCATACTCGATTCATATTTCGTCCCCCTTTTATGATGTGGATCTGTTCACCGATAGAAAACTGTCCCCCTTCCAATTATATTTGTCTAAAATAAATTTCTATTATACGGCTCAGATTCCTTCGCAGGAATGTTCTGAAAATATCATCCTGGCTCTCTTTAATCGGGTAATAAAGTTACACAGGTTATAAAACTTTTCTATTTAGTTATTTACTTATTTAACGAACTAAAGTAAAATAAATTCATTGAAAATTTTAGGGGGTAGAGGACTCATGAAGAAAAAATTAGCTCTGTTGTTGATTTTGTGTTTATCACTGGGATTGATGTTTGGCTGCGGCGGTGCAGGAGAAGAAAAGGCACCAGCTCCTGATGATAAAGAAGTTGCAGCTGATGAATCCTTCACAAAGATCCAGGACAATGGCAAGTTTATCGTAGGTCTTGACGATGCTTTCCCGCCCATGGGATATCGGGAAGAAGGGACCAACGAAATTATCGGATTCGATATCGATCTGGCTAAAGAAGTTGCCAGCCGCATTGGTGTGGAAGTAGAATTCCAGCCGGTGATCTGGGATACCATCATTGAAGAATTAAACGGCGGAAATATCGACGTGATCTGGAACGGACTTACCATTACTGCGGAAAGACAGGAAAAGATCATCTTCAGCGAACCTTATCTTGATAATGCGCAGATCATCGTTGTGCAAAAAGGTTCTCCCATTAAAACCAAGGCTGATTTAGAAGGAAAAACCATTGGTTTACAGGGAGGCAGCAGTGCCATGAATGCTGTTCAGGCTGATAAAGCGACCTTTGATTCACTGGGAGAGATCGTTGAATTTGCCAGCAATGATGAAGCACTGTTAGACCTTGCTGCCGGCAGACTTGACGCAGTCGTAGTCGACAAGATCGTAGGCAGATACTACATTTCACAAAAAGCTGATCTTTATGATGTAGCCGATGAAGACTTTGGCGAAGAAGAATTTGGCGTAGGCTTCAGAAAAGATGATGTGGCATTCCGTGATAAAGTACAGGAAGCTCTTGATGAGATGAAAGCGGATGGAACAGCAGCAAAAATTTCAGAAAAATGGTTTGGCGCAGATATAGTGAAATAGTATATAATAGTAAACGCATAAGCTAAGAGTGAATTCAGGCTAACTGCTCTGCGGTTAGCCTGAATTATGATTATTGAAAAACTGGCAGGAGAATTTTATGGATTACGTATTGTCACTTCTCCCGGCTATGCTGGAAGGAACCGGTGTAACCTTAAAGCTTTTCTTTTACACCTTGGTAATGTCATTGCCGATCGGTGTTGTGATGGCTCTGGCTAGAATAACCAAGTTTAAGCCGCTGAATATTTTGATGCAGCTTTATATTTGGGTCTTCCGCGGTACACCGCTTTTGCTGCAGCTATTTTTTATTTATTACGGCCTGGCTCAGGTAGGGATTAAATTTGACCGCTTTACAGCGGCCATTATTGCTTTTGTCTTAAATTACTCAGCTTATTTGGCGGAGATCTATCGCTCCGGGATCCAGTCCATTGACCGGGGACAGTATGAAGCTGCGGATGTCCTGGGCCTGACCCGCCTGCAGACAATGACCAAGATCATTCTGCCCCAGATGTTTAAAAGGGTACTTCCCCCCATCAGTAATGAAGTGATCAACCTGGTCAAAGACACAGCCTTGATTTATGTCATTGGTATCAGTGAACTTTTAAGGGTCACCAAAACTTCGGCCGTCAGGGATTTCAGCTTTGTTCCCTGGATCGTGGCCGCCATTTTTTATCTGGTGATGAACGGGACTGTTCAGCAATTCTTTAAATGGCTGGAGCAGCGTTTCAATTATTACCGCTAGGAGAATTTGCTCATGTATATGTTACAGGCAGTAGATGTTTATAAAAAATTTCAGCGCCTGGAAGTCCTCAAGGGTATATCCCTGCAGGTCCGGAAGGGAGAAGTCATCGCGATCATTGGTCCTTCAGGCTCCGGCAAGAGCACTTTTTTACGCTGTTTAAACCGCTTGGAAACCATCGACAGCGGGCTGATCGAAATCGAAGGGGAGATCATGGTAAAAAACGGCCCTGACGGCAAAGCCTTGTATAGCCCGGAAGCAGAGATCGCCATGATGCGGCGGAAAATGGGAATGGTATTTCAGGATTTTAATCTTTTTCCTCATAAATCCGTTTTGCAAAACTTAATGCTGGCACCCATGCTGGTAAAAAATACGGAGACTTCCGAGGCGGAGCAAATCGCCCGGACGCTGCTTGACAAGGTAGGACTGGGATTTAAAGCGGACAATTATCCTTTTGAACTCTCCGGCGGGCAGCAGCAGCGGGTAGCCATTGCCCGTGCCCTTGCCATGAATCCTGAGATCATGTGTTTTGACGAGCCAACTTCCGCCCTGGACCCGGAGTTTACCGGTGAGGTGCTGAATGTTATGAAGGATCTGGCCATGGAAAATATGACCATGCTAGTGGTGACCCATGAGATCGGTTTTGCCCGTGAAGTAGCCCACCGTGTCATTTTCATGGATGAAGGCCTGATCGTGGAACAGGGGAAAGCGGAAGCAGTCCTGTTAAACCCGCAGCATGAAAGGACTAAAGCTTTTCTGAGCAAAGTTCTTATGGCCCGCTAATCAGAGCGTTAAAAAAAACCAATGGCCGCGTTAATCCGAAAGCGGCACTCAATCGACGTACCTCATGTACGCCTCAATCGTACCGCTTCCAGATTGCCTTGCCCTTGGCCTTTTTTATTCGCTCTGAGAGTGTAATATAGACGGAAAAAAGTTAAAAGCAGTAAGCCCCGCTCACCACCGTACGTTAAGTACGCTTTAATCGCGGGGCTTGTTCGTGCCTCGATCTTCGCTTTTTTGTTGCGGTCTGAAGCATTCAAGTTATGCATTCAAATCGACGTACCTTGTGTACGCCTCAATCGTACCGCTGATTGCCTTGCCCTTGGCCTTTTTTATTCGCTCTGAGAGTGTTGGAGCACTAGAGGCATTGAAAACGTTATGTTTAGACGTTAATCCCCAAACAAATCCGCTCAATCGACGTTATACTCAGGGACATTCCTCTTTGATGAGGTATGTCCCTGTTTTTATTTCCACGATCGCGATCGCGGGGCTTTTTCGCGCTGCAGCCTTTACATAATTCGTTCGTCAACTTTTTGAAAAGCTCTGACCGCCCATCCGGCAGGTTTATTCTTTGGACAATTATGGTAAGTTCTGTTACATTTCTTTTAGGAGAAGTGCTAAAAAACGATCAAATAATAAAAACTATTAGAAGTCTATTAATATAATCACCAATCTAAGGAGAAGGATCATGCGGGATATCTTAAGCGGCTGGAAGCGATTTCTTAAAGTAGTAGGTTTATTCGTCGGTATTCTTTGGGCTTTTTATTCCCTTAAATTCAAACGCTTCTGGCATCCCAAAGGCTGGCAGGAGAAAAGACGTGAAGAATTATGGGCAGAACAGGCGCGTTTTTTCAGGGAAACAGCAGTTGATCTGGGAGGTTTGCTGATCAAGCTGGGGCAGTTTTTCAGCACCCGGGTAGATGTTTTTCCGTCCCAGGCTATCCGCGAATTGGAAAACCTGCAGGATGAAGTGAAGGGCGTAGCTTTTGAAGATATCAAACAGGCCATTGAGAAAGAATTCTGCCGGCCTCTGGAAGACATTTTCCTAAGCTTTCAGCCTGAAGCGATCGCCGCAGCATCACTGGGACAGGTCCACCGGGCAGTCCTAAAAAACGGAGAAGAGACAGCTGTAAAAGTATTGCGCCCCGGGATCGAACGATTGGTCAAGATCGACTTGAATGCAGTGAAACAGGTGGTCAAGCTTTTAAAAAAGTTTACCGACTGGGGGCGATATATGGATCTGGGACTGATTTATCAGGAATTTAAAGACACTGTTTACGAAGAATTGGATTATCTTCAGGAAGGAAAACATGCTGAGATCATCGCTGAAAACAGCCGGGATATGGATCAGGTACTGATCCCCAAGATCTACTGGGATCATACTACCAAAAAAGTCCTGACCATGGAATACATGCAGGGGATCAAAATAAGCAATTATGATGAACTGGACCGGGCGGGGATCGATCGTAAACAGGTAGCGCGCCTGCTGGTGCAGATTTACTGTAAACAGATATTTATCGATGGTTTTTTCCATGCCGACCCCCATCCCGGCAATTTGTTTGTTACGGATGAAGGAAAGATCGTATTGATCGACTTTGGCATGACCGGTTCCATCACTGATGAGTTAAGGGAGCAGCTGACAAAACTGGCTGCAGCAGCAGTAAAACGTGATCATCTTCAGGTGGTCCATTGGCTGAAAGAAATGGGATTTTTACATAAAGACGCCCCTGAAGAACAACTGGCACAGGCCATAGGGATCATTCTGGAAGGAGTCATCGGTTCAGGATTATCATCAGCCCAGGACAATCAAATAATGAATGTGCTCTCTGACCTGGAAGTCCTGTTTTTTGAATATCCTTTTCATATTCCGGGCAATTATACTTTCATCGGCCGGGCAGCCGGCACTTTGTATGGTTTGTGCGTAGGTTTGTACCCCTCTATCAATTTTCTGGATGAGATCAAACCCTATCTGGAACAATTTATCGGAGGCAAGAAAGGTCTATTTGATAAGATAAAAGAAGAAGGAACGGAATATTTTAGCAGCCTGTTTCAACTGCCTTTGCAGTCCAGCAGGGTTCTGCGGCGTATCGAAGAAGGAAATCTGCTGGTCAAAGTTGATTTAAGACCTTTATTGGAGGCAGAGCTTGAAACCCGAAGGGCACTAAACAATATAAGCATCATATTGTTACTGGGCTTTGCATTGTTCACTTCAGCTTACCTTCTGGTTCATGGCTGGACTTTGTATGCCAGGGCAGGGTTTGTCTTAAGTTTCCTTATTTTCATTGTTTACCTGCGAAATATGCGCGGGCGGCAAAAAAGCCGTCTTAAACATCCCCAAGTTGTTCCCCGCCGCAGCAGAAAATAGGATGAAGTCTTTTGAAAACCAATCTTTTTGGTAAAAAGGGATAAGAAGATCATAAAGGGAGGGGAAAAAATGGATCAAAGAACCGAAGAAAAGCTTGCTCAATCTCTGACGGGGAAGAGCATTACAGAGATCATTCCTTTCCTGTCATATCTGCTGCAGGACCTTTGGGAACTGGGGGCGATCCCTGGCGACATCGTACAATTGATCGCCTTTCATCAGATAAACACCAAAAACTTGAAGGTCCTTGATCTGGGGTGCGGGAAAGGTGCGGTAAGCATTGAGCTTGCCAAGGCATTTGGCTTTACGGTAAAAGGCATTGATCTGCTGCCGGAGTTTATTGAATACGCCCGGCAAAAGGCTGAAGAGATGAAGGTAAGTTCATTGTGCCAATTTGTCCCGGGGGATATGAACCTGGCTGTTGAAACGGAAAAAGATTATGATATGGTTATTTTAGGATCGGTGGGCAGCGTTCTTGGAGGACCCTTGGAAACGCTGCTCAAACTGAAGAAAGTATTAAAGCCGGAGAGGGGATACATCATTCTTGATGATGCTTACATCAGAGACCCTGAAAATGACCCGGTGCTGAAATCCGGCGGTGATTATTATTCGTATGCCCACTGGCTTGAGGCTTTTGATCAGGCCGGCCTTTTGCTCATCGGAGAAAAGACAACAAATGAGGCTGAGCTTGCACAGGTCAATGAGAGCAACAATCTTGCCATCATTAAGCGTGCCCGGGAACTGAAAGCCAAATATCCTGATAAAGCGCAGCTGTTTGATGATTATATCAAAAACCAACAGGATGAATGTGATGACCTGGCTGAGAACATACTTGGTGTGACCTGGTTGCTTCGGACAGGTGAAAAGATGCAACAAAGCAGATTGAAAGAAGGATAATCATGATACCTTACATAATGATCTCCGGTTACTCCAACTCCGGTAAAACAATGGTGGTTCGAAATTTGATCGCCCGATTTACGGCCAAAGGCGTAAGAACTGCAGTTATCAAACATGCCCACGAGGGATATGATGTGGATGTGCCTGGCAAGGATTCCTGGCATTTTTTTAATGAGGGTGCGGATGAAGTGGTGGTAGCAGGGCAGAAGTCCTATTTCAGGCACTGCAGGGTGGAGCAGGAGCCGACCCTTTACAGCATGCTGAGCCTTATCAAAGATGCTGATATTATCATAGTGGAAGGATTTAAAGACTACCCGGGCCCCAAAGTTCATGTTTATCGTGATGGCTATTCTTCCGGCCGGCTGGCGCTTACTGATGAAGTGATCGCACTGGTGGAGGAAACCAGCAGGGAGACAGAAGTGCCTTGCTTCAGCTTTGATGAGCTGGACCAGCTGGCAGACTTTATTATCACCCGCTTTTCTTTGGGAGAGGCTAGTTCTCCATAATGTTCACACCGGCCGCATAAAATGGACCATAAAAACTTAAAAGATAAAGGATCGATGCCATTTGCCTGGGAGACTCCCGTACGTCCTTATCCAGCCATTGCTGTACTACCCCCAGATGGGCAGAGATCAGATAAGTGATCAGGTATTCACTGGGGACCAGGAGATTTTCTTTTTTGATATGTACGGAGAGCTCTTTTTCAAATATATTGCTCCATAAAACTTTTTTAAACTGGGTTTGAAAACTCAGATCGCCTTTGATGCCTAATAAAGCGCGTATCAAAGAGGCATTCTCATTGAAGTATTCAAATAAAGAGACCATGACCGGCACAGGTTCATCAGATTTTCGATAGTCAATTAGATTCAGTTCATTGGACTGGAGCACGATGTTCTTGCATTCTTCTGCAATTTCACTTACAGTCTGCTCCAACAGGTCAAACTTGTCACGGTAATGCAGATAAAAAGTACCTCGGTTTATATTAGCCCTTTCAGTAATATCCTTTACAGTCAAGGAATCAAAGCCCTTTTCCTCGATCAAACCCACCAGGGCTTCACGTATGACTTGTTTGGTCCGAATAATACGGCGGTCTGTATTTTTGTTTTCCATGATCCTCTTCCTCTTGATGAATTTCTGTACTCATGTACCTACTGAAATCAAACGATAAAAACCATTGTCCCGCTGGAAGATAATCATCACTGGCTGGTATTGTGTTGATTAACAGTCATCTGCCCTTATAATGTCCATTGAAACCTTTGGTAAATTTCATTATAATTACAATTAATGAGATAATCAACACAATGTACATTTAAATAATGAAGTGCCTGTAAATTTAGGGATGTAAGGTCGTGTTCATTCTGTTATCAAGAACCGGAAAAAGTCCCATAGCTGAAGAGGAACATCAAGCAGCAGAGACGGATTGTATCGTCTTAAGGGGCATCAATAAATACTTCGATGAAAAACATGTGCTGAAAAATATTGATCTGCAGATCCCCTACGGTAAAATATTCGGCCTGCTGGGGCCATCGGGCTGTGGGAAGACGACACTGGTCAAAATCATGGCCGGGATCTTAAAACCGGAATCGGGAGAAGTAAAAGTGCTGGACCGGGCGGTGCCCCAGTTGGAATTGCTGGATCAGATCGGCTATATGGCGCAATCGGATGCTTTGTATATGAATCTTTCCGGCCGGGAAAACCTGCAGTTCTTCGGTTCCCTTTACCGGATGAAAAAAGATGCGCTGCGGGCCAGGATCGATGAGATCATGCAGGCAGTCAGTCTATTTGAGGATCTGGACAAAGAAGTACAAGCTTATTCCGGGGGGATGAAACGCCGCCTTTCCCTGGCAGTCTCTATCCTCCATAACCCGCCGCTCCTGCTTCTTGATGAACCCACTGTAGGGATCGACCCTTTGCTGCGCCAGGATATCTGGCGGGAGTTTAACAAATTGTCGGAGCAGGGCGTTACCATGATCGTGACCACCCATGTTATGGATGAAGCAGATAAATGCGACCAAATTGCCATGATGCGGGATGGAAAGATCATTGCCCAGGGGACGGCGCAGGAATTGCAGCAGCGAGTCGGAGTCAATACTTTGGAAGAAGCCTTTATACTTTATGGAGGTGCACAGGATGAGGGTTAGAGCTTTAGCGATCCGGATCCTTACACAGATGCGCCATGACAAACGCACCCTGGCTTTAATGATCATGGCGCCGCTTTTAATGCTCAGTCTGCTGTATTTTGTCTTCAATGCCATGGGCAGTTCCGTAGAGATAGCGGTGGTCAATGCACCGGAAAGCTATATAAATAATCTGGAAGCCAATGATGTATATGTGCTGCGCTATAATGAGGATGATGCCCGCAAGGCATTGGAAGCGGGAGAAGTAGTAGCTTCCGTAAATATCACCAGCGGCAAAGCATATATTGAAATCGACGGCAGTAAACCTTTGGAGATCAACAAGGCATTGATGGCCATTGAAAACGCAAAAGCAGCAGGTATGCAGGCCAGGAACGATCTGCGCTCCGAGGTCTACTATCTGTATGGTTATGAAGACGTGCCCACCTTTGATATTTATGGAGCACTTTTGATCGGCTTTATTATTTTCTTTTTTGTCTTTTTAGTGGCGGGGATCTCTTTTCTCCAGGAACGAAATGGCGGGACCCTGGAAAAATTACTTTCCATGCCGATCAAACGATGGGAAATCGTGCTGGGTTATGTTCTAGGGTTCGGGATCATTACGGTTTTACAAGCCTTTGTGATTTCCTGGTACTGTGTTTATGTTTTAAAGATGGTGATGGCCGGCTCCTTCTTATTGGTGCTGTTGATCGTGCTGCTCAATGCCATGGTGGCTCTTACCCTGGGTATACTGGCTTCAACTGCCGCCAACAACGAATTTCAAATGATACAGTTTATTCCCCTGGTGGTCATTCCGCAGGTATTTTTTTGCGGCATCTTTAGTCTGCCTTATCCATGGGACCTGGTGGAAAAAGTGGTGCCGCTCTATTATGTTACGGATGCCCTTACCCAGGTGATGATCAAAGGCCTGGGTTTCTCGGCTATTATTACAGATTTAACGGTCATGGCAGGATTTGCGATTGTTTTTATTTTAATCAATTGCAGGCTGCTGAAGCGTTATCGCAGTATATAAACGATCTGCCGATACCGGAAAACATTGCTTGAAGAAACGGAGGAATGATTTGTGAAACGGTTGGTTCCGGCTTTATATGTGCTTTTATTGATAGCCCTGATAAGCGGCTGCACAGGCGGCAAGGACCTGGAGCTCAGCGGAGTAGTGGAAACTTCTATCATCTCCCATTACAGTGAGGTCTCAGGGAAAATAATCACTATGCCGCTGGAACTGGGCCAGGAGATCAAGGCGGGGGAGGTCATTGCCGTCATTGATGACAGCGGGCAGCAATACGCCCTGGAACAACTGCAGGCAACTGCGGCTAAGAAGCAGGCTATGATGAAGGAGCTGCTGGAAGGTATCGACACGGAACAGATCAAACAGGCGGAAAACAATGTGCTTCTGGCAGAAAAGGCCTTGGAAAGTTCCAGGCTCACAAATGATTTGGCACAAGAGTCATTTGATAAAGCACAAAAATTGTTTGCTGCCGGCGGTCTCTCAGAGACTGCCCGGGATGAAGCGGAATATAAAGCAGAACAGGCAGGGATCGATATTACTGTGAAACAAACCCAATTGGATAATGCGCGGCAGCAATTGGCCATTCTGCAAAAAGGGGTAAAGAAAACCCAGATCGATGCGCTGCAGGCGGAGATCGTCCTGACCAACAGCCAGATTGATCAAGCCAAAGAGAATCTAGCCAAGTACAAGATCACCGCTTTAGCAGACGGAACGGTGATCAGCCGCAATTATCTGTTGGGGAACATGGTGGCCCCCGGTTATAATATTGCGGATATTGCTTCCCTGGATGATAAATACCTGCTGGCTTATCTGCCCGAGGAGTTTTTACCGGATATTGATTATGGACAGGAAGTGCTTATAAAATCTGGTAATGAACAGTTCCGGGGAGTAATAAGCTATATAGACAGCAAAGCTCAGTATACTCCTAAAGAAATGCAAACAGCGGCCAATAAAAATAAAGATACGGTAAAGATCAAAGTAAAGCTGGAGCCGGGGAATCCTTTAAAAGTGGGAGAAAAAGCGATATTAGTACTGGAATTGGATCAAAACTAAACGCTGCGGGGAAGTTCACCTATGTATCGTCAAACTGTTGCCTACCGTAGATTTTGCATGATTTCATGCAGGAAATACCGGCTGAGCGGTATTCTTTCAAGAAAACACCGGTTTAACAACTGTTTTATCCTTTAAAAAATCTTGAGATTCGAGCAGAGATAAGCTAGGATAATCTCAATATCTAATAAATGGTTTTTGGTTACAGTATTTTATGCAGTTTGGCTCCTGGAGAGGAGGATAAACACAAACCCGTTTTGTGTTTTTAAGTATATGGAAAAATATTTGCGCATGGGTCTGGATATAGGTTCTACCACTGTAAAAATTGCGGTCTTGGATGATGAAGACCAATTGGTTTACAGCAAATACCGGCGTCATTTTGCCGATGTAAAAAATACCATCGCTGATTTATTGGAGGAAGCCTATGAGTTTTTCCCCCGCCAGCAAGTAACGGTAATGGTTACTGGTTCGGCAGGCCTGTCTGTGTCCAAATGGCTGAAAGTCGATTTTATTCAGGAAGTTATCGCCTGCAGTCATGCTATTGAAAGATTCCTGCCCCAAACTGATGTGGCCATCGAGCTGGGCGGTGAGGATGCCAAGATCACCTATTATTGTGATGGTCTGGAACAGCGTATGAATGGTACTTGTGCTGGCGGTACCGGCGCTTTTATCGATCAGATGGCTTCACTTTTACATACCGATGCCCAGGGATTGAATGAGCTGGCCGCCCGTCACAAAACGATTTATCCTATTGCTGCCCGCTGCGGGGTATTTGCTAAAAGTGATATCCAGCCTTTATTAAATGAAGGTGCAGCCCGGGAAGATATTGCTGCTTCTGTATTTCAATCTGTTGTAAATCAGACCATCAGCGGCCTGGCCTGCGGCAGACCCATAAGAGGCAAAGTTGCTTTTCTGGGCGGGCCCTTGCACTTTCTGCCCCAATTACAGATAAGGTTTAAGGAGACTCTTGAGCTTAAGGATGAGGATGCACTATTTCCAGATGATGCACAATTTTTTGTGGCGATTGGCGCTGCTCTGGCCTCCGAAGCTATTGCACCGATCAGTTACAAAACGATTATTAATCGATTGCCCCATTTTAGAAATAATTCCGGAGATGAGATCCGCAAACTGGACCCGCTCTTTGCCAGTGAGGCGGATTATCAGGCATTTAAAGACCGCCATAGCCTAAATAAGGTGGAAAGGGCAGATATTGAAACTTTTACGGGTGATTGCTTCCTGGGGATCGACGCCGGTTCCACCACCAGCAAGGCTGCCCTGATCGATGACCAGGGGCGGCTGCTCTATTCCTGGTACGGAAGTAATGAAGGCAGTCCGCTAAATTCTGCTGTTAAAATTTTAAAGGATATATACGCACGGCTTCATCCTGAAGCCCGGATCGCTTACTCAGCCGTGACCGGTTATGGGGAAGGACTGATCAAAGCAGCCCTGGGGATGGATCTGGGGGAAATTGAAACCGTTGCTCATTATACCGGAGCGAAACATTTCCTGCCCGGGGTGGATTTTATCCTGGATATCGGCGGGCAGGACATGAAATGCATGCTGATAAGAGATGGAGTCATAGACAGTATCATGCTCAATGAAGCCTGCTCATCAGGCTGCGGGTCTTTTATCGAGACCTTTGCCTACTCCCTCAATATGTCTGTGGAAAAATTTGCGGAAGAAGCACTAGGTGCAGAAGCCCCCATAGATTTAGGGTCACGCTGTACGGTATTTATGAATTCCAAGGTCAAGCAGGCCCAGAAGGAAGGCGCCACGGTAGGAGACATTTCAGCCGGGCTGGCTTATTCGGTGATCAAAAATGCCCTGTTTAAAGTAATAAAGATCAGGGATCCTCAACAATTAGGTGAAAAACTGGTGGTGCAGGGAGGTACCTTCAACAATGATTCCATCCTGCGGGCTTTCGAAAACCTCACCGGACGGGAAGTGACCCGGCCTGATATAGCCGGACTGATGGGAGCTTTCGGTGCTGCGCTGATTGCCCGTAATAAATACCGCCCGGAAAAAAAGAGTACACTAATTGGAAGCGCGCAGTTGAAGTCTTTCTCTGTTTCCAACAGTATGAGCAGATGCGGCCGCTGTACCAACAACTGCCTTTTGACCATCAGCAAATTTCAGGACGGCAAACGATTTATTTCCGGCAACCGCTGCGAAAAAGCCTGGGGCGGAGCTAAAAAAGAATCAAAACTGCCCAACCTGTTTGATTATAAGTATAAACGGCTTTTTGTCTATGAACCATTGCCGCTTGAGGATGCTCCCCGGGGTGTGATCGGTATCCCCCGGGTTTTGAATATGTATGAGAACTATCCCTTCTGGTTTACCTTTTTTACCAGCCTGGGGTTCCGGGTGGAGTTATCTCCGCCATCATCCAAAGGGGTCTATGAGCTGGGGCATGAGACGATCCCCTCTGAATCAGCCTGCTATCCGGCTAAAATCTCTCATGGACATATCGCTGCCCTGGTAAAAGATGGGATCAAAACGATCTTTTATCCTTCTACTGTATTTGAACGTCAGGAACAGGAGACTGCCAGTAATCATTTTAACTGCCCCATGGTCATTTCCTATCCTGATGTGCTTAAAAACAACATGGATATACTTTCAAAACCGGGAGTGAATTACTTAAATCCCTTCCTGCCTTATGATGACAAGAAAAGATTAGCGGAAAGATTGTATGAAGAACTTGAAATGTTCCATATCAGTAAGAGAGAAATAAAGCTGGCAGTAGATTCAGCCTGGAATGAGGATGAGAAGTTCAAATCTGACATGCGCAGCAAAGGTGAGGAAACCCTGCGTTATCTTAAAGAGACTGGGCAAAAGGGGATCGTACTGGCGGGCCGGCCTTATCATATTGACCCGGAAATCCACCATGGCATACCGGATCTTATCAATAATTACGGTATGGCAGTCCTGACCGAAGACTCGGTTGCCTGGATGGGAGAAGTGGAAAGACCGCTGAGAGTGGTGGACCAGTGGATGTACCATTCCCGGCTTTATGCTGCCGCCACTTTTGTTGCCCAAAGTGAGGAACTGGAACTGATTCAGCTCAATTCCTTTGGCTGCGGCCTGGATGCGGTCACAACTGATCAGGTAGAAGAAATCCTGCACCAATATGGAAAAATATATACAGTCTTAAAAATAGACGAAGGCAGTAATTTGGGCGCAGCCCGCATCAGGATCCGCTCCTTGAAAGCAGCTATGGAAGAGCGGGAAGAAGACGGGTTTAAACCGCACAGGATTAAGGAAAGACCAAAACGCAGGCTTTTCACCAAAGAAATGAAAAAACAGCATACCATTTTATGTCCGCAAATGGCGCCGATCCATTTTGAGTTTTTAGAGCCGGCTTTTAACAGTGAGGGCTATCAGATCAAGCTGCTCTCTGAAGCCACAGCCAGTGCCATCGACGAAGGCTTGAGATATGTAAACAATGATGCCTGTTATCCTGCCATCATCGTGATAGGCCAGCTGATCGAAGCACTGAAGTCCGGGGAATACGATCTGGAAAATACGTCTGTTGTCATGTCCCAGACCGGCGGGGGATGCCGGGCCACCAATTATATCGGTTTGCTGCGCAAGGCCATGGTGGAAGCCGGGTTTGCAAATGTGCCGGTCATCTCTGCCAACATTGCCGGAATGGAGAAGAATCCGGGCTTTACATTGACCTGGAGTCTGCTGAAAAAGGCAGTCATGGCAGTTCTATATGGTGATCTTTTAATGAGGGTCTTATACCGGGTCAGACCTTATGAAAAAATTCCGGGTTCCGCTAATTTGCTTTATAAGAAGTGGGTGGAGAAAGCAATCAGCCAGTTGGTGACCGGAGACCGGAAGCTGTTCGACCAGTATGTGCGGGAGATCATTCGGGATTTTGACTGTCTGGAGATTATCGATGAAAGGAAACCCCGGGTAGGAGTGGTAGGAGAAATACTGGTCAAATATCATCCCACCGCCAATAACAATGTGGTAAGCGTTATTGAGTCAGAAGGGGCCGAAGCAGTGGTTCCTGATATGCTGGATTTCTTTCTTTATTCCCTGGCTGACCCCATTTATCATTATGAGACTTTGGCCGGCAGCCGCAAGAAAAAAATACTGTCACGGCTTTATATCAATTTATTGGAAAAGTCGCGCCGCAATATGGCAGAAGCGTTAAAAGCCAGCAGCCGCTTTGGTGCGCCCGTACCAATAGAGCATATGGCTGAACTGGCCAAACCGATCCTGCAACTGGGGCATCATGCCGGGGAAGGCTGGTTCCTTACAGCGGAAATGATCGAACTGATCGAAACCGGTACTCCCAATATCATCTGTGTGCAGCCTTTTGCCTGCCTGCCCAATCATGTGACCGGCAAAGGCATGATCAAAGCGATCAAAAAACATTATCCCCAGGCCAATATTACCGCCGTTGACTATGATCCCGGCGCCAGTGAAGTGAATCAGCTGAACCGGATCAAGCTGATGATGGCGGTTGCTTTTAAGAATCTTAAAACGGAAGATGATAAGACAGACACAACTCCCGTACCAAAAAGAGGAACCGGCACCGGTTATGGAGAAGCAGTGATCATAACACCTGAATTGATCAAGGCTCCGCCGACCGGCACCGCGCAGGAACAATAAAGCTTTGCCTGCCGATAGGGAGATAAGGGGATGAGTAATTGGATAAGTATGTATTGGTCAATATCGTTCTTTCCAGTATCGTGATCATTTTGCTGCTGGTACTTGTTATCAGGTCCGGCAGTGATAAAAAGTCTCTGCAGATAGAGCAGGAATTGCAGGGAGCGCGCAAAGACGCAGAAAGGCTGGAGAATATTTTCCGGGAGGAAATCAGAATCAACCGGGAAGAGAATAGCAGCATCGCCCAAAAGGGAAGAGAAGAGCAGGCCTTTTCTCTGCAAAAAATGAATGAATCGCTGTTAAACCGTATTCATCAGAATGCAGCGCTGCAAAACGAACAGCTGGATGCTTTCTCCAAACAATTGGCCAATTTGACCCATACCAATGAACAACGCCTGGAAACGGTCAGACAAACCATCAATGAGCAGCTGGACGCTTTTTCCCGCCAGTTAAGCAGCTTGACCCAGAGTAATGAGCAGAAAATTGAAACAGTCAGGCTGACCCTGGAAGAAAGGCTGAAGTTTCTGCAGGAAGATAACAGCAACAAACTGGAATTGATGAGAGCCACCGTGGATGAAAAACTGCATGCTACCCTGGAAAAGAGACTGGGGGAATCCTTTCAGCTGGTCAGCGAAAGGCTGGAACTGGTACATAAAGGGCTGGGTGAGATGCAGGTTCTGGCAGCCGGGGTAGGCGATCTGAAGAAGGTTATGACCAATGTGAAGACCCGCGGGGTATGGGGAGAGATCCAACTGGGCAATATTTTGGAGACCATTCTTACCCCGGAACAATATGCGCTCAATGTTGCCACCAAACAAGGCAGCAATGACCGGGTGGAATTTGCCATCAGGCTGCCGGGGCGCGGTGAGTCCGGTCAGGAAGTATGGCTGCCTATCGATGCAAAATTTCCTGTTGAGGACTACCAGCGTTTTATTGATGCCTGTGAAGAAGGGAATAACCTGGCTGCGGCTGAAGCCAGCAAACAAATGGAAATGAAAATCAAAGCCCAGGCTAAATATATTCAGGAAAAATATCTGGATCCGCCGTATACAACTGATTTTGCCATTCTCTTTTTACCCACGGAAAGTCTTTACGCCGAAGCCTTGCGCCGGCCAGGCTTATTGGAAGAATTGCAACAGAAGCATCGGGTGAATATAACCGGTCCCAGTACCATGGCCGCTTTTCTTAACAGCCTTTCTCTGGGCTTCAGGACCCTGGCCATTGAAAAACGCTCCAGCGAGGTATGGATGCTTCTGGGACAGGTTAAAAATGAATTCAGCCATTTCGGAGAAATTCTGGACAAGACCCGCAAAAAATTGCAGGAGGCCAGCAACCATATCGACAAGGCGGCCACCAGAACCCGGGCCATCGAAAGGAAATTGCGTGATGTCCAGGAATTTCCCGTCACTGAAGAGTTTACTGCAGAGATTGCTGCAGCCAACGACGAAGAGGATTTCACGGAATAAGTCAAAAAAGCTAACAGATCACATGCATGGCTTTCGGCAGCAGGGTTATCTCAGCGTTCAGTATACCAGGCTGCTCGCCATCGACTTCAAGCAGGACCCGGCCCGGAGAAGAAGCTTTGACACTGCGGCCTTGCATAAAGGTAACTTCCGGATACTGACCATGGGATCCCTTGTATATGGAGGGCAGGCATGTAATAAAGCGGGATTTATTCATACCTTTTACGATGACAATATCAAAGAGGTCGTCGTCTAAAATGGCGCCGGGGGCGATCTGCATACCTCCGCCAAAGAACTGGCCATTGGCAATGGCAATTACCGTCGTTGAACCTTCATAGACCGGCTTCCCGTCAACTTCCAGACAAAGATCAAAACTTTTAAACTGCATGACACCGGCCAGGGTCCCGTAAAGAAATGACACAAACCCGCCAAAAAATTTCGAAGTGCGGTTGACCCGGTCCACTACGGTCCCATCCAAACCGAAACCAGCGACATTGATGAAATATCTGCTGATCGGGCTGGCATCATGGTCAAAAAAATCAACTTTGCCTAAATCAATCAGCTGGCTTTGCCCCCGGGCGATCACTTTGCAAGCTTCAATGTAGTCTTTGGGGTAGCCCAGGGTCCTGATGAAGTCCCCGCCGGTTCCGCCGGGGATGATACCAAGTTTGGCGGACTGGTTGATCTTCACGCCGTTATCAAAGAAACCATTGATAACTTCATTTAATGTACCGTCCCCGCCTACAGAAACGATGGTTTCATATCCGTTTTTAATCGCTTCACGGGCAAAATGAGTGGCTTCAAAGCGGCAGGTCGTTGGTGCAAAATCAAACTCCAACCCTGCCTTTTCCAGATTCTTTTTAATATCCGGCCAGTTTTTTCGGGTTTTGCCGTTGCTGGATGCCGGATTGACAATAACCATTGCATTTTTAGCCATGCTGGCTCCTTTTTTTCCTGTCAGGTATGGAGCGGGTGGCGACCAGATCTGCATCCAAACCGGCGACATTTTTTTTGATTACCTGACCACATTTTACAGGTGAATTCACTATCAATGGTTTAATTTCCTGCATAAAGTCGAAAATCTTTTCTTTGGGAATGGGGCGGGAGGTTTTGACCGGCAGCCGGGGAAGGGCTGCCCCTGCCAGTTTCACTGTAGTGGTCACCACCCGTACGGGATGTAAAAGCTCCTGGGGAGCATATTCTTTGCCCAGGTTACAGCTATAGCCGGTTACTTCTTCTATTTGTCCCTGCTTTTCCTTTACGGTCAGATTGCAGCTTAAAGGACATAATATACAGGTCAGATCGTGTTCAATCATTCTATCGCCTCCTTTTTTCAGCAATCTGGCTTATATCTATGGTTATGCCTGAATCAGTTGATAAATTCCGCAACTGTTCGCCGGTCAGTTTCATGACCACCATTTCCGGAGGCTTGACGATCTTTTCCCGTCTGGAAGCCAGTATCTCACCAACGGCTTTAACTTCGATCCGGGCGGGCTTTACAGTTTCCTGTACCCGCAGATACAGGCTTACATCGCCGGTTACCCGCCGGGGAGTGATCTTTTGCGGGACGATAAAGGAACAATTCTGTCCCGGAATACAGTAAAACGGGTCCGGAGGCGGCAGCTGGCCTTTGGCGTAAAGGGCAGCACCCCTTCCTGCGGTTTCACCACTGTAGGTGACATAATCCACCAGATCATAAACAGTGACCACATTGCCGCAGGCAAAGATCCCTGACACACTGGTGGCAAAGTTTTCATCCACCACAGGACCCCGGGTGGTTTTGTCTATTTCTACACCGGCCTGTTCGGAAAGTTCGTTTTCCGGGATCAGTCCGGCGGAGAGGATCAGGCAGTCACAGTCGATAAAGCGCTCTTTGCCTTTAAGCGGCAGCATTTGTTCGTCCACCGGGCAGACGGTTACCCCTTCCACACGTTTCTGACCATGGACTGCAGTGACCGTATGACGGAGATAAAGCGGGATATGGTAGTCTTCCAGGCATTGCACTACATTGCGGGTAAGTCCGCCGGGGCGGTTTAAGATCTCGTAGACGCCTTCCACTTCCAGTCCTTCCAGAGTAAGACGCCGGGCCATAATCAGACCAATATCACCGCTGCCTAAAATCACCGCTTTGCGGCCCGGCAGTAATCCTTCTATATTGACCAGACGCTGGGCGGTGCCGGCCGTATAAACCCCCGCCGGCCGGCTGCCGGGGATCATGATCTGGGAACGGGTACGCTCCCGGCATCCCATGGCCAGGACGATGGCTTTCGCTTGAATATCCATAATTCCCCGGTCAGGATTAACGGCCGTAATGGATAAGTCAGGCTTTATATCCAGCACCATGGTGGACAAAAGGCATTCGATCCTGTTTTCCTGCACCAGGTTTTTAAAGTGCTCCGCATATTCAGGGCCGGTCAGGCGTTCCTTCATGATCACGGTGCCGAATCCGTCATGGATACATTGGGGCAGGATCCCTCCAAGGGTGTTGTCCCTTTCGATCAGCAGGACTTTTTCCGCACCGTTTTCACGGGCGGAAAGAGCGGCTGCCATTCCCGCCGGACCACCGCCGATAATGACCACATCTGCCTTCTTCATTGCCGGTCACCTCCGCTTCCGGTTTCCCCGCAAAAGAGGGGGGAGCCTGCACCATCCTTGGTCACTTGTTCAATGGGAATATTTAATTCCCGGGCCAGTATGCGTGCAACTTTGGGGAGGCAGAAGCCACTCTGGCAGCGGCCCATTCCAGCCCGGGTCCTTCGTTTTACCGCATCCACCGTGGTGGCAGGAATGATCCCGTGTATTGCCTGAACGATCTCAGCTTCAGTCACCATTTCACAGCGGCAGATGATATTGCCGTAGCGTTTATCTGCTGCGATCAGTTTCTTTCGTCCTGCTTTGGACTGCTCCTTAAAAACCGGCGGACTGTGCCGGATGGGATCGAAATCAGGATTATTATTTAAGACCAAACCTTCCTGCTCAAGCATACGTATCACATATTCAGCGATGGCAGGAGCGGAAGCTAGTCCGGGGGACTGGATTCCGGCTACATTGATCAGTCCTTTATAAAAACGGGATGGTTTGATATGAAAATCTTCCGTATAGGTAGCAGCCCGCAGCCCGGCAAAATAAGCAATCACTGAATCCCTGGGCATATGCTTGATAAAGGGGGCAAATTTTTCCATCATTTTGTCCATTCCTGCCCGGGTGCAACTGCGGTCTTCCTTGTCGGGTACTTCATCGGCGGTGGGACCGATCATTAGATTGCCGTCAACGGTTAAAATCACTCCTCCGCCTTTGGTATGAGCATCAGGGGGTATGCTCAGGTCGGCATTGCAGCCCGTTAATATCTGGCTGTATTTACGGTCGAAAAGAATGTGTTCGCCTTTGCGGGGGTGAATGGTGAATTCAGGACGTCCTGCCATTTCAGCGATTTCATCTGCATACACACCGGCGGCATTGATGATAAAAGCAGCCGGGAAAATTCCCTGGTCGGTAACCACTGCCTTAACTTGCCCATCCACAGTTTTAAGTCCGGTCACTTTGGTGTTCAGGTGGAGCCGGACACCATTTTTGACCGCATTCTCTGCAAAAGCTACTGTGGCTTTATAAGGGCAGGTGATGGCAGTGGTGGCAGCGAAAAATCCGCCAACAGCACCTTTGATATGGGGGTTCTTCTTTAAAACCGCTGCTTCATTTTCCAGGATTTCCACCTCCGGGACCCGGTTGATCCCGGCGATGGCTTTGATTGCGTCCAGCATGGACCGCTGCTTCTCATCCCTGATAAATCCCAGCAATCCTGCACGTTCCAGTGGGAAATCAAGCTCTTTGGCGGCCTGGGTATAAAGTTCATTACCGCGCAGGTTCAGCTGATGTTTCAAAGAACCTGGCTCCACGAAAAGAGCGGGATGGACCATGGCATTGTTGGCTTTGCTGGTACCGCAGGCGACATCAGCCTCTTTGTCCAGCAAGACGATATTCAGTTTATAACGGGAAAGCTCCCGGGCCAGACTGCAGCCCACGATTCCGGCACCGATAATCACCACATCGGCTGCCGGAAATTGCTGCTTTTTATTTCCGCTTACCCGGCGGGCTTTTCTCTTCTTATGCTGTGGGGTGGTCAATTGATTGACCACAGAATAGACCCCGGGATAAAGCCCGGCCAGATGTCCGGCTTCCACTACTGCCTCCCAGGAATCGACCTGACCGCTTAAAGTGACCAGGCCCCGGTCTATATCGAGTCTGACCCCTGAGAGTTGAGGATCATTTTTTATCCGTGCGGTGAGGATCTTGCGCAAAAAATTGTCATGACTTCTTTCGTTTAAGGCTGCTGCCATAATTTCTGCCAGATCAAAGACCGGCAGATAACTGGTCCTTTCCAGCATATCTTCACAAAACGGACAGGCAGTGACAATTGCCTGGGCATTAGGTACTTCCAGTTCTTCTGCCCGCAGGCGGGCAATTTCCAGGGCGCTTTCCGGCTCGATCAGGTCATAAATCTGGCCACCGCCGCAGCAGTGAGTTTCCGCCTCTTTATATCGAGGTTCCAACAGATAGAATTCAGGTATGGATGCCAAAATGGAGCGGGGCTCCTGTATGATTTCCGCCTGTCTGGCCAATACGCAGGGATCATGCCAGACCATCAAGGCACGCAGGGGATTGAACTTCAACCGGCCTTCTTTGACCAGATTGGCTGAAAACTGAGCAAAATGCATGATTTCCATGTTAAGCCTGATACCGGCCTCCGGATAGCGTACTTTAAAGGTCTGCAGACATTCCGGACAGGAGGTGACCAGGATTTTGGCACCGGTGGCATTGATTCTGGTGCTTAACTGCTGCATTAATTCTGCCGCAGTGTCTTGAAGGCCTGCACTGTGTGCGGGGAAACCGCAGCAGGTCTCATCCTGTAAAACCGTTACTTTTACCCCCGCCGCCTGCAGGACGGTCAATGCCGCATCGATGGCTGACGGATTATGGGAACGGTAGGCACAACCGGCGAAAAACAACACCTCCGGGTCAGTAGTGCTGAGCTCTGGCAATGGTGCCAGTTGTTCCGGCGGATATAAAGCTGATGATTTCTTCAGCTGTTGATTTATTTTATATACGGAGCGCGGAGCCAGACCGGATTCCACCGCTTTGGCTTTAACGTCCCGCAGCAGTTCCGGTACGATAAGATTCTCAAAGGGGCACCAGTGCTCACAGCTGCGGCAGCCGGTACACTGATAAAAATAATCATATAATTCTTTGCTCTCAGCCAGCAGCCCTTTTTCCAGCATTACATTCAGACGCATTTTACCGGCGGGGGTGACCGTTTCTTTTTTAATGCTGGCGGTCACCGGACAATCAAACCGGCACATATTGGGGCATAACGCGCAGTTTGTCATTTGCACCATGTTTTCCTGCTGCATATTATTCACCCCCTAACCCGAGTTTGCCTGGATTCATAATATTATCCGGATCCAGTGCTTTTTTTACCGCTTTGAGCATACTCAAACCGGCCTCCCCCAATTCCTGGCGCATAAACCGGCTGCGGTTCAGGCCGATACCGTGATGATGACTGATGGTACCACCCATTGCCATGGTGGTATTCATAGCCGCATCCCAGAGCTGATGATAATAAACTTCTTTGTCAGCGGCATCCGGCATGCCGGCCACACTTAAGTAAAGGCAGGCTCCGTCATGGTAAACATGGGAAAAATGACCGCCCGCTGCGATGGTTTTCGGGACTTCCTTTAAGGCTTTGATTACTTCATGATAGAGCGGCGCGATTTTGGACCAGGGGGCCGCGATTTCTATGGTGTCATATACTAAACCGTTCTGGATCAGGTGGGAGGAAAGGCTGACATTAAAACGGGTCCTGAACCAATCCGCCACCGGCTCCGGTCCGCAGTCTATTCCCTGCCATTTTTCACAGTATTCCTGGGCGATCTCATTTTCGACCGCCGCCAGTTTTTCTGTTCCTTCCATGACCAGGACCAGCATAACTCTGTCCCGGGCTGCTTCGATATCCTTGAAATGAAGCTGGGTCTCAGCGGCATCATAAATACGTACCACCGCAGGCTTGATATTGCTCTGCAAAATCTCCCTGACTGCTGTCAGGGCATCCTCAACTGTAGAAAAAGCAAATGCGCGGCCGATTTGTTTTTCCGGCAGGCGCCAGATCTTCAAGACTGCCCGGGTGATGACACCCAGCGTTCCTTCTGCGCCCAGCAGCAGTTGGTCAATGCGCGGTCCGGTTGCTGAGCGTGGGGTAATGGTATTTTGATAGATACTGCCATCCGGGAGCACTGCCTGCAAACCGCACAGCATGTCTTCGATTTTGCCATATTTGGTGGAAAATTGTCCGGCTGCCCGGCAGGATATCCAGCCTCCCAGGGTGGAACACCTTACCGACTGGGGAGTATGCCGTAAAGTAAAACCCTTTTCCTGCAGCTTTCGTTCCAGGACCTCACCATTGATACCGGTTTCCACTGTAAGTAACAGACTATCTTCGTCGATTTCAATAATACGGTTCATTCTTTTCATATCCATAACGATCCCGCCATTGACTGCAGTAATTCCTCCCAGGACCCCGGACCCTTCCCCGAAAGGGATCAAGGGGACCTTATAATGGCGGGCGATTTTTACGATCTCAGCCACTTCAGCTGTTGATTCCGGCCAGACCACTGCATCAGGCAATGAGGCTGCTTTGCCCTCCATAAACCAGAGGTTGGTAAGCGGCCAGAAATCTTTGCCGGCCAGGATCCTGTCAGCTTCTGCGGCAGAAAAGCGCTGCCCTAAAAGCTTCTGCAGCTTGACCAAAGCATCTTGAAGGCCTGCAGGAGTCTGCTTATTTTCAAAACCGATAACATATGGCAAAATAAAAGACCTCCTTTTATTAAAACCTACTTTAATGATACCAAAATAAAAACAGGAAAATTAAAAAAAACAGCCGTTGATTACGGCTGATCGAGGTTTATTCGAATATGTATAGTGACTTTAGAATATTAAAATGCTTTATATCGGGACTCCATCAGCGATAGTATCTGCCGGCAAAGGATTTGGAAAAGCTTGGATACATAATTAATAATGCCTGATATGCAATGGCCTGATATTCATCGTTTAAAGGGCTGAAAGTATTTTTTACATTGGCATAATTTTCACTGTCATAAAGATTTGCCGCCAGTTTTATCAATGCGCGGTACGCAATATTTAAACCGGCTGCCTCCAGTATACCGTCAAAATCGATTTTCCCATCTGCGACGAATTTCTCGATCACATCAATGGGGGCTGTCCCATTGGGCAGATTAAGTCCCGGTGTACCGTTTGCGTATCTGACTTCTGTGTTGGCTCCGAAGGTTTCAGCCTGATTGGCATCTTCCAAAGTGCCAAGGCCGGCCAGGATATAACAAGCTGCTGTCAGTTCCGGTGATCTTTGGTCGTTATTCCTTGCGATGAGGCGTTTGAAATTAGCGCGATGTGCCTTACTGGTATAATAAACTGGTTTCTCCATTATCTATACCCCCCCGGTAATATTACTATTTATATAATAACGTAATATATATTATTAATAAATAGAAATTATCATGGAGCAAGACCAGGAGCAGCTCGCGGCACGAACAAGCCCCGCAATTGATCCGCAACAGCAAAGGACTTCTTACAGTAAGGCATGTCCCTGCCAATAGCGGTTATATTACGGGGCTTGCGTATAACCGTGGGTTCGTTCGAATTATACGGTGAAGGCCTCTTCCACCACATCTATAGCAGAAGTGTCACCATCTTTTATGACTCTCAATATGGTTGCCGCTTCCGGAAGAATGTTGCGGGTGAAGAAGCGGGCCGCTGCTACTTTGCCGTTATAGAACGCATAATCAAAGTGTTCCGTTCCCAGGGCTTCTATCTGCCGGGCGGCGATTAATGCCTGATCCAGCAGCAGCTTGGCACCGTACAATCTGCCGGTGGCATGGAGGATCCTGGTGGCGTAGAGTCCGATCATACCTGTTTTGCCTGCGCCCAGATAACCACCCATGGTCATTTGGATCTCTTTATAATTGTCCAGCGCTTCCTGCAGCAGTTCGAATTCCCGGGTAAAACCATCTGCTGCTTTATTGGCTTCAATGAAATCCTGGATCTCCTGCAGCCAGCTGGCAAATACTTTCCCTTTGCCCAGCATCCATTTGCGCCCCACCAGATCCATTGACTGGATGAAGTTGGTGCCTTCCCAGATAGGATAGATGCGGGAATCTCTCAGCAATTGAGCGATGGGATATTCTTCGGAAAAGCCATAACCGCCGTATACCTGCATGGCTTCGGAAATAGAGAGGAAACTCATATCCGAACAAAATGCTTTCACAATAGGTGTATTAACTTCTATCATGGCTTTGGCATGGGCAACCAATTCGGGATCCGAGCTGAAATCAGCAATGTCGGTCAAATAATAGGTATAGATGGTCATCGCCCGGCTGGCTTCAATGATGGACTTTTGATACATCAGCATCCGGCGCACGTCCTCATGTTTGATGATCGGCACCCGTCCGGCTTTAGGATCGGTCAAGAGGCGGCCCTGGATCCTTTGCAGAGCATATTGGACGGCATTGTTATAAGCCACCGTTGCAGTAGCCAGGGCAGCATGGCCGGTGACCAATCTTTCTTCATTCATCATGTTGAACATCTGCGCCATGCCGGAGGCATTTCCTTCAGCATCCGGAGGGTCTCCCAATAAATAACCCCGGCAGTTGTTTTCTTCCCCGAAGCTCACCACAGCTGTAGCCGAACCTCTTAAGCCCAGCTTATGTTCAATACCGGCACAGTTGACATCATTGAACTCACCGACTTCACCATTGGCATCCGGCCAGAATTTGGGTACTACAAACAAGGAAATGCCTTTGGTGCCCTTCTTGGCGCCTTCGATCCTGGCCAGGGTCAGATGCACGATGTTTTCAGTAATATTTTGCTCACCGGCGGTAATAAAGCATTTGGTACCTTTTATCTTATAGACGCCGGGTGTATCAGTAGGATAGGCTTTGGTCAGCAATTCGCCTACATCTGAACCGCCGATGGGTTCAGTCAGATCCATGGTACCGGACCACTGCCCGCTGAACATTTTAGGCAGGAAGATATCTTTTACTTCCTGACTGGCAAAATTCTGTATCAGACCGGCTGAGCCTGAGGTTGCCAGGAAATATGGGCAGAAGGCTCCATTGGCCCCCATCATATATTCATTGCTGCAGGATAAAATACTCATGGGCAGAGCTGACTCATCGTGATGGTTTTTGTTGCTGGAACCCAGTCCATTTTCCTGGATAAAGAAATAAGCATCTTTAAACGATTCCGGAACCGTTACTTTTCCGTTCTCAAAAACAGCGTGCTGGGTGTCCCCGTCGTCGTTGGTGGGTGCTACGATCTCTTTGGCTACTTTTAAGGCATTGTCCAGAATAAAATCGATATCTTCCAGACCATACGCATCTTTAAACCGTTCGCATGCAAATACCTTGTCCATATCCAGCCATTCTTTCAGGATAAAGCGGTGATCTCTTGTCGATTGTATAAAATTTGAAGCCATCATTTACCTCCTTAAAATTTTCTTAAACAACTTGTCCTGCCATTAAAAACATTAAACTCCCCCCATAAACCACTATTTTCCCTTTCACCCCCTGTAAGCACATATTTTAAAATTAAAAAGACTGTCAACAGATGCTAAGACTTCCGGTAATATCCCGGCTCAACTTCAGTGATCAGGCCTTCGCGCAGCATATATTTCAAATGATTATAGACGGTCATTTTCTCCCAGAACAATTCATAGATATTCCGCTGTTCGGGAAAAACCAACCGGTAGGCAGCCAACGCATCAATGGTCAGCGGCTCTTTTAATAACTGCAGAATTTTGTCATGACGCTTTAAAACGATATGTATATATTGATCGAGGCTCGACAGAATATTTTCAGTCAGAACCCGGCGGTGTGAAGGCACCAGGATGCGAGGATCGATCAGCTTGATTCTTTCCACTGAGGCAAAAAGATCACCAACATCAGCACTGAAGTTGCTGTACCACGGGCCGGCTTTTGCCAGATCGATATCCCCGGAAAAAAGCAGCCCCTGTTTTTCCATATAAAAGCCGTAATGGCCTGCAGTATGGCCGGGAAGATGAATCGCCCGGAGGGTATATTTGCCAAGGATTATCTGGTCTTGATCTTTGAAGGCTCCCGCCACAGGAATCTTTCTGAAGCCGGGACTCACCGGTACATCTTCCGGCATGGGAATGACCGAACCGTAACCCGGCCTTTTAATACCAGGCATCATGACTGACCATAGGTCATAGCCGTGAAAGTTATGATAGGATGCTTCGTCATCATAGGTAGCAAGTTCTTCTTTTCCGACATAAAACTTGGCTACCGGGAAAAAACTGTCCCCATGAAGATGATCAAAATGAGAATGGGAAATTAGGGCCATTTGGACTTTAGGCCCTGTGATAGCTGAAAACGCTTTTCCTCCAGCCCCCAAGTCGATCACAGCCGGAATATCATCGTCAAAGTACATGCTGTTTGAGTAAGGATATTTAGGCTGGGTTTCAGGTACAACTACATAAACACCATCAAGCAGCTGCTTAAGAATCGGAAACACTTCCCCCCGAAGTATTATATTATTATTGTAACAGTAACCTTTGGGAAGATAAATAACTGCTTGAGGAATATTCGACAATAAATTATACGTAAATAAAAATAGCCGGTCATACACCATGATTGGAAGTGTAATGTCCGGCCAGGGATGCCCCGCCTCAGTCCATCGGACCTCCTTCCCAGTACTGCCTGATTTTTCTTAATGCATAACCGCCAAAGAATAAACCGTTTATAAAGGCCAGTGGGATAGCCATGGCACCAAACCAATGAAAATTTTGCTTTAAATCTTCCTGACCATCGGTAGTTCTATATCTGGTCAAAATGTTTCCCTCCTTTTTATTCTTATTGTGATACAAAAAGAGGGGAAATATAGCAGGATATAATTATCATTTTTTCTCAATTTTTGCTCATTAAGGCGGGAATTACTTTTGAAATCAACAAATAGATCAAGGTGCCGCAGAGCAAAATCAACAGCAGGATACTGATAACTTTTTCAATCATTGCTTATCACCATCAATAATATATGAAAGAATGACTTTTTTTATTCTGACACAACAAGTAAACTGCAATAAAAGGGGAAATAAGCAGGATGGGGGCAGAGCTGATACTTGTGCCCGCCGGAATGTTAGATTACAATAACCATCAGGAGACGGGAAATACTGCTCCGTTAATTTTATGTCTGATAGGGGTCTCAATGAAAAAGAAAAAGAATTCTTATCCCAAACCCATTTTGAAAAAGTTCGCCCAGGAAATCACTGCCATGATCGATATGAACCAGGGCCGCCTTTTCCTGCTGGAAAGGCTGGAAGATATGCCTGATGAAGTCAGAACTGAAATGATCGAAGGGATGTCCTCTTTTTACCAGGATGAGATGGTGGATTTTTTTTACTTGATGAAGATGGAATACGACACGGAATTTGCTGCCATTTGTGATAAAGCCCTGGAAAAATACCGTATGGCAGGGCTGGATGTTACCCCGCCGCAATTTTTTGCCGGGACATTTTATAAGGCTTATGTCAGCCGCACCCGCCATACCGGCAGAATAACCCTTGATGCAGCCTGGATTACAGATAATTCTGCTTTACATGTGGAGTGTTTTTACCTGACCTTTAACCCGGACGGGATCCACAGCTTTATATTGGTCGACGATATGCCGATTTAT
>Ga0116151_10000133_pt1 | contig 63597 bp, 47 predicted proteins | sample AD_UKC117_MetaG_FD_89893 | JGI IMG/M metagenome (GOLD analysis project Ga0116151, IMG submission 89893) | Active sludge microbial communities of municipal wastewater-treating anaerobic digesters from Hong Kong - AD_UKC117_MetaG | ecosystem: Engineered > Bioreactor > Anaerobic > Digestate...
CTGTGAAGAACTCCGCGCGGACGCCCTTGAGCAGACCCGCAAGAATCTGCTCGGGACCGATGGGTGACAGGCAGTTCGTCGCCGGCGGCTTGATGTTGGTTTCCTGCATCGCCTTGTAGAGCGTTTCGGCCTCGTGGGTGCCGACGCGCGTGGGGTTGGCGCGGGCGCTGACCTTCGCCTTTTTGCAGATCGCGGCGGCCGTTGCCGGGCTGACGCGGCTGAACTCATTGGACAGGAACTGGGCGACTGTCTTTTCCCGGGCGTCCTTCAGCATCTTGATGAGAACGCCGAGTTCGATGCCATAGGGATGCGGCTTAATTTCCTGAACAGGCTCCGGCGGGGTTTCCGTGCCGCGCGCGAATTCCAGCACGGCGCCGGACGGATCGACGAACGTGAAGCTGGCGTGCGGGTTGCCGATGGCCGTCAGCTCGAGGTACTCATCGACAGACGCACGACCCTTGAGGTACTGGGCGACGAGTTCGATCGTGACTTCCGTGCCGTGATCCCATTCAACCTCGGCCGCCTGCTCCTTGACGATATGCGGCTTGTTGCCCTTGGTGTCGATCTGCAGCTCGTAGTAATGGGCCTGCGTTCGCCTGCCCGTCCGCGACGTGATCTTCACGCTCCTGCCCGTCGTGAGCAGACCGTACATGCCGGCGGCGGAGATACCGATGCCCTGCTGGCCGCGGCTCATCTTGAGTCGATGGAACTTCGAGCCGTAGAGCAGCTTTCCGAAGATGTTGGGAATCTGCTGCTTGACGATGCCCGGACCGTTGTCGCGGATCGTGACGGCGTAGCGCTCGTTGTCCGTCTGTGCGATCCGGACATAGATGTCGGGAAGGATGCCGGCTTCCTCGCAGGCGTCGAGGCTGTTGTCGACGGCTTCCTTCACCGTTGTCAGCAGGGCCTTGCGCTTGTTGTCGAATCCGAGGAGGTGTCGGTTCTTCGCGAAGAACTCCGACACGGAGATTTCGCGCTGCGCTTTGGACATGGACTCGGCCGTCGCGAAGACGCGCTTCTTCGGTTTCGCGGTCGGTGTGTCGCTCGTCGTCTTCGTGGCTTTCGTCTTCTTCGCGGACGGCTTGCGCGTCGCTTTCGGCATTTCCGGCTCCGGTGGGCTGATGCGTTCGCCTGGCGACGCGGGCTTGTCGCCAAAGGTGAACATCATCTGGTCTTCTTCGACGCTGCGACGCTTCGTGGGCTGAGTCCTGGTCGTGGTCATCCGTGACACCTCTGGAAGGTCCGATACGTTCTTTTCGGCGTGAAATGGTATCGGGATGGAGGGCGGGAACAAGGCGCGGTCCGGAATCGGCGGATTTTGCGATCGGCGAGGGCTGCGCGGCGCAGGAACGCCTGTGAAACCCCCGCTGAGGCGCCGGGGACGGATCGGGTGAGAGTGGGCCGGAAGGCGACTCCGACTCCAACGTCCGCCGAAACCGCCGCGAAATATCGGGCCGGTTTCGAAGATGAATTGGCGCGATGGGGCGGTCGATAGTCCTAACGAGGTCGGTCGTTCCGGCTGTGATTGAGGTCGTCGACGCTTGGAGCGTGTCGCCATGAAACGGATTTTCGGACGCCGACGCATGAGCCCGGCGGAAGCCGCCGCGCTGTACCGCGAGGGGCTGGCCGCCTTTGAGACCGGGGACTACGAGCGCGCCGTCGAGCGGTTGTCCCAGATTGACGACGGCGGCTCAGTCAGCAGCACGCTGGCCAAGTTCTATCTCGGTCAGTCACACATGAAGCTGGGTGTCGAGCTGATGAACGCCGGGAATCACGTCTCGGCGATCCATCATTTCAATACGGCGCGCCGGCTCAATCCGGACGCCGCCGGACTCTCGAAATATCTGGCGACCTGTTACGCGGCGCAGCGGAAGTTCGATCGCGCGGCGGATGAGTTCGAGCGATCGCCGGACAGCGATATCGACGATTCCACGCGGGCGATTCGCCTGGCCCATGCGTTGGCGCGCAACGGTCAGATGCAGAGCGGCATCGAGACGCTGATCAAGGCGATCGACGGCGCGCCGCATCGCATCGATGTGCGTCGGCATCTCGGAATGATGTACGCGGCCGCCGAACAGTACGTTGACGCCGTCTGCGTTTTTCAGGAAGCCGTCGAACTGGCGCCGCTGGACGCCGAACTTCGGCGCTGTTTCGCGATGGCGCTGGGCGCCTCGGAAGATCACGCCGAAGCGGCGGAACATCTGGCGATCGCCATGAAGCTCCGACCGAACGACGCAATGCTCGGCGTCCTGCTGGCGATGGCGATGGACGCCGCGAAGACAACGACAGTGAAGGTCCGCATCGACCCGGCGACGGAAACCCTCGAACTGACGGACGATCGCTCGATCGATTCGCTGAGCGAACTGATCGTCAGCGAGCCGGACTTCGTCGAGGCGTTCCTGGCGTTGCCGCAGACGGGCGTGGATGACGAGGTCTTTTCGCTGATGGCGGGTGTCCTGGAGCGGGCGCTGGCGGCGAACCCGGAATTCGCGGATCTGCACTATCACTGCGCCCGCGTCTATCAGCGGCTGGGGCGCCTGAACGAGGCGATCGACGAGGCGCGTCGCGCCGTCGAGATCAATCCGCGGTACGTGCAGGCGCTGATTCAGCTCGGCCGTCTGTACGCGTCGGAGGATCAGACGCTGGAGGCGCGCGAGCGTCTCAGCCAGGCCATCCTGTTTGGCGGCGACTATCCCGATGTGCATTTCCTGATTGGTGAACTCTATCAGCGCGACGGCGATCGCCGCAGCGCTGCCGATGCGTATCGTCGAGCCTTAGCGCTCAACGATCGATTCAGCCGGGCGAGGGAAGCCCTGGCGACTGTGTCTGGTGATGATTGTGGGGGGGAAGTGGGATGAGCTATCTGCTCGAAGTATTCGGCCGCGGTCTGCTCGCCGACCTGATCGGGGCGTTCGCAGACGTGCTCGGTCATCGGGGCGATTACGATCTGGAGGCGCTGTACGACGCTGTCGAGGCGGATCCGGAAGATCTGAACGCCCGGATTCGACTGGGCGGGGCGCTGTTACGAGAAGGCGAACCGACGGCCGCGCGGGACTGCTTCCTGTCTGTGCTGAAGGATTCGCGTGACGACATCGGCGCCCGGATGGGGCTGGCCTGCGCGTTCGATGAACTGGATCACGTCGACATTGCGCTCGAGCAGCTGCGCATCGCGCAGAAGTCCGAGCCGACGAATCCGGCCGTGCTCTTCAGCCTCGGGTACTGCCATGAGCGGCTCGATCACATCGAGCAGGCGATCGAGTATTACCAGGATTCGCTCCGGTTCTGCCCGTCGCTCCGCAACGCCCATGAGCGGTTGTCGGCGATCTATCTCAAGAATGGCGAGACGGATCTGGCGATCCATCATTACGAGAAGCTCTCGGAGCTGGATCCGAACGACATCGACGTTCATCTGACGCTGGCGAACCTGCTGCTGAAGGCCGGGGACTTCGACGGCGCGATCCGGCGATACGAGCACGCCATTGCGATGGAACCGGATAACTGGGAGGCGCACGATGACGTCGTCCGCGCCTACGAAGACGCCGGGCTCATTCGCGAGGCGATCGAACATCTGCACATGTCCATTGACAGCGACGTGGAGTATCCCGACACGCGACTGCGTCTCGGCGACCTGTACGCGCGGGTGGGGGACGATGTGTCGGCCGTGGCACAGTATGAGCGAGCGCTCGAACTCTGCCCCGATCACCTCGAAGCGAACGTGAAGATGGGAACGCAGCACCTGCGAAGCGGTCGTTTCGAAGACGCGGGCAGGTGTTTCAGCCGGGCCCTGGAACTGAACGATCGCCTGCTGTCGGCCTATGTCGGCATCGGCGTCGCGCAGCACGCGGAAGGTCGTGTGGATGAGGCGATGTCGTCGTTCGATCTGGCGCGACACATCGAACCGAACAGCAACCTGCTCTTCACGGAAGTCGCCCGGATGCAGTTGAAGGCGGACTTCAGCAAGGCGTCGGACATGACGCTGGGACTTCGTCGGGACGAGCCGGAGGACACGACGCAGGATCTCGTCATGACGCAGATCACGCGCCTCAGGCAGTCGATTCAGCGGAGCCCGAACCACGCGGATCTGCACTATCGACTGGGACTCCTGCTGAAGAACCGCGGACAGCTCGAAGACGCGACGGAAGCGTTCCGCGCGGCCGTCGAGATCAACCCGTGCTACATGAAGGCCCTGATCAAGCTGGGGCTCTCGCTGAAGGAACTCGATCGAGCGGATGACGCCATCGATGTGTTCCGTCGCGCCACGGCGCTGCAGCCGGAGTATGTCGACGTGCACTACCAGCTCGGTCTGCTCTTCGCACAGCGGAGTCGATTTGAGGCCGCAATGGAGCACTTCGAGTCGGCGGTCGACGGGAATCCGAACAACGCGGAGTTCCACGCCAACCTGGCGCTGTCGCTTCAGAACCTGGGCCTGATCGATCGGGCGCGGGCGTCTTGGCAGATCGTGTGTGATCTGGATCCGGACGGCGCCCTGGGATTCCAGGCGCAGAGCGAACTCGCGAAGTCGCAGAAGAAGTAATCTCTTGATGGCTCGGCGCCTGCCGCGACGAGCGTCCTTTGTGGAAACCGGAAACACCAGCGGCCGCATGCGTGCGGCCGCTTTGTTGCGCTGTCTGCAGCTCGCGTCAGGATTGACCTGTCAGATTCAGCGGAGGCTGAGGCCGACGGACTCGGCGAGGCCTGTATAGCGCTTCGAACCGAGGCCGAAGTTGGGGGCGCCTTCCGGCCAGATGCTCAGGTTGATGCCGAGATCGTCGAGCGGGCGATCCACGTCGAAGGCGAGGGCCGTATACCAGCGGGGCCACTTGCGGATGTAGATGACCTGCGTCGAGAAGTTGCGTCCTTCCTGAAGGTCGTAAGTCTCGCGGAATGCGATCGTGTGCTTCTCGGACAGCTTGTAGTTGGCGCCGAACGCGCCAAGGCTGTTGTCGGTCGCGTGGATGTAGCGATAGCCGGCGAACCAGGAAAGCCGCGGTTCGCGTTCGACGGCGATTGAGATGTTGCTCGTGCCCATCGTGCCGTCATTCACGTCATAGACACCGTCGTAGATGATGGCGGTTGAATCGCTGAGCTGCCAGTTGAAGAACGCGCGGACGAAGCTGGAGGCGATGCTGTCTTCCGGCCGCGAGTTGATGAAGTCGCCGTGCGTGTCTTCACCTTCCGTGGCGTTCGAGAAGAAGCCGGCTTCCAGATCCAGCGTGATCCAGTCCACAGTCCGCTGTTCGCCGGGCAGACCACGCCTGGTCTGAAGTTTCTGACGCAGGCCGAGCATGACACCGCTGGCGTCGTCCACGTCTTCAACACCGGGATCGAAGGGCGTGATCTGTTCGATGCCGCGATTCTGGGCGGCGCCGAAGGCGTTGAAATCCGCCTTGACGACGTGGCGCAGGCGATGGACGTCAAAGAGGTCGGACTCGACGTCGTCGTACACACGGCTGGCGATGACGTTGCCCTGGAGACCGCCCGTGACCATGGCGCGCTGAACGCCGCCGCCACCGTAGAAGCTGGGCGAGTCATCCCACGCCGTGCCGCGAACGGCGACGTAGGGCGTGAGCTTGAGGGGACCGACGTCGGGCAGGGGGAACTGCAGTTCCTGTCGCGTTTCGCCACGCATGACGGAGCCAGTGCTGCCGGTGTTGTCCCAGCGTTCCTGGCCGTTGGAGAAGCGGCGTTCGTCGTAGCGATACCGAACGACGCCGGCCCGATTGTCGCTGTACCACGTGGCGTATTCACCGAGCGGCTCGCCGACGACGCTGAAACGATTGTCAGGCAGTCGCTCCGTCTCCGTCTGCCACTCGTTGATGCGCCAGTTGGCCATCACGGAGTACTGCCAGTTTTCCTGGCGCTTGAGCAGGCGGGCGAGCGTTTCATTGCGCTTGCCGTTCTCAAACTCGTTTCGCTCGAAGGACTCGAGGAAGTTGTCGTCGCTCAGGTAGCCGTTTTCCAGCGTGAGCTCCCAGCCCTTCGGCAGGAAGTGGCGATGGCGGAAGAGCAGGCGGCCGCGATTGTCCGTATCGGGTTCGAGGTTATTCCGGATGCCGCCCAGATCGTCCTGACCATCGTCGCGGATGTAGTAGGAGCGGACGAGACCGTAATAATCTTTCTGCTGGTAATCGACATCAATGCCGATGGCCGGTCCTCGACGGGAGAAGTAGTCGAGCCGCAGCGTGGCGTTGTAGCCTTCTGGCTCCTGAAGGCCGAGCAGGTTGAAGAGGTACCACTCGGTTTCGACAAGGGCGCCGAATTCGCTGTTGTAGCCCGACTTGGCCCGCTTGAAGGCCTGCGTATCCTCCGAGAAGGAACCCGTCGAGTAAGGCCAGTAGGCGAGCGGCTTGCCGTCGAGGTTCAGTGTCGTGTGCTTCGCTTCGTAAGTGCCGGCCTGGATTCCGACGACATCGCCGCGTTCGTCACGGGGCGTGATGTCCGTGAAGACGAGCTCCTTCGCGCCGAGGGCGACGTGCGGCGTATGAAACTCACTCGTCGTGACCTGGGCGTCCTTCGCCTGGTAGGTGACGGAATCGAGCTGTCGAATCTCGGCGGCCCGGACATAGATGGGCAGTTCGCGTTTGGGCTCGACGGCGCGCGTTACGGCGTCGAGGATCAGGGCTTTGTCGTTATCAAAGTCGTAGTAGAGGCGGGGGGCGCGAATCATTCGATCGCCGTGAAGGAGGACGACATCGCCTTCCAGGTAGACGGCGGAGACAAATTCCTGCACGGACTCGCGCGGCGCCTTGCGGCCTTCGAGCGTGGGCTCGTCCGCAGGGGCGACGTCTTCGAGCGGTTCGTCAATATCGACGCGCTTCGGCCTGGGGCGATCGGCGCGAGACTCATCAACGAACCCGGGAATCTGCGAGCCGACGGCGTCGCCATGAAGAAACAGGACGGCGGCGTCGGCGCGAATTTCGATGTAGTCGCCGCTCTGTGTCGGCGCCCCCTGGGCCACATAGACACTACCGATCGCGAGAACGACGGAGGCGCCGTTGTAGGGTTCGCTGTAGGTCTCGTCCGCCTGGTAGGCGATCCGCTTCTTCACCCTGGGGCGCTGCGACAGCAGTTGTTCGACAGTCGCGTTGACCTGCACCGGCTCTCTGGCGGTCTCCATCGACGGCGCCGGCTCGACCTCCAGCACGCGGCGCGCCCGAACCGCTTCCGAGTAGACATCGCTCTCGTCATCGCGCTGGCGCGAGTAGCTGTCAATGTTCAGCAGCTGCTTGCCGAAGGTGCGGAGCGTGACAACAAGGGCCGGCCCCGTTTCGACGGTTCCGCCCGGCTGAATGATCTCGGCGCCCTGCCAGAGAAAGATGTCCGCATCGAGGTAGACCTTGCCCTGGGTGGACACGGAACGGAACCACACGACGGCGTCCCGCGATTTGAGCTCGTATTCGCCCATGCGGGCTGTGAAATTTCCGAGGACTTCGACGACCTGTTCGTTTCCTGAATTCCAGAGGTAGGCGAACTTGCCGTAGAGTTCGAGATCGAAATCGGAGATACCCGGGGGGAGGAGAGGATCGACCGCCTCGATGTCGCTGGCGCCGCTCGTCTGCGCTGTCGCCGGCGCAATATCCGCCACACAAGCGGCAAGAAGCGCAAGTGCCACGGCGATTGCGGAATTCCGTTGTGTCCGCCTCATAGTTCGAGTCACGCCGGCGATCGTTTGAGGTCGGGCGCGGGCTTTGGCCGATCCATGGCGTCCGCGCCTGGCTGCGGGCCGGATTATAGATTCGAAGGGGGGCGTGTCAAACCGCCAATTCAGCGCCGAGACCGTCGGCGGCGGCCATATCAATATTGATAGGCGATCGTCGCTGTGGCCCGACTGCCGCTTTGCGCATGGCGAATCCGGTCGTTCAAGTCGATCGCGATGCGACGTGTCGTTTGCCCGGCGCGAAGAACTCGGCGCCATTCGGTAATTCCCGCGCGGTCGCGTCGCGAGGCTTTATCGAGGGGCGCGTGCGATGTGCGGCGCAGGAACTGCGCGGGAATCCGCATGGCGCGATCGCTCGTCGGACGAGATTCGTACGCAGCGCTCAGGCGGATGTTGCGCGAACTTCATGGATTTCCGAAGTCCGAGTTTTTTGACTTAAACCCCTTCCCGCCCACTCCGATAAGGCCTCTGTCGATCCCGGAGCGCCCCATGCGGATTGGGGGACTTCCAGGAGTTAGATCATGCGTTGGAGTCACGTGTCCAGAATCGTAACGACCAGTCTGATGCGAACGCTTCTTGTGCGGCGACCCGCGTCCACGCTCCCGCTGCTGGCGATGTTGGCGGCGTGTTGCGGCGTTGGTTGTGCGAAGACGCCTTCTCACCTCGACATGAAACAGGTGGTTCGGGCCGAGAGTGACTATCGAAACCATCGATTCCGCGAAGCGAACGACACGCTGACGACGTTCCTGCGAGAATTCCCCAGTTCGCCGGATTCGGCCGAGGCCTACTGCCTGCGCGCCCTCTGCAACATCGAACTGAAGAACAAGGCGCGCGCCGAGGCGGACGCCCAGGCGTGTGTGAAACTTGCCCAGAATTCAACGGTCAAGGCGAACGCCCACGCCACGCTGGCGACACTCCTCTACGAGTCGGGCAAGACGGACCAGGCCCTGGATCACTATTCGGCGGCGCTGAAGGTCCTGCCGGACAAACCGCCGGCCGACCTGCTTCGTTACCGCTTCGGCATCTGCCTGCAGCGGGCCGGGCGATGGCAGGACGCGCGACGCGAATTCGCCAGCGTGTTCCAGCGGTATCCGGGCAGCGATCTCGCGCCACACGCCCGGCGAATGTATGACTGGACGATCGACGGATACGCCATTCAGGCGGGCGCGTTTCGAGAGAGCGGCGCCGCCTCGGATCTGAATCAGAAGCTCCGACGCAGTGGCCTGCCCAGCCGCGTGGATCGCATCGCGCGCTCGGGCGAGTGGCTTCATACGGTTTACGTAGGGAATTACACGACCTATCGAGAGGCGGCAAACGCGCTACCCGTCGTCCGACGCGTAGTGAAGGATGCGTTTGTCATGCCGCAGTAAAAGGGCGGTTGAAACAATGCCAGCGCTGAACGGATTCGGCCAAAGCGTGCGACACGGATGGACTCTTGCGGCGATTGCGATCGTTGCGTCGTTCGCCGGCTGTTCGCGAAATCATCATGAGATTCCCGACGCCGCGCCGCCTCAGCCGCGGCCGCTCTATCAGCCGTTTGTCACGCCGGCGGGCCTTCCTGAGCAGACGCTCGATCGCCCGCCCTATCGGCTGAACGTGGGGGACACGCTCGAAATCATCTACCAGGTTCGGAACGAGGTTTCGGACAAGGACTACGAGCTGAAGATCGAGGACGGCATCTCGGTTCGCTTCCCGTATCAGCCGCAGTTCAACCAGGAACTGACGGTCGCTGGTGACGGCAACGTTCACTGCCTGCTCGTCGGCAAGGTCCGGGCGGCGGGACTGACGGCGGAACGCCTGTCGGAATTCCTCCGCGCCGAATACGGCAAGCACCTGAAGGATCCGGAACTGACAGTCGTCATCGATGCGGCGAACAAGAAGATCGAAGAGCTCAAGCGGGCCATTACAACGGCGCCGCGAGGTCAGTCGCGACTCGTGCCGATCAAGCCCGACGGGACGATCGATCTGCCCTATGTCGGCGAGGCCCATGTGGCCGGCCTGACGGTCGACGAAGCCAAGCGGATGCTGGATTCGAAATACGTCGCGGCGGATCTGCAGGAAGTGGAAGTGACGGTGCAGACGCTGAGCTTCGCGCCGAAGCATGTCTATGTGCACGGCGAAACGAACAACAGCGGTGTGCTCGAGCTGGGCGCCCCGACGACGCTGATGCAGGCGATCGTCACGATGGGCGGCGTCAACCCTCGCGCCGAGAAGTCGAAGATCATGCTGATTCGGCGCAAGCACCTGGCCGTGCCGGAAGCAATTGTCTTCGACATGAACCAGTTCCTCGAACCGCGCAAGCCGGGGCCGGAAGGTCTCGAGGGCGACGGCGGCATCTATCGATACGATCCGTATCTCGCGGATGGCGACATCATCTACGTGCCTTCGACGCTGCTGGCCCAGACGAACGACTGGATCGACCAGGTCTTCACACGCGGTATCCGCGCCGTCTTCCCGTACAGCGGCTATGTGGGCATGAACTTCGGCTACCAGGTCAGGAACGCGCCATCGACCGTGGATACGCGACAGAGCGGACCGCCGAACATCGTGTCGAGCTTCGGCCCCTGATGACGGTGTAGCGATCAAGGATGAAACGACGTCGGCGAAACGCCGGTGGGTAACAGCAACAGACGCGGCGGGGAGCGCCGAGGCGACAACGCCGAAGCCTCCCTTCCGAGTCGGGAACCGAAACGTGTTTCCGGAATCGGTCCGACGGGGGAACTCGGCCGGACCACAGCAAGAGCGGGTGTTCAGGGATGAACGAAAGCAATCAGGGCAGGTCGCTTCGAGAAATCACGCGAATCCTCTTCCAGCACTGGGTGCTCATGGCCGTTGTCGTCGTCACGGCGACGATCGGGACCTGGAGCTACTGCCAGTTCGTTGCGAAGAAGACCTATCGCAGCCGCATCGGTCTGATCTTCAAGCGTCCGGCGGACCGCAATCCGCTGACGACGGATCAGGGCGAACGGCAGCTTGAAGTCTTCGTCAAGGCGCAGCAGCAGATCATTCTGTCGGACACGGTTCTGGCCCGGGCGATGGTCATCGCCGAGGACCCGACGCTTCGGCAGGAGTGGTATGAACTGCGCAACCAGCGCGATCGCGAGGCCGCCGGCTATGCCGAGCAGACGAACGTCTCGCACGACATCGACGCCTTCCTGACGGAGGGCCCCGTGGCGCAGAAGGTCGATACGCTGCTGACGAAACGACAGCGCGAGTTCCGCGACTTCCGCGACAGCGTCGAACTGGAAACACCGGGCGGCGAACAGGTCGCCATGACGGAAACCTTCACGCTGCTGGTCGATCGACCCGGCGACAAGGGCGCCATCGCGCGGTACTCCGCGGACATCCTGGCGGACATGTACATGCATCGCTTCCGCGAAATTCAGCAGACGCTCATCGCGCCCGCCGTGGAAGTCATGAAGAACGTGATCGATGACTATCGCAATCACCTCGCCCAGGCGAAGGACGGTTACGAGCAGTTCATCAACGAACATCCGGGCGAGATCGGTGTCCTCGAACAGCTGATGAAAAGCGGTTCGGAACACGGCGTACAGCGCTGGCTGAGCAAGATTCGTGAAAATGACGCGGATCTGCGGATGAAGTGGGCGCAGGACAAGGCCGTTCACGACGTGTTGATGACCGTCATTCCCGCCAAGGTCTTCGAAACGGGCGGCGTGGGCCAGATGGCGTTCGACGACGTTCGATCGACGATCGCGAAGGTTCCCGTCGAGTTCCTCGAAGAGAACGTGGCGATCGTGGAAGTGACGAAGCACCTGGCGAAGCTCGAAGCGCGCAAGGCGAATCTCGAATCACAGTTTCACGAGACGAGCCGTGAAATCCAGTATCTCAACGAGGAACTGGATACGGAATCCCGCAATCTCCTGACGGCGATCGCATCCCAGGCGCAGAGCCTTGGCGCGACTGTCGCGGCGCTCCAGCGGCAGATCGACGAAAACCAGAAGCTGATCGCCTCGACGACACGTGAGGAGGAGGCGACGCATCGCAAGCTGGCGCAGTACGCGCGGCTCAAGACGGCGTTCGACGCGGCCCAGGAACACCTGGGGCGGCTCGAGAAGGACGAACAGGAAGCCCGGGCCAACCAGTTCCGCGCGCAGCACGCCGTGACCATCGGAAAGCTGAGCGAGGCCTCGACGCCGGACCCGACGCATCCGCTGCGACCCAAGACGGCGCTCTATACGATGGCCGCATTTCTCGCGTCCTTCATGCTGTCAATCGCGCTGGCGTTCTTCCTCGATCACTTTGATCACACGCTGCACTCAAGCCTGGACGCGGAACGCTACCTCGGTGTGCCGGTCCTCGGCAGCGTGAAGAAGCACGGACGGTTCCTCGTCGAAGCGGGAATGAATTAATCGCGATCGGCGGCGTGACCGCCGGAATCGCAGGTTTGAAGCGTCGGATGACGGAAGGTCATATCGACACATCGAATTCGGCCGCGAAGGCAAACGCGGCGTAACGGAGTGTGAATCGTGTCCAATCAGTCCAACGATCCGCAGCGGCCCTACGACGACGACTTCTCGACGCCTTCGTCGGACGAGAAAGTCTGGCCGCCGGCCGACGACAGCGTGAGCAACTCGGGCGATGACGCCGAACTCGGCTGGTTGGAAGAGGCCGCCGATCTCGAACGCTCGATGGACGCGCTGAAGGAAATGACGTCTGAGGCGATCGAGCAGGCGAAGCCCGTCGAGCTCGACATGTCGATCGAGTGGGAGGGCTCGAAGGCCGGGCCCGTGGCGAAGAAAGCCGGCGCGAACGCCTCCGACGAGTCGTTCGGCCCGGTCGCGCGAACGACGACGACCTCCGTCGTCGACGAAACGACCTCGAACACGACGGCCGCCGCGACAAACGTCAACGCGAAGTGGGGCGTGTCAAACGACGCGCCGTCGACACAAACGTCGTCGTCCACGCGACGATGGAGCGGCGCCAACGCTCGGTTCCGAAAGTCGGCCGAAGGCGAACTGGCGCAGCTCTGGACGAACGTGTTCTTCTCCGGCGAACTGGAGCCGCCGAAGACCGTCGTTGTGGCGGCCGCCCGACAGGGTGACGGCGCGACGCAGATTGCGGCGTCGCTGGCGATGCTGGGCGCCGAGTCAAACCCCGAACTGAACATCTGTGTCGTGGATGTGAACCTGCGACGCCCCGGACTGGCGCAGACGCTCGGCGTCGATGCCGGCCCCGGCGTGACGGATGTGCTCGCGGGTCGCGCCAGACTCGACGACGCGCTGCAGACAATCGAACTGAACAATGGCACGAAACTGACGATCCTGGCGGCGGGGCCCACGGCGGATCATCCGCTGAGCTTCATCAAGAGCCGGCAGCTCAAGTCGCTGATCGGCCAGCTTCGCGATCGATTCGACCACACGATCTTCGACATCGCGTCGGCGGATCGACATCCGGACGCCCAGGCGGTCGGCAAGCAGACAGACGGCGTGCTCGTCGTCGTGAACGCAGGCTCGACGCCGCGGGAGACCGTGGGCGAGGCGCGCAAGCGGCTCGACCTGGCGGGCGCCCGATGCCTCGGCCTCGTGCTGAACCAGCGCACGGATCCGATTCCGGCCATGCTGTACAACGTGACGTGATCGTCATGGCGGATGGCCGCCATCACGGCGCCACTTTGGATTGACAGACTTCCCAGAGAGGGAACTTCCCCGTGCCCGCTATCTCACAACGCACACCGATCGTCGGCGCCGCGTCGCTGCTGTTCGGTCTGTTGGCCGCCATGTTTCTCGCGGCCCACGCGATGGGTCGTTCGGGGGAAGTCCTGCTGGCCGGCTGGCTGGCGCTGGGCGGTCTGCTGTTCTTCAGTTGGTTCGCCGTCCGTCGCGACATTCTGTCGGCGACGTGTATCTGGTTCGGAACACTGATCATCCTGCACGAAGAGTTCTGGCGCATGCAGACGCCGGGCTTCTTTGCGATCACGATTCCCCGCGTCGGCATCGTTGTCGTCGGGGCGCTGTTCGCCGTCATGGTCGTCCTCGGGCGCATTCGGCTGCGATGGCCCGGCGCCGTCGGCCTCTGGCTGGCGACGCTCGTCGCGTACTTCACGGTCTCGGCCTTTCTGAGCGGATTCGAAACGCGCAGCGAACTGACGGTCCACTATCGACTGATCGGTGGCTACCTGTTTCCGGTCGCCACGTTCGCGTTCATGCTGCACGGATTTCAGCGGGAGGCCGACTTCCGGCGCATCGCGATGTTCTTTGCGGCCCTGAGCGTGTATCTCGTCTTCACCGGCTGGTGTGAGCAGTTCCATATCAAGGGACTGATCTGGCCCGCCTTTATCGCGGATCCGAATGTCGGTATTCACTTCGGCCGCGTTCGCGGTCCCTTCGTCTCCTCGCCGCAGATGGGACTGGCGCTGGTCTTCTGTTTCTTCAGTAACCTGGTTCTGGCGAAGAACTCGACGCGCTGGCATTGGCCGCTTGTGGGTGTGAACGCGCTGATGCTTCCCGTCATCTTCTGGACACGCACGCGAAGCGTCTGGCTGTCGTTTGTTCTGTGTCTGGTCGTCTGGACGTGGTATTCGCGGCGACGCATGAGCCGCGTCGTCATCGTCGCCACGTTGATGGCGGCGGCGCTGGTCGTCACGGTCGGCAACATGGAGAACTTTCGGGGCGAAGATCGATCCAAAGGTGGTCTGACAGACGTCGGTCCCATCATGCTTCGAATCGGTCTGGCCCAGATGAGCTGGGAGATGGTCAAGGACCATCCGATCTTCGGTGTGGGTTTCGGTCACTTCCGCGACGCCGCGCCAAGCTACGCCCGCGATCCGTCCAGTCCCTACACGGCGTTCGGAACGTCGGCCCTGGAGCACAACAACCTGCTCAGCATCGTGTCGGAGACGGGTTTTCTCGGGCTCGCGATCTACCTGGGGCTTGTTGTCACACTGCTGAAGATCAGTCTTGAGGTCTATCGAAAACTCCCCGCACGCGCGACTGGCTTTGTCAGTCGCGACCTGATCGTCCTGTACTGGATTCTGGCGACGGCCTATTTCGCCGATGGTATGTTCCGCGAGACGAGCGACAGCCCGTTCGCCAACTGTCTGTTCTACGGACTGACGGCGGCGCCCGTTGCGCTCTGGCTGGCAATACGGCGTGACGGGATCGAGGCCCTTCAGCCGACGCCGGCCGTGGCGGAACCTGATCCGTCACCCTGGCGACACACAGTGGGCCGTCGAACACGACCCTTCGGCGGGAATCGCATCTCGGAATTCGACGGAGGCGGGGCCTCTCATTTCGGAGACGGCTAAGATGGCCGCCATCATGACGGCCGTTGATGACGACAAACCCGGGCGCCCCGCGATTCCCCCTGAACCTGTCGTCGCGGAAGCGGCGCGCGCGGAGGCGGTCCAGCCGGACCCTTCGGCGCCGACGGGCATTCTCCGCAGCACGGCGCTGGCGCCGTCGATGGGAACCTACCTCGCCGCCAACGTCTGGATTCGGCTTCTCAATTTCGCGCGTGTGTTCGTGCTGACACGCATCATGCTGAAGCCGCAGTACGGTCTCCTCTCCTGCATCCTGATCGTTACCAATGTGCTGACGCCGTTGTGCAGCCTCGGGCTGAATGAGGCGATCGCGCGTTACGTTCCGCAGTATGAAAACATGGGCTCATTGGCGCGATTCGCGCGGCGATCGCTGGTGCTGCTCGTTATTGTCGTCGTTGTGTCTGTCTGCGGGATTCTGGCGAACGCCAACTGGCTGGGCGGCTGGTTCTACGCGACGATTCTGGACGACGCCGCCACGCGCGCGGCGTTTTCAGCCGAGGCGCCATCGCTGGCGCGTGTCACTGGATTGATCATTGCATTGTCGGCCATCTATTTCTACCTGATGGCGGTCATCAAGGGGCTGCGCATGTTCAGGGCGCTGTCCTGGCTTGAATTGTCACACAGCCTCCTGTTTCTCGGCGGCTGTCTGATCGTTGCGATGACGGGGCAGCTCAGCGCTTTCACAATTGCCTCGCTGTACGCCGCGAGCCTGGCGATTCCATGTGTTTGGTTCGGAATGCGGCTTCTGCCGGCGTTGACATCGTGGAATTCGCAGCAGGGTTTGGAGCGTCTGAGCGGGCTTGAGAAGAAGCTGATTCGCTTCAGCATCTGGACGACGCTGGCCGGCGTGACCTGGCAGGCGCTGCTCTATTATCCGGCCTGGCACCTGAAGAAGGTTCACGGCGACGACGTGATGGCCGTCTTCTCCGGCGCGCGGCAGATCTGTAATATCGTCTTCGTTGGCGCCGTCGCGATGTCGACGGTCGTCATGGCGACCATCACGCGAACCTGGGAGACGGAGGGGCGCGTCGCCGCGGAGAAGCAACTCTCGCTGGCGTTTCGGACCGTCGGCCTGGGCCTGCTGCTCCTTTGCGGGGCGATCTCGCTGACAAAGCACTGGGTGATCCGCCTGCTGCACGCCGACTATGCGGCGGGGGCGGAGATCATGCCGCTGCACCTGTTGTTCTTCCTCTTTGGCGGCTACCTGGCCTTCCTCCCGGCGCACTTCCATCTGCGGGAGCGGACGCGACAGATGCTCTGGCCCTGGATCGCCGGTGTCGCGATCAGCGTCATCCTCGCCATCTACCTGGTCGGCCCGACGACCGGTTTCGTGGCCGGGGCGGAATGGGCGCAGACGCTGGATCGCCTGTTGGGCGGTGTTTTCGTCGTGGGTTTCCTTGATTCGTCCGGATTGGCGCCCGCCGCCTGGTGCGGCGTCGTTGGGATGACGGCGGCTGTGGGCGTCTGCGTGCTGCTGGTGACGCGCGAACACTATCGGCTCGATCGGGGTAGCGTCATTGTGCTCGTGTCGGCGTTTGTCGTCGCCGCCCGGCCCTGGCTCGTGGCGACGGCCTGCCTGCTGCTCCTCGCCCTGGCATTGCGTGGCGCCCTGATTTTCACAGCCGATGAACGCCGAAAGGTGTTCCGTTATATTGCGGCGGTGCCGATGCATGTCCCGGCGGTCCGCAAGCTGCTTCCCGGAGTCTGGCGAGATCATGGATGATCAGACAGTGTCAACGCGACCTTTGCAGCGAACTGATCTGCCGCGCATCGCTGTCGCCATCTGCACCAAAGATCGCCACGAGTCGCTCGCCGAAACCCTCGATTCCATCTGGAACCAGACGTACCTGCCCGCCGAAGTCGTCGTCATCGACGATGGCCGGATGCCGGACGAACTCTGGGAGCAGATCGCCGTGCAATGCCAGGACGGCGGTGTCATGTGGAAGTATGACCGGACAGACGCGCCGGGGCTGACCTCTTCCCGCAATCGCGCCGCGAGCATCGCGGAGAGCGAGATCATTCAATACCTCGATGACGACGTGACGTGCGATCGGGATTTCCTGGAGCGCGTGGCGGAGCTGTTTGCCGACGCGAGCGTGTCGGGCGTCACGGCGCACGTCCGCGAGCCGAAGCTGGATACGCCGGGCGGTCGACGCTTCGATCGCATCGCGCGGCTCGCGCGCTGGTGGTCAATCCAGCCGAAAGGGACGCCGTCGGGCGCCGCCCCCGACGCGCTCGGCAGTCCCGACGTCGCCGTGCGGGCAAAGTGGATGTCCGGCGCCGCCATGGCCTATCGTCGCGACGTGGTCCTGGAGAACCCCTTCGACGAGCGGCTGGCGGAATATGCGCTGGGCGAGGATCGCGAGATGGGCTATCGGCTCGCGCCGCGCCATTGGTTGCTGGAATCCAGGCTGGCGCGCGTGACGCATCGTCGCGACGCGTCGGGCCGGGCGAATCCGCGTCGGCTCGGCTTCATGACGGGCTACAACTATCTCTACATCCTCAACAAGACCTGCAGGCTGCGAGGTCTGCGGCGGCTTGAGCCGTATTTCTCGCTCGCCATGATGGCGCTGCGGCACGCGCCCGGGATGTTCAAGGCCGGAGGTCGCGCGCACGCGGAGGAGATGTTCGGCGTGTTGCAGGGCGCGGCGCGCTGGCTGACGGAATCCGGGCGCCAACGCGACGCCGAGCGATCGGAGCGGGCGCCGCAGGAATCGCCGGCGAGCGTGGCGCCTCGGACGCTGCGCGTGGCCTTCGTTGCGAACCGGCTCGAACCCGGCGGCGCCGAGCGGATGCTTGTGTCGATGATTCCGCGGCTGAGGTCCTTCGGCGTCGAGCCCATCGTTTACTGCCTGAAGGACGCCGGACCTCTCTCGGCGGAGTGCGCGGCGTCGAAGATCCAGGTGCGCGAAGAACTGCTTCGGTTCAGGACAGATGTTGCAGTCGTCGGTCGACTGCGACGCGTGTTGCGCGAAGATCAAATCGATGCGATTGTCGTGTCGCAGAGTGGCGGCGATCGACAATTCTGGTCGACGATCACGGGCGGGCTGACGCGGACGCCGATCGTCGTCTGGTGTCATTGGTTTCCGAAGGCGGGCGAGCGTCATATCGAAGTCGTGAATCGGCTGCTGTCGCGCGGCGTTGATCGCTACATCGCGATCGGGGCGGCGCATCAGGAGGCCCTCGCGCGGATCGAACAGCTGCCCGCGGGGCGCATCGAGGTCATCCCGAACGCGATCGACACGACACGCTTCGCGACGCCGACGGATCGCACGGCGGGACGGCAGCGGCTGGGGCTGTCAGAGCGAGAGTTTGCTGTCGGTCTCGTCGCGAACCTGCGGCCGGAAAAGCGGCACGACATTTTCATCGCGGCCGCACAGCGACTTGCCAGAGATCATCCGGATATGCGGTTTTTCATTGTCGGGGACGGACCCTCCGCCGCCGACGTCCGAAAGCTCGCCCGGCATTCCGGACTGAGCGAGCGTATTCTTCATCTCCTGGGTCCCCGTAACGACGTCCCCGAAATCCTCGCGGCGCTCGACGCGTGCTGCCTCTGCAGCGACACCGAGTGTTTCAGCGTCACAATGCTCGAAGCGGCCGCCGCGGGATGTCCCTTTATCGGCCCGCTCGTCGGCGCGATGGGCGAGTTCCTGAAACATGGTGAAACAGGTCTGGCGATAAGACCGGCGGACGCGGCCTCACTTGCCGATGCTATCAGCGCGTTGCACGCGGATTCTGCGCATGGCGCCATGCTTGCGGAGAACGCGCGTGCGGCATTGTCCGGTCGGTTCGAACTCGATCGAACCGCCGAGGCGTTTGCGGCCGTCGTGCGTGATGTCGTGCGCGAGCGATCCGAAGATCGGACGCTCGTATCGGCGGATCGGACGCGGCAAGTGCTGGAAAACGCGTACGAAGAAGCGCGTGGGCTCGATTGCCGAAGCGTCGTTTGAATCGTACGTTGAGTTTGAAGGCGCAGCGTTGCGCGCCGGTGTTATAAGACGCCGGGGTTACGGGCTGTCGCGCGTCGTCCGAGTGACGGCGTGTGGCGTATCGCGCCAGTCCGCGACGAAGCGCCAGGGGGGCATGACCGATCGTCGAATAGGCGACGCCGGTCGTGAAAGTCATGTTGGGGGGAAAGCCGAATCCATCCGGCCGTGCGCGCCCGCTGCGCGTGCTTCACTTCGTCTCGACGTTCGCCGTCAAGACGGATACGAAGCTCCTCGCGCGAATGGCGCCGCACGTTGATCGCTCGCAGTGCGAGTGGTCCTTCGCCTGCTTTTACGATAGTGGCCCCATGCGGAGTGTGTTTGAGACCGCGGGCTGCGAGACGTTCAACCTGGATCTGCCGTCGCAGTTCGATCCCCGCGCGATTTTCCGGGCGCAGGCCGTGATCGATCGCGTCCAGCCGGATGTCGTCCATACGCACCTGCTTCGCGCCGATCTGATGGCCGGAATGGCGGCGCGATTGTCGGGCGTCGGCACGATTGTCGGCGCCGCGTACGCCATCGGCGCCTTTCGGCGCGAGCGCAGACGTTTCAGCGATCCGCTGCTGGACTCGACCTGCGCACGGCTGCCGACCGATTTCATTGCGGTCTGCCGCGCGGCCGGCGAAGACTGGCAAATGCGGCTTGGGATCGATCCGACGCACATTCACGTGATCCACACGGGTGTCGATACGGCGCCCCGGATGGATCGCGCCGCGGTTCAGGCGTTTCGCGACGCGCATGGCGCGAACGATGAAACGCCGCTCGTGCTCACAGTCGCCAGACTGAGCTACGAAAAGGGAATCGATACGCTGATTGAGGCGGCCGCCCGAATGAAATCGCGGGGCGTCAGTTTTCGTTGGGTGATTGTCGGCGACGGCGCGGATCGCGCGCAGGTCGAGCGAACCATTTCCGCGGCGGGGCTTGCCGACGAGGTACGGCTGGCGGGGTTCATGCCGGATGTATGGCCGGCGATGGCCGCCACGGATGTGATCTGCATTCCCTCTAAATGCGAGGCCTTTCCCGTCGTCATGCTCGAGGCGATGGCCGTGAGCCGGCCGATCGTGGCGACGCGAGTGGGCGGGATTCCGGAAGCGATCGAACACGATGTGAACGGTCTGTTGGTCGAGCCCGAGGCGCCCGACGCTATGGCGACGGCGATTGCGTCGCTGCTGCGGGACCCGGGGCACGCGGCCATGCTCGGGATTCGCGCCCGTCAGACCGTCTGCGATCGATTTGACGCGGCGAAAGTCGCTCAGCAATACGTCGACACGTATCGCCGCCTCACGCAGGGAAAGGAGGCGCCCGATGCGGTTGTCGCCTTCGCCTGATACGAAACGCGCGGCGCCGAACTCGGCGCATGTCGCCTGTGAAACGCAGGTCGCGATCCCCGATCCGATCGACGTGATGGGGCTGCCGATTCGGCCGCTCTGGACGGATCAACTCGTCGAAGTGCTGATCGCACGCGCCAAGGCGGGGGTCCGAACCACGGCCGCCTACGCCAACGCGCATACCGTGAATCTCGCATGGAGCCACCCGGCCTTTCTGACAACGCTCTGCGCGATGGATCTGGTCTACGCCGACGGCATGTCCGTGGTGCTGGCGGGCAAACTGGCGGGTCGTGAACTGCCGGAGCGGATGACGGCGGCGGACTATTCGGATTGGTTCGCGGGCCGTTGCGCGGAAGAGGGTGTGTCGCTCTTCTTTCTCGGTGGCGAGCCGGGTGTCTCAGCGACCGCCGCGGCCGAGCTGCGCGACAACTTTCCGAATCTGAAAGTGGCCGGCGTTCATCATGGGTATTTCGACGCGGGCGAGTCGTCGACCGTTGTGGCCGCGATCAATGAATCCGGCGCGGACGCGCTGCTGGTCGGGATGTCGAGCCCGCGGCAGGAGCAGTGGGTCGTCGAACACGCCGCCGCGCTGAAGACGCCTGTGATCTGGTGCGTCGGCGCGCTGTTTGACTATTACGCCGGGCGCGAACCGCGCGGTCCGGACTGGCTGTGTCGAAACGGCGGAGAGTGGCTCTATCGACTCGGCGCGGATCCGGCCCACAAGTGGCGAAGGTACCTGATCGGCAATCCGCTTTTTGCGGTGCGCGCGATCGGCTGGGCGTGGAAGCATCGCCATGACGGCGATGGGACGACGCAGGATGGGAAGGGAGGCGGCAGTTGGCAACACTAGGTTCCTATGCGGTGATGCACGGAACGACGACCGGCGGCATCCTGGCGCCGGCGAAGGAGTCGTTCGTCGGGTATCCGGCGCGACGGAGGATATACGCGTTCGCATCGCGATGCGTCGACATCGCCATTGCGTCGACGGCGCTGCTCTTCGCCATGCCCGTGCTGGCGCTGGCGGCGCTCGCGATCAGGCTGACGTCGCGTGGTCCCGTCTTCTTCAGGCAGAAGCGGGCGGGTTTCAGCGGCGAGCCCTTCGTGATGTACAAGCTGCGGACGATGCACGTTGGCGCGGACGACGAGAAGGAGCTGTTCCGAAGCCTCAATGCGCTGCCGACGGGGCCCTGTTTCAAGATGCGGAATGACCCGCGCGTGACACGCGTCGGTCGATGGCTTCGACGCCTGAGCATTGATGAGCTGCCACAGCTCATCAACGTGCTGAAGGGCGAGATGGCCGTCGTCGGACCGCGGCCGCTGCCGATGGACGAGGCGAAGACGGACACGAAGCTCCAGCGGCTGCGAATGACTGTCAAGCCGGGGCTGACGTGCCTGTGGCAGGTCAGCGGTCGAACGGAGATTCCCTACGAGGAGTGGCTGCAGCTCGACGTGTTCTATATTCGGAATCAGTCGCTGAAGCTCGATCTGGAGATCGTGCTGCGGACGATTCCGGCGGTTCTGTCGATGCGGGGGGCCTACTGAGTCGCGGGATCGTGCGCTTCCATCGCGGGCGCCGCGATGACCGGCGGGCGGATGACAGGGTCGCGATCGATGCGCGGCGAAGCGGCCGGCGTTGTCTCGCCGCCGCGATAGCCCTGTGCCCGAATCAGTTCGTCGATGGTGAATGACGCGCCGCACTCCGGGCAGCGCAGGGCGTTCAATCCGACCAGCGAATAGCCGCACTGCGGGCACGTGACGTTGACCTGTCGATCGTGTCCCAGCACGGGTTTGCCTTTCATCATCGCATTGACGTATCGCATCCAGATGACGAACGTCATGGCGACGGCCATGAGGATCGTGGCGCCGATGAGGAATTCCTCCTCGCGCCGGACAAAGACGTCGATTGCCACGCCAAGCGTGATGGCGGCGCCGGCCGTGACGCATGTCCAGACGACGGGCCCGATCATGCTGTCGTACCGGGTTTGACCACGCCACGTCCACCAGAGCAGGGCAAGCCAGGCGGCGCTGGCGGCGGCAAACGTGATCGCCAGATCGGCGTCGCGCACGCGGAAGTAGTAATAGCCGCGTTGGGCGTCGTAATCGGATCGGGCCAGCGCCAGCAGGTACGCGGCCAGAAGCGCCAGGGCGATCAACACGCAGGTGCCGGCAAGGCTCAGAAAGACGCGGACGGCGATCCCGCGTTCCTTGCGGGTCACCAGCCGGATCGAGGCCATCAGGCCGTGATTGTCTTCGTCGTTGCGCATCGCGTGTGACTTTCCTGGCGAAGGGCGCCCAATCAGGCTCTATATTACCCTGTGGCGGCGTGATATTTCGGCCCGCCCGGAACAAAAAATAACGCCCCGATCGAGGAAAACTCGATCGGGGCGGCTTTCCCCTCACGCTGGTGTCGATCCATCCGCGCGATTAGTCGTCGCGATCGTAAACGATCTCCATGTGCCTGGACCACGCGCCGGACTCCTGCTTCTCCTCCATCGTGAAGACATACCGGTCCTTGCTCGTGAATTTGAGCGTGCTCCTGTTGACGCAGGTCGAGCCGTTCGGCTTGGTCATTTCGCCGTGGAAGATGAACTGATGGTTGGCCTCGTCCCACTCACCCGTCTCGCCATAGATGCCGGTGCTCATGCTGTCGATCCAGTTCGACACGAACTTCTTCTTGATCGTGTCATAGCCGATGACGCCGTAGCCTTCGAAGGTGTACTTCTGCGGCTTGCCGTCAGGGCCAGGGGCGTCGAAGGAGCCCTTGTAGGACTGGCGAACGTAGCGACCGTCGTAGACGAGATGGGCGTCCGACTCCGCCTTCGATGTCTGCGGGGGCCTGCCCTCTTCGTACATCGTGCACTTGCAGTCCCATTCACCGACGAACAGCTTGAGCTTCTCGTGCATGGGCGTCTTCTGGTTCGCCATCACCCACTCAGCCATTTCTTCCTCGTGCCTGCTCTTCCTGGGCTCATCGCCCGCCTTCGTGACGACGGCGTTCGTGACAAAGGCCGTGACAGCGACGAGGGCGAGGGCGGCCACGAGGCGGCGCGAGGCCACAGCCAGTCTGCGTTGCGTCTGCTTTGACATCGTTGGGAGCTCCTTTCGAAGGTCAGTCGATGAAATCAACCATCAGCTCCGCGTGACGGCGGGGCTGTCGCGTGACATACGCGAAATTGTGGGCGGAACACGCCCGGGTGTTCAGATGGGGCCGAACATTAACCAAACACAGGCCGGTGGTCAAGCGTGATGTGACGCTTTTCCGAGCGCCGCCCCGCGTGCGTTCAACCCGTGGCACACGTCGTATTAACACGGAGAGCGTAACGTCGCTTCCGATAAGCAATTAGAGGCCGACAGCCGACGCGCGGTCGACGGCTGGATCTGCGCCCGCGCGCGGTCCGTCACGAATATCAGGCCATGCCGCTTTTTGCCGATGAATTGGGAGAGATCATCCGGCTGCGGTCGCCGCCGAACAGGTAAAGGACGCTTTATGTTGCTCGCAGAAGCCGCCGCAGGCGGAACCGAACATACGATTCCGAGTCTCGTCTGGGTCCTGCCATTCGCGGCGCTGCTGCTGTGCATTGCCGTGCTGCCGCTCATCCACAAGACGGAACACTGGTGGCATCACAACAAGAACAAGCTGCTCGTTGCCGTCGCGCTCGCCGTGATCACGCTGGGTTACTACTTCATGCGTCATGATGGGACGCATGTTCACGATCACTGGCTGGGTGGCGTCCTGCATCACGCCGGGATGGATGTCCATGAGCACGAAGGGCATTTCACGACGGGCGCCGGTCTGGCGACGGCTGTCGGTGTCCTTGGCAACGCCCTGATGGAGTACATCCCGTTCATCTCGCTGCTCTTCAGCCTGTATGTGATCTCCGGCGGCATCAGTGTTCGCGGCGATATCCCGGCGCATCCACTGACCAACGTGATCTTCCTGGCGATCGGCGGCGTCATGGCGAGCCTGATCGGAACGACGGGCGCGTCGATGCTGCTGATCCGGCCGCTTCTGAAGACGAACTCCGAACGCAAGCACGTCGTGCATACCGTGATCTTCTTCATCTTCATCGTGAGCAACATCGGCGGCACGCTGCTGCCGATCGGCGATCCGCCGCTGTTTCTGGGATATCTGAAGGGTGTTCCCTTCATGTGGACGCTGGTCCTCTGGAAAGAGTGGGCGTTCGTGATCGTCCTGCTGCTCGTGGTCTACTACTTCTGGGACAGCGTGGCCTACAAGAAGGAAACGCTCCCCGACATTCAGCGCGACGAGACGCAGGTTCGCAGAATTTCCATCGGCGGCAAAGTGAACTTCATCTTCCTGGCGGGTGTCGTCTTCGCGACGGGCACGCTGGCGCCCGGCAAGCCGTTCCTTGGCATTGAGGGTGGATGGGAACCGTTCACATTCTGCCGCGAGTTCGTGCAGATCGCATTCGTGCTGCTCTCGCTTTACTTTACACCCGGCGGTCTGCGCCAGGAAAACAACTTCAACTACGTGGCGATTCTCGAAGTGGCCTGCCTCTTCATCGGTATCTTCATCTGCATGCAGGTGCCGATCGAGATCCTCAACGCCAAGGGCCCCGAGCTTGGGATCGACTCCTCCTGGAAGTTCTTCTGGGCGACGGGCATCCTGAGCAGCTGCCTCGACAACGCGCCAACCTATGTGGTGTTCTTCGAGACCGCCAAGACGCTGCCCGCCGTCGGCATGTCGACCGTTGCGGGGGTCGCCGAGCCGTATCTCATCGCGATCAGTATCGGCGCCGTATTCATGGGCGCGAACACGTACATCGGCAACGGGCCGAACTTCATGGTCAAGAGCATCGCGGAGCACGAGGGCGTGAAGATGCCCAGCTTCTTCGGCTACATGCTCTTCAGCGGCCTGATCCTGATTCCGGCCTTCATTCTCGTGACGTTTCTGTTCGTCCTGTAGGGATTCACGAGGCACTGCGACGACTCGAAAAACGACGGCCGCGGCGTCAGATGGACGCCGCGGCCTTTTTTTGTGCCCGATTCGTTATGGGCCGTTGGAATGACACCGTCGGCTTTCGTAGAATGAAGGGCGTAACAGCGCTTCAGGTTTGGCGAGTCGCTGCGGGGGATCCCCGTAATTCGAAAGTGGAGTGGGATGGTTCGATTCTGTGTGTCGGCGTTGACGCTGTTGGCGTCCGTCTTGATGGCCGTTTCGACGGCGCTCGCGGATGGGCCGCGATCTGTCGAGCTGGGACTGCCGGCCGGGGAGATCCGCGCCGACGCGGCGGCGGAGATGCGCGAGGCGATCGCCTGGCTGGTCGAGCACGGGGCCACAGTCGATCGATGCGGCGTGGACGTGGAAGGGCGACGCGTCGTCGCGGAGTTTGGCGACGATGCGCTGCTCGATGACGCCGTGGCGGCCGGCTATCTCGTCTTGGGCGAGCTTGCCGGCGATGGGGCGGGGCCGCGTGGTCCCGGGCTGGACGCCGCCTATCTCGATCCGACCGAGGTCGAGGCGTTTCTGAGCCAGGTCGTCGCCGATCATCCGGACATCACGCGAATGTTCTCTGTCGGCGTGACGACAGAGGGACGCGACATCTGGGCGATCGAAATCTCCGATCATCCGGGCGACGAGGAAGACGAGCCCGCGGTCCTTCTCAACGGTCTGCACCATTCACGCGAAGTCGTGACACCGCACATCATCACGGACGCCATTGACGTGCTGACGGATGGATACGCGGCCAACGACCCGCAGATTGTCGCGTGGGTGCGCGACTACAAGTCGATCATGATCCCGATGGTGAACCCCGACGGCAGCGCGCGGGTCCATGCGGGCGATCTGAACCATCGCAAGAACCTGCGCGCCGTATGCACGACCTCGAATCCGGGCGTCGATCTGAACCGCAATTATCCCTACAAGTGGGGCGCCGGTACGGTCTGTGAACGGGGATCCGGCAGCAGCGGCTCGACGTGCTCCGACGCCTATCGCGGCGCCAGCGCCGCGTCAGAGCCCGAGACGCAGGCGATGATGGCGTTATCGCAGATCATGCGATTTTCGATCGTCGTGTCGTACCACTCCTACGGGCGATTCATCGACTATCCCTACGCGTGCAATCCCGGCTCGCCGGATTTGCGAATGCCCGAGCATGACGCCATCGACGCCATGATGCATGGCATGCGTGACGCGATTTTCGACGTGGACGGTGTGTCCTACGCCGTCAATTCGCCGATCGCGATCGGTCCCGTCAACGGTGATGACACGAGCTGGTATTACGCACATGAGGGGGCGTACCCCTTCATCGTGGAGACAACGACGTCGTTCCAGCCGAGCTTTTCGCTGGTTGCGGGCATTGTCGCTCGGAATCGCGCGGGATGGCGCTATCTGTATGAGCGGCTCGGCGGGGCCCGGATCGATGTCCATGTGACGTCGGATTGTGAGCCGCTGGACGCCGAGGTGACGATTCTCGACTACACATACGACACGGGCGAATTGCCGCGAATGACGTTCCTGCCTTTCGGTCGATGGACCTACCTCGTGCCGCCCAACGACAACTACACGATTCGGGTGTCCAAACCGGGGTACCAGACGCAGGATATGAATGTCGTTGTCGGCGGGACGCCCGTGAATGTGGAAGTCAGCCTGGTCGCCGACACACCCGGCGGGATTCTGGCGGGTGACATGAACGATGACTGCGTTGTGAATGGCGCCGACATCGCCCCGTTTTCGCAGGCGCTGATTGAGGGTGAAGCGGCGTCCGGCGCCCAGCGCGCCCGGGGGGATTTTGATGACGATTGCGTGGTGACGCAGGCGGATGTGAACGACTTCGTCACGTCGCTTCTGGCGGGTGTGACGTGCCCATGACGCCATCACTATGCTATCGATAATCTTACGATAATTGTGTGATTATTGTTACACTTTGATATAGTGTAATCCGCCATACGGTTGGCGGTTAACTCGAAGTCGAATCTGAATCCGGTCACCGAATTCAATCGAAACCGATGTTGATGAAACCACGGTACACGCTTAGTGTCATCGTGAACTCAATGGGTGGTGGCATTTCGGTGCACTTGGGGAAGGTTTCGAATGCGGATCTCGATCGTTTTTCGGCGAGTACCTATCTATCAGGAACATGCGGGGCGGCTGGCGGCCGCCATAAAGGAACAGAAAGGCATCGAACCGGAACTCGTGCACGGGGCGGATGACGTTTTCGATGTCCGACTCAACGGTGACCTCATTTACAGCAAGTCCCACACAGGCAAGTTGCCTGAGATTTCGGATTTGCTGGGCTACATGACAAATCACTGACCACTGGCGTCGCTAAGGCGTTGTCATTTCTGGTTTTAAGCTTCCTTAAGACAACAAAGACGTCCTGTGCCATTCTGCTGGGGCGATTGCTATCGACGTTCGTCCCGACGATCTGACGAATCGTTCGCGCGTAGCGGCGCATCCACTCGTTTGGAATGATCCATCGATCGCAGACGCGAAACACGATCGGCGCCACGAGATTGCAGGAGTAGAAGCGGGCGTCACCGAATCCAATGGCCTCCGCTCGGCGCACCCAGTCCCAGGCGTCCAGGCGATTGCCGGCCGCCCAGTCCTTCCGATCCAGCAGCCCCACGGCCAGGCGCTGGGCGAGCGCGTAGGGGGTGCGGGTGGCGGACGTGCTGAAGACCAGGCGACCGCCGGGCTGGAGGACACGGGCGAATTCGCGAAGCGCCGTTTCGGGCGATCGGAAGAGGTACATCGTCTTGTGGCAGAGGATCGTGTCGTAGCTGGCGTCTCGAAACGGAAGCCGATCACCGGACGCCGCGATGACCGGGCGTTTGGCGAGCCGCGCCCGTCGCAGCGCGTCGCGAGACACATCGAGGCCTGTCACGGCGACCCCGCGATCGGCAAGTTCCCTGAGGTAGACGCCGTGGGCGCATCCGACGTCGAGCACACGCTCGTCGGCGGACCAGGGAATCAACTTCAGCAGGGTGTGATCGAGCTCTTCATGCTGGAAGGAGGGTCGCGATGGCGTATGCCATTCCCGCCATTCCCAGCGCAGCCGATCCAGCACGCGAGCCGGAAACTGGATCATCCTGGCTGATCGTGAGGAGGCCATCACTACGAATATCGGCGGCGCCGCGGGAATTCCGAAACGGCGCCGACTGTGCGCCGTTTGTTTCGGCGTGGGTCGGATCGTACAATCCCGCAATCGGAAAGAGGCCGCGCGCCGTTGCGGCGCCGCCGCATTGGACAGGTAAGTCAGCAAGCGTTGTTACCCGAAAAACAGACAAACAGTGTCGCGACGGAGCGGGCGGTTCTCGTCGGTCTGCTCCTGCCGGGGCATGAAATCGCAGGCACGCGCTACGATCCGCTGGCTGAACTGGCCGGTCTCGCCTCCGCCGCCGGCGCCGATGTCGTGGGCCGAATGATCCAGAAGCGGCCGCAGGTCTGCCCCTCGACCTACATCGGGACGGGCAAGGCGAAGGCGCTGGCGGACTATGTCGAGGACAAGGCCGCCGACCTGATCATTTTCGACAACGAGCTGGCGCCGTCGCAGATCCGCGAGATCGAGAAGATCACCAAGCGGCGCGTCATCGATCGGACAGAGCTCATCCTGGACATCTTCGCGAGTCGGGCTCGGACGCACGCCGCCCGGCTGCAGGTCGAGCTGGCACAGCTCGAGTACACGGCGCCGCGGCTGCGCGGCATGTGGACGCACCTGGAGCGCATCGCCGGGGCGGGTGGCGGCACCAGCGCCGGCGCCGTGGGCGCCATCGGCACGCGCGGTCCCGGCGAGCGGCAGATCGAAATCGATCGCCGCATCGTCCAGAAGCGCGTGACGATGCTGAAGGAGCAGCTTGCCCAGATCGACAAGCGAAAGCTGCGAGAGGTCGAGTCCCGCAGCGATCACTTCACGATCAGCCTCGTCGGGTACACGAACGCGGGCAAGAGCACGCTGATGAACGCCCTCACGGACGCCGAGACGCTCGTCGAGGACAAGCTCTTCGCGACACTCGACACGAAGACGCGTCGCTGGAATCTGGGAGGCGGCCAGTCGGCGCTTCTGTCGGATACTGTCGGGTTCGTGCGAAATCTGCCGCATCATCTCGTGGCGTCCTTCCGCGCGACACTGGAAGAGACGATTAACTCAGACCTGCTGCTGCACGTCGTCGACGCCAGCAGCCACGACGCCGTCGGCCAGGCGCGCGCCGTGGATCGCGTGCTGGAAGAGCTGGGCTGCAGGGAAACGGCGCGAATCAACGTCCTGAACAAGATCGACGCCCTCGGCGAGGATTCCGAGATTCAGTTGCTGCGAGCCGCCATGCCCGAGGCCGTCGAAATCTCCGCCGTCACGCGCGCCGGCGTCGACGAGCTCTATGAGCGCGTCATCGAGCGGCTCCGGGGGCGGTACGCGCGCGTCACGCTGGAGGCGCCCGCCGCGAACGGCAAACTCCTCGCCTACCTCAGCCGCCACGGTCACATATTGGACCGTCGGTACATCGATGGGTTCGTCCAGCTGGATGTGCGCCTGCCACGGCAGGAATTGCCGCGCGTGCTTCAGCTCGGCGCCCGTCAGATCTCATCCGCCTGAGGCCCGGCTCCCGGCGGGCATTATCGGCCTTCGTATCACGTCCGATTCGACGCTTAAGCGCGAGCGTTCGTCGCACGAAATTGAGAATAGAGAAAACGCGATGGCGCGCGATCCCGGCATCCGCCGGTCGCGTGGATGTTCTCGATGAACGAACGGACGGGATCATGCAGAACAAGATCAAACTCGAGGCCGAAGAGACCGTGCGAATTCTGGACGACGCCGTCGCGGCGCATTGCCAGATCGTGATCGAATTCGCTTCGGCGCCGGGGCGGACGGTCAACGGCACGATTCTCTCAGGTGACAAGAAAACGCTGCTCGTTCAGGTAACGGGCAATCCCGCCTTCGAATGGTCGAAGTTTGCCGGTGTCCGCTGTGAGGCGAGGATCTATCACGATCGGCGCTACTCGGCGGACACGAAGGTCCTCGATCTGCCCAGCTGGGGCGAGACGCAGGGCGTCACGCTGGCGAAACCCGCCCGGATCGCCGTGATGGACCGGCGTCGCTTCCTGCGCGCCAAGCTGGCGCCATCCTCGAAAGTCGAACTGCAGTGGAAAGTCGGAGGCGCCGAGCACACGCGGAGCGTCAGCCTGCTGAACGTCAGCGCCGACGGAATGGCGTGTCGTGTGGACGACGCGATGACCAGCGGACTGGAGAAGCGGCAGCGATTGCGAGCGCGGTTCTCCCTTCCCGGTGAGCAGCGACAAATCGAACTCGAGGCGCGGGTGACGAACCTGACGCCTGCGAGTGTCGGCGCGTCGATCATGGGGCTCCAGTTTACGTCGTCAAAGGACGACGCGGAATCGATTCGTGCGCTGCGCGTCGCCATTGAGCGCGCCGAAAGCGGCGCGCTCGACGAAGAGGTGCACGCATGACGGCCGTAACCAATACCGAGGCGTCTCCCAACACGTCACTGTTTACGTGGGCCGCCGAAAAAGTCGTCGACCTCGTCATCACGCAGGCGATCGACGGCGACTGGGCGTCCTTCCGCTCCAAGCTGCTTGGCTATGACAACGGCTCCGGGGCGATCATGATCGCTCGGCCGGAGCCGGCGAACGAGGGACAGCCCGCCGAGATCTCGCGAGACGCGGAGCTGGGCGTCGCCTTTCGTCGCGGACACAAGAAGTGTCTCTTTGTCACGCGCATTCTGGACGATCGGGCGGTTCCCGAGGGCGCCGCGCCCGGAACGCTGGTGCTCGGTCCGCCGACGGACGTGCGCGCCGTCCAGCGACGAGCCTATCAGCGCATCGTCGTGCCGTCGCATCGGTTCATTGCCGCGAAGATCTGGGACGGGGGCCTTCCGAATGACGAGGGCGGCAGCTTCCCTGTCAGCTCGGGACGCGTTTCCAACGTGTCGGTTGGCGGCGTGATGATCGACGTTCGATCGGATCAGAACCCGCGACTGCAGGTGGGGGACCTTGTCGGCATCGAAGTGACGCAGCGCCCCGGCATGCGGCCGCTGCTTGTCGAGGCGCAGTATCGACACTGCGTCATGCATGGCGCCGATCGCCTCGGGCTCGGCTTCCAGTTCGTCGGCCTGGAGCACGATCTGCCGGGTCGATCCACGCTGGAAGAGGTGAAGCTCTTCACCAGCGCCGTCCGCCGCGGCGTTTAGACGGCCCATCAGAGATTTCAATCCCCTGACGCGACAGAACGTCGCCGTGCGCCGCCGAATCTGCGCGGTCCGCGCAGCGTCCGCCGATGTCTCATTGCCTGGTTAGAAATAGACAACGCGCAAAATGCGCTCTCGAAGTGCGCATAAAAAAAGAGGATCCGAGCTCGCCGTTACTCGGACCCTCCAAGCCAGGCTGTCCCGCCCATTGGCGGAAGACCCACAGCCTCGGAAGAAAGTATCGGTCGTGGACACGGCGTCGCTTGAGTCACGTATTGATGGAAATCGTTTTTACTGGCGCCGCGCCGGACTTATCGGTCGTTGCAATGAAGTCGTGTGTCAGGCGCTGCGCATGCGCGCTTCGAAATGGGGGCGCAGCGTGTGGGTCAGTGTTTCCGGATCGACGCCGGTATGCGATTGAAGCCATGCGTAGACATCGCGCCCGGGATCCTGCGTGTCCCGCATGATGGGCGTAAAGGCGTCGTCGCCGACGTGCGAGAGCATGTCGATGTCGAAGCCCTCGGCGACTTCGCATCGCAGCCGCGTCCAGGGGATCCTCACTGAACCGAATGGCCCGAGCGCCGCATCGATGGCGCCGTCTCCCACCTGAATACCGACAGGCGCGGGCCAGACGGCCAGCGCCAGCCATCGCGCGCCGGCGATCGTGACGATGGCGCCGATGGCCGACAGGCCCGTCAGAAAGAGCAGAATCGCCATCAGCGTGACCGGCTGCTCCCGCCAGAAGAGCGACCAGTCGCCGATCTGAACGCCGAGCAGCCACGCCAGGCCCAGCAGGGCGGCGGCGATGAGCAGGCGCCACAGCGCCTTGACGAACACATGAATCCGATCGACGGGGATCCGCGTCTCTCGTGACGGGGCCGGGGTTGATTCTGAAGTCATCATCACAGGGGATCATATCGGCCCGGCGCGAAGATCGCCGCTCCGATAAGGGCGTGGCCCGCAGTTCTGAGAACCCCGATGTGAACGCCGGATTCGTGAAAACCGATCTCTTCTTCAGGCGCGTCCAGCGGCGCGATTCCGGGGGGAAAAAGATGCGGTCAACATCCCAGTGCGCGAATCCTGCGGGGCCGGGATCGCTCGGAAAGCGAGCGACGCCGGCGGCCATCATTGCCAGTGTTGTCGCGCTGGCGGGCGTCGTCGTCTGGGTGGTCTTCGGATGGCTCGCCGGCGCCGTGGACCTGCTGATTGACTGGCGCGGCGCGATTTTCGTCGGCGTCGTGCCCGTGATGATCCTGGTCGGAATCTTCGGCTGGGCCGCGCCGATCGACGCATTCTTCTACGTTGCGGGTCGGCGCGACGACGCCGAGGCCGCGCGAGACGCCGCGCAGTTCTTTCAGTTGTGGGCGGCTTTTGCGCTCGCGAGCGGGTTCATTGCGACGGGCATCGGTCTGATGCTGATGCTGGCGACGCTCAACGATCCGTCTCAGATCGGACCGAGCATGGCGATCGCGCTGCTCAGCCAGTTGTACGGTGTCTGCCTCGCCGTGTTCTGTGTCGCCTGCAGCGTGTCGATCCTTCGGCGCTATCCGAATCCTGACGCCAGCCGTCAGCTGACGCGTCAGGTTGTTGCGGGGGCGGGCATCACGGTCATTGCCGGAACGATGGCGACGCTCATCGCCTTCGGCATCCTGCTCATCTCCGTGTCGCCGTGGGCCTGACGCGACGCCGGTCGCGTTTTCTTCGTCTTCGCATTGACACGGCGCCCAGAACTGCGAACGGCATCAGCGTGACGCCGCCGGCGCCGCAGCCGCATTCCTCACCATCCACGATCGGCGCCGTGACGGTCGGATCGTCCGTGACAATCACGTCGAAGCTGCAGGTAACGATTGCGCCCGTTGCGTCGGTTGCCGTGACAGTGACGTTCGTCGTTCCGATCGGAAATGTGGCGCCGCTCACGGGAGAGGCGAACACCTGGATATTCCCGAAGCCACCTGACGTCGCGGGCAGTTCAAAATCGATGGACCTGCCGTCGACACTCTCGGCGGGCAGCGTGATCGTGTCCGGGCAGTCGGCGAGCGACAGGCCGTCACAGGCGTCGCCGACACCGTCCCCGTCCACGTCGGATTGATCCGGATTGTAGGTGACAGGACAGTTGTCGCTGTTGTCCGGGACGAGGTCGAGATCCGTGTCCATCTGAGAGGTCGGGGCCGGCGTTTCCTCGTCCGGCGCCTCGCTGACCTGCGCTGTGATGCACCAGGAATTCAGCGAGCCGGTGTCCTCCTGCGCGAGGTCCGTCACGCGAAGCTGCCAGGTTCCCCTGATGTTGACGCCCGTGAAGACGTTGAGCGTATTCTGTGGTCGATAGGCGGGCGGCGACGACAGGTTCGACACGCACTGGTTCTCGATCGATCCGCCGGTCCCTTCGTCATCGAGCGTGATGCCGCTGATGTTGACCGCGTCGCATGTATTGACGCCGCTTCCGCCGATCTGGTCGATCAGGACCGCCGAACGGCCGGAGTCGACATGCGACAGCGTGACGACGACATCGCCGATCCACGTGTGCGTGATGGAGAGATCAATATCGAGATCGTCGACGATGGCGCTGCTGGAGATGACGATCGACTGCGTGACACCCACGGCGCTGGCGTCGGGAATCGCCTGGGCGCCGCTCGTCGAACACGACTGCAGTCTGCCCACGTTGAGCGTGTGCGTGCGAACGGTCTGTGTTCCCGCCGTCAGGTTGGTGAACACGATCGTGGCGCTGTATTCGCCCGCCGCAAGCGCGTTGACGACTGTCGTGTTCAATCCGACGATCACGGATCGGCCGCCGCCGGCGGCGAGTGTTCCGCTGATGGCGGCCGTTCCGCCGTCCAGGAGCAGACCGAAGTTGTTCTCGATCGAGACCTCGAAGTCGACGGGTGAGTTTCCCGGGTTGTTCAGGCCGTACACGGTCTGTGGCTGGGTGAATGTACCACCCACGAGGCCCGAGTGCGTCGCGCCGGTCGTCGGCGTCACGTTGAGCGCGCCCGTTTCAAAGGTGAGTTCATAGAGGTCCGGGCGATAGTTCAGCAGCGTGCATCGCATGCGCTGAACCTGCTCCGGCGTGAAGCGCGTCATGCAGCCGTCGTCGCTGTAACTCATGTAGTTGTCGATCGGGTCGGTCGAGTTGCAGGTGTCGAACGGCGAGTTGCAGTTGGGGGCGGACGTGTAGAGCGCGTCGAACTGCGGGTTCGTGTCGCAGATCAGGTCACCTGATGTGTAGCAACCCGGAGCGTCCGCGGATCCGCAGGCGAAGTCGGGTTCGAAGGGATGGTAGAGGCCCAGGTAATGACCGACCTCGTGGACGAGCGTATCACCTTCGTCGTAGGGCGGTCCATCCGCGCCGACACCGCCGAAGGCGCCCCAGTGAATGACGACACGATCGCCCGCCGAACCGACAACGCCTTCCTGGGGCAGGGCGTCCACGTAGCCGAGGAGGTCCTGGGGATCGAGGTTGAGTGTGTAGATGTTCAGGTAGCGATCTGTGTCCCACGCAAGGCTGTTCCAGTAGGACCCGAGGTCCGCGAACCAGGTGTTGTTTGCTGAGACGGTGATACCGCTGGTCGCCTGGCCATCGGGATCGACTGTCGCCAGGAAGAACTCGATCTCGGCGTTGGCGCCGACGCCGCCCGACGCGAGGAAGGACGCGTTCAGCACGTCGATCTGCGCCTGGATATTGGATTCCGCGATGGCGCCGACATTCGACGTGCTCGTGATGACGTGGACGACGACGGGAATGCGAAACCGGCCCGTGCCGGGCAGGTAGGCGCCGTTGAGCGTTGTGGCGACGAGGCTGCAGTCTGCCTGCGAACCGAGGCCGCGGGGCGCCGCCAGGCGATCCGGGGAAACGGTTCCGCATCGATGTCCGCCCGAACGAAACTGACCTGACTGGTAATAGGCCTCGCGAGACGCGTAGTCGATTCCGTTGACGCGAAGGCGACCATCCGGGAGCGGCTGGCGCCCCTGTTCGATTGCGACGATCGGTCCATCGGTCAGCGTGTCAGACGGATCTGCGGCGTTCGCCGGAGAAAACGGCGGCGCAGCGATCACGATCCCCAAAATCCAAATCCAGGTACGGCGCATTCTCGTGAATCCTCACCCGAGTGTTGTCGTGCGAAGCGAATGACACGGGTGGACACGTTCGCCAGGCCCGAGATTCCGACTTCCCTTCGAGAGTCGTATCTTACGGGCTGGGCGCAACGCGGCTCAACGAGACGAAACGCCAATTTTCATGGATTATTGCGGCGCCGGGCCTGGGGGCGTCCGGTGGCGATCCGCGGTCCTCATTCCTCGCACGCTTCCTGCGAGAGCTGTTGCGCGCGATGCGCCGCCGTCTTTTTGAACCGCTCCACAAGCAGTTTCTGTGCCCTGCACGTGGGCGCAAAACCGCCGTAGCGCGTTGTGAGCCGGGCGAGGTCGGCGGCGTCGGCGACACTGACTTCATCGATATGGTCGTAGAGCCTGGCCGTCGTGGCCAGACCGTCGGGCGTCGCGTCGCCATCGATGGCGTCACAGAGGCGGATCAGCTCCCCGAGGCGCCCCGAGTCGAGCGTCGTCCGTGTCAGGACGAGCCAGTCGGCGTAGGGCGCCGACGAGGCCTGGCCTTTTCCCTGCGCCTGCGCGCCGACGCCGGGCAGCGGCGTGGCGGGATCGATCCAGAGGGTTCGTGTATTCATGACGAGGCGACGCGTTTCCTCGATCCGTTCGCTGATGAAGCAGATATCCAGGGCGCGGGACGGCGCGTAGGTCAGGCCGATCGACATCGATCGTTTCTCGCGCATGACACTGGGGATGACGCGCCAGGCGAGTTGTTCGCAGCCATCTCCCGAACCGTGTGCGTTGGCGACCAGTGGATCGCCGCGCAGCGCGGCGGCAACGATGCTCTCGAGCCAGCCGACTTCGACGGAGGACATGCGCGGCGACACGTCGGGCGGCTGCGAGCATCCATCGCCGAGACAGAGCTGAGGGCATGTCGTTTCGGGTTTGAGCGGCGGCTCATCACCGTCGATCGCAACAATCGCGCCGGCAACAAGCCACGGATCACAGGCGAACGCCGCGAACTGCGCCCGATTCAGAAACACGAAGTGTGTGTGGACGCGAAGACCGCCGCGGGACGTGTGTTCCTTCCCGGCGTGTCGCACGAGGCCGACGCAGTAACGTCCCGTCGGGAGCGGAAATCCGACCAGGCCGAGCGCGTCGGGATCTTCGGAGTTCAGACCGCCGTGCGAGGGCGCGCGTCGCGTCGTCTCCATTCGTTCATCGGGGCGCAGACCGCCGGAAGCGGCGATGATTCGATAGCCTTCGCCCATCGGCGATCGGACCGATGTGAAGACGGCGTGATCGACAAGGAGCGAAGACGTTTCCTGATCGTGCGTCGGCGTCAGAGTTGCTGAACGATCCATTCAAACGGCTCCAGTATGCCGCAGAGCGCCGTGTGCAGCGGGACTGCGGTGGCTTCCTGGTTCTTCTCGTCGTAGGCGTAGCCAAGTGAGCCGACAACGCTGGCTGCGAAGAAGGCGACGTTCGCAAATCGGTTTTCGCAAAGGTTCCACACGCGGTTGAGATTGGCTTCGACGAAGGCCTCGGGATCGTCGAAGCATTCCGGGCAGTGGTCCGCCTTGCAGAGGACGACGGCGATGGGCGTGTTGATGCGCTGATCGCGCCCCACGCCGAGCACACTGTCGATGTAGCTGAGCATCTTCATGCCGAAGAAATCGGGCTGCGTGGCGCCGTTGGCCGCCTGGGCCGCGTCGCACAGCAGCAGCATGCCGGACGACTTGTTCAGCAGGCTGTGGACAACGCGGAAGGTCTGCGGGTTCTGGACTTCCGCCGCGAGACTCTCACCCGCCATATCGGGCATGACCAGGTCGACCCAGCGATTCAGCGCCCGATGAAGCACCTGGTAGTAGGCCCAATACCAGCTGTTGGCCTCCATCGGCGTCTTCGGCGGGAACATCCGATGGGCCAGATGGCTGATGACGGTCTGCTGGAGGTCGACGGAGTAGGCGCCCTTGGGAATCGCCTTGAAGTCGCCGGCGCGCTGGGCCAGCATGTCCAGCAGCACGCCGAGGTAGACCGTCTTGCCGACGTTGCTCTCGCCGACGACGCTGACGATCTCGGGCTCACGTTCCTGCGCGATCGCGTCCTGGACGACGGCCATGGGCGCGAAGCAGACGCCGCATTGAATCGCCGAGTCCGGATTGCGCGTGCCGCAGATCAGACACACGTCGGGCTCGAGTTTCCGCATGGTTGCCGAGGGTTCCATGTTCACTGCCGCCTCTCCTTGCCGCCCGTGTCGCCGGGCGCCGTATCCTGCGCCACGATGGCGAATATCATTGGCTCTCATATTCTCTGACGCCGCCCCCCGGCCCCTCGGCCGAAACACGACCCATGGTTGATCCGTCAGTCGATATTCAACGCGCAGCGGAAGCCGGCGTTATGGACGCGCGCCATGCTGACGAGGCCCGTTCGGAAGGTCCCTGTCGCCTGTGCCGCGAAGTAGGTGTCGAACGCGCCGCCGCGAATCGAGCTCATGCGCATGTCGCTGACCACGGGATTGCCGTCGTCGTCCGTCACGATGTACTCGTCCGCCATCCACTCCCAGACGTTGCCGACGAGCTGCGCGACCTGGTTGGGGGCGCATCCGTCGGGATAGCCGTCCACGGGCATCGTCTTGCCGACGCCCGACAGCCAGATGTTGCATCGCTGCGTGTCGAGGGCGTCACCCCAGGGAAAGCGGCGCATCGTGTTGGCGGCGCTGCGAATGCGCCAGGTGGCGGCCATCTGCCATTCGGCTTCCGACGGGAGTCGATAGCCGGCCCACGTCGCGTAGGCCTGCGCCTCGTAGTAGCAGATGCCGACGACGGGATGATCCGACAGCGAGCGACAGTGGCGCCCGTTGCGCCAGAATCGCGGGCCCGTATGATCCGTCTGATCGCGGAAGTCGATCAGATGCGGCCAGATTTCACGGGGCCAGAGGTCCATGTCGTCGTAGCCGCCGGCGTCGACGAAACGCTGATACTCATCGTTCGTGACAGGATTCCGCGCGAGCAGGTAGGCCTTCGTTTCGATGGTCATCTCCGGACAGCCGGGGTAGTCGTTGACCGTCTTCGGGAGCGAAGCGAAGCCCTCCGGCACGATGGCGAAGAGGTCGTCGATGTGATCGGCTGCCTCGGCGCATGCGCGCTCGGCGGCGTGCTGACCGCGCCAGGCGTCGCGATGCGCCAGCAGATAGCCATAGCGTTTCAGTGCGATACACGCCTCGAGGGCGTCCGTCGGGATCTCCGTGGGGGGCGCCGGCTCGAAGTGTTTCTCGGTCACCGGCGCGGGCCGCGCCTGGGCCGGTTTCGAGTCGGGCCCGGGGCGTTCTCGTTTCCTGAACAGGTTTAATGCCATTCGCGTACTCTCCCGTGCCAGTCGGGCTCACGCCGCTCGACGAACGCGGTGTGGTGCTGCCGCCTCACTTACAGTCGCCGGGCCCAATCCCGGTCCTCTCGTTCCGCCTAACGTCCCAGGGCGCGTCGCTTGGCGTCTCGACACAGCTTCTGGAATCGTTCGACCGATTCCCGCGCCTTTTCCTCGGACGGGTCCTGAACCCTGGGGACGTCCTTGTCCGCCTTCCCGTCGCCTGAATCCGTTTCGAACTTCGGCAGGAGCGCCGTCTTCGTTCCTTCGATCTGCTCGAATTCGCTCTTCATGGCTTCCTGCAGCTGCGCCAGATGCGTCTGTGCGGACTGCAGTTCCGTCATGCGGCGATCCCATTCCGAACGCAGGGCCGCCAGTTCGCCCTCTCGCTGCGCGAGTTCCTTCTCTCGCTGCTCGACGGCGCCGAGTTTCGATCCGAGTTCCGATTCCCGCTTCTGTCGCTCCGCATTTTCCCTGTCGATCTCGGCGCGCTGCGACGAGAGCGTTTCCTGGAGCTTCGCCAGTGACTCGCGTTCCTGCTCGAGCTTCTTTCGGGCGTCTTTCAGCTCCGATTCGCTCGCCTTGCGATTGGCCGCGTCTTTCTCGAAGTCTGACCTGGCGGCGTCGAACGCCTTTTCGCGTTCCGCGATGTCCTTGATGCGCGCCTCGATGTCGACCGCCTGTGCGTCGATCTTCGCCTGGCCCGCCTGGAGGTCGGCCTCCCGCACCGCGACGCTCTCCTCAAGCCGCTTCAGCGCCTGTCGGTCACGTTCGATCTCATCGAGCTTCGACTGCAGGTCGGCCCGATTCGCCTCGAGCGACTGCGTTTCGTCTTGCTGTTTCTGGCGGAGCTGTTCGAACTCCGCCTGCAGGTTCGTGAGGCCGGCTTCGCGCTGGGCGAGTTCCTGCTCACGCTTGTCGACGTCTTCGCAGAGCTGCGTTTCCTGCTCGGCGAACGCCTGGCGTTCCTGCGCCAGGCGAGTGTGGTGCTGTTCGAGCGCCGCCCGGCAGTCTTCCAGCGCCTGGGCGCGGGCGTCCAGCAGTTGTCGGAGCGACTGCATCGCGCCGACGACTTCCCTGCCGAGGCGATCGAGCGATTCGACGTCGATCCCCGCGTCCTTCCGAGTACCCGGCTTTTCAAGCGTGCTCGTTCCCATACCTCTCATCCTCTCCACCACGATTTTCGCTTCTTCGACGATTCCTTAGGCGGTTCGTATTCGTCCACCAGCTGGCGAATGCTCTTGCGGCCGTTGAACAACCGGAACTGGACGCGGATCGCCTTTGCTACGTCCGGCTCAAGCGTCGCAAGCAACGCCTCCGAGTCGGATACTTCTCTGAAGTACTCGTCGCAGACCTCGCGCATGCTGCGCCTGCCGCCTGTCGCGGCGTGCCTAACGCGAAGCTGCTCCGCGACCTCCGAGTCGATCGTGGCGAGGATTTCCTCGATATCTTCATCGGTTGTCTCAGACGCCTGCGACGGCTCTGTTCCTTCCGGATTCTCGGTCGCCTCCTCGGGGCCCAGTTCACGCGCCAGATGATCGGCGTTCCGCATGGCGTCGCTGAGTCGCTCGAGGAGCGCGTCGTTCTCGGACGGCGCTTCGGGCGATTCGACGCATTCGGGATTCGCGATGTCCGTTGGCGCGATGTCGGCCGCTTCGAGAGGGGAGTCGCTCGATTCCTGTGGCGCCGCGGCGTCTGTCGCTTCGCGGGGTTCGCTATCGGAACCGGCGCCGAAGCGTTCCTCGATTTCGCACTGGGCCGTCAGCATCGCGTCGGTCCAGGCGCCGAGCTTCGTCTCCAGATCTGACAGCGCGCGCTGAATCGCGCCGTCATCTGAAGGCGGAGACAGATTGGATAAGTCTGCAATAGACGCGCTCATGGCTGCTCCGGCTGCTTTCCGGTCGAGACGCGATCCGCTGACCGCGCTCGTCTGCATTGAAGGTAAGATTCATTTGTGCCGTTTGGGAAACTCGGGAACTTTTCCGGATCGGAATATCGGGCGTCGCGCGCGACGGTGCCGTGGGGCGGCGGATTCGCGGGCCCGCCGACGTCCCGAAAGGGGAGTGTCGCGCATGAAAAAGGGCCGCCCGGTTTCCGGACGGCCCACAGAAGAGCGCTGACGTAGGTTCGCCTGCAGGTTACTGGCCGAGCATCGCGGCAACGATGGACGCGACGTCGGGAGTGTTCACGACGCCGTCGTCACTGAAGTCCAGCGCCGCAACCAGCTGCGGATCCGTTGATCCGCTGAGCAGGGCCCCGACGATCGCCTCGATGTCTTTGCCGTCCGTCACGTTGTCTCCGTTGGCGTCGCCGTCGGGACCGGCGCAGCCCGGGATGCAGGTCACGCCCGGCGCCGTGACGCGGACGTTGTCCACCTGCCAGCCGAGGTAGTTGTCCGTGACGGGGAAGATGTTGTTGAAGTTGAATTCGAGCGTCACTGTCTGACCGGCGTAGGCCGTCAGATCCACGACGCGCGATTCCCATTTCGCCGCGGCGCCGACGAACGCGCCGACGGCCGGCTGGTCGACGATCTCGGCCGCGCCGCCATCCGGAATGACGCGCACCATGGGCCAGTCACCGATCGGTGTCACGTCGCGCTCGAAGGCAGAACAATACGTCATGAGGATCTGTTCGGCGTTCGGCAGGGCGATCTGAGGCGTGAACATTGAGTCGTTGATGACCTGGCCGATGTCGTAGTTGCACACGCCGGGTTGGCCGAGGTAGGCGACATTGCTTCCGCCCGCGTCTTCGCAGGCGCCCGTGGGCACACTGCTGCAGCTCGAGCTGACATTCCAGAGACCGTTCTGCGACCAGCCGGCCGGCAGGCCGTTTTCGAAGTCGGTCTCGAGGTAGGTCAGCGTATCCGCGAAGCCGGCTTCGGCGTTGTAGTACGTCTGCAGCGCGACGGCGTCCCTCGGGCTCGTCACTGTCGTGCCGAGCGTGCTGCGGGCGCTGATGTAGAACTGCGGCGCATCGGCACACGTTGGTGTCGGCAGTGTCGCCTCGTAGGTGTCAGCGTCCATGTGGGTCAGCACGGATTCGACGAATTCACCGCCGTCATATCGGTAGTAGAGCCGGCCGGAAGTCGGAATCAGCGTTTCGGAGCCATCCTTCAGCTCGATCGGAAACGACGTCGATGCGCACGTGGCGAGGATCTCGGGGGCGCCCTGCGGCAGCCGGATGATCACTTCGCCTTCGAGCGGCACTGTCGTCGTTGCGCTGATCGATGTCGGCGTACCGGTCTTGAAGAGACCGATTGTGACCTCGCCGGGCGTGTCGTTCGGCCCGACATCCGACGTGAACCAGAAGTTGTACATCGTGCCCCAGCGAAGGGCGTTGCTCATGGGATTCTGGGCAAACGTCTCCGGGCTGGACCAGGTGATCGATCCATTGTCGACGCTGATCGTCCAGTCGGTGTTGTCGTAGGGTTCGCCCGAGTGATAGGGCACATCGCGGAAACCGACATCGCTGACGGTCGCGCCGCCTGTCGGAACCGTGAAGGCGCCGCCGGCGCGATCGGAGTTCAGGTTGTAAACGGCGTAGTCGAATCGCCAGGTGCCGTCGCCGTTGTCCGTCGCCTTGGAGGCGAGATGGAAAATGCCCTCGCCCGGGACGTCGACCTGCTGAACCTCGACGCTCTCGTCAGGCGTGTCCATGCCGAGGCCCTGCTCGCGCCAGGCGTAGATCGCCGGGACGCCGACGTGCATCGAGCCGGCGGGCGTCATGTCGAAGCCGGTCTGATTGATCGTGACGACTTTGTAGGAGGCGTTGTTCCAGCCGTTGCCCGCGGCGGCGTCGTCGGAGCCGACATAGACGCCTTCGATCATGTAACGGGCGCCGGGGTAATTGGTCAGCGTCATGTCGTCCACGGGCACCTGCAGACGCTTGTAGACCGGGTCACCACTGTCGCCGGGGGCCGGGATAATGTTCCCCGTGAACGCGTTGATTTCCGCACGGGGACCGAGTCGACTGTGGCCGCCGTTGTAGCCGGCGCCATAGACGTCGCTGCAGCCGGCGCCGAGTTGCGATCCGCCACCGCCGGTGCAGGGAATCCCGCACGCGTTGCCGGCCGCGGCGCAGCACGAGTGCTTGACCCAGCCCTGCCCGATCTGTTCGAGGCGTCCGTCGTAGATTCGATAGGCGTTCATGGCGAGCGCCGGTGTGCCGTTGTGGCTCGTGCCCCAGAGCAGTGCGACATTCCCCATGTTGCAGGTCGTGCTGGAGAGCGCATACGCATACATGGAGCCGACGGGGCCGGAGGTGGCGATATTGGTGCAGTTCGTGTACACGACGTCCGCCGCATTGCCGGCGCGGGGGGCGCCGCCTGTCGGGATCAATGCGAGAAACTCATTGTCGGAAGTCTTGGCGGGATCGTCTCCACCCGACCAGGTGACATCGACGGAGACACTGAGCGAGCCGATGTCGGCGCCGATCAGGTCGGGGCGCCCAAGCCGAGTCGCCAGTTCGTCGGTTGCCCGGAGTACGTCCGCGTGAAGCGTGATGCGATCCGCGGATTTGTCGAACTGGGCGTGGGAGTCCTCGATGGTCAGGAGCTTGGCGTCGCCCGCGCCCGTCAGTACGTCGGCCCGGACGGCGTCCGTCAGGCTGTTCCGCTGAATGCGAAGCGTGACGCCGTCCGCCTCGAACGGCTCGTTCCCGCCCGTCAGTCGAATGTGGCCGTAGAGCGGCACATCGGCGTACGCGAACTCATTCAGGTAGAGGTTGTAATAGGCGATCGGGGCGCCGGCCCCGACGTCAAGAACAAACGCGTCCTTTCCCTGTGGGGCGCCTTCGACCGTCCCGCTCGGCGCGGGGGCGAGATGACTGATGACCAATTCGGCGGTTCCCTGGCTGGTCATCCACTCGACTTCGCCGAAGGCGGGCGATGGTTCGATCAGCAGGGCGACTCCCAAGGCGCATAGACACGCCACGACCGTTTGACGGGCAAACATAGGACCAATACCTCCCTCTAGTTCCACCTCTCTGGCCGAACGGCGACAGGTGGTCGGCGTTGAAGACCCGGATCCGGGTCTGTGATGAGGCTCACCTGGAAAAAATTCTATGGAGCGGCGTTGAGAATGCACGAAAAAAGTGCGGATTGCGATCGGATCGGTTGAAGGCGCCATTTTTCAATGCAATCGCTGGGATTTCGCCTGATCTGGCGCCGGAAGCTCCGCTTCGCGCCTGCGCTCGATCCCGACGCGCCGATTACCGTGGCGAGGACTGGCCACGCCCCTGGAGGGCGACCCTTGTGTGACTTATGTCATTCAGCCTGACGGCCGGCTCCGCGTGAATTGCCTAAGTGGCTCAAAGGCAATCAGTTGTGACATGTTGCCGTGCAACGGCCGGAGCGGCGAAGTGTGCGAATTCCTGATTCAGAAAATCCGTTGAATTCATGGACTGCGCCTCGCCATCGTGATAGATTATTCGGAAGTACGAGAGGGAAATCAGGGCGCAGCGAGACTGTGTCTTCGATGAGATTCAAAGGAGCCTTTGGGATGAAGCGATATCTGTTTGGAATAGCCATTGTGCTTGCCAGCGTCGCGCAGCCGACGTGGGCCGCCGTCATCGGCGTGGCACAGCAGCCCGTCGGCAATGTCAGTTACATTCTTGACACCGGCGACGGAACCTGGGACTACGATCAGGACTACGGCTACAACGCGTCCGTCAACCGAGTGTGGATGAACGAAACCTGGATCGGTTCGTTCGGCGACCAGCTCGGCATCGACAACTCGATCGAAGTTGACGAGACCCGTGGTACGACGACAACGATCAATTTCCGTAAGAACGTCGAGAACACGACGGGCTTCGATTGGACCGACTTCCACATCGATCTGCTGCCCAACATGTCAGGTGGCGTGCTCAGCAACGTCATGAGCCTGGCCAACGCCGAGTTCGGCAACGCCATGGTCATGGACAACATGGACGGCTCCTACTCGCTGTGGTGGGACAACTTCTCGGGTGGAACGGGCGTGCCCATCGGCAGCAGCGTGACGCTCGATTTCTCGTTCGATGTGTCCGGAACCATCGGCTTCAAGATGGTTCAGATGCCGACGCCCGAGCCCGCGACATTCGCGCTGCTCGGTCTGGGTGGCCTGGCGCTGGTTCGCCGCCGCCGCTGATCGAACCTCCCGATTGCAGACATATCAAACCCGTCATGCGAATCGCATGGCGGGTTTTTTCATGCGCGTCTTGAGCGCCGAATGTGATGAACGGATAGACGTCGTGTCGAAGAAATGCTCCGAAGTCGTCATTGTGACGTCGGCAGGATGAACAGCGTCGCGTAGGGTGGGCCAGTTTCGGTGCGAGTGAAGGACTGGACGGGCCGAAGACCAACGGCGCTCAGGCGTTCAAACAACTCGGGCGTGATGGAATCCCAGAATCCGTAGGTCGACCTGAGCCTGCGCATTTCACTCCAGTCCACATAGACGTGCGTGTAGCCGTTCTCGGATAGCCAGGAGATCAGTTCGATCTCTGTTCGTGTTGCCGCAGCGTCAGCGAATGGATAGCGATTGAAGACGACGCACGTGTCGGCGCCGGCGTCCAGGTAGAAGCGTTTGGCGTCGGCCACGACCAGGACTCTGCCACCTTCGTGGATGACGGCGTTAATCGCGGCGACATGCGGATAGAACGGCGAATCCGCGGAGGTCATCCACTCCGTTCGCCCGAAGATCCCCAGGTCGAGGATCGACACACGCGTCGCGCCCTCGCCCGCGTCCAGGTCGAACATCCTTTGAACTGTCCCCAGGTTGAATATCGCCACGGCGCCCACGGCCAGCACGCTCAGGCGCACACGCCGCTCCGACGCGTCGGACAGCGCCAGCGCGGCAATCGCCAGGGCGCTCGGCGCCACGAGTGTGATGGCGAATCGATCCACGAGATGCGTGTGAAACAGCCAGACGTACAGCGTCACAACCATCAGAATGCCGCAGGCCACTGTCAGGTCGCGCAGCGTGACGCCGTCCGTGGTCGGCGCGTCGGTGATCGTGCGTGGCGCCGGTTCTCGACGTCGTCTCGACACGACACTTAACGCGACGACGGCGGCGAGGCCGATCGGGAGGACTGGACCGAACTTCTTCGATATGAGCATCTGGTCCGTCAGTTTCTCGAGGCGATGGCCGATGGATGAATCCGACGCTTTCGGTTGATGCCCCTCAATCCATCGCTGTTCTCCCGCAGCGTCCCACACGCCGTCGGCGCAGCCCAGCCACCGCGTCCCCAGCGGAAACACGGGGTTCCCTGTCGCCGCGACATTCCTGATCAACCACGGCGCCATTGCGATGACCACGCCGGCCAGCATGACGGCCGGCGCAGCAAAACGCCTGTTCGTTCGAACCGACTTGATGGCGACATAGCCCAGCAGGGGCGTCGCGACCATCGGCAGGGCGGTGTACTTGCAGCCCGCCGCAAAGCCAGCGAGCACTCCGGCCAGCAGCGCGCGACGCGTGGCGCCGGCGTTGTCGTCGAAGATCCCCAGCGCCGCCAGCAGAGCCGCAGCGGTGAACATCAGCATGCCGTTTTCGACGTATGCGACGCCCGACAGATAGACGAGGAATGGAGTCGTTCCCGCCAGGACGCCCGCGGCGACGCCGACACGCTGCGAGACGCGCGATCCGGCTCGGAAGATGGCGAAGACCGCGATCGCGGCGAGAAACAGGTTGACGAGCTTGGCCGTGTAGACCGCTGCGACGGCGTCGCCATGAAGAACCATGGACAGCAGGTACAGCATTTCGACCTGGAACGGAAAGTTGCTGTAGATGTTATTAGGAAGGTAGTGGATCCGGCCGGCGTCGAAGTAATCCCGCGGCGCGCCGAGATGATACTCGAGCACGTCGTAGCCATTGCCCTCCGCCCGCCAGACGGCGCCGGGGGGGATCGTCGCCGCCAGCAGACCGAAGGCGAGGAACGCTGCTGGCGCGAGGGCGAGCCAGCGAGTCCATTCGTGAGTCTGACACGATCCGACGGGCGGTCCGGGCGGCGTATCCGTGTTGCGCCGGCCGATCGCGCGGACGAGACACACGATCGCGACGGCGTCCAGAAGCGTGATGAGGCCCAGCCAGAGCGGCCGTTGCATGACGCCGCAGGCGCCCAGCGCCAATGTCAGCAGCGACAGGAGTCCCGTACCGAATGCCGCGGCCAGCGTCCACATCGTCAGGGGCGATGTACTCGGCGTCGGGATGAGCGCCATCGCCAGACGCCCCAGGCCCAGCGCGGCCAGCAGGATCGCGACGGAGAGGCCGCCATTCATCGCCACGACGACGACGGCCTCGGACGAAAAAAACGCGGCGACGCCAATTGCGATTGTGATGAAGAGGGCGATGAACAGTCGGGTGGAAGGCGTCGTCATGACGCGAGACGTTATACGCGGATCAGGCCGCGGGGCAAACGCCAAAACCCCTTGATCGGGGCGTCATCGCTGGCGTTCCTTTTCCCGGCATTCCTCGTAGATCTTCACGTAGCTCTCATAGCGTTCGGGCGTGATTTCATCGGCATCGACGGCGGCCTTGACGGCGCATTTCGTTTCGTGTGTGTGCGAGCAGTCGGGGAAGCGGCAATCGGGAATTCGGTCCACGAACTCCCTGAAATACGCTTCGACTTCCTCGGAGGTCAGCCGCGCCATATCGAACTGTCGTGTTCCCGGCGTGTCGACGACGAACCCGCCAAATCGCCAGCGCAGCAGGCTCGCCGTGGTTGTCGTGTGCCGCCCGCGCTGCAGATCGGACAGATCGCTGACCTTCAGCTGCAGATTGGGATCCAGTCGGTTCAGCAGCGAGCTCTTGCCGACGCCGCTGGGACCGACAAGCACTGAGGTCTTTTCCGTCAGCATTGCCCGCAGGTCCTCAACGCCGCGACCATCCAGGTTGCACGTCAGGAAGACGTCGTAGCCGATCCCGCGATATCGCTCGGCTACGCCGGCGGCGAATCCGTCGACATCGAGATCCGCCTTGTTGATGCAGATCACGGGCTTCATGTCGCCCTGATGGATCGCGATGAGGTACCGATCGATCAGATGAGGTCGCAGTGTCGGCTGGTCCGCGGCAACCACGATGACGACGAGATCGATGTTGGCGGCGACCACGTGAACGCGCCGATCGTAGTGGCGGACGAGCGTCGTCGTTCGAGGCTCGATGTCCTCAATCACGCCTTCGGGAAGCGCCTGGTCGTCACTCGTCAACGTGCTCGCCTCGCCCGCCAGCTCGACTGGCGACAGCCAGACCCGATCGCCGACGGCGACGGGATGACGTTCGTCGATCTGTCGGGTTCGCAGTACGCGCCGGACGGTACAGGCCCAGATCTGCGATCCGTCGTCGACTTCGGCGATGAGACCGCGCATGCGGATCACGGTTCCCGCAAGCAGATTGGTGACGCCTGAATCATCGATGACGATCGTTCGCTTGCGCGACAGATCGCCCTTGGCGCGAACGGACTCAAACGTGCTCGTGTCGTCGGATTTGGTTTCGTCGCGATGGAAATCGCGCGTCCATTGCGTCTTGTCCCGCGCAGACTTGCCGCGGTTCTTTCGAAAATCGACGCGGATTTTCTTCTTGCCACCCGCTTTCCCGGGTTTTCGTTTAGCCACGGCCGGCGCCCCTTGTGGGCTGACTGGCGGGGGCGCTGGTGGGCGTGACGCCTCCAGGCGCCGCGTTGGGTGTCGCGTTGTCGCGTGATTCCGTTGGACGGATCGTCACGACGCATGTCACGATCTCGGCGTCGTCGACGGGGGCCGCCGGCATCGGTCCGACAACGTCGGCATCGCCCGCCATGTTCCGGACGATGAGCGCGAGAGACCGTTCGTGATCCGCCTCATTCTTTTCCGTCAGCGAAGTCGGCGCGGATCGGTTGATCGTCGGCTGCGTCGTCGGCGCCATCGCAGGATCCGTGCGCTTCTCCGACGTGACATTGCCATGTTCGCCCGGTTCCGGCCTGGCGGTCCCGGGCCTGGCGGCTTCGTGAGGCTGGCCGTCGGCGCGGGGCGTCGTGCGCGCGGCGATGCGATCGTCTGATTCACTCCCAGGTCGCACTCCATCGTCGCCGGCGGCGCGTGCTGATCGCGTCGACGCATCCCCTTTGACGTCCGCCGCCGCGGGTTGCCTGGGCGATTCGTCATCATGCGTCCAGGAATCGCCGAACGTCACGCTGTCGTAGGCGGACGAGGTGGAAACGTGATTCCAGTCAACGACGGCGTAGAGATTGTCCGCGAAGACCGCCGGGTCGGCGGAATTGCCGAATTGTGCCCCGTTGACGTCGTAGTTCGCCTCTATCCCGCGGGATGCGCAGGCGTCCTGGAGCGCCGCGACGATGTCCTTGAGTTCGCGGCGACTCGCGTTGAGGACATATTGTCGCACCGGCGCGTCGTCCACCACTTCCGGCGGCTGAGTCATGACGCCCGATTCGACGCGAGCGCCATCGGCGTTGTCGTCCGCGTCGGACAAATCAATCTGCTGTCGCGCGAAGAACCGCTGGTTCCGACTCAGCGGCTTGTCCTTCGGCTCCTGGTCGAGACATCGCAGGTCGTTCCGGACGAAATTGTCTTCCACGACCTGGCTCACAATCGGGACAGCCGTTTCGCTCGGCACCTCCACGAGAATCCGGTTCGTGAACGCGTCGGCGGAAGCGTTTTCGATCTCGTCGGGAGTCAACCGACCTTTGGTCAGGTTCTGATCGATTTCCGCCGCGTCGCGAACACTCATGCAGTTATTCATCATGAGCTGCGACGCCTCCGGCTCCTCCGACTTCATGACAGCGCCGGCCTTGTCGGCGGAACCGGCGGCGACGGGGGCCGCTGCGCCGCCTCGCCCCGATCGTTTCCTGTTGTCGTTTCGTGATCCGACGGACGCCGTTGTCGCGACCTCGGGCGATTCTTTCGCCGGCGCGCGCGCCGCGAGCCTCATGTCCTTCCGGTCTTCGTTGTCCTGTGTGTGAACGACGGCCACTTCCCGCGAACCGGCGGGGGCGCGAAGCTGATCGACGCGCGGCAGGACCCACCAACCGGCGACGACGACCAGGGCGATCGAGGCCGCGAGGGCGCTCCAGTTGCCAAGCGTCCATCGCCGTTCGTCGCTTCGATCGGCGCCCAGCAGCGCCTCGCGTTCCAGCCGCGCGACGATGCGCCGGCTGAATTGCGTCGGGGCGCTCGAATGCGGAAGCCCGGCCACGAGCTGCGAGGTTCGCCTCAGCTCGGCCAGCAGCCGTCGCGCGTCGGGATCCGCCGCGATCAGCGTTTCGACCTCGGCGCGCTGCGCGTCGGAGGCCTCGCCATCGAGGTAGGCCGTCAGCAGTTCCAGTTGTTCATCGCGTTCCGTCATTGTTCCGTTCAGCTATCCGACGTTCCCACAACCCCTATTCGAGCAATCGGCCGAGGCGGTTTCTCAGCGCCAGCCGAGCCCGATGCAGTCGGGACTTCACTGTCCCGATCGGTATGTCCATCACTTCGGCTATCTCATCGTAGCCGAGCGACTGCATGTCCCGCAGCGTGACGATACATCGCTGCTCTTCGTCCAGTTCGGCGAGGGCGGCCAGGACGATTTCCGTCTCTTCCCTTCGCACGGCGTGATCCTCCGCCTGCGGACCCTGAGCTCGCTCCATGGCGAGCCCAGCGGACGCGCCGTCGTCCGCTCCGGCTAGGTCTGTGGCCAGCTTCAGCGGGCGTCGCGCCGATTTCCGGCGTTCGCTGATCGACACGTTGACGGCGATCCGGAACAGCCAGGTGTAGAACCTTGCCCGGCCATCGAACTTCGACAGGGAGTGATAGGCGCGAACGAACGCCTCCTGGGCCAGATCCTCCGCGTCCGAGGCGTTGCCGCACATCCGAAGGCACAGGCCGTAGATGCGATCCTGGTACGCCTCGACGAGTTCCGCGTAGGCCGCCGTGTCCCCGGCGCGTACCAGCGAAATCAGGGCCGTTTCGCGTTCGCCGTTCTCATCAGCCCCGGCCGAAGCCGCGCCGATTCGAACATTTGGACGCGCGTTGGCGCCCGCGGTTCCCGCAATTCCGGCGGCGTTGTACTGGTCTCGAGGCGAAGTTGACAGTGGGCGTCTCCAATCCGTGCTGGTTCATATTCTCGGAGCGCAGTCTGGCAAGGTCAATTTCCGGCGCCGCGACTTCCTGCTGGCCCTGGTTTCCCCCTATCAGTACGATGAGCCGCCGTGAAGGTTGCACTTCCCATCCTTTCCCACACGGAATCGGCGTCGCCGCTGGCGGGACAGCCGACGGGGCCACGTGATATTCGGTCCGTCCGGACGCTTCGCATCAGTGTCACGGATCGCTGTAACTTTCGTTGCGTCTATTGCATGCCGGAGGACAAGCTCGACTGGACGCCCAAAGCGTCCCTGCTGACCTTCGAGGAGATCACGACGATCGCCGCGGCGGCGATCCGCCACGGCATCCGCGGCTTCAAGATCACGGGCGGTGAGCCGCTGGTGCGCCAGGAGCTGCCGCGACTCATCGAGATGCTGAACGGGCTGTCCGACGATCTCGAGCTGTCGATGACGACGAACGGAGCGCTGCTCGTCGAGCACGCGGAATCGCTGCGGGCGGCGGGCCTCGGGCGGATCACGATCAGCCTCGATTCGCTGAATCCCGACACGTTCGAACGGATCACGCGAGGCGCGCGCCTCGCCGACGTGCTGGCCGGCATTGACGCCGCTGTCGCGGCGGGATTCGGGCGCCCGAAGATCAACTGTGTCGCGATGCGCGGCGTGAACGACACTGAGTTCCCGATGTTCGCGGCGATGACGCTGGATCACGATGTCAGTGTGCGATTCATCGAATACATGCCACTCGGCCGGACGGCGCTGGGCGGCGAGTATGAGCGGCGTTTTGTTCCCGAGCCGGAGATCCGATCCGCGATCGAGGCGAGATTCGGATCGCTGGTTCCCGCCGATCCGGATTCGGGGTCGGGTCCCGCGCGCGTCTTCCGAATCGCCGGGGGGAAGGGGCGTATCGGATTCATCAGCGCCATGTCCAGGCCATTCTGCGAAACCTGCAATCGTCTTCGGCTGACGGCGGAGGGGCAGCTGCGAAGCTGTCTGTTCGATGGCGGTGAAGTCGAGCTGCGGCCGATTCTTCGCGAAATGGGTCGGGAGACGGCGGCGTCGGAGCTTCATCAGGCGTTCGTCAACTGCGTCGCCTTCAAGCCCGAGGTTCACTCCTATTTCGGCAATCGCCAGATGTCGCAGATCGGTGGCTAACAGCGCCGCTGTGACGATCGAGTTCAGATTCCCGAAGATTGCCGGATTGCTCCGTTTCGATCGGAACTTCCTCATTCATCGAAGTTAAGTCGCGCAATGATTGCCGGATCGCGAGGTGGATTCATCATTCTGTAAAGTCGCGCGGCATAGAATTCGGCGTTATCAGCGTCGCCAGCCATGACAGGCCCTGCCGACGCTTGTGGATACGCCGCCGGGGGATCGGGGCGACGCCCAACGGCGCCTCATCGCCCGGCGGCCAATCGGTCGATGCCCGGCTTAACGACGTATTCCCGCGTGCACTTCGGAGGTTGCGCTATGGCCGTCACACGACTCGCACAGTCCTGCGCCGCGATCCTGATCCTCGCGCCATCGACTCGGGCCTTTGCGGGGGATCGGGACTGCACGCCTGATACGCGGCGACGGGCCCGGCTCGTGATCGAGAACCACACGCCTTGTCCCGTGGCCATTTACTTTGACGATCGGTTCATGGGCGACTGTGAGTCGATGATGACGCTGTCGCTGACAACGCGGCGCACAGGCGACATCCTCGCGACGGCGCGATCTCGCTGCGATACCTGGGGGCCCGTCACGCTCACGCTTCGGGCCGGGCAGACGACGCGCTGGTCGATCGGTTACGAATCGGTGGACGGCGCATCGATGCGCGCCTGTGACGCGATGTCGAATTCGCTTCGCCGGGATCGCGCGTCAGGAGATCAGTTTCAGCAGGTCCTGGGCCGTCACGAGGATGAAGACAGTCGCAATCAGGGCGATGCCGACGATCTGCGTCGCGACCTGCACCTTGATGCTGACGGGCTCGCCGCGAATCTTCTCCAGGATCAGAAACAGGAACAGGCCCCCGTCGACGATGGGTAGCGGCAGGAAGTTGATGACCGCGAGGTTGGCGGACAGCAGGCCGAGCAGCCAGAGCAGGTCGAGCGTGCTGTGATTGGCGACCTTGGCGCCGATCGCCATGATGCCGAGCGGACCGCTCATGTTCTTCGTGCCGACGTTTCGCGTGACGAGCTGCTTGATCGTGACGATCGTATCGACCGTCGCGCGATAGGCCTGGTCGCAGCCGGCGGCAAACGCCTTGATCGGATTGCGGATCGGATGGCGTTCGCTCATCGGGTAGAACTCGACCATGACGGAGCAGTGAGCGCGATCCAGCCACGGGTCGATGTTGTCCGCCGTTACGGCGTATTGTCCGTTCCCCTTTTCGCCTGTCAGTTTCGCGTATTCGATGTCGACCGTTTCGCCGACGTGTTTCCTGAGCAGGGCGTCAATGGCGCGCCAGTCGGGCAGGATTGCGCGCTGTTTGGTTTCGACGCCGTCCGCATCCTTCGCGACCAGCTCCACATCGGTTTCACCGCCGATCTTTGTGATCCGATCGCCGCGCAGCAGATTGAGCTGCGCTTCCACACAATTGGGAATCGCCAACTGGACTGTCTTGATCGTGTCGAGGTGCCTGTAGGTGAGACGGACGGTCTTTCCCGCATTGGCGCGGAGCGTCCAGTAGAACGTGTGCCAGGCGTCGATGGACTGGTCATTGACTTTGAGGATGACGGACGCGCGCGGGATACCGGCCCTGCGCGCCGGCGTGGGCGCGTCGCCAAAGTCCGGGATCGTGTCGGCGACATACACGACGCTCTCATCCGCGGGCTGGAGCTTGGCCTGAACCTTCGGCGTCGCCCCGCCCAGAAGTGAGCCGGTGGGTACGGCCAGCGACAGTTCGTGGACATCCGCATTTTCAAGCCACTTTCGCCATCCCCCGGCGTCTTCCAGCGGGTTCAGGGCGGCGAGGATGGCTGAGCGATCCTTCTCGTCCAGGCCGGAGGCGTCGATGACGGCGGGGAGACTCGCCCGGGCGGCGTCGAAGCTCTCGATGGCGGAGGCGATGAGTGACTCTCGCTGCGCGATGAGCCAGTCGACGGCCTTGGCGCTGAGATCGTTGTTCTTTGCGTGATCGCGACGAACCTTCAGGGGGATCGTCTTGCCGGCGTTCTCCTCGTAGACGCTTGTGAGCTCCGGCCACGAGGGGTTGTCCACATCGGCGATACCGACGATCACGTCCCGGTACTGAAGGCCGGCCTTGCCGAACGGATCGTCGGGCAGGGCGCCGAAGGGCGCCGTCAGGCGCGGGACGAATCCGAGCAGCGACGCCCGCTGCGGCGTCTTCGGGTCGCAGGAGATCGGGAACCAGATCGGGTCGATCGTGACGACGTGTTCCGTGGAGGGAATGTCGGCGTCCCTGGAGAAGACTTGGTCTTCCGTCAGGGCCTCGGGATCCTTCGGGCGCTGGACGACGACCTGCAGCGGCCTGCCCATCGTCGCGTAGAGGGGCCGGATGAGCGCGAGGAGGCCTTCCTTATCCAGCGGAATGCGCCTGCCCTCGAAGATTACATCCGTGATGCGATCGTTGAGCTGCAGTTCGTCCGGGCGAGGTTCGGCGTCGCCATAGGTCGGAACCCAGCCGACGCGATCGTTCCAGCCCTTGCCGATGCCGATCTGGCGGCGTTCGGAGTCCTTCTGGTATTCGGGAATCACGCGCGGGTGCGGTTCGACGATACTGCCGTTGCGCTCGATCGTCATGTCGAGTTCCGCGCCTTCATCCGACAGCGAGATGACGCTGAACATCTGATTGAAGTCTTCAATCGGCTCGCCGTTGATTTCCAGGACGCGATCGCCGGGCTGCAGGCCGGCGCGGCCGGCCGGATCGTTCTCACCGACGAATCCGATGACGGCCGGCACCTGCATGCGACCGATCATGTTGACGATCGTGAAGATGACGGCGGCGAAGATCAGATTCATGATGACGCCGGCGCAGACGATGACCATCCGCTTGCCGACGCTCTTGTTCGTGAAGGAGCGGGGATCTTCCTTGACCTTCAGTTCCCCCGTCTTGTCGACGACGAAGTCCTCCTGGCCAAGCATCTTCACGTAGCCGCCCAGGGGGAGGACCTTGAAGGCGTAGCGCGTCTCGCCGCGCGTGAAACCGAAGAGCTCCTTGCCGAAACCGACGGCAAACGTCTCGACGCGCACGCCCGCCCACTTGGCCGCAAGGAAGTGGCCGAGTTCGTGCACAAAGACGATCAGCGAGAAGCCCAGCACGATCTGCAGCACGTTCCAGATATTCCCAAGGAACGCGGGCGCCTGCGCGAGAACCAATTCGCCGTCAGCCGTCAGACTTTGCAACATGTATTGACCTCGTTCCGCGACCAGGCGTCCACTTTCATCAGTGTCGCCAGATCCGGTGACTCTTCGTATTCGTGTCGTCGCAGAACATCTTCGACTCGCGACGAAATCTCCAGAAATCCGATTTTGCCCGCGCGGAACATATCGACGGCGGCCTCGTTGGCCGCGTTGAAGGCGGCGCCGGCTGTTCCCCCGATTCGGGCGACTTCGTGCCCCAGGCGCAGGGCCGGGAACCGCTCGACGTCGGGCGGTTCAAAATGCATGCGCTCCAGCTTCGAGAAGTCGAGCCGATCCCCCGCGCGGGCGATGCGATGCGGGTAGGTCATCGCATACTGGATCGGCGTTCTCATATCGGGCGTTCCCATCTGTGCCACGATGGAGCCGTCATGGAATGCCACCATCGAGTGAATAATCGACTCGGGATGAATCACCACTTCAATACGTTCCGACGAGATGTCGAACAACCAGCGGGCTTCGATAATCTCCAGCGCCTTGTTCATCATCGTCGCTGAATCGATCGTGATTTTCGGACCCATGTCCCACGTCGGATGTTTCAACGCATTTTCCAGCGTCGCCTTTCGCATGGCCTCGAAGGTCCAGGTGCGAAACGGGCCGCCTGAGGCCGTCAGGAGGATCCGCTCGATTTCCTCGTGCCGTCCCGAGTGCAGCGACTGGTAGATCGCCGAATGCTCGCTGTCGACGGGGATCAGCCTGGCGCCGCTGTCCGCGGCCGCGTCCACCATGAGCCGGCCCGCCACGACGAGCGACTCCTTGTTTGCCAGACCGACGGTCAGTCCGCGCCGGACGGCTGCGAGCGTCGAATCCAGGCCGGCGACACCCACGACGGCGGAGAGGACGAAGTTGGCGTCGAGTTCCTCGACGAGATGACGCATGGCGTCGGGGCCCGCGATGACTCTGCATGGCGATCGGGTCTCGGCGAGCCGCGCGGACAGGCGTTCGGCGGCGTCGGGATCGGTCATCGCCACGGCGAGCGGACGGAAGGTGTCGATCTGTTCGGCCATTCGCTCCCAGCTTCGACAGGCGGCGAGACCGACGACGCGATAGTCGGCGCCGAGATGCGCGGCGACGTCGAGGGCGCTTTCGCCAATGGAGCCGGTCGATCCCAGGATGATCATGTGTTTGGGCATGGGCGGAATGTGAATTGCGAATCCGGTCTGGTCGATCCTGGGTCGCGCGTCCGCCGGCGCCGACGCGGCGGTGTGCGCGGGACGACTCCCGAACGGGATGGTCACTGGGTTGCGTGGGATCCTTCGTCGACGTACCACGGCGACGCTGCGTTCATTTCCCGGGAGATAATATGCCGTCGAGACGCCGCCAGCAATGACAGGGGGGCCGTTGTCGTTGTTGCAGGCGGATTCCTGTTGATTGACCGCGACTGGCGGCCATCAGAGAATGAATCGGCTCATTCGCAAGCCGCCCGAGTGGTGGACGGCGCAATCGGGCGACCCTATCAGCAAAGGATGCCAATCATGTCTTTTGACACCATTATCACGGGCGGGACTGTCGTTAACGCGGATGCATCGGAAAAAGCCGATGTGGCGATCCAGGGGGAGAAGATCGTCAAAGTCGGCAAAAACCTGGCGAAGACCGACGCCGGCGCCGCTCGAATCATCGACGCGAAGGGTTGCTACGTGATCCCCGGGGCAATCGATGTGCACGTGCATCTGGCGCTGCCTTTCTGCGGGACGACGTCCAGCGACGACTACAACAGCGGCACCAGGGCCGCGGCGCGGGGCGGCGTGACGACGGTCATCGACTTCGCCATTCCCTATGGTGAGGAGTCCCTTCATGACGCCGTGGATAACTGGATGAAGAAGGCGGAGGGGATCTCCTGCGTCGATTACTCGTTCCACGTGGCGGTCACGAAGTGGGATCGGCACAAGGATGAGATGAAGGCGATGGTGGACCGTGGCCTGCCGACGTTCAAGGAATTCATGATCTACGAGCGCGAGGGCTGGCAGTCCGACGATCGCGCGATGTTCGGCTGCCTGGAGAAGTGCAGGGAACTCGATGGCATGATGCTGGTCCATGCGGAGAGCCCTCGCGTCCTCGATGAACTGATTGCGCGGCGACACAACGCTGCGGACATGAAGAAGTATGGCGCGCAGCTGCACGGCATGACGCGGCCGAACTATATCGAAGCGGAGGCGATCCAGCGGGCCGTGAAGTGGGCGGAAGTCACGGGCGGCAAGCTGTACATCGTGCACATGTCGACGGCGGACGGGACGGACATCATCCTGGACGCCCACAAGCGCGGTCTGAAGAACGTGTTCGCGGAAACGTGCGTGCAGTACCTGGTGCTGGACGATCGCAAATTCGCCGAGCCGGACGGCCATCTCTACGCGTGCTGTCCGCAGATCAAGAAGAAGAGTGACCAGGAGCGCCTCTGGAAGGGGCTGAAGAAGGACACGGTCTGCGTGGTATCGACGGACACGTGTTCGTTCACGCGCGACCAGAAGGCGATGTGGGAGGGGGACTTCACGAAGATCCCGATGGGTCTGCCGGGGCTGGAGACGATGGTTCCGCTGGTTTACACGCACGGCGTGCTGAAGGAGCGTTTCAACATGCGGACGCTCGTTGAGAAGTGCTGCGCGGCGCCGGCGCGGATCATGGGATTCGGTGAGCGGAAGGGCCGGATCCGGAAGGGATACGACGCGGACATCGCGATCATCCATCCGAAGAAGAAGCTCAAGGTCGACCACGCAACGATGGAGACGAACACGGACTGGTCGCCGTACCAGGGCTGGAACCTGGCGGGCTTCTCGCGGACGACGCTGTGCCGCGGGAAGGTGATCGTGGATGACTACAAGTTCTGCGGCGAAAATGGCTGGGGCAAGTTCCAGCCGAGAAAGCGACCGGGCGTGCGATAGCGCCAACAGGGGCGGGAGACAGCGGAATTCTCTGCAGAACTGGCCTTTGCAACGGAGCTGACAGCGGCGTCATCGCGGCTTAGCTGGTCAACATGCTGCGCAGTCTTTCGCACACGCGCAGGACAGTGGCGCGCGTCCGGTGGCGGCTGAGTCGAACTCGTGTGGCCGGATGGATTGAGCTCATCGTTATTGAATCGTAACATTCGATAATCTGCAGGCGCTTCGATTTTCGCGGGCGCGGGAGTACGTTCATGAATGCGGGGAGAGTCATTGGCGCGGGTATCGTGGGCGGTCTCGTCATGTTCTTCTGGGGATTCGTCAGTCACATGTTGATACCGATCAACGATATGGGGCTGGACGCGTTGCCGAATGAGTCTGTCGTTGTGCCGCAGTTGTCGGCGTCCATACAGGAACGAAATTTCTACATATTTCCAGGTCTTGAAAAAGCGGAGATGAGCGACGAAGCCATGAAGGAGTGGTCGGCGAGATATGAGAAGGGGCCTCGCGGAATCCTGGTCTTCGATCCGACAGCGAACGTCGGCGCCATGTCGCCCACGATGCTGGGGACGGAGTGTGCGAGCAACATCGGCGCTGCGCTGCTGGCGGCGATCGTGCTGGCGCATGTCGGCGGGACGCGACGTCGGCGCGTCGCCCTGGCGTTTCTCATCGGTGTCATCGGCTGGCTGTCGATTGATGTCTCCTATTGGAACTGGTGGCGATTTCCGGATATGTACGCCTTGTCCCAGCTCATTGACCAGGGGGTGGGATGGCTGCTGAGCGGAATCGCGATTGTGCTGGTCCTGGGGCGGATGAGCGCGCCCCGTAACGCGAAGTCCGGAGAACATCCGTCATGAAAGTCACCATTGACGGACCCTGCCCGCGCTGCCACGGGAGCGGCAGGGAATTGGTTCATATGAATCTGGTCCAGATGGGTGTGTTTCTCGGTTGCGCGTTGATCGCGATTGTGATATCGGCGGCCCTGCTCAATCCGCTCGCCTTTGGCGCCGGAATACTCATGTTCATTTTCGCCGCGATCACAAAGGGGTATCTCCCCTGTACCGGTTGTGACGCAACGGGGCGGCAGATCACAGTCGAGACGCGCGAGGATTGATCCCCGGCGTCGATATCCGCCGTCGCCGACGGTGTCGAATGCGTTAGAATCCGCAACAAGGGCGGCGGCGTTTTGTCGCCGGCCATCGGCGCGAGCCATTGTCGCCGTAAGCGAGAAAGGTCACGTCGTGGCCGAATCATCGAAGAATACCGTAGGGGGGCTCTGGCCGGCGATCGTTCTGCTCGTCGTCGGGGCGTCACTCTTCGCCTGTCGGATCGACCTGGAGATGGCGAGGTTCAATCAGACGGATCACGTGTACGCGTGCGCCAACACGCTTCTCGTGCTTTCCGGGACGCCGGAGCGCGGCTGTTCGTATTCAGCGGCGCCGTTCGGCAATCCGATTCCACGCCGGGTTGCGATTGTGCGAACGTTCGTCGCGGGGGAGAGCCGGGAGACGTGCGTCCTGACGATCATTCCGATGTGGCCGTATCAGGCGGCGCTGACGGTCGTGGCGATCGGGACGCTGATTCGGCGAAAACTGCGTGAGCGAGCGAACGGGAAGCAATGATCTTCAGCGTGACAGGACGTCGAAGGAATCGCCAACCTGCGCCGTGAATTCAGGAATTGCCCGCGGGACCCACTCGTCGGCGGATGGCGCGAGAAAAGGAAACCAACAGCAACGCTCCGACGATGGCGCCGATCGTCGTGACAAACGACTCGACACAGACGCCTGTCGGTATCGGGCTGTCGGCAATCGCGTTGGTGGGGACCGTGGGGGCGACGAGAATCCTGACGCGCTTTCCGGGCCCGTCGTATTCTTCCATCAAGTTAGCGCGCTCCCGTGGATTCAGCAAATCGAACCTGGCGATCCGGAGACGCGCATTGTCGACGGCTCCCTCCTGCGTTTCATATCGACAGACGATTCGCGGCTGCGTGGGTGTGTCATCCGGCCGGCGTTCCACCCTCGCGATGGTTCCCTCCGTCGCATTCCATGTCAGTTCGTGCTGGATGACGTCGGCCCAGAAAACGCAGCAGTGCAGGAGAAACGGGGACAGACAGCACCAGCAGAACGTGGCGCCAATCGCGGTCAACAGGATGTCGCGTCGACGTTCGAAATCCGCCGGATTGCCTGCGTTGAGATAGCGGTGAATGCGACGCAGGCCGGCCGGGATGACGATCGTCGGAAGCAGCACGCCGAGGAAGCAGATCAATTGCCAGGGCGCCACGCGCATCAGCAGATAGAGAGGAACGGCGACGATAAACGACCCGAGGAGATACGCGACCTGAATCTCGAACTGCGCAAACAGGGCGCCGTTGACGGTCCTGTTTCGGCGCAGGCCGGCGACTGCGAGGACGGCGACTGGCGCCAGAAACGTTACGAACAGGGCGATCGATGGATTGATTCTCGGTTCGAGGGTGCTGCGATCTGGCGCCGACGGATCGTAGAACACGTCGATCGAATCATTCGGGGAGTGAACTTCCTTCAGCAACCTGAACGGCGGTTGGGGCGAGTCAATCCATCGTTTCGGGGGAAACTTTCCTTCAACGATGCGATCGTTGACCTTGTACTCGTATTCGAGTCGGGCGTCGGGGCGCTCGGGGTCCGTCGCGAATGGGTCTGGGGCGTCATATTGCGTAATACGGCCAGTGGTCTGTCTGTACGCGATCAGCTCTCGAAGTCCTTCATACACTTCGACGCCGATGACGGCGGCGAATATCAGGCAAATGACGATAGGAGTCAGTTTCGCCGCTGATGTGAGGCGCTTCGCGTTTGGTGAGGTCCGGCCCATACACGTTCATCATAGCCTGTGATCACGGTAGCGGTATCGGGCGGGATCGACAAAGCGACGATGGCGGCGCCAAGCAGTCTGTTGCGGCGGATGATGCGACGTGTGTATGATTTCCGCATTGAGTCCAGCGCGTGTCTCGCAGCCTGGAGAAGTCGGAGGGCCGTCATGTCAATGCTTCAATCCACGCAGTCCATTGTGATCGGCGTCGCCGTGGCGCTTGCGGCGCCGGTTGGGAGTTGTGCGGACGAACCGGCGGTCTGCGCCGCGGGGGCGGATCGCTATGCTGAGGAGGCGAATCGGGCATACGACGAGCAAATTTCGCAAATTCGTGATGAAATTCAGAGTTTGAGCGAGGAGCATCCGTGGGCCGGCGATTATTTCCTGGGCGATGGCACGGGCGGCAATTACGCATTGGCCATCGCGCCGAGAAGCGGATTCGCGTATCGCCAGACTGGATGTCGCGGAGTTTATGACCAACAGCGGGGGGCTGTCCGGCAATGTGAGGATGGACTGCTGCATCTGGTTTTCAGGTATTCGGACTCGTCGACGTCGACTGAGACCACGCGTGAGGTTGCGCTCATCCCCGTTCAGTGGGGACGACGTCGCTATCTGATTGAGCGCGAGAGGATATTCGACTTCTTCGGAGCGGCCCGCCGCGCCAGAGAGCCGCGGCACGACATGTTTGGGAGCTACTACCTGCGCTGGGGCGACGAGCGGAAGCCCGCAAAAGGGGCGCCGTCATTGCCGGAACGGCTGCGTAACTACGGCTTGGTTGCGCCAATCGCCGCCTCCGTCTCGGACGTGATTCAGAGTGAGAATAACGTCGACAAGTACGGGCGGCGAACGCGCAGGACGCGCGTCCGGATCGACGCCGGCCGCGCCGATGGTCTGCTGGCGGGAATGGTCATGGAACTTGTCGAGCCGAAACCTCGAACGCCCGTGCTGGCGAGGATTGTTGTGTCGAAGAAACACTCGGCCGAGGGCGAAGTGAATCAGGCGTTGGCGGCGGACGACGCGTCGGAGGCTGGCGGACCGACGGTGGGCTGGCGCCTGGTCGCCGGACAGCGTAGCGCAGAGTTGGTCGTCACACCCGGAACGCCTGAGGTGTTTCGCGATCTCGATCTGGCCGCCGCACTGAAAGTCGCCGCGGATGAGAAAAAGGTCGTCCTGGCGTTCTTTCGCGCGGACTGGGGCGCCGAGTCCACCACGTTTGAACATATGGTCCTGAGGGATGCGGGCGTGAGGGATTGGGTTGCGGCGAACTGCGTTGCCGTGGAAATCGATGCAACGAAGGCCAGGCCGCCGTCGGTGGAGCGATACAGCGTGACGAAGTATCCGACGACGCTCCTGCTCGACTCGACGGGCGAGGAATTGGGGCGTTTCGATAAGCTGCAATCCGCGAGGCTGTTTGTTCTCAACGCGAAGGGAATGATCCGGGGGAAATCGAATTGAGATTGTCCCCGCAACGATCGCCATTGCGTGACGGGGTTTGTAACACCCTTTCAGGGTTCAACTCGAACTGACGCCGTTGACCCGGGGTTGCGCTGCGACCGCGTTGCGGTCTTCGCTGGCCCTGGGCTGTCGTGTTGCACGCCGTTGGCGCGCCTTTCAAACCCTGGGGCATTTCAAAAATCAGGCGGTGGGTTCAGACGGCGAAATTCGTGCCGTTCAGCCTTGCCAGCAGCGTCGTGGTATTCGGATCATTTTCATGCATCAGGGCCCAGACATTGTCGTCGTCGGTATCGACGAAGAGTAAAAGTCCGGCGGCGGGGGGCCGTATGATCGGCGCGTCTGTGTCGTGTGCAAGCGAAGGATACGCGTGTTCACTCTCCGCGGGCAGGAACGACAGGAGCCAGTAGGCGCGGACGCCACACGTGTCGAAGAACCGCGAGAGTTCCTGCAGCTGGTCCGAACGCAATCGAACGATGACGTCGTTCGGGGCTTTGTGAAGCGTTTCCCAGGACGTCGGGGGCTGAGGTTCATTGGCTGTCCCGGCAGTCGGTTGTGCGCCTGGACAACGAGCGACGCTGGATGAAACGAATCGAAGACGCATTGAGCGAACACCGCCAGCGCGGCGCCGTTCCTGGGGAATCGCGGATAGCGGGCGCTGAGCTGCACGTATACAGGGCGATGCGATTTCGAATCGACTCCGCGGCGATCACCGCAAATGGACCCGATGCCGCCGATCCGGACTTCAAATGGGCCGACGGTTCTCACTTTCTGGCTCATCACTCCTTCATCGTCGCCTTGATCAGCGGCGTGACGACGGCGGTCCATTTTCTGTAGCCGGCGTCGTTGAGGTGGAGGCCATCGTTCATGAAGAGGTCTTTCATCGGCTTGCCGTCGTCGCCGAGCAGGACGACGTCGGTATCGGCAAATGTCAGCAGCTTGTCGGTTTCCGCCATTTGTTTGATCTGGCTGTTGGCGTCGTGCATCTGCGGCCAGAGATTCCAGCGGGCGACGGACGGCTTGGCGGGAATGTAGATGAGATGGGCCTTTGGGAAGTCCTTGTGGACGCGGCCGAGGAATGTCGTGAAGTCGTCGACCACTTGTTTGACGCTGCGACCGTCGGCGATGTCGTTATCGCCGCAGTAGAAGACGATAACGCGGGGGTCGTAGGGCTTGATGACGTTGTCGTAGTAGTGAAGCATGTCGGGGATTTCGGCGCCGC
>Ga0116151_10000135_pt1 | contig 63161 bp, 63 predicted proteins | sample AD_UKC117_MetaG_FD_89893 | JGI IMG/M metagenome (GOLD analysis project Ga0116151, IMG submission 89893) | Active sludge microbial communities of municipal wastewater-treating anaerobic digesters from Hong Kong - AD_UKC117_MetaG | ecosystem: Engineered > Bioreactor > Anaerobic > Digestate...
CGGCTTATCGAGATAAAGGGCAGTCCTTCAAAGCTCTTTCGTCCGCCGTACGGTGCGCACAGCTATACATCCGACGCGATAGCCCGTTATTTGGGCTGTGAGGTCATACTCTGGGCGATTGATTCCAGCGACTCACACGCCGATACGAGCCTGACGCGCATACTAAACCGAGTGCTGAACAACGTTAAGCCGGGCGACATAATACTCTTCCACAACGGCGCGCCGCTTGTGACGCGGTACTTGGAGCCTATCTTGGATGAGCTTATCGCAAGGGGTTATACCTTCTGTACTGTGTCGCAGCTGTTGAAGACTCCTAAGGTTCGCCCACTAAAGCCGCGGTCGTTCGACTCAAACCGACTTGGAGCTGCCGTGTGAACCGTAACGCTGCGGTAATTTAGCTGCTGCATATCGGAGGGATTGTGCGAATATTTTATCAAGGTGACAGGGGGACGACATGAGGATATTGTTTGCGGCGGCGGTGCTGCCCGCGCTTGCGTTGCTGATTCTGGTTTATCGTGCAGACCGCTCGGAAAAGGAGCCTGTCGGACTGCTTTTTAAGCTGCTGGGCTTTGGAGCGTTGGCCGCGCTTCCCGCGATGGCGGTGGAGCTGATAGGCGACAAGCTGCTTTTGGGCATATATTCGGAAGATGACATAATGTACAACCTCCTCTTTCACTTCGTGTTCGTCGCGGGGGCGGAGGAGGGCTTCAAGTTGCTGTTTTTGCGCGTTGGCTCATGGAAAAATCCCGCCTTCAACTATCGCTTCGACGGGGTTGTATATGCCGTGTTCGTCTCATTGGGCTTTGCGCTGCTGGAGAACATTTTGTATGTCTTCCAAGGCGGTTTGAGTACCGCGCTAATGCGCGCCGTAACCGCGATTCCCGGACACGCCTGCTTCGGGGTGTTCATGGGCGTATGGTACGCTATGGCAAAGCAGCATGAGAGGGAGGGCAGCAGAGCCGCGGCTTCGTGGGATATGCTGATGGCCTTCCTTGTACCGCTGCTGCTGCACGGGCTTTATGACTTCCTGCTCACGGTGGGAACGGTGGGCGCCTTTATCATATTTATTGTTTTTCTAATAGGTATGTTCGTGCTTGCGTTCATGATGGTGCGCCGCCTGTCAAGACGCGACACGCCCATAGGCTGAGGAATACCAAACTCAATAATAATCAAGGGACCGCCGCAGCACAGCAGCTGCCGGCAGTCCCTTTTGGCATTCAAAAAAAACCAGGCTAAAACAGCCCTATGCGTTTGCAGGCGTCCGCGACTATGACGGCGTGGTCAAAGGCGAGAAGCTCGGAGCTTTCAACCGTGAAGGTCAAGCTGTCGAACTCGTTGCGGGTAAGCCTCAAGACGGCGTTCGCCTGTGCGCCGTTCGCATACAGCTTGAAGGTGAACAGACCGTCCTCATTCCTTTCTGCCAAGATCTCGAACCACCTTGCGTCGGCCGCGTCGTCGGCGGCCTCCACCACGCAGTCCGCAAGACGCGGTTCCGCGAGGTAGGCAACGGAAATAGTCCAACCCCTTGGGTCACGGTTTGGTGTGCTGTACACCCCGAAGTTGACGAGCGACTGTCCGCCAAGAGAGGTCTCCTCCATCAGCTCGCGGTGCGCCGCCGCCTCGGTGGTCTCGTTCGGGTCGACAAAGCCGCCCGGCAGCGCCCAATACCCGCGATAGGGATGGTTCTTGCGGCGCACCATAAGCAGATAACGCTTGTCGCCGTCCTTTGCAAATACGGCAAGATCCACCGTCACAGAGGGCTTAGGGTAATCCTTCTGCCGATAGCTCGCCAAAAACTCCTTTTCGCCGGGTCTTTCCATGCTTGACTCCATTCAGTATAATAATACATGATTCCACGCTTGTTATACGGCGTTCCGCCCTGCGTTCGAATCAATAATAAGCTGTTAAGCGGTCGCGCCCTATTGCGCGGTCAGCCGAATAAACGCCGTCATTCCGCCCGATTTGCCTTTGTCTCTGCGATAGGAGTACAGTCTATTGTCCTCCATGGTGCAGACCCCCATGAACTGAAGCCTGTCCTCACGCACCCCAAGCTCAAGGAGCTGCGAGAGTACCACCTTCCATAGGTCTATGGTGTCCTTGCCCGCGGAGTTTATGCCCCTTATATCGTCGCTTGGGAACTCGTTCCAAAACAGCTCCGCGACGTCGCGCCCTACCTCGAAGCAGCGCGGGCATATGGAAGGGCCCACCCCGCACAAAAGGTCGGCGGGGGCCGAACCGAATTCATTCATCATGCTCGTCACGAGGGACGCGCCCATCCTTCCCAAGGCTCCGCGCCAACCCGCGTGGGCAAGTCCGACGGAGCGTGTAACGGGGTCGTATGCGTAGATTGCCATGCAGTCGGCATGACCGGTCATGAGAGTTACCGAAGGGTCGTTGGTGACAAGCCCGTCGCAATCGGGCAGGGAAGGTCTGTCGAAGCCCTTGCCGCAATCGGAGGCGGAAACTCTGCGCACGGTGGTGCCGTGCTCATAGCTGTCCATTACCATGGAGGAAACGGGTATGTTCGCGGCGCGGCAAAATATGCGGTAGTTCTCCATGGTGGTCGGGCGCGGTTCCTCCTCGCGGGTGAAGCTCAGGTTCATTTCGGCTATGCTCCCTGTGCTTATGCCGCCAAAGCGCGAAGAAAAGCCGCTCGATATACCGGGCTGCGCGTCAAACAAGGGCAAGCTGAATATACCCACACCATCGACGAATTTGTAATTGTAACCTAAATTCATTCCTTTTCCTTGCGTATACGTTGAACTTCATTGAGAAAGCTGTTGGTGTCCTGAAAGTCAAGGAACACGGAGGCAAAGCGAACGTAAGCAACCTCATCCACATCGCGCAGCTGCCGCATGACGATCTCGCCGATCTGCACCGAGCTGATTTCGGACTCCATGGAGTTTGTGGCCTCGCGTACGATGTACTCGACGAGCCTGTCCTGCACATCGGCGGGGATAGGACGCTTGCCGCAGGCCTTCATGATTACGCGGCTGATCTTCTCGCGTTCGAAGGGCTCGCGCCTTCCGTCGCGTTTGACCACCATGATGGGATGCTCCTCGACTCTTTCAAAGGTGGTGAAGCGCCTGCCGCAGCGTATACATTCGCGGCGTCTGCGTATGGCGGTGCCGTCCTCGTTCGGTCTGCTGTCCACGACTTTGCTCTCACTGCTGCCGCAGTAACGGCATTTCATAGGCTTGTCCTCCCGTACATTCTTAGTAGAAACACTACATATTGTATTATAGCACAGATTTGCCTACAACTCCACTAAAATCACGTCCTCTCCGACTTTTTTTATGCGGCAATACGGAATAATTGTGTATTCCGTACTTTTCAAAAGCCCTAAGAGCTTGTTCTTACCCGGAACGCTGACGGAGAGTATCGTTCCGCTGCATATGTCAAACTCCAAATTGCAAACCCGTCCGAGACACGCGCCGCTGCATATGTCCACGACATCCATTTTGGTAAACTCACGATAATCCATAACACCCTCCATTTCTGCACCTCCAAGCCGAGTATATGCACCTTTTCTTCGCTTTAGACATAATATGCCGTATATCTTATAAAATCAGGAGGTCAAAACATGCAGAATACTTACGCTGCGGGAAGCGCCTGCTGCTTCGAGGATCGGGGCGGCGGGGTGGACCCGACAGCCGCGGACAACACCGTGCTTGCGGGCGCGGTAAGTACGGCGGGCTGTGGCACAGAGACAGCCACAGGCTGCAAGTTGGCCACGGCTTACTTTCCGTTTCAAGTGTACAAGGCCGGCTATTGCCCCGCTGAGGCGCTTAGGCTTGGTACACTGTTTCCGGAGTTGGTTTCGGACTATACCTTTCAAGGAGGCTGCAACTCATGAACGAACAGGAGCTTTTGACAAGGATAAGGGAGGCAAGGTTCGCTTGCATAGAACTGCAGCTCTATTTGGACACTCACCCCGATGACGCGGCGGCAAAGGCCGATTACATCAGCTATGCCGAGAAGCTGCTTGCCCTAATCGACACCTATGAGGCGACCTACGGACCGTTGCTGAACTTTGGACAGTCCGCGACTGATGCGGGCTGCTGGGTCTACGGCGGTTGGCCGTGGGTGAACACCGACATGGGAATGGGAGGCTGAATATGTGGATCTATGAAAAACAACTTGAATACCCCGTAAATATCACAAAGCCTGATCCAAGGATGGCAAAGCTGCTGCTCGCGCAGTATGGCGGGCCGGATTCGGAGCTGGGCGCCGCGCTGCGCTACCTCACCCAACGCTATTCCATGCCCGACGACAGGGTGAGGGCAACCCTTACCGATATAGGCACGGAGGAGCTTGCGCACTGGGAGATGCTCGGCACGATGATACGCCAGTGTATGCAGGGACTTTCCACATGCGAATTGGACGCGGCGGGGCTGTCGGGCTACTATGTGATGCATGATCACGGCGTGTTCCCCGCAGACCCGAATGGAGTTCCGTTCACCTCATCGTATATAGCGTGTACGGGCGACCCCGTGGCGGATTTGGTTGAGGACATGGCTGCCGAGCAAAAGGCGCGTGTGACCTACGAGCATCTGATGAACATGACCTCGAACAGCCAGATTATCGAGCCGCTGTACTTCCTGCGCGAGCGCGAGGTAGTACACTATCAACGCTTTGGCGAGTGCCTTGAAATAGTCCAGCAGCGTTACCGCGTGCGCTCCTGCTGCAGCTGCCGCAACAACCGCCGCTAACCCCATCTCACCCAACACCCCCCCCGTGCGTCCCCGCCACGGGGGGTTCTTGATTGCCCTTCAAGCCCCTTTGCCATCAAATTATGTTCCGCCTCTCCGCCACTTCCCGTGTCATCCTGAGCTGTCGCGAAGGATCTTGCTAAAAACTTCACAGTCAAGAGCCGCTCCCCCGCGACAATAACCACAATGGGAGCGCCCCCTTTCCCCACAAGCATCCTTCAAGATCCTTCGTCGCTGCCGCTCCTCAGGATGACAGCTGGGGATTTTTGGGTGGGCGCACCTTTCCCCACGAGATTCATGAGAATGGTACAATGGCAAAGAACGGGGATTCTATTATGGAAGTAACTATTACAGCTACTTTTTCGCTCAACTTAGCGCGGCAAGGTTGCAATAAGCAAGCCCCCGTGCTATAATGCCCCTGTAATTTTGCAAGCCATGGGGAGGGCGTATGAGAAGAAAAGGACTTCGCAGGATGATTCTTGCGGCGATATTCTGCGCGTTGGTAGTTGTGATGAACCTTGTGCCAAACACAGGCTACATCAGCGTCAACGTAGTAGAAATAACTACCTTGCATATCGTGACCATTATCGCCGCGGTGCTGCTTGGGTCGGTCTACGGTCTTGTGGTTGGCGGCGTTTGGGGGGTATCCTGCCTAATCCGCGCCTATATTATGACACCTATGTTAGCGTTCGGCTTTGGCAATCCGTTGGTGTCCGTGCTGCCGAGGCTGCTTGTGGGCCTTTTTGCGGGGCTGGCGTTCGCGGGCCTCAAGAAAACCCATCTGTCCGTCACGCTGTCGCTTATCATTTCCGCCATTGTAGGCACATTGACCAACACCGTATTGGTCATCTCGGGCATGATGATCTTCGTCAAGGCGAGCGCCTCCGATACCTTGAGAACCATAGTCACCACTATCATCAGTCTTAATGGCAGCTTGGAGCTTGCGGCGGCGATAATCATTGTCCCTGCCGTGTACTACGCCTTGCAGCCGAGGGACAGAGTCTTAGGCATCGATATCGGAGCTTCCGCCACGAAGCTTGCTCTGACGAGAGGCAAGACCATCATTCGCACCATGCTCAAGCATGACGATGAGAGCTTAGACGAGGTTTTAACGCGCTTCAACATAGAGGGCGTGGACAGGGTGGCCGTGACGGGCGTCGGCGCAAGCTATGTCGAGGGTAAAATCGCGGGGCTGCCCACCATCAAGGTGGATGAGTTCGTCTCGCTTTCAAGGGGAGTTATGGCCTTAGCTAAGTCGTATAACTGCTTGGTCGCAAGCATAGGCACGGGTACGTCGTTCGTGCGCGTGACACCGTTTGGCTCATGGCATGTGGGCGGCACGGGAGTTGGCGGCGCCATGCTGCTGTCACTCGGTAAAAGGCTGTGCAAGGTTGATACCTTGAATGAACTTTCGGAGCTTGCCCATGAGGGCGACAACTCCAAGGTGGATATACAGCTCAGAGACGTAAGCCAAGGTGAGATTTCCAACCTAAGGCCTGAAACCACCGTCGCGAACCTCGCTAAGTTGGACGGCGTCAGCGACTCAAAGGACGTTGCAAAGGGTCTTTACACGCTTGTGTTCGAGAGCATAGGCGTCATGGCGGCCTGCGCCGTAAAGACGCATCTTTCACGCAAGGTAGTGGTTGCGGGCACGATAGCGCAGCAGCAGACGCTCACTCAGGACATACTGGACAGCGTCGGCAGGCTTCACGGAGTTCGTTTCGTGGTTCCTGAGAACGCGGGCTTCATAGCCGCTGTCGGCGCGTCTAAGATACGGTAAATATTGCGTCGCAAAAAACTTTTGAAAATTTCTAAAAAAGGCTTGCATTCGCCGATGGCTTTCGCTATAATTGGCGTTGCGAGTGCTGGTGTAGCTCAGTAGGTAGAGCACCTCATTGGTAATGAGGAGGTAGGCAGTCCGAATCTGCTCACCAGCTCCATCATTCTCGGTCAATTTAGATGCAGAGGCAAAAAGCCCAGACGTTGTCTGGGTTTTTTGTTGCCTTGAGCCGTTTTTCGTTTTTTCAAAACGCCGTAGATGCATTTTGGGGTGCGTTCCCTTCGCGCCTGAATTATGCCCTTGAAGCCAAAATCAAACTGGTTTCAAGGGCTTTTTTGCATGTCATTTCATCAATTATTTGCCGTTTTCAATTTGTTTTCAATTCAATATGGAGGTCAATTACATGAACGCTAATACTCGCCGATTTCACAAGTTCAAAGGATACTCCGCCGCCGACTGCTGCTGCGACGGCCCACAGGCCTAGTGCCGAAGCCGTCTCCCGGCTGAGGCGAAGTGGTGCCTTTACAATGGGGGCAAAAAGAAAGGATGCCTGCTTACGGCCTGCCGCTGCCTCGAAGAACGCATCATGGCCGGATGCGATTTTACGAAAGGCGCTGACCAATATAGGAATCCGATCTGTATGCCGGAAGCCTCAAACTCATAAGCACCATTCAATCCCACAAGCTTCATGGGGGCAGTCTGTCCTTTTACATGTGTGCATTTTCGCGGTACTGCCGTGAGAATGGCAGCAGTCTGTTTTCCCCCTCCACACCACCCCCTATAGAAATAACTACTTGGCTGGAAGAAGAACATTACGCTCTGAAGCAGCTTAGTAACACTACACCGAAAGGAGTTTTTTCAAATGTCCCAAGTCATCGCAATTGCAAACCAGAAGGGGGGCGTAGCGAAAACGACCACAACGGTCAACCTCGCCGCCGCCCTCGCCCGGCAAAGTGAGAAAGTCCTGTGCATAGATCTTGACCCGCAGGCGAACTTAACCATGTCCCTGGGTTGCCAAACGCCGGACGAACTGCCGTATACCATTGCCGACGTTATCGACAAAGCCATCGCAGAAGAAACCATCGACCCTTCCGAGGGCGTTATTCACCATCGTGAGGGCATCGACCTCATGCCTTCCAGCATCCAACTGTCGGGATACGAAACCGTGCTCATCAACGAGTACGGCAGAGAAAATATGCTGCGCCAGTATGTAGATGCAGCCCGTCCCTATTACGACCACATCCTCATCGATTGCCAGCCAAGTCTAAACATTTTGACCATCAACGCCCTTGTCGCTGCAGACAGCGTACTTATTCCCACACAGCCGCAGTTCTTTTCTGCAAAGGGCTTGGAGCTGCTGTTTCAAACCTACAGCAAGGTACGCCGCAAGATGAATCCCGACCTCAAAGTCGAGGGCGTTCTTATCACCATGATGGATAAGCGTCCCAACTTTGCGCGGGACGTTGTCGAACTCATCCGTTCTACCTACGGCGGCAGCGTCAAGGTGTTCGATGCCGAGATTCCCATGAGCGTCCGGGCAATAGAGTGTGGTGCAGAGGGCAAAAGCATCTTCGCACACGACCCTAAGGGCAAGGTCGCAGAAGCATACGCAAATCTGGCGATGGAGGTGATGGACAATGCCGAGAGGCAACAGCGCAGGACGCATCAGCATCAGGCCGTTAGATGATCTCTTTGAACCGACCGTAGAGCGGGAACAGACCGAGCATCGGGAAACGCTGCCCGTTACGCTTTCTCCAGACAGGTTAAAAGAGTTTCCGAATCACCCGTTCAAGGTGCGCGAGGATGAGGAACTCACAAAACTGGCAGAAAGCATAAAAGAGAACGGCGTACTTGAACCTATCCTCTGCCGTCCCGATGGCAACGGCGATTACCAAATCGTCAGCGGGCACCGGCGCCTGGCGGCATGTAAGCTGGCAGGCTTGGAGCAAGTACCCGTCACCGTCCGCGATATGGACGACGATACCGCCACCATGTGCATGGTGGACGCGAACCTGCACAGGGAGAGCATACTGCCCTCTGAAAAAGCCTTTGCGTTCAAGATGAAGCTGGAAGCGTTGGAGCACAAGCGGCAGACGGGACTAATCGTCTCGGACGGTCGGCGCTCCACCGAGATCGTGGGCGAAGAAACCGGCGATAATTATCGCAACGTCATGCGCTATATCAGGCTGACAGAGCTATCGCCGCAGCTGCTGGAGCTTGTGGACAGCGGTAAGCTGAAGTTTCATCCCGCTGTGGAGCTTTCCTACCTCAAACCCGCAGAGCAGGAAATCGTATATATGGCGATTCAGGATTCACGCAAATATCCGTCGCTTACCCAAACGAAAAGCATGAAGCAGTTATCCCAACAAGGACGGCTGGACGCAGACAACGTTTCGGATATGCTTCGCGGCGAGAAAACCCAAACGCGCAACGTAAGCTTCAAGGCAGACGAGCTCAGGGATTTCTTCCCGCAAAGCTACTCCACCGAGCAGATCAAGGATGCCATACTCAATATTTTAGAGGCGCGGCAGCGAAGCCGCGCGGGAAGGGAGCGATGAATATGGGTCAAATGCTGAAACCTTATCAAATCCAGCAGATCAAGGAGCGGTATAAGCCCGGCACGCGCATCGAACTGAACGATCAGATGCAGGGCGAAAGTATTCCCGCCGGTATGCGCGGGACGGTCGATATGGTGGACGATATCGGCGATATCCACATGAAATGGGATAACGGCAGATCGCTTGCGCTGATCCCCGGCGTGGACGATTTCAAGGTAATCACGCCGGAATACGAAAAAGCCAACCCTCCGCATATCAAAAAACGGTCAAAAAGCCAGGAAAGGTAGAGCATTGCATGGAAGAAAACAAAAGAGAATATCTCTCCACAGAGCGCAGTCCCGTCATAGACCCGGAGCTGCGCGACTTATTGCCGCCCATTACGGACGATGAAAAAGCGGCACTGACCGCCGACATCCTGAAGAACGGCTGCTATTCCCCAATGATCTGCATGGCGGACATGACGCTGGTGGACGGGCATCACCGATATGACATCTGCACCGAGCATGATATACCCTACCGCATGGCGATCCTCGATTTTGAGGATAAACTCGACGCTATGCAATGGATGGTCAACACGCAGAAGGGTCGGCGCAACCTCACCACCTACCAGCTTGGGCAGATCGCGTTGAAGCTGAAGGACGAAATTGAATCACGAGCAAAAGAGAGACAGGGTACTCGAAACGACCTTGTGACAACGTTGTCAGAAAGTGAAAAGCGCACTGCAAGAAAAGAAATGGCAGATGCGGTCGGCATTGGCGAGGTCACAATGGGGAAAATGCTCCAAATCGACGAATCTGCTCCCGCGCCCATCAAGAAAGCTCTTGAAAAGAATGATATCTCCGTCAATCAGGCATATAACGCCGTGAAAAACCTCGAAGCCGTTCCCGAAGAAGAACGGGAAGACGAAGCCGAGCGTATGGTCATGGAAAAGGACTTCAAGCGTTACAGCAAGCGCGTTGACGGCGAAGGCGCTATCGCCCAGAGCTATATCGACGGCATCGGTAAGCCGTACCACATGGAGGTGTCCGAAGAAAACGCCCGCATTTGGATGGAATACGCGCACATCAGCGTCGGCGATCTCGTACTGGAGGTGGACGCAATCGACGGCGCGCTTGAGAACCTTGCGCTTCTCAAGGAAATCATAGCAGGAATATCAAAACCCAAGCTCGTAGGAGGTACTCAGAATGAAATTGGATAAAAAGCATCGGGACGTTATCCAGATGCACATTCTCAAACAGGAAACCGTGAAGCTGAGCGAGGTCGCGTACCTCGTCAAGAAATACGGCAAGCCCGACAGCGTCAGAAAGCTTCGTGAAAAGGAAGCGAATCAGGCGGCACACGGTCTGATTGCAGGCTGTCGGGACCAGTACGGCGACCGGGAGGTGTTCGCAACGGGACGGCAGGATAACGACACCATCTATTCCATCGTCAACAATTCCACCGACGCTATGGCGCTCGACGGCGCAAAGCGGCAGATACAGGGCAATATCAAGGGCTGCCTCATTTCGGATAAGAAAGTGAAATGGCGGCAGCTTTATATCAGCGGCCGCATCAGCAGAAGCCGGTATCTGTGGGGGCTTGCCTCCCGTGAATACGTCATGCTGCCCGATACCATAGACACACAGAACTGAAAGGAGAAAACCGAATATGAAAAAGATAGTTGCGCTGCTTTGTGCGGCGCTTTTCTTTATCCTGCCCATGACCGCCTACGCAGGCGGCGCGTCGACACCCACCCGTGTGCCGAACATCGGCGAAGCCGTTACCACCTACACCAAGGATGATTATGTACTCGACTTTTCCAGCGCCGTCTTTTCCGTCATGGACGCAAACGGCACTGAACAGTCAGGCGGCATTCAGGGGCTTAACAACGTCATGAAAATATGGGTGCATACGGCGGACGGGCAGACCTTCACCGCTTATTGCCTGGACATGGCGGAATCCTATCCGCCCACAATCGCGGCGTCGCAGGAAAGTATGATAAGCCAGTTCCCGCAGAACTTTACTACCGTCGCATGGCCCGCTGGCGCCAGCTATGACAAAATGCTGTGGGTCGTGGAGCATACCTATCCCGCAATCCCCATGGATACCATGATGGCTGACGCGGGCGCAAGCTTCCAGCGCCTTGTGTCCGAGATACAGACCAATCAGGGGTTGGGCGCAGCCGAGGCAGAAGCCCTCGCGGAAAGCGTCGTATACGCCACCATACAGGAAGCGATCTGGCATCATCAGCCAGCGGCGGTCAAGGGAGCGGACGGATTGTACATCGGCGCAAGGATGCTGCAGGGCAGTCAGGACACCATGCTGTTATACAGCTATCTGACCAAAGATCGCGCCGAGTACACGAATTACAGCGCGGCCTCCATCGGCGCAGAGATTGCCATACAACATCCCGCCGACATGACACCCCGCGAGAACGGCGGCGAGTATGTATTCGGCCCGTTCAGCATTTCGGACAATATGCTCTCGGCAGGCGATGTACAACTTGCGGCAAGCAACGCAGGAAATCTCGCTGTACGCTTTACGGATCAAAGCGGCGCGACGCTGTCCTCCGTGCGCGAGGGCGTGACCTTCTATGTCCGCGCAAACGGCGTACCAACAACACCTATCACTATTACAGTACAGGCGGATACCGCAAACGCCGTCACGCTCGAAGCAAATCGCGGGCGCATGTATGTGCCGACCGACGGCTCCGCAGTACAGCCCGTAGGCACTGGCGGCATACCCAAGACCGTCAGTGCAAGCGACAGCCTGACCCTGCCCTCCATCAACCCGCCTGCACCGCCCGCACCCACCGGCGACGTTGTGCGCTTCAGGAAAACGGACGAGGAATCAGGAAAAGTGCTTCCCAATGCCGTGATCCGCATTGACAACACGGCTGGCGAAAAGGTATGGCAAGGCATGACAGGTCCGGACGGCACGATCACCACCGATGTAAAACTGCTCTACGATACCGACTATACCTACTACGAAGTGACTCCGCCTGCAGGCTATGATCTGGACAGCACCAAGCATACGCTGCGAATTAGCAGCACAGGCGGTAACCCCGAGTATTGGGGATTGACTAATCGTCTCACGGTCATCGAGGTTCCGCCCGTTCTTGCGGACGTTGTTTTGAAAAAGGTAGACGCCGATACAAAGCAGGCTCTGCCCGGCGCGAAGTTCGAGGTCAGAGACAGTAGCGGCGCAGCCACCGGCGTGTTCACGACCGGCGCAGACGGCACGGTGAAGATACCGCAGCTAAAAGCCGGAACCTACAGCTATACCGAAACAGCTGCGCCCGTCGGCTATGTGCTGGATAAAACGACAAGGCAGTTCGTTGTTTCGGATACCGGCGTTATTACAGGTACGACGACCGTCACTAACAAGCGCATTACGGCGAACGCGACCATTAAAAAGGTTGATGAACAGGGCAAAGCTCTTGCCGGCGCAACCATCATCGTGCTGGACAGCGCAGGCAAGGAAGTGTTCAAGGGCAAGACCGGCTCGGACGGCACTGCAACCGTGAGTAACCTCACGCCGAACGCCAAGTACACATATTACGAAACCGAAGCGCCGAGCGGCTATACGCTGAACGATACGAAATACGCCTTCACCGTCGATGCTGCAGGCAAAGTAAGTACGCTGACGGATATCGTCAACAAGAAAACCGTCACGCCTACACCATGCCCGACCTGTCCTCCATGTACGCCGACCCTGACGCCCGTGATCATAATGCCGCCTGCGACCGGAGACCGTCCCGGCGGTGTGCTGTTGGGCGTATCCATGATCGCAGCGGCGGCCTGCGCATGCGGTGTATTTCTTTATCGATGCAGACAGAAAGGAACAAAGCACCATGGGATTTGACATTTATTTCCGCGATCTCAATAAGGAGGCGCAATCAGCGTTTCTCGAATACTTTGAGCTGCGCAGCCCCGCCGAGGCGAACTACGATGTGCTGCCCATTACGACGATTGAAGGTCATGAGCCGGAATTGACGGAACTCAAGCTGTACTGTCCGCTGGTGATCAGCATGGAACCGCAAATGGAATTGGGCGAGGATGAAGAAGAACCGTATGAAATATCCGGTAACGCCGCCAGCATTTTTGAAGCATATGTATCAGAAGCCGTCCATCTGTCCATGACGGTTGAATCGCCGCGCGGTCTCATGGACTATCACAACGGAAGTCCCGAGGTGAACGATAAGGTCTATTCCATGTATCCTGCTGTGGAAGTAAGAAACGGCGAACTTACGGGCGTGTGTATTTTGCAGCTCAAAGCGCCGCTATCGTCGGCAGAACTCAACGAAGTTCGCGAGGAGGCCATCGGGCAGTTCTCCGACGGCTGGGGCGAAGGATTTGAGCAGAACGCCATCCAAACCCCGCACGGCGATATGTACATCAGCTTTTGGAACAGCAGCAGGAACAACGCGCTGAAAACCGAACAGGAGATGACCGCGCCCAAGAAAAGCCGAGGTGATGCAAGATGACGCCGCTCATTATAGGCATTGACCACGGGTACGCAAGCATCAAGACCGCAAACTTCGTTTTCCCCTCCGGCGTAGTGGCCTTCGACTCTCCTCCCCCTGTGCAGCAGGGCTTACTGGAGTTCGAGGGCCGCTTTTTTGTCTGCGGCAGCGGTCGCCAGCCGCTCCTAAAGGATAAGACGGCAAATGAAAACTACTATCTTCTGACGCTTGCGGCGCTGGCAATGGAAGTAAAGCTGCGCACCGGCGAAACCACAGCGGATGTCATCATCGCCGCAGGTCTGCCGCTGACCGGCTTCGGCAAAGATAAATCGGCGTTCCGGCGCTACCTGCTCTCGCATACAAATCCTATAAAATACCGCTTTGAGGGCCTGGAATATGAGATCACCATCACGGACGCTGTCATCCAGCCCCAAGGCTATTGCGCCATAGCGATAAACCCCGCAATTCTCCGTGACGAGCCCTCCATTGTGGTAGCGGATATCGGCGGTTGGACGGTGGATGTTATGCGCATAGACCGGGGCAGCGTGGATACGGCCACCTGCCGAAGCTTAGAGATGGGCGTGATACGCTGCATGGACGAAGTAAAGGAGCAGGTGCGCCGCGCTTTGGGCCTGTCTATCACCGATGCGCAGGCGGAAGCGGTGCTTGCGGACATGCCCTGCACCGTGTCCGAGCAGGCGAAAGCCATTATATCCCGGCAGGGCAGGCTGTATGTGGAACGGCTCTTATCCGAGATCGGCGAGTGCGGCTTCGATCTCAAGGCCATCCCTGTGGTATTCATGGGCGGCGGCGCCAGCCTCGTCAAGCCCCGCGTTGCGCCCCGTGATGGCTTGTGTCGCGTTATTTACCTCGATGACGTATGTGTAAACGCAAAAGCATTTGAAGCGGTCGTTGGGCGGATGTGGCCCCGTGAGTAGAAGAAAAGTGCGCGTTGTGGCATGGCTGGACCCCACGATGCCATTGGAGCGGGAGGTCATCGAACGCATCGCGGCGACGCCGCCCAAAGAGCGGCATCAATACATCCTTTCGCTGCTCTTGCGAGGATATGAGTTCAGCGGCGACTTCATATACCGAGAAACGCTCCGTGCGCTCAGGGATTATCAGCCGCGATTCGATACACAAAAGCAGCGGGAAGCTGAGGATATTCCTGAGAATATGCTCGGCTTCCTTTTTTCGCTGCAGGAGGAAGGTGAACCATAACTTGAGATACCTTGACCTATTCTCGGGCGTAGGCGGTTTCCGCGCGGCTTTCGAGCTGATCCCCGGCATGGACTGTATGGGGCATTGCGAGATCGACGAACATGCGAACAAAAGCTACCGCGCCCTATTCTCTACGGAAGGAGAGTGGTTTTGCAGTGACGCAAGACAAATCGACACAGGACAGTTGCCAGACTTCGACCTCATTTGCGGCGGATTTCCTTGCCAGAGTTTCTCGATTGCCGGAAAGCGAAAAGGCTTTGAGGATACTCGCGGAACAATGTTTTTCGAGATTGCCCGAATACTTGGAGCGCGAAAGCCCCCTTTTGTTCTGCTTGAAAACGTACCCGGCCTGCTGTCGCATGACCAAGGCAGGACCTTCACCGTCATCCTCGGGACGCTATCTGATCTGGGGTATCACGTCGAATGGCAGGTGCTTAACAGCAAGGACTTCGGCGTGCCCCAATCCCGAAAGCGGCTGTTCATTATCGGATATACTGACGCGCGATGTGCCGGAAAAGTATTTCCTGTCACCGGCACAAATGGAAAGGCTCTTGTACAAGTCCTCGGCGGCCCGCAAGGATCAAAGGTCTACGACCCCGAAGGAGCTTCCTGCACCTTAAAGTCCGCGACCGGCGGCTTCGGCGGGAGAACGGGTTTATATGCAGTAGGCTTCAACCGCAAGGACGGCATTACCCACGAGCTGGAACAGGCATATGCCCTTAACGCTAGCAATTTTCGCGGCATCGACCGCAACCAGACGCAGAACGCAGTGCTGGAAGTAAAGGATACGCCGCAGGATGGCGCGTGCTTCATCGACCTGTGCGAAGGGCATCCGCAGCTCACGGATACCGCAAGATGCGTCACCGCGCATTACGGGAAAACGACGCTCAGCCGACATAAGGGAGAGCGTTCCGGCATTTATGCCTGCGCTGTTCTGACGCCCGACAGAGAGAAGGTGCGGCAGCAAGGTCGGCGTATCAAGGATGCGGACGAACCGATGTTTACGCTGACCGCGCAGGACAAGCACGGCGTTCTCTTGATAAAGGAAGCGACCCACAAAGGATATAAGGAAGCAAATGCGGATGATTCCGTAGACCTTGCATATGCCGGCAACAATACCCGCCGCGGCAGAGTCGGAAAGAATATCGCGCATACGCTGGATACCGGCAGTACGCAGGGCGTCGTCACGCTCTCCGGCCGCATTCGCAGGCTGACGCCGCGGGAATGTTTCCGTTTGCAGGGCTACCGCGAGGACCAGATCGACAAGATACTTGCCGTCACCTCGGACTCGCAGGCATATAAGCAGGCGGGTAACGGCGTGACCGTCAATGTGGTATACGCGATAGGGCTGAAAATCAAGGCTGCTTGGAATGAGCTGCATACCCAGGACGGTGATTCCTCATGCTGAAAGACCTGCCCTTTGGCGTGGAGATCGAGATGACAGGTCTGACCCGTGAACAGGCGGCGAAGGCCGTAGCAAAGCTGTGGGAAACGACAGCTTTGCATCACGGCGGCACATATGACGATTGGCAGATCATCGACCCGGCGGGAAAAAAATGGAAGATCATGTACGACTCAAGCATTTCGGCAGAACGATGGAACGGCACAAGCCATGAAGCATATAGCGACGGAACCTATAAGGTTGAAATGGTAACGCCCAAGCTTGAATATGACGAGATACCCAAGCTGCAGGAGGTCGTGCGCGTGTTAAGAAAAGCCCACGCCAAGGTCAACGAATCCTGCGGTCTGCATGTGCATGTGGACGCTTCCCGCTTCGATAACCAATCACTCAAAAATCTCATGAGCATCATGTACTCCAAGGAAGATCTGTTGTTTCAGGCGCTGCAGGTTCCCGAAAGCCGCGTTCAGCAATGGTGCAAGCCTGTGCGGGAAGGTATGCTGACGCAAGCGCGCCGCATGACGGCGGATGCCAGCCGCGCCCGGCTGGAGCGCATATGGTATCAGGGCAACGTGAGCACAGGCGAGCATTACAACTGGACACGCTATCATGCGCTCAATCTTCATTCCGTGTTTTACAGAGGCACAGTCGAATACAGGATGTTCAACAGCACGCTACATGCCGGGCGAGTCAAAGCGTATGTCCATCTAGCGCTGGGCATATCTTCCCAGGCTCTGGAACAGCGCGGAAGTCAGATGCGAAAGACCGTGTCCGACAATCCGGCGTTCACGTTCCGCACATGGCTTCTGCGCATGGGCATGATCGGCGAAGAATATGCCAACACGCGGGAGCATTTGCTCGCATTTCTGCCTGGCAACAGGGCTTGGCGGTACGACAAAGACCATTATGAAAAGAACAATTCAAGGCAAGAGCCAGAAAGGTAGGACTCTTTGAAGATAATCATCGACGAAACGACATACATCGGCAGTCCCACAGGGATCGTGAACGAACTTCGCAGACTGCTGTTCGACAAACCCGACGTTACGGATACGGAGAGCTACATCAAGCACATCCAAAACACATATAAGCAGGTATTCAACCGCGAGATGGCGCTCCCCGACGCCGGCATTGACGGGCGTATACGCGCCATGTTCGCCATATTGGAGGAAGCTGGATATGCGGAGGTACTGGAATATGCCTGATAAACCTGAGCGCCTGTACTTTGCCTACGGCAGCAACATCAACCTCGATCAAATGGAGCGCCGCTGTCCCAACGCAGAGGTAGTTGCACCCGTAACGCTGAACGGCTACCGCCTGGCGTTTCGCGGTCATACGCCCGGCTGCGGTGTAGCCACGATACTGTCCAGCCCCATTCATCAGGTCAAGGGACTGCTGTGGAAGCTGACGCCGGATTGTGAAAGGAGTCTCGATTGCTATGAGGGCTTCCCCAGCTTTTATGGCAAAGAGGATATCACCGTCATGGATAGATCCGGCAAGCAGTTCACGGTCATGGCTTACGTTATGACCCCCGAATACGCGCAGATGGTCGCCATGCCCTCCGCAAGCTACGCTATGGGTATAGCCGAGGGGTACGGGCAGAACCGCATCCCCACCAAGGGACTGGAAGAAGCCATCACCTGCTGCCGGCATGAACTGGAAACGCAGGAAGCGGCCTACTGGCAAACGCTCAAGCAAAACGAGCGTCCGAAGAAAAGCAATCAGCACAAGGGATATGAACGCTAAAGCGTACCCAAACCGCGCCTTCCGACCTGGTGGGCGCTCATTTTATACAGGAGGAAAAACATGAGCAGGGCAAAACGCATCCTCGCCTTTATACTGGCGATGACAACGGCTCTCGGCATTGCGCTCCCCGCGCTTGCCGTTACCACCACCATCACCAATCAGGACAACAGCTACGATTATTTCGAGTATCAGAACAGTACAGGCTGGCATGACCTGAACACGCCGTACCACTACGACGCATCGGGAAATGTTGCATACTGCATCGAGCATGAAAAGGATCCGCCATCTTCCGGCGGCACGACCTACAACGACTTTGACCCTTCGGAGATATTCGGCGGCAGCACCATCACAGGCATCCAAGCCATACTCGATCATGGCTATCCCGCAAACAGCGGCGGCCTCTCAAGCGCCGAAGCGCACTATGCCACCGCCAACGCCATCCGCGCATGGATCAGGGAGTCTGCCGGGCAGGGCTACAACTTCATGCTGGTGTCGAGCGGCAACATCCGTGCCAAGTCCGGCGCCGAAAACGTGTGGAGCTTCTTCAACGAACTGTTGGGATATGCCCGCAGCGGTGCGACCACTGGCAGCGGTTCGTCCGGCGGCGAGATCATTGTGAGCGCAGTTAATCTGCAGCTTACATGGCAGCTCGTGGGCGGTCAGCTCCAAACCAGTATGACCGTGCAGGCTCCGGATGGGTATACCATTCAGCCCAGCCACTCCAGCGTACAGATCAGTGGGTATACGGGCGGTACTTACGACAGCCTGACCATCACCGCACCCACCTCCCTCATGGGAACGGACGTCACGCTTTTCCTTCAGGGCAAGGGCGGTGGCGGAACGGGCGTAACTCTTTATTGGTACGAGCCTTCCTCCTCCAGCTCCAAGCAGAGCGTAGTCGTAGCACAGCAGACCACCGGCGGCGGCACGCCCGACAGTGGATATGTGCATATCACCGGCGAGTTTTACGACCTCACCGTGCAGAAGGTGGATAGCTTCACAGGCGAAGCACTGGACGGCGCTGTGTTCCAGCTCACGCATAACGGTACGGCGATAGGGCTGACGCAGACTGCGGCAGGAAGATATACCGCAGGCGGCAATACAACGCAGTTCACCACCTCGGGTGGAACTGCCGTTATATCCGGGCTTGCAGGCGGGAGCTATCAGCTTGTGGAGGTGTCGCCACCGTCTAACGCTTACACCGCATCCGCAAGCGGCGGTATACAGCTTACGAGCAACGCTTCGGTCAAGGTGCAAAATGCGCCCACCGAATTGAGTATAACGAAAACCAACGCCGCGACCGGCGAGGCCATGGCAAATATCACGTTTACTCTGCTGGACGCAAGCGAAAACGCCGTCAAGCTCTCCAAAGCTGCTGACGGCACATACCGGCCCGACGCCAACGGCAGCACAACCGTCGTCACTGACGCCAGCGGCAAAGCCAAGATCATGTATCTGCCCAAGGGCAAGTACACTCTGCGCGAGAATACACCTGCGGGATACAAGCCGCAGGCAGACGCAACCGTTAATCTCAGCGGAAGCTCCAGCGTTGCCGTCAAGAACGAGCCGCTTGCCATGAAGCTCACCAAGGTGGACAGCTTCACCGGCAAAACGCTTGCGGGTATTGCATTCACATTGTTGGACGCGAACGGCAGCGCCGTAAAACTAACGAAGAAGGGCAACGGACTGTTCCATTACGATGCAGCGGGCAGCGACACTCTGACCACAGGCGCGGACGGCACGGCGGCTATCCTGTATATTCCCGTGGGAACATATACCCTCCGCGAAACCACCGCAACGGCGGCAGGATATGCCAAGGCAAAGGACGTCACCGTAACGGTCAGCAACGAGAGCGGCTCAGAAAGTCCTGCGGCAGTGCGCTTTCAAAATGATCCCATCACGTTGGAATTCAACAAATCCGACGCGCTCACCAAAGAACCTCTGGACGGCGGCGTGTTCTGGCTCAAGGACGCGAACGGCACAGTCGTAAAGCTCAGGGAGATCGAGGCCGGCAGCTACCGCCCCGACGCAGACGGCATGGAACCCTTCACGACCAAAAACGGTGAAGCGGTGTTCCGCTATTTGACGCCGCAGCAGTATACCGTGGAGGAAGTGACACCGCCGTCAGGATATAAGGCGGACGCCGCCAAGAATGTGACCGTGACCGCCGCCAACGACGTAGGCAACGCCGCCAAGATCGCCATGCAGGATCAGCCGCTGGCGATTGAGTTCACGAAAACCGACGCTTTCACGGACAAGACCGTGGACGGCGGCACTTTTACTCTGCTGGATAAAGAAGGCAAGGCGATCAGGCTCCGCAAGGTTTCAAGCGGCGTGTATACGCCCGACACTTCGGGAAGCAATACCTTCACGACCTACGAGGGGAAAGCCAAGATCGGCCCTATCGACCCCGGCACATATACCATACACGAAACGGCAGCACCCTCCGGTATGGCGATAGCAAAAGATGTGCCCGTCACCGTGACCGACGCCAACGTGTCTGCGAACGCGGCAAAGGCAAGCATTGTAGACAGCCCCATCTGTCTTTCTGTCGCAAAGATCGACGGCGACACCAAACTGCCCATAGGCGGGCAGGTGTTCAAGGTCATGGATAATGACGGCAGTATCATCAAGCTCTCGCCGATCACCGGCAAAGCAGGCTGGTTCGCGGCTGGCGGTTTGTCCGAAACCTTCGTCATGCCCGCAAGCGGTACGGTAAACATCGCCTATCTTCCCGAAGGAGAATACGAGCTTGTGGAAGTCACTCCGGCTGACGGGTATGCGGTGTTCGCGGAGGCTGTCTCTTTCGCGGTATCCAACGACGATCTATATACTGCGCCGGAGCAACTCAAGGTAGAAAACTTCGCGCTCATGGTTGAAGTAACAAAGACCGATGGGCTGACAGGGGAAACGCTGCCCGGCGTATCGCTTGAAATCCTCGACGCCAACGGCGTTGCGGTCAAGATGAAGAAGCTCTCGGACGGCAGCTATACTGTGGATAAGGACGGCGCGGTGCTGTTTGAGACAGGTACGAACGGCAAAGCCTCAATACGGCTCCTGCCCGCGGGTGATTACACGCTCGTGGAGCAGAACAATCCCGGCTTCGGCAAGGTCGAACCTGTGCCGTTCACGGTGAGAAATGAGAACACGAGCGCCACGCCCACCGTGGTAGGCCTCAAAAACTTCCCGCTAGTGTTCGAGGTCACCAAGATCGACGCGGAAAGCAAAGAACCTCTATCTGGCGTAGCGTTCAAGCTGTCGGATAAGAACGACGGCCTGAAATTCGCCAAGCAGGAGGACGGCAGCTACATTGTGTCCGATACAGGTATGGATACCTTTGAAACGGACGCAAACGGCAAGGCGAAGATACTGTATGTTCCGGCAGGCACGCTGACCCTGACCGAGCAGGAATACAGAGGCTATGCCATTGCTGCGCCTAAGAATATCGTTGTGGCAGATACCAATACTGCGGAGAATCCGGCGACAGTTACAGTCGAAAACACTCCGCTCGCCTTTGAGCTTCTCAAGCGCGACGGTGTGTCCGGTGCGCCGCTTGCGAACGTTTCCTTCCAGCTTCTCGACGAAGCGGGCAAGGTCGTATCTCTCGCGCAGCTTTCGGACGGCAGCTATCGCCCCGCCGACACGGTCAAGCATCTGCCCACGACAGCGCCGGCAAAATCGGACGGCGAAGCGAAGGACGCTCTCTATGTCGTAAAGACCACGGATACCCTTGTGACCGACGAGCAGGGCAAAGCGCGGGTGGAGTTCATTTCACAGGGCAGGTACAAGCTCAAAGAACAGCAGCAAAGCGGCTACGTTGTGCTGGAGGGATTGGAATTTGAGGTCACAAGCGAACACACCAAAGCTTACCCGCTTCGCTATACCGTTTCCAATGTGCCTACTCGTCTCCTCATTGAAAAACAGTGTGGTGTGACAAAAGCGCTGCTCACGGGCGCGACCTTCCAGCTCAAGGATAAGGACGACAAGATCGTCAAGCTGACGCTGCAAAAGGACGAAACATATCAGCCAGCCAAGGCAAACGAAACCGGCGTAGATTCCTTCCCCGTTAACGACAAGGGGCAGGTGGTCATCTGCTATCTTCCCGCAGGCGCATATACCGTGACGGAACTGACAGGACCTGTCGGCTACGCCATATCTGCGCCCGTCAGCACGGAGGTTGGCACGGAAAAAGTCATCGCCACCAGCCTTGGCGCAAAGCAGCTTGCAGCTGCCAATGAGGATAAAAAGAATGAAGAAACAAAAACCGGCAGCGATAAGACGACCGAGAAAACCTCAGAAGCAGCCGTCGCAACGCCGACAAGCCTTGTCGTGGACAGCGACGGCAACTATCTTGCGGAAACCAGCCTTGCGGTGGTCAATCTGCCGCTGGCGCTGAAGGTATCCAAGGTTCATGCCAAGACGCAGAAGCCGCTTGCAGGTGCGGCGTTCCAGCTCAAAGCGGAAACCGCGCTGTCCGTGCCGCTGACTTTCCGCGCAGGCAGCGACGGCGTGCTCTGGTATGACACCAAAGGTACGATCACGACCATAGAGATGGACAAAAACGCCGAGGCGCTCATTTACGGTCTGCCTGCGGGCAAGTATCAGTTGGAAGAAACGGTCGTGCCGACGAATTTCTTCCCCGCCGTGCCGCAGAAGATAGAGATAACGGCGGCAAACACCAGCGAAGCACCCAGGGAAGTGGTGGTCGTGAATACCCCGACCGTGAAGCTGGGCATTGATTCCGACAAGTTCAATGTGGTGATCGCAATCGCGCTGACCATGCTAATCGGCGGCGGACTGGCGGCATACACCATAATCCGCAGGAAAAGGAAGTAACCTCATACTCGAGCCGCTCCAATCGGGGCGGCTCTCATTATTTTGAAAGGAATACAGCATATGGACAGAAAAACAAAACTGCTTGCGCTCGGCGTGGGTGGTCTAGTGTTTGTCGTGCTCATCACGATATTCATCGTGTCCTGCAGCGCGAGGAAAAAAGCGGCTGAAGCTGCCGAGCCTACGCCAACGCCCACGGACATTATCGCGGAAACGCCGGAACCCACGCCTGCGTCAACGCTGATAAGCACGCCGGCGATGGAGATCACGCTGCCGGAGGGCATAACCCCGACATCAACGCCTACAGCGACTGCAGTGCCAACCGCCACGCCAAAGCCCATTGAGCAGGAGCTGCCGAAAAGCCCGACCATGACGCCGATGCCCAAGCCGGGTACGACAACGAAACCCGCAGCGACAACATCCCCGTCCGGCAGCGGTACGAAAACCATCACCGCGCCTGCGTTTGACTTTGGACTGCCTGCCGTTGCAAGTACCGGCACACAGATCGCCGTGCAGACGAGTCAGAAGAATATCGTATCCGTAGAATGGTCGGTGACCAAGGATGGCGTCCTCGGCCTAACCACTAACGCCAGCGAAATGACAGGCACGCTCACCGTGAACGGCGGCACGATATCGTTTAGCAAAGCGGGGAAATACACGCTTACCGCCATTGCCAAAAATAGCGCAGGCAAGGCTGTGACCGTAACCTCCAGCATCGAGGTGTTTGCATCAGGCAAGTTTGCCTTCGGCCTGCCCCAAAACGCATACACCGATACCGTTGTGGACGTGGATGTTCTGGACGGCGCAGACGGCTCCGTCACATGGAGCATAACGAAAGACGGCGCCGCGATCACGCTCGCGGAAGCATATAGCGGAACGCTCGGCGATAAGGGCGGCATGGTGACCTTTCGTAAAGAGGGGAAATATGTGCTGACCGGCAAAACGGCGTCCGACAAAACGCATACGGACAGCATTCAGGTGTATTCGCTCCTGCGCTTCCCATTCACGCTGCCTGCCACGACCTACAGGAATACCGAATTCACCGTCACGATGGGCGAAACCTATCTCAACGGACAAACGCTTGCGTGGAGCATGGGTAAAGCGGATACTGCGGTGCAGATCCCAGCAGGCGCGCTGACCAACGACGGCGGCAAGCTGTCTCTGCCGGAGCTTGGCACATACACGCTTACCGCATCTGCCACCGACCCGCGCACGGGCAGAGTATTTACCCAAACCCGAAAGATCACGGCGATCAACCAAGCACCAGTGATCGACAGCGCAGCGGCGACCGTTACGAATCAACGCAGCGGGAATCGTGCGCTTGTGGAGTTTAAGGCAACTGCCTCCGACCCCGATAAGGACGAAACCGTGCTGGAATGGGATGGCAGAAATGCCGACGACATGTACACCGTTGGCAGCCACAGCGTGCGTGTCCGCGCAAAGGACAGTGCGGGCGCGTACTCCTTGTGGCAAACCGTTGTGTTTGAAGTACCGAATATGCCGCCGGTGATCGATACGACTGCGACTGTCGAGGTACGCTCGGATATTCAAAACGCAAAGGTGAAATACAGTATATCCGCATCTGCTTCCGACCCGGACGGCGATCCTGTCACGCTGGAATGGGACGGACGCGACGCCAACGATTATTATGCCCTTGGCGAGCATACCGTGCGTGTTCGCGCCCGCGACTCCTTCGGGGCATACTCCGACTGGACGCCCATCTCCTTTACCGTATCCAATCAGGCTCCCGCCCGTCCTACGATCTCCCGCACACCTGCCGAACCCTTCATTCTGCCGGGGTACAATGTCACCATTACCGCCAGCGCCGTTGACCCCGATGGCGACGCGCTGACCTATGTGTGGGAGAACCGACCCGCAGAAACGTATGCCTATCCCGACGGTCGGCAGATCGTCAAAGTTAAGGCTGTAGACCCCTTCGGTGAGGAAAGCCCCACGAAGCGAATTATGTTCCTAATGGGCGACCCGAACAGAGCTGGAAATCTCATGCTGACCGGCCCCGACAGCTCCATATCCGAACCCGGCATTGAGGACGCCACGCTCATTTATTACAAATTCGTCGTGCCGCCTGTTGATGGGCATTACGGGCAGGATTTCGGCCGTGTTCGCGGTTACAACCGTTTGACGGGGCAATGGGATCAGCTCGACTACGGTACGACCGAAAACGGCATCTCCTTTGAGCGCAATCTAGCGGCGGGAACGTATACGAAACTGGACCTTTACTACTACACAAACCATAACTGTATGTACAACAAGAGCAATATCACCTATATTGCCCTGTTCGAGTTTGACGAATTGGAGGACGACTGATGATACCAAAAAACGCAAATGAAGCGGAATACACCCTCGCGTGGATAAAGGACGTCGAGTGCCTGTTCTCGGAGGAACGCATCGACAGCGCCACCGTGCCGGAGGGTTTCCACAAGTACGATATCCGCCATACGGACAACGATTGGGGGCAGCCCTGCACCGTGGAACAGCAGGTCACCGTCAACTATTACGGCTCTGTGCTTATGACACAGGCGCTGGACTTTGGCGGCAAAGACTACATCGACATCTCCGACGAGGACGATTTCATCGATTCAGGGGACGTTGTAACCATTGACGAGTTCATGGAGGATACGCCGCCGACCGCGGGCAGAAGGTCTGCACAGGACAGAACCATGCGCGTGCTGATCGTTGAACCCATGAAAGCCCCGTATGCAAAGGAAATACCGCATACGCTGGGGAGTATGCAGGAGGTCGTCGGCGGACTCATCCAGGCTGTGTACCCCTCGAGGGAAGACCAGATCGCGGTAGTCTGCAACGACGAGGGCAAGCTCATGGGCCTCCCACCCAACCGTCCGCTCCGCGACGACCGCGGCATGATGTACGACTATTTAGCGGGTACATTCTTTGTGTGCGGTCTGAAGCATGATGACTTTGCCTCGCTGTCCCCTGCACTGGAGAAAAAGTATACGGAGAAGTTCAGCGGCGAAATGATACTGCCGCAGCGCGAACCAAAGCTGCGACAGAAGAAATTCAAAGCGCCGGAAAGGTGAGAAGCATTATCGGGCGCTTTCTGATCGGGAGCGCCTTTTCTGTACCCAATTTCTTATCAACAGGAGGAAGGAAACAATATGAAACGCATCATCTATACCGCCGAATCCGTCTGCGAGGGGCATCCCGACAAGCTCTGCGATCTCATTGCCGACGCTATACTCGACGAATGCCTTATGGAAGACGAGAACGCCCGCGTTGCCTGCGAGGTGCTGGCGACGGCAGGCAAGATCGTCGTCGCGGGAGAAATCAGCACGAATGAGCTCCCCGACATTGAGCGCATCGTCCTCCAGACAGTGGAGGCTGTTGGCTACAATCCCGAAGAGTACGACATCGAAGTCCTCATTCATGCACAGAGCGAGGATATCGCAGACGGCGTGAACTTTCCTGCCGAAGTCGATCCCGACGAACAGGGCGCAGGCGATCAGGGCGTCATGTACGGCTACGCCACCGATGAAACACCTGAAATGCTGCCCATGCCTTGTGTGCTGGCGCACAGGATCACCAAACTGCTCACCGTTTCTCGCGTTGAAGGACTTATCAAGGGACTTCGGCCTGACGGCAAGGCACAGGTTTCCGTCGCATATGAGGACGGCGTTCCCAAGGAAGTCACCGCCGTGGTCGTATCCGTACAGCATGACGAGGACAAGGATATTGCCATGCTGGAAAATGAAGTAAAGGGCGTCGTGGTATTCGGCGCGCTCAAGGACGTCAAGCTGTCGGAGGACGCTATTCTCATGGTGAACCCATCAGGACGGTTTGTCCTCGGCGGACCTGAAGCGGATACCGGCGTAACAGGCCGCAAGCTCATGGTGGACAGCTATGGCGGTTTCATTCCTCATGGTGGCGGCGCATTCTCCGGCAAGGATGCAAGCAAGGTCGACAGAAGCGGGGCGTACATGGCGCGATATATCGCCAAGAACATCGTTGCGGCGAAACTCGCCAAACGTTGTCTTGTATCTCTGTCATACGCTATCGGTGTGGCCGAACCTGTCGCTGTCACCGTCGATACCTATGGCACGGGGAGTGTTTCGGAAGAAGAACTGTTGCAGGCTATACAGACTGTATTCGACTGCCGTCCCGCGGTGATCTGTGATGATTTGGGGCTGTACCAGCCCATCTTTACCGACGCCACCAATTATGGGCATTTCGGCAAAGAGTTTCTGCCGTGGGAAGAAACCGACCGCGCGGGCGAACTGCTGGATGCGCTCGGGAGGTAATGTATGCCCGGCGTTTCAAGAGAACAGGTGGAGCAGGCGCGAAAGATGACCGCTATCGAGTACCTGAAGCGGCACGAAGGATATGACCTGAAGCGCTGCGGGCGCGGTGAATACGAGCTTCGCACCCATGGCAGCTTCAAGATCAATGAAGAAAGCAGCAGATGGCATTGGAAGTCAAGGGATATCGGGGGCGTTTCCGCCCTCGATTTTCTTATCCATGTTCGCGGCGTACCTTTTCTGGACGCTGTGAGGCAGCTCTGCGAGGAACGCTCCTCTTTCATACCCGTCGTGATCCCCGCAAAGCCCAGCGTTGTGTTCGCGCTGCCGGACGCTGCCCCGGACTGTACGAGAGCTGTCTCATATCTTTGTGATCGCGGGATATCCCTAAATGTCGTGCGTTTCTGCCGTGAACAAAATCTTTTATATGAAGACATGCCCTACCACAACGCTGTGTTCGTGGCAAGAGATAAGGCGGGAACACCCCGCTTTGCGACGAAGCGAGGCACATTGGGACAGGACTATAAGCGCGACGTCGCGGGCAGCGATAAGGCATACGGCTGCTGCATATTGCCTGACGGAGAAAGCGATACGGTCGCCGTGTACGAAAGCGTCATAGACGCCATGAGCCATGCAACGCTCGACGAGCAGGACGGTCTTCCGTGGCAGAACAAGTACCGCCTTGCCGTGTGCGGCATATACGCACCAGACCCTAAACATCTGCCAACGGTAACGCGGCCGGCAAAGCCGCCTGCCGCGCTCGTGCAGTTTCTGTCCGAGCATCCCGATATCAGGCGCATGGAGATATGCACGGATAACGATTTCGCAGGCAGGTACGCCGCCAAACACATCGCGGAAGCGTTTGCGGACAAGTGCGAGGTGAAGATAACCCTCCCTGTTCCCGAAGATTTTGATTATAACGACATGGCCATCGCGCGTATGGAAAAGCGCAGCCGCGCAAGAGCGGCAGAAAGGTAAAGCCTATGGAAAAACCCAAGATCCAGCTTGTCGGGCAGGATGGCAACGTCTTCGCCATTCTCGGCAGGGCAAGCCAGGCGTTAAAATGTGCCGGACAGCATGAGCAGGCAAAAGAGATGTTCGAACGCGTGATGAGCTGTGGCAATTATTATGAGGCCCTCAATATTATCTCCGAATACGTGGAAACGGAGCTGTCGCCCAGCCGTGGAGCAAAACCGCGCGGGCAGGAGCGATAAGCGGCATGGAGATATACGACGATCCTAACCGTGTGACGGTCATGCGCCCGCCTGCGAGCATACCGTATGACAGGCAATACAAAAAGAATGCCCCCGGCAAGATGCTGTTCCTGCTCGGGGGCGTACTTTATGTGATTCTGGGTGTTGTCGGTCTTATTGCAGTGCTATCTGCATTACGGCATTACACCATCGAATCGGCGGTATTGCATTTGCTTGGAAGCTGTGCGCTGTTCACCGCAGGAGGAATAAGCATAAAGTACCGCTGCTACCCAAACCGTGGGATGCTGTGCGTAATGGCGGCTTTCATCGCCTGTGCAGTCTGCCTGCCGTGGCTGTTTGTGCCTGCCATGAAATCAGCCTGGCTTATTGCCGCGAGCAGCGTACTACTGTTTGTGTTTGCGCACATCCTGAATCATTTCTGATGCGGCAATGCGCCGGTATCCATCATGATACGCATAGCGTCACGAAAGCCCTGTTTATAGCAGGCGATAAGCTCTGCCATATCTGCGCCACCGTTTACGGCTTCGATGTATTTACAGAGATTATCTCTTGCATCTACGGACAGAAGCAGTTCTCCGTTGCCGCGCATTATGGCGTCAACGCCATCGGATAGAGTGGTGCGATCCTTGACGGCGGAAGTATAATCTGCGTTTTCAGACCGCAGGCGCAGCAATGCATCATTGCATTGCTCGGCAACATAGTTATTCCAGTTATCCAGCCCATCCGCGTTACACATACCGTGATCCTCCGATTCTCTGGTTTGCGGTATGTTAACTCTGTTTCGCACACATTACAACACTTTTGTGAAGGAGGTTTCCCTTTGGAAGATTATCCTGTGATCGACCTGACTGACATCCGCGGCTTCGAACGACTATATCTAACACTCGTCCGCGACGACATGATAAAGCCGGGCAAATATACCCTGCTCTACAACTGGTATCAGGCCAACGCCATATCCTGCAATAAGCAGGACTATTTCAGCCGCAAGGCATTCTGCGACCGGCTCGCCAACACCGATAAGAAACCGTATAAGACCATGCTGCAGGTTTGCAAAGCAATGGATCTCGTTATGTGGAACATCGCTGCCGAGGTTGGGCAGGCAGACTGGTGTGTCTACTCGTATGGGCAGATGAACGAGATCTGGGGGCTCTATCAGTATATGTTCAACAACGCCTACGGCTGCCAGCCACGCTCAAACTTTACCAACTACAAGCATTGCGAAGATACCCTGTACCCCAAGAACGAACCGCTCTCCGACCTCGACCCGCAAAGCACGATGGATAAGAACGCACCCCGCATGGTGTATATTTGCGCACCGCTTAGGGGCGAGGATATGCCGGCGAACATTGAACGCGCAAGAATGTATGCCCGTGATGTGCTTTTGCAGGGCGACGTTCCCTTCTGCCCGCATATCTATTTTTCCCAGCTTGCCGATGCCAACGACCCTGCCGAGGACGGATTGGCAATGCAGGCGTGTCTTGCCTATCTCGACAACTGTCAGCAGATTAATGTGTACGCCGACCCGCCCACGCCCGGTATGCAGGCTGAGATCGAACATGCCGCCATACGCGGCATACCGATCGTGGAAATGACCGATCCCACGCCATATCGGATGTTCCGGCCGACAAAAAGCGTCCCGTGCAGATAAGCGCGGGACGCTTCCTATTCTGAACGAAAGCGAGAAAACCACATGAACGATAAAAACTGGAGCATACTGCAGGGCGACTCCCTGCAGCTGCTCAAAACCTTTGAACCCAACACCTTCGACGCGATCATCTGCGATCCGCCGTATGCGAGCGGTGGGCGTACCCCCGCCGAAAAGAACAAGTCTACTGTCAAAAAGTACAGCAGCATGGGCAGCGATGCGCCTCCCGCCTTCGACGGCGACAGCAAGGATCAGCGAAGCTGGACGGATTGGGCGGCGGAGTGGCTGTCCGAATGCCGCCGCATCTCAAAGCCCGGCGCGCCTGTTGCTGTGTTCATAGACTGGCGGCAGCTCCCAAGCCTGACTGACGCGCTCCAATGGGCAGGCTGGATATGGCGAGGCGTAGCGGTATGGGATAAGCAGAACTGCCGTCCGCAGAAAGGACGTTTCAAACAGCAGAGCGAGTTTGTGGTGTGGGGCAGCAACGGCGATATGCCCATAGCTCGCCCGGTTCCCTGTTTGCCCGGCGTGTTCAGATACCCGAACCCGCAAAATCGCATTCATCTCACAGAGAAACCGCTTCAGCTCATGCGGGAGATTGTGAAGATCACTGAGCCGGGCGGGCATATCCTGGATCCGTTTTGTGGCAGTGGCACGACAATTCTCGCCGCTGTTCAGGAGGGGTATGAGGCAACAGGCGTTGAGATGAGCGCGGAATATGCGAAATTGGCCGCAGAACGGGTGCAAACTGCGCTCAGATCCGCGTGATGCTCACATGTGAGCATCACTATTTTTGCATCATCGATGGCGTGAGCATCACATGTGAGCATCACGACCCCGAATGGCCGAATATGCCGTTGAAACCTCGGATAAGCGGACGCGGGATAGCAGATCGCAGCCATCGTGCGATTATTCCGTCTGCAACAGGTATCGGCAGCACTTCGGCCCCGCCGACGAGGGATGGCACACGGCTGGGAATGACCCTGCAAGCATAGCGCCAAGCTAGCTTGGCACACTCTTTGGGGCGCTGCCCCAAGCCCCGCAGTCGAAGAATGCTGGCAAAGGAGGAAAAGCCAAAATGAAGAAACGCGCGCATATCATCACGGTTCGATTAAACGATTCGGAGTACGATCACCTAAAAGCGCATATGGAAAAGAGCGCACAGAATATGGAAAGCACAATGCGGCGCCTAATCCTAAATATGAATGTGCCGTCCCGCCCATGCGAGCATCACGGCGAGTTGCTCAAACAGCTATCCGCGCTGTCAAACGATGCGCACGACATACTTGACAGATTGGCGAAAAGCGGCGAAGCTGCGGAAGAAATACCGGCGCTGCGCGATATCCTGAGCAAAACATGGATGCTCATCGCAACCAAATACTGATATGGCATGGACGCATATCAAAGCCATAAGGTTCAATATCGCCAATTCCATCAACTACACCATGAACGAGGAAAAGACGGCGCTCTCCAACGCTGTGGATTATGCGTTCAACCGTGATAAGACGCAAAAGACCATATTTGAAACTGCCCTGTGCTGTGGCAAAAGAACAGCATATCAAGAAATGATAGAAGTAAAAAAACGATTTGACAAGACGCAGGGTGTGCAGGGCTATCACCTCGTCCAGTCCTTCAAGACAGGCGAGGTCACGCCGGAGCTGTGCCATGCGCTGGGCGTGGAGCTTGCGGCGCGGCTATTGGGCGAGGGCTGGCAGGCAGCGGTATCCACGCACCTTAATACGGATCAGTTCCATAACCACATCGTGTGGAATTCCGTCAACAGCATTACAGGCAAAAAGTATCACATAGGCGAGAAAGACCTGTACCTATCCATACGGCGTATATCCGACGATCTGTGCGTAGAGCATGGTTTATCCATAATCGACCCCGTCCCCGGCAGCCGCGGCAAGCAATATGCGGAGATCGCCGCCGAGCGTGACGGCAGGCCCACATGGCGGTCGCTGATACGCGACGCCATCGACAAGGCGATAGAGCGCAGCTTTTCCTTCGCACAGTTTCTCGACGAGCTGCGTGAACAGGGCTTTGAGATCGATCAGAATCCACGGCACAAGTACATCACCATACGCGCCCCCGGCGCACAGCGTCCCGTGCGATTAAGCGAGAAGCTGGGCAAGGGCTACGACGAGGACTCCATTAAACAACGCATATTGCAGAACGCACGAAACGCATCACAGCAGCTGCGGCGGGAGGATAACGCGGAAGAATACGAGGACGACGCACCGCAGCGCAGGCAGAAACGCGGCAGCCAATACGATGTATTCAGGCGCACCAGCCTGCAATCGGCGTTCTCCCTCAAAGGCGTTCGCGGGCTGTATTATCGCTATCTTTACGAATTGGGCGCTTTGCCCAAGCATCGTGAGTATGAGCACGATATTCCTTTTTCTTTGCGGCGTGATGTGGCGAAGCTGGAGAAAGTCAACGCCATGTTCAACTACATGACAGATAACGGCATCGTCACGCTGGAGGATCTTCACGCAAAGCGCGATGCTCTCAACGCGCAGCTTGCTCCGCTACTTGCAGAGCGTAAGAAACACTATCGTACACCGGATAGTGAAGAAGGAATTGCAAATCTGAACGAGCAAATCAAACCTCTGCGCAGAGAACTCGGTCTGTGCGGGGATATAGAAAAGCGGTCAACGGAGATACATGAAAAGCTCCATGCTGTGGACGAGTATAACAAACAAAAGGAGGAAATCGCATATGATGAACGGCGCAGACGCGGCAGATCAGGTCGTGAAGTACACCCTCGAAGGGACTGAGGTGGCGCTCAAACTCTCGGGACTTGCCGCCAAGAACATCGCCACCTATATGGTGGCTGTACTCAACGATCAGAAAAAGACGAGCGGTAAAACAACGCTCGTGCGTATGCTCAGGGAGGGAAAACCGTTGAACCTGTTCCAGCTGCCCACGGAGCAGCTCAAGGATTTCGCAAAGGAGGCCAAGCGATTCGGCGTCCTGTTCGTGGCAGTCAAGGACAAGAACGGCGCGCCCACCACGGACATTATGGTATTCAAACGCGATGCGCAGCGCGTAGACCGCATCGTGGACAGGCTGAAGCTCGCCGTGGTCGAAGCGGGCGAGATCGGAGCGGAACAGCCTGTCGACCCTTTTGTGATGGCGAACGCATCTCCGTCCGAGATTTCCTTGCCCTCCAGAAGCGGCTCGGCGACCCTCCCCGGCGACGGCGGCGGTAGGCAGTCTGTCAGGGTAATGCTGGCTCAGTTCCGCAGCGATGGAAAAAAGCTTGTCGTGAAGGACGGAAAGCAGCTTACGCAAGCAGCCCCGCACCTCAAGCCCAAGGCGAAAGGCACGGTGAGATAAGTGCGATTGCCAAGTACAGGCGGCAGCGGGAGCAAACTCCTTCTGCCGCTTTTCGGCTGTCTGCCGGTCGTGTGGCTCGCGGTGCTGTGTGCGCAGGAGATCACGCCCGGCATGAACCTTGCCGACATGCTGACCTCGCTGACAACGGCATTCTCCGATCCTTTCAGCCTTATATGGACGGAGCGCACGGCAAAGTGCATCCTGCTTTTCCTACTCGCTTACGGTATGGGTATCGGCATTTACTATTCCACACAGCGTAACTATCGCAGGCGCGAGGAACACGGCAGTGCCGTGTGGGGCGACGCCACAAGGATCGTAAAGCGATATCAGGATAAGACGTACCGCCACAACCTGCTCCTGACCCGTCGCTTTCGCATGGGCATGGACGGCTATAAGCACAAGCGGAATCTGAACGTGCTGGTAGTCGGCGGCTCGGGTGCGGGCAAAACGAGGTTTTATGCCAAACCAAATATCATGCAGTGCAGCTGTTCATATATCGTGACAGATCCAAAGGGTGAACTATTGCGCTCCACAGGACATTTGCTTGAACAGCAGGGATATGATGTGCGCGTGTTCGACCTTATCCATCCCGAAGCGTCCTTGTGTTATAACCCGTTCCGGTATATCGACGACGATAAGGACGTTCTGCGCCTTATTTCCAACCTCATCCGCAACACTACGCCCAAGGGTTCTCACGAAAGTGATCCATTCTGGACGAAAGCGGAAACGGCACTGCTGCAGGCGCTCATGCTGTATCTGCTGCGGGAAGCGCCGGAGGACGAACAGAACTTCACCACGATATTGGATATGATCGCAGGCGCTGACGTGCGTGAGGAAGATGAAAGCTACAAAGGTCCGCTCGACCTGCTCTTTGAACGGCTCGAAACAAAGAACCCCAACAGTATTGCCGTCAGACAGTACCGCGTCTATCGCCAATCGGCGGGAAAGACTGCAAAGAGCATTCTGGTATCAGCGGGCGTCCGTCTTGCGGCGTTCGGTCTGCCGCAGATCGCGTGCATGACCTGCATAGACGAAATGAAGCTTGCCGATCTCGGCGAAAAGAAAGTTGCGCTGTTCTGCTGCATCCCCGACAGCGATACCTCGCTCAATTATCTCGTGGGTATGCTTTACACCCAAGCCTTCCAGACACTATATCAGCTTGCGGACGGCAAGTACGCCGGCAGACTGCCCGTCCACGTTCATGCGGTAATGGACGAATGGCCCAACGTCGCCATGCCCGACGATTTTGACAAGCTACTCTCCACCATGCGCTCTCGGGAAATATCCGTGAGCATCATCGTGCAGAACATCAGCCAAATCAAGGCTTTGTTTAAGGACTCATGGGAAAGTCTCATAGGAAACTGCGACAGCCTGCTCTATCTTGGCGGCAACGAAGCCAGCACCCACGAGTATCTCTCCAAGGCGCTTGGCAAGGAAACGCTGGATACGAACACCTACGGGCAGACCAAGGGCAGGAGCGGCAGCTACTCCACGAATTTCCAGCAGACGGGGCGTGAGCTTTTGCAGCCCGATGAGATACGCAAGCTGGACAATCGATATGCGCTCCTGCTCCTGCGCGGCGAAGCGCCCATGCTGGACGAGAAGTACGATCTGCTGTCCCATCCCAATATCCGCTTGACCGCTGACGGCGGATATGCGCCGTATGATCATGCCGTCGTGCACAACGCCACGCAGGACGCGGGCATTGACACCGAACGGTATGACGATTACGAGATACTGACCGGGGATGAGCTGTTGTATGACTATCCCCCACAAATACAAAGAAGAAGGAGAGTTTTACCCTATGAAAACGAGTAAACCTACTAAACGGCTGTTTGCCGTTTACTGTGCGCTGGTGCTGGTATTCGTCTTTGCGATGCCCGCCTTCGCTGACGGCGACCCCTTGCAGGTCGTCAACAATTTGAGTGATTTCATATTTTCCCTGATCCGCGCAATCGGCATGATACTGCTGGGATTTGGTATTGTTCAGATCGGATTGTCCCTCAAGAGCCACGATCCCAGCCAGAGAGCGAACGGATTCCTGACCCTAGCCGGCGGCGTGATCATAATGTTTGCGAAGGAAATCTTGGATTTGATTACGGGATAAGATTTAAGGGAGAAATTGTGTCGCACGGCATTTGCCGTGCGACAGGGTGTAAACAAACTGGGAAGCCCAGAAATAGCTTTGCTATTTTCAAAATTTAGGTGGGCTACGGGACAGTTTTTTGACGCTTTAGTTCGTCAGCATGATTTAAGAAAGTAAATTTTTCACGCTTATTACAGCTTTGAGATATCGATATAGTATCCATTTTTATTCATTTCTTTAGCCAAATCTACCGTAGCTTCTTTTACGTCATTTGTAAAGGGAATATAGATAAGGCCATGAATATCGGAAGGCTTTTCCATATCCTCGGTGTTTTTTAATAGGATGGCAACTTTGGAGCGCCCTAAACGCGCCAAAAGCATTCCCATTTCAAGTACTACATTCTGGCGAACTCGAAACTTCTTTCCGGCTTCAGCATCCTTGGGGTATCCGACGTCATCAGGCGTTGCCAAAACAATGCCAAAGCTTGCTTGTGGCATATATTCCTCCAGCTTTTCAATAATTGTGTTGCCTGATGATTCCAATTGATCAATAATAAGCGGGTCTAAATCCCAACGACGAAGCATTGCTTCAAGTTGTGTTCGAGCAACCTGGTCATGTCCGTACACAACAAATACCTTCCTATTGGCCGTTGCGGCATCAGGCACACTTTCAAGAATTTGTTTTATTTCATCTACATTTTTACCTTGGTAAACAACTTTACCGCTATTGTAAATATTTAGAATACACCCATTGGATAGCCGCAATACGTCACCATAACCATTTTTCATCCGCTCATCAGATAATACATCATATTTGTGAGTATTAAGAATAGCTTTCATATCTTCCTTATTCATGACAGTCCTCCTCGTTCATTATTGATGATAATGTTATCTGCTTCGAGTTGTTGGGAATTTGCCATTATTGCTAAACCCTGAAATTATCTATCAACATTATTTTACCACAACCCATGCACCCTGTGCATTTCACATAGATACTTTTCCCAGAAAAGAGGTGAATTCTTTGAGCGATAACTGGATCGTAGAAATACTGCAAAATGCCCTTGCCACATGGAACGAAAAGCTCAGCGAGGTATGGACGCTGCTCTCCACCAGTCCCGAAGCCTTTAAGGGCGGAACGGTTTGGGGAATCATCGAAAACATACACGGAGGACTGAAAGCCATAGGGTACGCTCTGCTCGTGCTGTTTTTCGTGATCGGTGTGGTCAAGACCTGCGGCTCGTTTGCGGAGATCAAGCGCCCCGAAGTGGCGGTTAAAATGTTCGTCCGCTTCGTGCTTGCGGAGGCCGCCATCACTTATGGCATGGAACTCATGCTCGCCATTCTCTCGATATGCCAGGGCGTAGTATCCGGCATCATGAGTGCGTCCGGCATGGGTGGGCAATCGGCGGTAAGCCTGCCCGCCGCCATGATAACGGCCATCGAAAGCGTGGGCTTCCTCGACTCTATCCCGCTGTGGATCGTGGCGCTGCTTGCAAGCCTGCTGATAACTGTGCTGTCCTTCGTAGTGGTATTGACGGTGTACAGCCGGTTCTTCAAGCTGTATTTCCATGCGGCGATTGCGCCGGTGGCGCTGGCTTCCTTTGCGGGACAGCCAAGCCAAAGCATCGGCGTGTCGTTCCTCAAGTCGTATGCCGGCGTGTGCCTGGAGGGCGCTATCATCGTGCTTGCTTGTGTGATCTACTCGGCATTTGCCATGAGCGAACCCGTCGTAACCGGTGCCACTGCCGTCAATATGGTGTGGAGCTATATCGGCGAACTCGTGTTCAATCTGCTGGTGCTGGTGGGTGCGGTGCGCCTTGCCGATCAGACGGTAAAGCAGATGCTCGGGTTATAAAAAGGCGGCAGCCTACTTCTTTGCCACCGCCTGTACGAATATGCTCAAAAGCTGTTCGGCCTGTTCCCGCTCCTTCTTGTCGAGCGGCGCAAGCATTGCATTCAAGTCATGCTCAGGCACAGGTATGTCGCTGCCAAACACGATATGGTCGGCGGATACGCCAAGCGCCTTGCATATCTTTGCAAGGCTGTCCGTGGTCATCCTTTGTTTGCCCAGCTCTATAGAAGCAGTAAACTGCACAGATAACCCGGCCAGCTCCGCCATCTTTTCACGGGTCAACCCCAGTTCTTCCCTTCGGCGGCGTACGCGCGCACCGATCTCTTTTGTGGTGGTATCCAACGCTGCAACACCTCCTATCGTTTATATTGTAGATGTTGCTATCGTTGCCATACATCAGCTATAATGGTTGCAATAAACACTATCATGGTAGATGTTTCGACAACAATGATAGGAGGCGCACGATAGTATGGGATTCACGCAGGCAGATAGTAAGGTATCTGATTTTCTCGACGTACTTGACCCGGAGGTGAAGCAGCGGCTGGTAAAGACGAAAATATATCAGCGGTTTGTTTTTGAACGCGCCCGATTGGAAAAGGCTGTGATGAAAGAGTATGAACAGAGCGGAAAGCTCACAAACCCCGAAATCATTGAGCAAGACGAGGTAGTGGAGGCCTTGGGAATGGATGTGCTGGACGAGATCAAGAATATTAGATTCATACTGAATGAGCCAACATTTGAAGATTTTCAAGCCATGCGTAGCAAAACAAAAACTGACTAAAGCATAACCTACACAGGCGCCTCCGGGCGTCTTTTTTATTCCAACGATATGGAGGTAACAATAATGGAAGTTCGCATCAACAAAGAAATCAGGGATTACCAAGAATCCATGTTTTTTGGTTTGTCCCTGCGTCAATGTATCTTTTCCCTGCTGGCGGTGGCGGCCGCCGTGGGCGTGTACTTCGCCGCGCATGATGCGGTTGGGTTCGACGTGGGCTGGATCTGCATCCTCGCCGCCGCACCCTTTGCTGCCTGCGGGTTCATGCGCTACCATGGGCTGACCGCGGAGCAATTCGTGGTGGTCTGGTTCAGGAGCGAGTTTCTTGCCCCAGAGCGCCTGACCTGCGTTCCCGAAAACAGCTACGCCGCCGCTATCCTTCCCGCACTTGAAGCAGAGCAGGCAGAGAACATCAAGTGGTGTCGCAAACAATGGAAAAAGAACAAACATTTTTATGAGCAGGAGGAATCCATTATATGATAAAAACCCTTGATAAGACCTTAAAGCAGGACAAAGAACCCTACACCATCCCCAAGACCGTACAGCACACCATTCCCATCCGGCGCATTTGGCCGGATGGGATTTTTCTTTGCGGGAATAAGTACAGCAAGTGCTGGCGGTTTGAGGATATCAACTACGCCATCGCCAGCAAGGACGACAAGACCGAGATGTTCCTCGATTACAGCGAATTACTGAACGCATTGGATTCGGGAGCTACCGCCAAAATCACCATCAACAACAGGCGCATTAACCGTGCCGACTTTGAAAAGAGCATTTTGCTCCATGCCGCTGGCGACGCGCTTGACGATCTGCGCCGGGAGTATAACGAAATGCTTCTCGACAAGATCACCGGCTCCAACAACAGCATCGTGCAGGAGCGATACATCACCGTATCCGTTCACAAAAGGAGTGTGGAGGAAGCCCGCGCCTACTTTGCCCGCGTGGGGACGGACCTCACCACCCACCTCGGTAAGCTGTCCTCGTTCTGCACGGAGCTGGACGCCGCCGAACGGCTCCGCATTTTCCATGACTTTTACCGCGCTGGGGAGGAAGCGAATTTTCATTTTGATATTAAATCCTTGGCAAAGAATGGGCATGGCTTCAAGGAATGTATCTGTCCGCAGAGTCTCGAGTTCAAGGCCGGATACTTTGGCATGGGGGACAAGTTCGGGCGGGTGCTGTATCTTCGGGAGTATGCCAGCTATATCAAGGACAGCATGCTTTCCGAGCTTTGCGAGCTGAACCGCAATATGATGGTCTCCATCGACATTATCCCCATCCCCACGGACGAGGCCGTGCGCGAGATGCAGAATAAGCTTCTGGGTATCGAAACCAATGTAAGCAACTGGCAGCGCAAGCAGAACGCCGCCAACAATTTCTCCGCCGTGATCCCTTACGACATGGAGCTTCAGCGCAAGGAAACCAAGGAATTTCTTGACGACCTCACCACCCGCGATCAGCGCATGATGTTCGTGGTGGTAACGCTGGTTCATGCGGCGGATACGCTGGAACAGCTCAACAGCGATACGGATACGCTGCTTTCCGTTGGCCGCAAACACCTGTGCCAGCTCACAACCCTCACCTTCCAGCAGCAGGACGCGCTCAACACCGCTTTGCCGTATGGCGTAAGAAAGATTGATGCCCTGCGAACCCTCACCACAGAAAGTACCGCTGTCCTCATGCCGTTCAAGGCGCAAGAAATCAGGCATGACCGCGGTGTGTATTTCGGGCAGAACGCCATATCTAAAAATCTGCTGTTCATAGACCGCAAGCAGCTTTTAAACGGCAATGGCTTCGTGCTGGGCGTTTCCGGCTCCGGCAAGAGCTTCACCGCCAAGCGTGAAATGGTCAATTTGGCTTTGGCAACGGATGACGATATCATAGTCATAGATCCTGAAAACGAGTATCGGATGCTCATCGAGGCGTTGGGCGGAGAGGTCATCCGCATAGCAGCCACCAGCCCCAACCACATCAACGCGATGGATATGGCGGAGGGCTATGGCGACGGCGAGAACCCCGTTATTCTGAAATCCGAGTTCATTCTCTCCCTGTGCGAACAGTTGGTAGGCAGCGGCAAGTTGACCGCCAAGGAAAAATCGTTGATTGACCGATGCACGGCAAACGTGTACCGCCAGTATCTTTCCAGCAATTATGCGGACACGCCGCCCACGCTGAAGGACTTCCACGCGGAGCTTCTCAGGCAGGATGAACCGGAAGCAAGGGATGTAGCGCTGGCGATAGAATTGTTCACCAACGGCAGTCTCAATACCTTCGCCCAGCAAACCAACGTGAACCCCGACAGCCGTATTGTCTGCTACGATATCCGCGACCTTGGTAAGCAGCTCATGCCCATCGGGATGCTGGTCGTACTGGACAGCATTTTTAACCGTGTTGTTGCAAACAGGCAGAAGGGACGAAACACCTGGATCATTATCGACGAGATATATCTGCTTTTCCAGCATGAGTACAGTGCCAACTTCCTGTTCACGCTTTGGAAAAGGGTACGAAAGTACGGGGCTTGCGCGACAGGTTTGACGCAGAACGTGGATGATCTGCTCCAGAGCCATACCGCTCGAACCATGCTGGCAAACAGCGAGTTTCTCGTCATGCTGAACCAGGCGGCGACAGACCGGATCGAGCTTGCGAAGCTGCTGAACATTTCAGAAAACCAACTTTCCTACATCACCAACGTGCCCAGTGGTCACGGGCTTTTGAAGTGCGGCGGGAGCATCGTGCCTTTCGAGGACAGGTTTCCTACCCATACAAAAAGCTACAGGTACCTAACGACCAAGCCGTCAGAAATGCAGGCGTAAAAGTGAACCGGCTGGGCGCAGGGTGCGTCCAGCCGGGATTGCATCAATACTATAAAAAGAGCTTTTTAAACGGTACAAGATTGTCGTCACTTGAACTCATGAGTATGTTCAGAGATAAACTCAACTACCTTATGCCACTCATTTTTGAACATAAAAAATAGCTCACCATTGATTTCTTTTGTTGGGCAAGTATATCTTTTCCCTCCGGAAACGATTTGAGCCCACTTCAGAATACGATTAATACCCAACACCAGCATCCCATTCACTTCCTATCCGTGCTTGCTTTTTAGTTATTATACCATGCACGTTGCCGCATTGCATCAGAAAACGCCGAGACACATTTGCTCCGGCGCTGTTTCTGTTTGTGAGGTTATTGCAATGTCAAACTTTCACCCGCCACACGCGGCAGTTTGCTCTCATCATACGTCAAATGAGTTCCCATCAATACAATGGGCTTCTTCGCTCCACCATAACTGGAATCGAACATCTGCACATCAAGGTGATGCCACTTCCCGTCCAGCATGACCATGTTCCATTGGTGTGACGGGTTTATGGGGTCTGTTTTTGCTGCATGGACATACCGGCTTTCAATGCCCGCCGCGTCGAACAGCGCCACCATACCCCGCGCGTATCCGGAGCATTGCGCCTCACCATATACCAGCAGCCCCCACGCAGTGTTTGCCCTGTTTTCCGACCAATCCGGCGCGTACTCGCAGTGGTCGTACACATAGTTCACCAGCGCGACGATTTTTTCTCTGTCCGTCATACCCTCCGTCACGCAGGCAGATACGATCTCGGCAACCTTGACCTTTAGTTCCTTGCGCTCCCGTGAGGAAAGGGACGGACCATAGATAGTCCCCTTGCTGTAATCGCCGGGGATATCCGCGATAGGTTGTGTGGGCTTGGGCGTTTCCCCAGGTTTCGGCGGTTCGGTCGGCTCCGGCGTAACGACGGGCGCGGGCGGTTCCGTTTTTGGCGAATAAGCCGGTATCTCCACTACGACCGCAGGCGGGGCAGCGTATTCATACGTTACAACCATAGGCGGTGGGAGGTTATCATATTCCTCCACCTCGACTACCGCCAGCGCGGGCACACTCACGCACGAAAGCGTAAGCAGCCCAAGAAACAAAGCAATCACTCTTTTCATTTTGGCATACCTCCATATTCATTTTTCAAGTTTCAGGTTCAGCGGCCGCCAAGCGCCAGCTTGACAAGGAACAAAAACACACCAACAAACAGCATGACCGTGAATCGCAACACGGTTAGCAATATAACACCAACAGTACGCATGGCGCACCCTCCTCTCTGAATTTGTGTGATAGTAGCATACGTTTCACCAAAAGTGTGGATGTGTTCGCGGATTACCCTATTTATCTTCTATAAAGGATGTGATCACTACGAAAACCATAAAGCAAAAACCGCCCGGTGGAAAACCCCGGACGCTGACAAAGACCGTGCGCATGCCGCCCGCCGCCATGCGCGCCGCCGTGGAGCGGGCGCGGGAAAGAACGCAAGAGCAGGCAGAGCAACAGCAGGAGTCATCCTCAAACTATGCCGTTGACCGTGCTGGGGAAATGGCGACTGATACCGTGCGCATCGTAGGCGATACGGCAAAGGAAGCCCTTCGTCCGGATAATCACAAGCCGAATACCGCCCGATATGAATCCGCCGAAGCGGATAGCCCCCAGCAGTCGCAACAGGCCACACGGCAGAAATACGCCAAGGAGCGCCGGAATCCGCAATATTCCCAGCGCCCCTCCGCCGAACGCGTTGCCTCCGAGCCTGCGCAACAAGCAGCACGACAATCCGCCGCAAAGCAAGCGCAAAGGTCTGCTTCTGAAGCACGGTGTGCAGTCATAAAAACCGTGGACAAGGCCGCAAAAGCGCCCAAACGCGCGGCAAAGGCGGGCGTAAAGACCGCAGAAGCTACGGATAAAACCGTAAAGACCGCCCAGACCGCCGCAGTGAAAACAGCACAGGCAAGCAAGACCGCCGCCCGCGGCGCGCAAGCGGCAGCAAGAGCCGCTGTACAAGCAGCGCGTGTTGCGACCAAGGTTGCGGTCACCGTGGCAAAGGCTGTCGCCAAAGCTGCTGCGGCTATGGCAAAGGCAGTGGCGGCGGCAATCAAAGCACTCATTGCATGGATTGCCGCAGGCGGTTGGGTTGTAATCCTCATCATCATCGCCGTGGGCGCAATCGCCGCCATCCTCTGTTCGGCGTTTGGCGTGTTTTTCTCGGACGAGGCCGACCCCGGAAAACTCAAGCAAGCCATTGTAGACATCAATACCGACTTCACCAATGACTTGCAATCCCAAATAGACCGCCTTTCCGCTGGCGGGTATGATGCGGTCAACGTGATTTATGAGGGTGATTTCGATGGCGACTCCTTCATGATCAACAACTGGACGGATGTTCTGGGCGTATATGCGGTAAAGACCACCACGGATGAAACTGCCGGAGATGAGGTATTGACGGTTACGCCGGAAAAGCAAGCGGTGTTGAAATCCATATTTGAAGATATGAACACCGTCAGCATCCGCACGGAAACAGAAACCACCACGGCAACCGTTACTAACCCCGCCGGCGAGGAAGTGGAGGAAACCGCCGTTACGCTGAACATTTTCATCGACATACAGAGCCTTACCTATCTGGAAGGAACGGAACTATATTCATTCAACGAGGATCAGATGGAAATGCTGGAGGAACTGGTGAGTCCACAGTATTATTCCTTCTTTGCGGAGCTTATCAATGTTGACATCTATGGCGGTTTAACAATCGGTGACTTTGCCAATTTGGTAAACGATCTGCCCGCAGGAACAAAAGGAACAGCGATTGCGCAGGCGGCACTTTCCAAAGTCGGCACACCATATTCCGTGATGGATTGCAGCGACCTATCCCAATACGCATACGCACAAGCGGGGGTATCTATCCCCGGCACATCGGTGACGCAGGCACAGTATTGCTACAACAACGGCTATACCATATCCGCTGCCGCGCTCCAGCCCGGCGATCTGATCTTTTGGAGCAAATCCTCCTGCCGCTGCGGACGCTGGAACGAGGTGCATCACGTGGGCATATACATCGGCAATGGGCGTATCGTGGACGCAAGCTCGGCAAAAGGCCACGTGGTGCTGCGGGATATTTGGAGCAGCGCAAACTGGCAGATCATTATGTATGCGAGACCGCATGTATAAAGTTTTGGAGGAAGATGAACATGAACAGACGAATCATCTTGAGGGCGGCGGCACTTGCCGTCCTCACCGTTACAGCGATGCTCCTCGGCTGGCTTTGTTTCGGCAGACAGGATACCGGCAGCATCATCAGCATTGACGCGCCCAAGTATATCGCGGGCGAACCCGATTATTCGGTCAACATCCCAATATTCACAGCGCCGGACGCCGCTGCGAAAACAGAGCCTGTTGTCGAGACAAAAGATGCCGCCGAAACCGTTACTGTTGTGACCAACCGTCTCGGCACCCTGACCATTGGCAACACGCAAATTCCTGTCGCCGCCAACGTAGACGAGCGCACCATGGAAGAATCCCCCGGTTGGATGCCGGACAGCGCCCTGCCCGGCGAGACCGGCATGTGCGTGATCCTCGGCCACCGCAACCGCAAGCATCTGCGCCCGTTGGAAAATGTAAAGATCGGCGACGAGATTACCTTTACCTATCCGGACGGCAGGACGGCAACCTACACCGTCAGCGAAACGACCATATATGAGAGCACCGCCGACTGGCACTTGCCGTCGGCGGCGGGGGATACGCTGGTGCTCGTAACCTGTTGGCCGTTTCGGTATAGCGGGAATGCGCCGGGGAAGTATATGGTGCTATGTTCATAAGGCGTCAGCTATGTATTCACCCCCGACTACTCAACCCCCAACGCCTTGAATACCGCATCCTCGGCGCTTTGATACGGTATCAGCTGGAATGCGCTCATCAAATCCGGAGGCACAGTTGCAAAATCTGCAAAGGAGATACTTGGGATGAGTACACGTTTCGCGCCGCTGTCAAGGCACACCTGCAGCATGTTTGCCAGCTCGTCCACCTTTATCAGCGTACCGCTGATGCTTATTTCTCCGAGAACCGCCAACGAACCGAGCGTTGGTCTGCCGATGGAAACGGAACACAAGGCAATGAGAGTGGGAAGCGCCAGTTTCCCTGTCATGCCAATGCCCTGTAAATCCTGATAATTAATAATATAGTCTTTTGTAGTCGTGCTGATGGTACCGCTGATTCGACCGCTGTTCGCCTTCAAATAGCTAAAGGCGGTATTTGCCGCTTCGCGGCAATCGCGGTCAGAGCCAAGGCCGGTACGTTCAAACTTGCCGTTGCCGGGGAGCATCTGTGATTCCAGGCGGAACAGGCCCATCATGCCGGTCTTGCCACGGGAAACAGAGTAGACCTGCCCGGGATTACACAAGCCCTCCGGAATAAGGTTGTTGCCACCCTGTTCGGGAACGGAAACGTAATGCTCACTCATATCCTCGATGTCGATATACGAGAAGTTTACATCGTAGAACTCCATGCCGCCGAGTTTCTTCAGTTGCTCTTTAACACGGCGGCGCATTTCAAGGGCCAGCTTCAATACTTCTTCAAGCTGCTCCTTTGTAAACTCGCCGTCGGGGTACATGAGCTTCAGATAGCCATCGACCATGCGGCGCACAGCTATGGTATCGCGCTGATTGAGATTCTTCCCAAGGCGGAAATAGCGGTCGAGCGCATCACCGTATTGTTCTTTTCGCAGTTCGCGGATAAACTCTGCCAGATAGTCGGTGATAAAGCCGTAATCATCAGTGAAATGCTCCGGACGGAATTTCGGTATCTCCCAGCCGGGCAGGTAGCAGTGCATACGGTCAAGAAACGCCGTGTCTTTACCCATTTCGGGCGGGAACGGGTCAAAAAGGCTCGACGTTTTCAGCAGCACATCCACGCTTTGATTGATGTTTCCGACGAAAACCATGGAAGCAGACGCTGCCTTTTCTTCCTTGCCACGGGCAAAAGAGCCTGACGCCATATAGTCCTTCATGATTTGAACGCCGTCGTTATCCTTGAAGCGTATACCGGCGACTTCGTCGAAGGCAACGCAATCCCACAGTCCGACAAGTCCGACCGTCTTGCGCCCCATATTATAAAACAAGTTGGCTACGGTTGTTTGCCCTCCGGAAACAAGAATGCTGTTCGGAGAAATCTCCTTGTAGAGATGAGACTTGCCGGTGCTGCGCGGCCCCAATTCGCAGAAGTTGAAGTTGTTTTCAACGAGAGGAATCATGCGCGTCAGCAAGAGCCACTTCTCACGGTTATCCAGCATATCCGGCTCCATCCCGATAGAACGCAGAAGCACATCCATCCATTCGTCTTGCGTGAAGCCTTTTCGCCCAGCCTTCAGTTCGCCTATATCCACATGCGGCATCTGAATCGGCGTCAGCTTACGAATCCGGATCGGCATGCCGTTTTTCTTTTCTTCTTCCACATACTCGTAGTCGAGCTGGACGATACACCAGATCCCGCCGCACAAAAGACGGTCGAACTTTTCCGGGTACTCGTCTTCAATCGGGATTTTAGTAAGCCCCAAATTGGAGAACTCGGCGTAGAACGCATTTCTGGTAATGTCCAGCTTGACGGTAATCATGTCGATTACCGTGTGATTTCCGTTCTTGCGGAGGACGGCTTTAATCTTTTCGGCTTCATCCGGGCGCACGAAATTGTCCGCCAGAATGCGCTTTACATTCTGAACGCCCTGTGCGATTGTTTCTTCATCGTCCGTGCTGCAATACTGTCCCAGCAGGAACTCAAGCACGTAAACAGGCACATTCGCGCCTTCTTTGATGTGCTTCGTCAAATCCTTTCGGACGATTTTGCCGTCAAAGCTTTCGCGCAGTTTTGCCCGGATTATTTCTCTTGTACTGCGATCTTCATCGTTTTGTCCCATTACTATCCTCCAAATCCTGCATTAGAAGAAATTGAATTCGTCTACTGCAAATGCTATGTCTATCTGGAACTCCTCACGAACAGGCATCTGCAAGCCTGTCTCGTCGGCGATAATCAGATAGTAACTGTCTTTGTTATCAAAGCCCCGTGATTTCAGGTTGAATGTACAGCGGAAACTCCTGTCCTGTGCATTGGAGCTTGTCCTGTCGGCGATAAGCTTTACCGTGTCGCTGACAGCCGTGCCTCCGGCATCGGTGAAGTACAAGAGATAGGTTGCTGCCGTTCTGGTTGTGCCTACTGGCTCTTTCTGATAGAAATTCAACGAGAAGATCATGTTGCTGATTTTTCTGTTTGCCGAGAGCAGGCTGATCTCCACGGGTTTGGTGTCGATGCTCGACCTGTTACGCTGGTAACCCTTTGTGGTTGTGCGCAGGAAGTGGTAGTCGATGATCGGCACGACCATCTCTTGAAGGCTGATACCGCCATGAACAAAGTTCAGACCGCCGCCGTTCATCTTGATGCGGATATTTTCACGCGGCGCATAAGCCTCATAGCCTGCCGCTTGTCCGATAAATTTCACGGGCGTTAGGAAGTCGGGCGTCGCGCTTTCACGCAGTATGGCATAACGTCTTCCGTATTCTGCATCTTTGCCGTTCCAGCTTTCCTTGCCGACCTTGCTGTCCTCGGAGAGCGGGCTGTATGTGTATAAGAATCCGTGGTCTGCGGTGATAAGAATACGTGTCCCACCGAACTCGTTCACGATGATGCGGACGAGATTCATGATTTCCTGTGTGGCGTCCTCACAAGCAGGGAAAACAGAGCTGTCAGACGTATGCGCCGCCTCATCTATTTTGTCGTGATAGATATACACGATATCCATACCCTTGACCAATGCCTGCCGGTCGGCACGTTTCAAGCCGATGATGTTCTTGTATTGCAGAGCTACGCTGTTCGCGTTTGCCGCCTTCAAGACCTTATCACGATTCGGCATTTCTGTGGACATGTCGTCTGCCAGTACCGTAAGGGTTCCGTTCGGGCGCTCCTGCACGGACAGTTTTCTATGCGGCATCAACGCCGCCATACCATAGGGCGTGATCGTCGGGAAGATTCCCATCTGGCTTGAAAGCTCCACTTTGCTCTGTGTCTCCTGACGGAGCAGATGCGTGATTCCGGCGGCAACCTCATAGCGCAGGGCATCAGAAATGATGACATATATCTTGCTGTCAGCAGTTTTTACTTTGTTTGAGTAAAAGCTTTCCTGCACGGGAACATTGTCGATGCGACCGTGGAGCGCCAGCTCATCACATGCGGCATTCGTCCAGTTCCCGGCAAGACCGCCGAGAAACCAGACGGAATACAAGCCCTCAACTTTATCTACCACTTGTTTAAACAGGTCGTCAAGCCGCATATTGGATGCTTTCAAGCAACGGGTATAGCACATATGGAACAGCCGATAGTAGGTATCCATGCGATAGTAGTCTTGGGTGTATTCCTTCCAAATCTTCTGCGGCTCCACGGTATGGAAACCGACGGAGTGGTCGAGGAAGAAGGATTGCATGTTTACCATTTGCATGATGCCGTCGTAATAGCAGGAAACCTCGTCGTACCACGCCATTGTGCGTCGCTTATTTACCACGGCGGTAATGGCGTCTATTTGTATGATTTGATTGCTGATTTCAGTCATCAACTGCGTGAGAATGATTTCGTTGATGCATGGAAAGCCCTCTGTATCCACGAGGTCGCTGACTGTGAGCTTCGCAAAACGCTGCGGCAGTCGAGCCTCTTCTTCGGTATATCTGGCAACTCGACATAGCTGCGGGACATCCTCGCTGCGCAGCCATTCGGAGATAAAATCGTAGCAATAGGACTGATGCGGCACGGAGATAAAGCTGTCCAGTCCCATGAGGTACTCCTGCCGCAGTGTACGTGTCGCGGCAGTCAGCAGCATATGGATGGCCAGCTTGCCGAGGCTGACTTCGTCGCCATCCTTATAGCCGGTAGCCTGCGCGACCATGACCCAGAAGGGATTCTGCGCATCGTAGCTAACCAGCGACTGATACACCGCGTTTGTTTCGATGTCTAGCCCGCCCTTCAAGACAGCGCGGATGATACTGTTCGGACGCGTATCCTTGATGCCGCAGATAGCAGCCATGACTGCAAGATGGAACTGCGGCGCGGTGGCGATATTCTTTGACAACGCGGATACCTTTGCGCGGCGGTCCTTTGCAGCGAAGAAGCGCTTATAGTGCCGAACCTGCTTGCGCAGGACGGGAGAGGTTGAAAGGCCCATCTCGTCCATCCAGATGGAGCCGAGGTCGGCGCGGAACTCCTCGCTGTACAGCTCGATATTGATGAGCCAGTCGTCGTCGGGCTTATCGATGCCAAAGGGACGGTATACAAGATAGTTACTTGCAGTGTCATCGTGCGCCAGCAGCTTTTTCACCTCAAAGGTATTGCTGCCGGTGAGCTTCACGATTTTCGCATTGGAAAGCTCAAGCTCGTCTATCTTATCTTCAAATTCCCGTTCCTCGTCGTACCAGAAAATGACGCGACGGGTATAGAACTCCGGTAGCGGTGCCGCGAAGCGTCTGTTCAAATCCTGATTGATTGTGCCTAAATCCATGCTTGCCATCTGTCTTCCTCCTCTTGCCGGTCAATTTATTTTTTTGCAGTATCCGGCAAATAGTCTGCAAGACTTCTATAAAAAATGCCTCTGTACTGTTCAAACATATACAAAGCTTTTATTTCGTTTCCCTTCGACCAGCCAGGGCAAAAGTATTCGTGCATTTCAACAGTATCTTCATATTCCTTATCAGATAACGCCTGCTTGTACTCATCCAATACACTCTTTAAATTGTGCAGTACAAATTCGTTAAAACATTTTCGATCTGTTGCATCCTCAAACACAAGGAATGCAACACCCGGTCTCATATCCCATTTCTCGTTATACCAGTTGTGTTCAGTCGTAGAAAAGCAAGTAAAAAGCTTTCCCATCACTGTCGACAGGTCGAAATACAGATATGTCAAGCTCGATTCCAACTCATGGTATCTTCCCAAATACACTGTTTCTGTTGCGGGGAAAGGTATCAGATGCCTATACCCGTCCAAATACAGCACCCGTTCCGTATAAAGGACGGTCTTATGATATGTAATCGTGACATCTTTCACAGCGAATTTTATGTCAGGGTTATGGTCGGCAATGTTTCTAACGATACTGTTATCGCTGTAATCATCGTCATCTTCGCAATCACTTATGCGAATCTGGAATTCAGGATAAAGGGAATGATATCTACACTCACCATAATTGAAATCGCCAACCCAGTCGTCAGGTGAGTCCAACAATAGTAGCAGCTTATCCATTACGCTGAGGTCGATACCGAATCGTTTGCGCCAGAGATACTCAACCTTGTCAGTGTCGGCATATGCCTTCTTTGGGGTATTTGTGTCACCAATCCGGGTGTATATATGCCCAGACTGTACACATTCTCTGCCATAATTGAACGGCTCAACAAGGAAATACGGTGTGTTTGCGGTGTTCTTGATTAATACTACATCAACTTCCAGATCACCGAAAGCAAGCGTATGGATGTAAACGACAGGCCGGACCCCACCGAAAAACTTTTTATCCTTCAGAAAATCAATTAGGTTCTGCTGATTCTTTCTGCCTGCCTCTGCTACCCCTTGTACTCTAACACCATCTGGGTTTTTGCTGTCACTCACTCCTATGATGATATAGGCATCCCTATTAACAAGGTTATTGGCCATGCAAATAATATCATGAAGCAAATCAGCATTATTTTCATGCCATTTCAGCTTAAAGTCCCAATAGTCGCCTTCTGTTCTTAGGTTAATGAGCTCTGATATTTCATCAAATAAAGCTTCGTTTGCCATGCACTCGCTCCCTCATCCAATTGGTAACGTACCTAACAAGGCAATTATTCCAGATGCAACTAAACTTCCAGCTGCTCCAATTGCAAGAGCATGAAGAATACGTAGCGATTTCTTAATCAAACCTTCGTCGTCACCGTTTTCGACTGATGCCAGTGTGCTTTCAACAACAGACTTTACATTCTCGGTATTCTCTCCGAAAGCAGTATGAAACTGTGGGAAATCGAAATACCCGCGTATCTCATTCAATACTGACTTCACTTGCTCATAGTCAAGACATTGTGAAATGTTCATTGTTTGACTTGCGCCAGAAGAATTCTGCTGTATTTGGATGCTGTTAGCATTGTCACCGATAACAATTGTTGCACCTTTTTCACCTGCTTCTCTAAGAGCAGAAATCAATTCATTGTGCCGACGTAGTTCTTCTGCTTCTTTTTCTTCTCGTGCTTCTTGAATTGCACGAAAAGTTTCCTCATTACGCCTGTTTATTTCTGCAACAACATTTTGAGCCGGTAGTAAATCCATCTGTGGTATATCAAATTTTACGTTCTTAAATTTTTCAAAATCAAAGTCTGCCATACCGTCGCCTCCCTCACTTAATCTTTGCCAGCACATCGCCGAACATCTCGTAGTTGTGCTTTACGCCGTCGTCGAGGTCAATGCGGATCATCTGGTCAGCCAGATGATGTATCTTTTCCTCGTACTCGCGTATCTCGTCGGCCTGCCCCTGCAGCTTGATGAGTTGTTTATTCAGCTTCACGCGCTCGGCGGTGGAGGCACTTTCGATGCGATGCCCCAAGTCCGCGATGGCGGTGCGGTAACGCGCCTGCTGTTCATGCACATAGTCGGTGCGCATACGGGCGATGGTGTCTGGGGCGTAGCGGTGCATATAGATGAGCGCCTTGAAGCCGTTTTTTTTGCCGCTGTCAAACAGCCAGTAGATGGGGCGCTTCTGGTATATCTTCAAGTGGTCGGCGTAGAAGTCGTTCAGGAAATAGCTGCGGATGACGTCCTTCGGCTGACCGCTGCCGCCGAGAGCTTCCGCGATGAAACGCAGGTTTTCGTTCAGCGTTTCCTTGCCATAGACCGTCTCAATGAACTTCACGAAACGCCCGGTGATATCGTCGTCGAAATACTCGTCGTCGCATATGGGGATAATGTTGTCTCTGTCCACCGGGAACGTGGCATACTTCGATGTGTCCCACTCGCCGCCCGCGTAGGCAAGCCCCTCCGCATCCAGCGAATACCGCCCGAACATACAGCCCACGGCATAAGAAATGAGAGATCGTATGTCGCGCTTCTTGTCCGCAAGACGCACGGTCACATCGTCATCAGCAACTTCCGGCTTCAGTTCGTCCTGCAAGCCGTAGATGTCAATGAAGATGCGGTTGAGTTCTTCCTCGTTGGCTTTGAGTTGTTTGAAACGTTCGCTGCACGCGATTTCCCAGTTTCTATATGCAGAACTGACCGTATAGTTCCATTTGCTCATGTCAGTACCATAACCGGCACCCTCTTTGAGTAAAACGAGCGGATGTTGTGAAAAATCCCATGAGGTTTCAAAGGAGTCCCAATCTGAGGTTGATAGACTAATATTGCTTTCTACTATATTGTGAATTTGTACCTTTTTATCGCTTGAAACTAAATAAGGAACCGCCCCAATATAGCCGGGTTGTCTTCCCATGGAAGGGTTAATGATGCCCATAAGCTTGGCAGTAACAACGCCATTCATAAGACCGAGAACAAGTAATAGATCCTCGCTTTTTTTGAACAGGCAGCATCCAATAGATTCACAAATATAGCCTTCTGGGAAATACCTCATGGAAAAAGTTCCGGAACCGAGTTTGGACCATGTGAGTCCAGATTTAAAAATACTGCCGATATTTCGCAGATATGCTTTTGGACAGTTTTTAACTCGATAGCCGTCGTTTTCCCAATCTATTACATATTCACCGCCGCCTGCCCATCTTCTATATGCGCCGCCCTTATTGCAAGGAAACCATCTGTTGTTTGGAACCGTCCTATTCTTAGCTTGAAAATTGACTTTTTTAAATGAAACTTCATACCATAATCTCAAGTAAGAGTCATTATCTCCTGTACTAGTACCTGAAGCTGGTATAGCAATGTCACTCACAAAGCGATTCTTTTTGAAACATTCAAAAACATTGCTGGACGCATAATATGCAGTAATAGGGCTACCAGGGATTAGAGAAAAGTTTTCAACATCAGTTCTATTATAGTAATCATTTAGAACAGGAAATTGTTCTGGTGTTCCGTTCTCGTCACAATCAAGATATGTCACCCTATCAAAGATAGCAATATATGAAGCGAATTTCGCTTTTCTTATAATGGTAGCCGATGTTCCGAAATTGATTCCTAGACTTGTACCGCCCTTTCCGAGATACGGCATATGAATCATTGCTGTTATGCACTGACTAGTCAGAATTCCTTCCCTCATGGTTGAGAAACTCGAAAGTGACATCCAACTTTCCATTGTAATCATCGAACTAAAACCGTTTCGTTTGCACATAGCAATACTTTTCTCAATAAAGCATGTGCATAAGTCGCTTTTACTATTGGGATAACATTCCTTAACAAATTCTGCTGTTCTATCACTCATATTGCCACTGCTTAAATACGGCGGATTCGTGCAAACCACATCATACTTCTGCGCCAACGCCTCCGCCACACGAATAAGCGGCAGCAGCTCCGTCCACACTGGCTGCGAGAACATACTGATCTCATTCTGCATATCATCCACGCGGGCATACAGCGCGGAGAAGTCCTGGGTTGTCACGTTCAGGATGGAGCCGTATTCCTTGGCGTCGTGCAGCTCGTCGATGATGGTCTCAATCGCCGCTTTGCGTTTGGCGTCGCCGCCGATGAATGCTTCTATCATAGTCGGGTCGAGGCGGTTGCTCTCGCAGATGGCATAGACATTCGGCGCGATACCGCGTGTAAAGAAGCGGCTGTCGTACTGCCGCGCCTTCATCATGACCGAAAAATAGGCAAGCTGCGCCGCACGGTCGTCGATGTCAAGACCGTAGAGGTTGTTGCGCACGATGCTTGCCACGGCGTCGCGGCTGCGGTAGCCGTAGGCTTCGTAAATCTGCATCAGCACGTCGAACATATACACGAGGATATGTCCGCTGCCCATACAAGGATCGATGCAGCGGATATCTTCCGGCTTGATGTCCGCGTACTCTTTGCGTATCTCGGCAAGCTGCGCCTGTACGTCAGGCTCCTGCTCGGCTTCGTCAAGATAGTATTTCCAGCCGGATTTCAGCTTGTCATTGGGATGCCCCTCGATCCACAGGCGACCGAGGGAATTCTCCACCATGTAGCGGACGATCCAGTCCGGCGTGAAAAGCTGGGTGGCGGCGGGGATGTTCTCCTTGCTGATCTTGATGTTCTTTTTGAGGTCGGCGAAGACCTTATCTTTCGGCTCGGAGTTGTAGTATTGATACAGCCAGCCGATAATCTGCACCTGATCCTGCCAGTCAGCTTCGGGAATGAGCGTGACCATCTGCTCCAGCACGCTGCCCTCCCGCAGAAGGTTATCCGGGAACAGCAGCTCGGTATAATCCGCAATGCGCTGGAACATACCGGGCAACACGGCGGAGAGGGCGTTGCACTGGGTGATGAGCAGATACTTATAGAGGGTGTCGTCGTCGTTGGCGTTCTTCAGCGCATAAACCCGCTCCATGTTCAAGCCGCCCAGCTCAAGGTGGATGGCTTCGGCAAGTATCTGCGGTTTGAATCTGTTTGCGTCGTCCGTGAACACGCGAACATGGGTGGGCAGATAGCCGTTGACCTCCATGAAGCGCAGCGCGGAAAAGCGGTTGAACCATGTGTAGGCGACTTCTTCCACCACCTGCTCGTAGCCCTTCTGCTTAATACGGGCAATGAGCGCCTGACGTTGCTTCTTCTCGTCGGTAGAGAGCAGATGCCCGTTTACGCTGTCCGCACCGGCATCCACGATATTCTTTTCGGCTATACCAAACTGCTGCGCCTTCTGGCTGACACGGGAGATGAGCTCGCGCCGCGCCCAGACAGCATATTTCTTAATGGCGTTCTTGTCCATGAGAGCCTCCTTAGTTCAGCTTAATCCCGTCGCAGTTCTGCATAAGCGATTTGAGCTGAGCACGCACCTTTTCCACATAGGCGTCGATGTCCGCTTCGCTTTCCAGCTGCTTTGCGGGGAATACAATCTGGCGGTTGAATGCCTTGATGATTTTCTTCGGAGCGGGACCCGGCGTCGGCGTTACGGGCGGCTTGGGTTCAACAGGTCTATGCATCGATTCCAACTTGCTGCAAGCGTCGTCCTTGTGCGTGAGCATCGGCGGTACAAGCCCGTCCAGCAGGGCGAGACTTTGCAGCTCTGCGATGCGCAGCTTGCGCTGGTCGTAGAATATATCAGCGGTAGACACGACGCGCTTCGCGTCCATGCTGCTGCCAGCCGCCGTATGAATTGCCTCCATGCACTGACGGACGATTTCAAGCAACTCTGCACGTTTTGTGGCAAGGAGTCGGTCGTGGCCCTCGTGTACCGCGCGCATCAAATCATTCAGTTCGGGGATGCGACGATAGACATATTTTGAGTCACCGGCGTTGACAACGGTAATCAGACGAATTTGATTCAGAGCAGTGTTGGCTTCCGTTTCCTTTGAGAGGTAATCCAGCTCGTTTGCCAAGTCCCGCTCCAGCTTCACGGCAGCATCAAAAACGGTAATCTGGTTTTTGAAGAAGCCCTCGACGCTTGCCATATCTTCCTTGCTGTCGAGCAAGTCGGCCTCTCTTTTGAGCACACGGTCGATGAGTGCGATGTTGTCCTTCTGCTGAGAAAGCACATCGTCAATCATAGTGATGGCGTTTTGCACCAGCTCATGGTCGGGGTATTTGTGTCCCTCGTAGCGCTTTTCAAGGTCGGCATAGTGTTCTCTCTGCTTGGTAAAGCGGTCAATGATGAATGCGATAAGACCGTCCTCGTCAGCGGGGATGTCCATCACATCAAAGTAATTGCGCAGCAGCTCTTTTACTGCCTTCATCTTTGCAGCAGTGACAATCTGCCGAGTAGAGACGATAGTTTTGCCGATTTCGCTCTTTTTACGGAGCATATCCGGCAGACGCGGATTGTTAGGCTGAATCGTGCTGCCTGCGTATTTTACGGTGACCTTCTGGTCGAGAATCAGACGTGCCATAACAGCGGCGATGTCGATTTCTTTCCAGCCGTAAGGAATCGCCTGATAACGGCTCTGGATGTCCGCCATCGAGGTGGGCAGATTCTTGCGGAACTGCATCTCAAGGTGCTCCTCAATTTTTGCGGCAGCGCCGCTGTTCTTCGGAGCGCCGAGCGTCTGCTGCACCTGACCGTTCAAAATAGCAAAGATGGCTTCATCGGAATCGACGTTCTCTTCTATCAAATCAAGACTGCTGTAAACGTGGGATACAAGGTATTCCAGTGCGCTGTCTATTTTAGCTTTGGTATCACCGCCCTTAAACGTCAAACGTTCACCGTCCACATAAACGTCGGAGGCGTCGATAGCCTTGCGCAGTTCCTCCATTGCGGACTGCTCATAAGCGGTGGCCTCGTCCTGCTGGTCGCGGATTATATCCTGCACGGATTTCGGCAGCTGGGCAACATTGCGCTGCTTCACATATTTGCGAATTTTCATGGCGCTTTCGAGTGACTCATAATAGGCGGTCTCGCCGAGCACCATGATAGCCTGACCAGCGGATTCACCCATAAGGCGCAGCTCTGATTTGTCAATGGCGTCCGTTGCGACTGTCAGGAATTTGAGCCGCATGCCGCCGGTAAGTGCGCCGCTGGCAACACCGTCGACCATCTTGTCAAAGTCGAAGTCGTATTTATTGCTGAAGCGATATTTCTTCGTTGTATAAATATCGCCGAAAATCATCTGCGCGATGCGCTCCACGATGGAGGAGGTGTCTACCGGCGTATTCTTTATCTCGCGCTGGATGTCCTGCTCTTCATCGGTGAGGAAGTTATAGGTGTCACCGGTACGACCGATATAGTTCTGGCTGTGCAGTCTGTCGAGCGATTCGCGGACGGCAACGCGCAGCGTGATTTTATCGGTACGGATATCATCAGCCATCAGGATAATCAGATTATCGAGATTGGCGGGAATATCGTCCACGTAGCGGATAAGGTACAGGAGCTTCAAAACATCCACATCATACTGCTGGATGCCCGCAGCGGAATCAGCTGCTTTTTGGCAGCGTTCAATGACCCGACGAATGGAACCGTCGAGGAAGGTATGAACGGTATCGTAGAAGCGGAAGAACGGTACGAGCGTGTACTCGTCGGATTCCTGCACCTTCTGTGCGCACTCTTGGAAGCCGGAGAGCATGGAACGCTCACCGCCGGAGAGGTGCTTGCCGGAATTACCGTGCTTGCGAATTTCGGCAAAGACCTTCTGCATGATAATAAACTGGTACGGCACAAATGGAAAATCCGTCGCAAATTCAACTGCGCCGCCGAAGCCTTTTATATCAAGCCGCGAGTCGGAAAAGCTGAAGAGATTGCGCAGGACGGAGTCGTTTTCGGCGTAGAGTGCTTCCAGCTTCTTTGCAGCATCGACTTTCTTCTTAAGGATACGCTTCTGGATAACCTCGTCCACGGAAGAGGAGGAAAGCGAAAGGCGCGTCTTGAAGCGGGCTTGAATGCGGGAAAACTCATCAGAGCGCACCTTGATGATTTCGTCGATGGCTTCCTGACCCGTGCAAACTACCCAGACCTTGCCTTCACATTCACTGCCGATTTTCTCCGTTAGCGACTGCAGGTTAAGAAGCATATCCGTGTCGGTACCAACATACTGACCGACTTCGTCAATCATAAACAGCAGTCTGAAATCCTTCGGCTTGCCGTTCACATACTCTTTGATGTCATCAACCAGCTGTGCGATTGAAAACTCTACTGAGGTCTTGTCATTAAACCAGCTTCGGGCATCCTCTTCGCTCATGTCCATGACTTCCATCAGTGTGGGAATAATGAATTTACCGTTGAACGCGAAAGCCTTCCGCTGGTCAATCCACGATTTACCTTTTTTCTGCTCGAAAACGCGACGGAATTCCTCGGTCTTGCCACTCTGCTCGATGTATTTCTCAAGCATGGCGACCTTCAGGTTTTCACCGTAAAAGCCGAGATGGTCATAAAACATTTTCGCAAATACGCGGAGTACGGCAGTTTTGTCTTTGTTTATCGAGCCCTCAATATCTATGTTGAAGAGGATGGCTTCAGTTTTGCCACGGGTCGCCCTGTCAATCAACATAAATGTGCCGGGGTCGTCGGCAAACTTCTCCCGGAACAGCTCCACGGTGTTGGTATCGCCGACGGCGCGGTTTTCAAGCAAATAGGACAATGTTTTCAGGAAGTGAGATTTACCACTTCCAAAGAAGCCAGATATCCACACACCCATATCGGCGGTCGGCTTCTGGAAAGCATCACCGTAATAATTGAAGAAGGTTATGAAGTGCTTCTTCAGTTCTTTTGTGATGACATACTCACGCACCTCTTGGTCGATAACGTCAGCAGCATCTTGGTCGACCTTGATAACGCCGTTTATCGGACGGTTGATGTTATCTTGGAACATTTCACGAATCATCATTGCGCTTCTCCTCCTTATGCTTCATTGAATGCCCGGTAATACGGGTTCGGTGTCAGTTTATCGAACAGCCTGAGAGAGCTGCCGTCAAAGGTTCCCGGATACATGACTAAAATAGGAATATCGGAATAATGCGGCTGCAACGCTTCCAGCATTTTATGTACCCGCATGAACGGGAAAACATCACCGACGCCGGTCAAAAGCAGTACATCGCCGGTTTTGCAGGTGCCGAGCTCCTGAATTTTGGCGATGAACTCATCCTCGCCGACAGCGGAATGGAGCTGCCCAAGTAGAAAGCTGCTCCCGTCGGATTCTTCCATTTCAGGAATGGTATCCAGAATATCAATATCGGAGCAGATGCTTAGAAATGTCTCATATAGATTACATTCTATCAAGTGGCAGTTCAGCGTCTGGTCGGTTGTAATCTGCTCTATAAAATGCCGCACAGTCATTTCCTCTGCCGAATCGTAACAGAAGATGCGAATGTTCACCTCGTTGGAGAGGCCATTCCCTTCGAGAAAATCCTGGTCTTGCACGAGGATGCGCAGTCTGTCTAAGCGTTCTTTGATATTGCTCATAAGCGGCCTCTTCTTAGCTGAAGCAGTTGAAGGCCGGCAGCGCCAGCTCATCGCCATTGCTTCGGATTGCATTTTCTAATGTCGAGTTCAACCATACAAGGTTGAGATGATCGGCTTTTACTCCGTCAAGATAATCATTCTCAATGAGTATCCTCACCAGCACCTGCTTAATCTTTACAACCGTTGCGTCGCTCCATGATGCTACGTTATCGTCTTGCTCCTGCAGCCGCATAAAGAATATATTCAAATCTATTTTACCAAATGAGGTGTCCCTTAATCGGTACTTTTCTCCGATTACGGTCAGCATAAAATCCCAAACAAGTTTCCGATGCTTCATGATTGCATATAAGCAAATCTGCTTAGCGACTTCAGAGGGCTCTGTTGCCACTGCCTGTATCAAAGAATCATCCTCCAAAGCATTTAGACGCGCAATACAACCACGGGAAATCTGTTTGATTGATTTCTCTGTGGGGTACTGGAACAGGTTATCTGTCGTTATCTTCCGAATGATTTCATCCTCCAACAAGCCAGCATACATAAGCTTAGCCGTAGTGCGTGTTTCATAAAAAAGAAATTGTTCCCTTGTGAGAGCGCCGGAACCGCTATATGGTGAATCGCCGGTCATTTCAGTGTATCCTCCGCCGGATGCGCAATAGGTGGAATGATTTCCACCACCTCATCGAAGGAACAGTCCAGCTTTCGGCATATGCGCACTAATACATCCATTGAAACCATTTCATTACGAGAGAGCTTCGCTAGTGTATTTGCACTTATACCTACTTTTTTGGCAAACTCTGTTTTCTTTAACCCCTTATCAATTAGCATCTTGAACAGACGGTTGTAACACACATCCATGAGGGTATCCTCCTATCTGTAATGTACTATATACATTAACATGATAGAGGATATAAATGCATAAAGCAAGATATTCTCTCGGCGTTAGCAAATTTATATCCCACAATTGGATACATTCATGTCTATTGCGCCTTTTTGGTTAGTTAGCGCCAATTTGGATAGGCTACACTAAACTGTACAGAAAAGATAAGGTAATGGTATTCTTAAGAGAAGAGAAAGAAGGAGAAAACCATGACCGAGAAACGAGCAAGACGAACCTACAGCGAAGAACAGAAAAAGCAGCTGGTAGAGCTATTCAAGCGGGGAAAACCCAGGGGCGAGATCATCCGGGAATACGACCTTACAGCTTCGGCATTCGACAAATGGGTGAAGCGGATCAATACAACCGGGTCCAGCCGCGAGAAAGATAACCGAACTGTAGAAGAGCAGGAGCTGATACAGCTTCGAAAAGAAAATCAGCAGCTACGCATGGAGAATGACGTATTAAAGCAAGCGGCGCTGATATTCGCACGAAAGTAATTGTGATTCGAGCCAATGCCCACAAATACTCTATATCAGCGCTGTGCAGATGCATAGGCATTGCGCGGAGCACTTACTATTACGAATGCCATGGTTGCCACGACGAGAGCGCCCTTGAAGAAGCTGTTCAGACTGCATACGATGAGAATCGGCATGTGTACGGACAACGAAAGCTGAAACGGGTGCTGCATCGAGCGGGATGGACGGTATCACGCCGCAGGATCGGACGAATCATGAAGAAACGCGGCCTGGTTTCTGCCTATACGCGCAAGAAATACCGTGTACATTCATGCAAAAGCAATGAAGCGGCAACCCCCAACCTTTTAAGCAGAAACTTCAACGGCCAGCAGCCGGGCGCATGCGTTGTCAGCGATTTGACATATGTCCGTGTAGGAGCGAAATGGGCATACATCTGCATTCTGCTGGAGCTTGGCGCTCGAGAGATCATCGGCTATAGCGCCGGTGCTTACAAAAATGCGGAGTTAGTATACAAGGCGTTTTCTACGGTGAAAGGCAATCTCTTTGAAATTCGCATGTTTCATACGGATCGCGGAAGCGAATTTGACAACGCACTAATTGACGGACTTCTTGAAAGTTTCCGGATCAACCGTTCTCTAAGCATGAAAGGATGTCCTTACGCTCCTGGAAACCATGAGCTAAACGATTTTGTATAGGTCATTTAGCACAGATTATCAGGATTATTCGCATTACCTATAAATCTTGGACTATCAAGATTTTTGTTGTCACTGTGTTGTCACACCAAGTGTTTTACAGAGGAATTAATAACTACAATGCCATATGAATTATACTCAAGCACAGACCATATTTCAAGCCCCATTCTATCTCGCTTCTTTTCATGTTCTCTTTTCAAAGCTACTATTGCATCGTGGACAATAAATAGAGATTGTTTTACCTTTATCAGGCTTTCGGATGCGTACTACTCCTCCGCAGTGAGGGCATTTTATATATCTATGTGTTTTCCTGTCCCGCCACATATTCTGCAGCAACCTGCTTTTCTGAACTGCTTGATATTTCAATTTCAAATATCCGTTTCTTTCTTCTCTCCGCTTATATACATTTTTAGAAAAGCTGCGTACTAACGACCAGATCATTATCGCAAGGGAGCTAAGCAAAAGAATCGGAGGTTTGGGATGAACGAGGGAAGCAACAGAATCAGGGCAGCTATAGACAGGAATTGTGAGAGTTCATCGACGCCATACCGTTCTTGCATAAAGAGCTGATATCTTTTGCCCAACTGTTCAAACCATTTTTTCATAGCAAATCATTCCCCGTATTGGTAAATTGATAGTTTATTTCTGGATCATGGTCAATACTCGGCGTATCTTCAGATTTATTCTCAATGTCTTGCTCCCTCACAGATTTCCGGTCATATCTCTCCCAAAACTCATTTATGATTGCTTCGTATTTTTCCTTTTCAACAAAATAACTTAAACCGTGATCCGCTCCAGGTACAATCAAAAGATGCTTAGGAGCGTTGCAGGCTTTATAATTATCATAGGTCATTGTAACGGGTACAAAGGTGTCATCTGCGCCGTGAACGAACAAAACCGGCACGGTGTTTTTCTTCATAGCGCCCACCGTTGAACAGTCATCGGACAGATAATGGATTCTTTTGAGACAAAGATCATCAATCATTTTCTGACGCACTCTGTATGAAAGATGCATTTCGTTTTCACAAACATACTTCCATATCGCTCGCGCAGAGGTAAAGCCACAGTCGGCTATGATTCCATGAACATTGTCCGGCAAATCCAACTCAGAGGCCATCAAAACGGTGGTAGCACCCATAGAGACACCGGCAAGGTATATCGGTAAAGCTTGTCTCATTCTGGCATTCACCCAATTGATCCATTCCATGCAATCATATCGTTCAAGCATCCCAAAGCCCATATATCTGCCGCCACTTTCTCTCTGGCCGCGTTGCTCCACGAATAGCACGCTGCATTGATTCTCAAACCAAAAGTCAGCAATCGCGCCGAAATCCGACGACCAAGTAGAACGCCAACCATGCATGGCGATAATAACCCGGACAGCATCATCTCTACCGAACCAATGTCCAATCAGTTTGATACCGTCTTGAGCTTCTATCTCTACTTGTTCATGAGGCTTTCTCTCAAGCATTTCAGCCATATGTAATGCTGTTCTGTAGGCTTCGGTTTCCTTGAATGTTCCGTTTATTCGACGCTTTACTTTCCGCATTATTCTTGGCTCATCGCGGTCAAGCGCCTCTTTTACAAGCACGTTTGTCACAGTATAGGAAACACCCGTTGTCACAGCTGCTCCGGCAGCAAGCACTCCGGTTCCAATTGCTAAGGCTTTAACCTTCTTTTGCATAAACCCACCCCTTTCCAATCTTCTATTCATGCGATTATGACCTTAATAATTGAACGTAAAACTTTAAATAGGAAATCAGTGAAAATATGATTGTTCCTGTGCAAAGGCAAATCAATATATTTGCTGCGATGTTCGGAAGATTAGGGAATAACAGCATAGTGCACAGGAAAGCGTGCTGACTTTATTCCGGTATAAATACTGAATCAGATACAAGCCAACCAGAGCAAAAAGGATTCCGCCGCTAATATGTAATAATTTGTCCCACCAGGTTGTCGTGTAATAGAGATAATAGCATACGCCAATCATGGGGCCGGCCGTATAAAGTTCTCCAAATACACAGACCATGGGATGTATCTTGCATCTAAGCAGTTTTTCGACAAGCGCGGGAAGAAAAGCCATAGCACATGTCCCAATACACATTGGTATTCCTCTATACTCCTTTTTGTAAAGTAACAGGAATAACGTAAACAATGCAAAACAGCACCAACAACCAAATTGCGTCATATTTCATATGCGTTATCCTCCGAACGGCCACCATGGTATATATCAGCGCATACCATAGTGGCCGTATTGCATATTACAAAGGCAAATCTTTCTTACGGAAGCGGATGCTGCCGATGACATAGCACACGCAGCCGATAGCGGCCAGAATGCAGAATTTCCAAATGAAAACTCCAGTTCCGTCCAGAATAGAGATCGGATCAAACAATGTGATGATGGA